>Ga0209064_1003877_pt1 | contig 12127 bp, 9 predicted proteins | sample Inofromicrocosms_FD_187498 | JGI IMG/M metagenome (GOLD analysis project Ga0209064, IMG submission 187498) | Mouse cecum microbial communities from Vienna, Austria - Inoculum for glucosamine and mucus D2O microcosms (SPAdes) (version 2) | ecosystem: Host-associated > Mammals > Digestive system >... | reverse complement strand
TTGCAATACGATTGGATACAGTACGCACATTTGCAATCAAAGCTTCAAAGCCTTCACGGCTGGCATGCGCAGTATTCATACGCACCACATTCATTCCAGCTTCAAACAATTGTTTTATAAAATCCACATCGCAACGCCTATCCGAAATGGAAGCCACAATTTTAGTCTGTTTCAATAACATATTCTTTTTACCTATTTATATATTATACCTTATTTATTCTCCAACAACGCTTCCAAAGCCAAACGATACGAGTTCAGCCCGAAACCACAAATCACTCCCTTGCAAGCACAAGCAATCATAGAAACATGCCGGAAAGCCTCCCGGCTATGCACATTAGAAATATGCACCTCTATCACCGGAGCCTTCACCGAACGAATGGCATCCTGCAATGCAATAGAGGTATGCGTATATGCCCCGGCATTCAGAATAATACCATCTACATCAAACCCTGCCTGCTGAATGCAGTCTATCATTTCACCCTCTATGTTTGATTGAAAATAGTCGATCTCCACGTCAGCGTATCTTTTGCGAAGTTCAGCCAGATAATCTTCAAATGTAACGCTTCCGTAAATGGAAGGTTCACGCTTACCCAGCAGATTAATATTCGGACCATTAATAATTTGTATCTTCATCGCGCAATCCTGTTTTTTTATACCTTTGTATCCAAAGAACAATATTTCAAGGTGCAAAGGTAGAAAAAAGAAATGGAAATCAACGAAAAAAAGCAGAAGAAGGAACAACGGGATGTGATAATCAGGAAGTACCAACAGTATCTCAAACTGGAAAAGTCCCTATCTCCCAACACGCTGGATGCCTATCTCACAGATTTAGACAAATTGATGAGTTTTCTAACGCTAGAAGAGATAGACGTTCTGGACGTATGCCTCGCTGACCTTCAGCGTTTTGCAGCCGGGCTGCATGACATCGGCATCCACCCCCGATCACAAGCCCGCATCTTATCGGGAATCAAATCATTCTTCCGTTTTCTCATCATGGCAGAGTATCTGGAAGCAGACCCCAGCGAACTATTGGAAGGTCCTAAAATAGGTTTCAAACTTCCTGAAGTACTGACTGTGGAGGAAATCGACCGGATTATCTCCGCCGTCGACCGCAGCAAAGCTGAAGGACAGCGAAACAGAGCTATTTTAGAAACACTATACAGCTGCGGACTTCACCCTTAAACTATCCGACCTCTATTTTGATGAAGGCTTTATCAGAGTAGAAGGAAAAGGAAGCAAACAACGACTCGTACCAATCTCCCCCCGGGCTATTAATGAAATAAAGCTTTACATCACAGACCGCAATCAGATTGAAGTGAAAAAAGGGCATGAGGATTTCGTTTTCGTCAGTCAGCGGAGAGGCAAAGGACTTTCCCGGATTATGATCTTTCATATGATAAAAGAATTAGCGCAAAAGGCTGGCATTACCAAAAACATCAGCCCACACACTTTCCGACACTCCTTTGCCACTCATTTATTGGAAGGTGGCGCCAATTTGCGCGCCATCCAATGCATGCTCGGGCATGAGTCTATCGCAACTACCGAAATTTATACGCACATCGACCGTAATATGCTTCGCAGTGAGATTATTGAGCATCATCCCCGAAATATCAAGTATCGAAAAGAAAAAGAGTCATTATTTCATTAAATTATGATAAAATCGGCCCCCTATCTATATATTTATATTAAGAATTAATATCTTTGCGTTACTTTTTCCGTGCTGAACAGAAAGAGATTAGCGAATAGGCGAAATTTCAATTACAAACATTTAATTTATACCTAAAATGACTAAGAAGTTGTACTTGCCTTTACTCATGGCAATGATTGTTGCATTATTCTCTTCTTGCAACAAAAAAATGGGTCCACTGTCAGCTGATTACTTCACTGTTACTCCGCAAGTGCTGGAAGCAGTAGGTGGTAAAGTTCCTGCTACCATCAATGGTAAATTCCCTGAAAAGTATTTCAACAAGAAAGCTGTTGTAGAAGTTACTCCAGTTTTGAAATGGAACGGCGGCGAAGCTAAAGGCCAGCCTGCTACTTTCCAAGGCGAAAAAGTAGAAGGTAACAACCAGTCTATCTCTTACAAGATGGGTGGTAGCTACACTATGAAAACTTCTTTCGACTATGTTCCGGAAATGGCCAAGTCTGAATTGTTCCTCGAATTTAAAGCTACTATCGGTAAGAAAGTGATTACTATTCCTGCTGTAAAAATAGCTGATGGTGTAATCTCTACTTCTGAATTGGTGAACAATACATTAGGTAACGCAAACCCTGCATTGGGTGAAGACGCTTTCCAACGTATCATCAAAGAAAAGCACGATGCCAACATCATGTTCTTGATCCAACAGGCTAATATCCGTTCCAGCGAGTTGAAAACTGCCAAAGAATTCAACAAAGAAGTTGCTAACGTAAACGAAGCTGCCAACAAGAAGATCAGCAACATCGAAGTGTCTTCATATGCTTCTCCTGATGGTGGTGTAAGCTTGAATACAACTCTTGCTGAAAACCGCGAAAGCAACACAACCAAGATGTTGAACAAAGACCTGAAGAAAGCAAAAATCGACGTTCCGGTTGACGCTAAATATACTGCACAGGACTGGGAAGGTTTCCAAGAACTGGTATCTAAATCTAACATCCAAGACAAAGAGTTGATTCTCCGCGTATTGTCAATGTATCAGGATCCTGCACAGAGAGAACAGGAAATCAAAAACATTTCTTCTGTTTACAAGACTTTGGCTGACGAAATCCTTCCTCAGTTACGTCGTTCTCGTCTGACTTTGAACTACGAAATCATCGGTAAGTCTGACGAAGAAATCGCTAAATTGGCTTCTTCCAATCCTTCAGAATTGAATATCGAAGAGTTGCTGTACGCTGCTACACTGACTAATGAACCTGCTAAGCAAGAAGCTATCTATGCTCAAGCAACAAAACAATTCCCGAACGATTATCGTGCTTACAACAACCTGGGTAAATTAGCTTATCAGGCTGGTAATTATGACAAAGCAGAATCTTACTTCAAGAAAGCAGCCAGTGTTAACGCTACTCCTGAGGTTAACATGAACTTAGGTTTGATCGCTTTGATGAAGGGTGACAAAGCTGCTGCAGAAGCATCATTCGGCAAAGCTGCCGGAACTAAAGAACTTGGCGAATCTATGGGTAACCTGTACATCGCTCAAGGTCAATATGAAAGAGCAGTCAACTCATTCGGTGACTCTAAGACTAACAGTGCTGCTTTGGCTCAGATCCTTGCCAAGGACTACAACAAGGCTAAAAACACTTTGGCTAACGTAGAAAGACCGGATGCTTATACTGACTACTTGATGGCTGTTTTGGGCGCTAGAACTAACAACTCTTCTATGGTAATAAGCAGCTTGAAGAGCGCAGTTGCTAAAGACTCTTCATTAGCTAAGAAAGCTGCTACTGACCTGGAATTTGCAAAATACTTCACAAATGCAGATTTCATGAACATCGCTAAATAATAGAATTACCACTCTATTTTAAATATAAAGAATTGCCTGTCATTATAGCCTGTCATTATAAATGACGGGCAATTCTTTTTTTTTATCCGTAAAAGCCGTACTTTCGCAGAAAAGAAATCAAAACAATGAAAAAGAACTGCATTTTAATCCTTATAGCCATCTGTTTATTCGGTTGTGGAAAGACCGTCCAAAAAGAGGTGAGCATAACCGGAGAAATCAAAGGATTGGGTACAGATACGCTTTATCTATATGGAATGGACGAAATATGCGACCGTATAGATACTATTTTTGTGAAAGACGACAAGTTCTCTTACTCCAGCCCAATAGATACCATTACGTCTGCTTTTCTTCTCATTAGAAATCAGACAGAATATCCCATATTCCTTGACAAAGGAAATAAAATCAAGATTAAAGGAGACATCAGCAACCCCGAAGCTCTGACTATCGACGGGAATAAATACAATCAAGAATTTACAGTTTTCCAGAAAGAACTAAATGAACTGGATACTCTGTCTGAACAAGTATTAGAACAAAAAGCGGAGGAATTTATAAAACAGCATCATTCTTCTTTTGTCAGCCTCTATCTTTTAGACAAATATTTTGTCCAAAAGGACTCCCCCGATTTCAATAAGATAAAGAAACTGATTGAAGTCATGGCAGGGATATTGCAAGATAAACTTTATATCGAACGACTAAACGAAAGCATCTCACAAGCGGAAAAAACGGAAATTGGCAAATATGCACCGTTCTTCAGCCTTCCCAACGTAAAAGGAGTAAAGATAACCCGTTCATCCGAAGATTTCAAAAAGAAAAATCTGCTAATTAACTTTTGGGCTTCCTGGAATGACAGTGTTTCCAACTACCGCAGTAACAGCGAGCTAAAAGAACTCTATAAAAAATATAAGAAGAATAAGTATATAGGCATGCTTGGCATTTCATTCGACGTAAACAAGGAACAATGGAAGGATGCCATCAAACAGGATACATTGGATTGGGAACAAGTATGTGATTTCGGCGGACTTAACTCAGAAACAGCTAAACAATACTCCGTCCAACAGATACCTGCTAATATTCTTTTATCGGCAGATGGCAAGATTCTGGCTAAGAACCTCCATGGAGAAGAGTTGAAAAAGAAAATCGAGGAAGTCGTTTTCGCGGCAGAGGAAAAAGACAAGAAAGACAGTAAAAAGAAAAAATAACCAGTAACCAAACGTGTTAATAAAAGTATTTGGAGCGGCTGTTCAAGGTATTGATGCAACACTCATCACAATCGAAGTAAACAGCTCACGTGGCTGTATGTTCTATCTCGTCGGACTTCCGGATTCTGCGGTCAAGGAAAGCCATCAACGTATCATTTCCGCACTTCAAGTCAATGGTTACAAGATGCCGACCAGTAACCTGGTAATCAACATGGCACCGGCAGATATCCGTAAAGAAGGTTCAGCCTACGACTTGCCGCTTGCCATCGGTCTGCTGGGCGCAAATGAAACAATATCCGCTGAAAAATTCCCCCGCTACCTGTTAATGGGCGAACTAAGTCTTGACGGAAGCATACAACCCATCAAAGGAGCACTTCCTATCGCCATCAAAGCTCGTGAAGATGGATTTGAAGGATTAATCATCCCGCAACAAAATGCACGGGAAGCTGCTGTCGTCAATCAGTTGAAAGTTTATGGAGTCAGCAATATCAAAGAAGTTATTGAATTCTTCAATGACGAGCGCGAGTTAGAACCGACCATCGTCAATACACGGGAAGAATTCTATGCCCAACAAAGCAACTTTGAATTTGATTTCGCTGATGTAAAAGGACAGGAGAATGTAAAAAGGGCATTGGAAGTAGCCGCAGCCGGCGGACATAATATAATTATGGTGGGTGCCCCGGGCAGTGGAAAATCAATGATGGCCAAACGGTTGCCATCTATTCTTCCACCACTTTCTTTAGGAGAAAGTCTCGAAACGACCAAAATACACTCTGTAGCCGGAAAATTGAACCGGAACTCTTCATTAATAACCCAACGCCCGTTCCAATCTCCCCACCATACAATCTCGCAATCAGCAATGGTGGGAGGGGGAAGTTTTCCTCAACCGGGAGAAATAAGCCTGGCTCATAACGGCATTTTATTTCTAGACGAACTCCCTGAATTTTCAAAAAATGTACTTGAAGTTCTACGTCAGCCACTGGAAGACAGACGAATCACCATCTCACGTGTAAAAAGCAGTGTAGACTATCCTGCCAGTTTCACATTGGTAGCTTCGATGAATCCTTGCCCTTGTGGATATTACAATCACCCCACGAAGGCTTGTGTATGTAGCCCCGGACAGGTACAAAAATACTTAAATAAGATTTCCGGGCCTTTGCTCGACAGGATTGATATTCAGATTGAAATCATCCCAGTCCCTTTTGATAAAATTTCCGACCAACGAAGAGGAGAGTCCAGCGCATCCATCCGCGAACGGGTCATTAAAGCCCGGCAGATACAGGAGAAGCGTTATACTGGATGCTCTGGCATCTATTGCAATGCACAGATGAACAGCAAACTACTATCACTATATGCCCGCCCGGATGACAAGGGACTTGCCTTACTGAAGAATGCAATGGAACGACTCAATCTCTCTGCCCGCGCATACGACCGAATACTAAAGGTGGCACGAACTATTGCAGATTTAGAGGAAAGCGAACAAATACTTCCCTCCCATTTGGCAGAAGCCATAAGTTATCGGAATCTAGACAGGGAGAACTGGGCAGGATAGAGAGCCTCCTTCCGCTCCATCCTGTAAAAGTAAGATACTGCACCATTTGTGTACTATAATTACCTCAAACTCGAGAGATACCACACAAGGGGAAACGTTCTCTTAAAAATATTTACAGTTTAGTACACAAATGTATGGTACATTTATAATAGACTTTTGAGCAGTTTATTATAAACAGTATCCAGGTTTATTATAAACTCTTAAATTGTAAATTCGACCTTATCGTCCATCTTTTACAACAAAAAAGGCTGCGAATCCCATAAAATTCGCAGCCTTAGCCTATATCAGATACTCCATCTTTTGGTATATCCTAAGAAGAGAGAGGAGAATTGTCACTATATTATACTACTTCTATATTCATTTTTATCTAATTTTTCATTTATTATCAGGTAGAAATCCATTTCCTTGAACTACAAAGATACAACATTAAAATGCATTTGTCAAGTGCTTGACAGGTTTCAGCTCGAAAAACAAAAGAGGAAAGTGCCCGAAAAGGATTTCCCCTTCATTATTCCCCGTTCATCTATACTCTTATTTCCAGCAAATAGACTGTAAGAACCACGCCTTATTATCATCGTTCAACCCTTGGTGTTTCAGAACTTCCGGAAAATCATTATAACTTTTCCAAAAATCGGAAACCAAAGAAGATATTTTTTCTGGTGCATAAGTTACCGCCTCTCTAAGGCTTCCCATCTTACCAAATTCTTCTTTAAAGCAAATATATGAATCACGATATTTCAACTGCTCCATCGATTTGGCAACTCGTCTCGATGCACCCAATAAACCGTTCATATCAGCCGTTTCCACAGGATAAACTATTTTAATGACCTTTTCCTGTTCGCAAGACAAAACCGGCAAATCAACAAAAAGGGCAAACTCTTCACCCAAGTATTCGTATTTTGCAGGTTGTCCGTTCACTGTAACAGATTGTGGAACAAGTGATGAAAGCACCTTCACTTTAAATGAACGCGAAACAGGCATATTTTTATATTGTCCTTCACGCTTGCCGATAACAATTGTTTGTTCCTGTCCCTGGCAGGAAGCTGCCAGTTTAGTCACAGCATATTCTGACGCATAATTCTTATCGTTTCCATTATCCTCGTAGAAACTAAAGGAAGACGTCCCATTTCCACCGGGAAATACGGTAATTACAACTTCTTCGTCATTGCCATTCAAGTTCATCACTTTGCTTGTGTACATTGGCAATACAGCGCCTGCTTTTACATAAATCGGATATTCGTCGATAGCAAAAGGACGCTCTACAATCTGACCGCCTTTCAGCAAAGTACCGGTATGCAGTTCATACCACTCCCCTTCGGGCAACCATGCACGCACCTGTACATAACCATCCTTTGCCGGAGCCGTAGCGGGAGCAACCAAAACATCATCTCCAAACATATATTCACTGCGGAATTCATAAGCTTCTTTACTTTCCGGATAGTCATAGTACATCGGCCGGCAAAGTGACAACCCTTCATCATACCCTTTACGAGCCATTGTGTAAATATACGGAGCCATCTCATAACGCTGCCGGATTGTCCTACGAAGAATATCACAATACTCTTTGTTAAACACCCACGGTTCCTTATTCAAACCGGCACTTTTTTGAGAATGTGTACGCATAATCGGGCTTAAAGCTCCGAATTGCAACCAACGAGTGTACATTTCTGGATCTATACTTTCACCGATATGTCCTCCTAAGTCATGACTCCAATAACCATATAATACATTGGAAGCTGTCGAGTTGAAGTAAGGCTGAAAATCTAATGATTTCCATGAAACAACTGCATCACCGGAAAAACCAACTTGATAGCGGTGATTTCCCAAACCTCCCCAGCGATGGTACAACATCGGACGCGTATCCCTGTTCTTTTCCATTTGGCTGAAGAATGCGTAATTGATCCACCAAGTATTACTCAAATTCTTCACTTTCGGGTCATATATCCCTTGCTGCCAATCCAACCACCAAAAGTCAACACCATCTTTCTCCATTGGCGTCAATACATTCTTAAACATATTTTTAATAAACTTCTTATCTGAATTTATCCATGAAATAGTCTGTTTGGACTGAGGATCGACTCCCATATCTCTTGCTAATCCAAGATATTTTTCTTCATAAGAAGCTACTCCATCCGCCGGATGTAAGTTAAGGGTGATTTTCACATCATTCTGTTTCAAGTATCCCAAAAACTCCTTTGGATTCGGGAATAAATCACGGTTCCATGTCCAACCGGTCCAACCACCTTTTCCTTGTTCTGTATAATGCCAGTCCATATCTACCACCAATACATCCAAAGGAATCTGATACGTATGGAAATTATCAATCAGATTACGGAACTCCCTGTCAGAATATAACCAATAGCGTGACCACCAATAACCAAACGCATACCGGGGAGGTAATGGTACTTTTCCCGCAAAGAGGGTATAATCTTTCAAAGCAGCTTTATAGTCATGTCCATATGCCATGAAATACCAATCCTGTCCGCCATTAGCCGGACGCTCTTTCACCCAATCCCAATCCTTATCATCATCAAACAGAAGCCCTTGTGAATCATCAATGAACGTCCAGCCATCTGTAGCCAGCAGGCCATCTTCCAGTTTCAGTTTGTCACCCTTCTTTGTATCAGCCACCCAAGTCTGTGTCTGCGTATCACCGTCCATACCATCCAATGTACGATAAGTACCTTTCAAGTTACCCTTCTGTTGCATACCAGGTTTCCAGGAAAAAGGCAGCATTTCTTTAGCAGCGGTGATGATTAAGTTCTTATCTGTAAACTGTCCACTGTTTTTCTTATAACGCATCTTCATCTTAGAAGTCGTTATTTCAACCCATCCTCCTCTTGTTTTTAACTTGTAATCTACTTGAGGATACAGACGATTGATAGCGATATGAGACTTGCTATCTACAAATTTCCCATCCGGAGCATATTCCAAGCGGAGCGCTCCGTCGGAGATGACTGTGAACCTCACGTTATCATCCGTATATGCGATATTCCGTTGTGTATTTTGTGCTTGCAATACAAATAGAAAACTTTGTAAAATACAGAGCAAACCCAGCAGTAATTTCTTTTTCATAACATTTTTAAAACCTATAAATTTAAAATTCGAGAACAAAATCAGGATAATTGCAGCTATATAGTTACAATTATCCTATACCAATTACTTATTATTCTTGAAAACAGGCGCTTCCGCCTTTACAACCGGACCGTCCCCTACGAGATAAGGCCATCCGTTGTCATCCCAATACACTCTATCAAGCAAGACTACGCGACCCAAAGATGGATCGGAAGTGCGGTAAGCGTGATAGATTATCCAATCTTTACCTTCATCATCTTGTACTATTTCAGCATTGTGTCCTGTACCTAGGAATGCATCATTCTTATGTATCAACACCTCATGTTTGTTATCGTTCATCTTTTCGCCTGCCTTATTTACATAAGGACCGAAAAGATTTGTAGAACGGCATACTACCGTCTGATAAGTACTATTCGCACCTTCACAACAAGTACCGGTAGAGCAGAATAAGTAATAATAATCGCCTCTTTTCAATATATATGATCCCTCGTAAGCATTGGTGTTTCCGGTATTGGCAGCAACTTGTATTTTTGTTGCTTTCGCATTCTCTATTCCACCTTTCAGCGAAAGACCATCCACGCTCAGTTCAACTCCCCAAATGCCATACCAACTTCCCCAAAATAGATACTTCTTGCCGTTATCTTCGATATAGAAAGGGTCGATACTGTTGTGCACGCCAATTTCATTGCTCCGGAATAACTTACCTTGATCAGTAAACGGTCCTTCCGGTTTATCCGAAACGGAAACTCCAATACCACAAGTTTCTCCACCGCCCCATTTGGACAAAGAGTAGTACATTACATATTTACCATCAATATAGTTGATATCCGGTGCCCAAATACCAGCATCCGGCTCCCATGACGGTTTTTTATCATCCTCATAAGCACCATTTACATAAGTCCAATGTACCAGGTCCTTGGACTTATGTATCCAGGTATTACCTCCCGTAGCGTACAGATAGAAATATCCATCCTCTGCCTTTATCACTGTCGGGTCCGGATTGTCGGAGTCTATAACCGGATTTGAATACCACACTTTGTCTACCAACGGTGTTTGCACCGTTTCACCTTTCTGCTTGTCGCTATTACCGCACCCCCAAGTGAATAGGGAAATCATTCCAAGCGCGATTATATTTTGCATATACATAAGTTTTGAGTTTTTCTTGTTAATTGTTACTATTCTATTCCAAATCTAGCTTTAACTCCACACCGGGACCCAATATAATATCGATCTTAGAGGTCTTTGATGCCTTAGCTGCTTCGGAAGTGATTGGTGCACCGTCTGCCTGAAACGCTTCTAATGTAATGCTCAGTTGAGCTTCCTTTCCATCCAATCCAAAAGTTCTCATATATTCCATTATCTGCCGATTGGTAAAAAGCAGTTCACGCACTCCGTCATAAGTCAATATACTCTTATCCTCTATTTCCAGCGTTTCGGCCGTTCCTTCATAATTCAAAGTTATGACATATTTCGATGCCGTATCCATATCCAGCCAACGGTAGACGAAGGCAACTCCATCAATATTCTCCTGCACAATTTGTACATAGTAATTTTCTGACTCTACTTCCACTCTCGGTACACGCGGCTGCGGCTCACCCGCACTTTCTACGTCACCGCAGGCTCCCAACATAACTATATTGGCAAGCAAATAGATTATAATAAACAGTTTTTTCATGATTTTCATATTTTAATAAACTCATTATGAAGATTACTCGGCAGGGGCGAGATATATCTTCATCTGGTCAAGGTCTACTGTCAAGGTATATTTACCATCTGATGCAACGCTCCATTTCAAGTCGCCACCATTGTCCTGATATCTTGCTTCCCCAAGTTCATGTTCTGCAACCGGATTAGCTGCCGCATGAGGAGCAAAGAAAAATTTACCACCCCAGTCAAGTTCCACTGAAAGTTTGAATTCATTGCTACCATCATTATAATAGAAATTACCAGTATAGGTCCAAAGCTCCGGATGGCGTGGGTCCTTACTTTGTAGAGCTCCTTTCTCTTTAGCAACTCCCAAATCCCAACCTACCTCGCAGGAATTACCGACAATCCAAATACCATCCTTCGGCAAAGGATACAAACTGACTATGTTAACATCAAATACGTTCAGATCAACCACCATTGTATATGTACCGCTCTTCGCATTCTCCAGCATCTCATAATCACCTTCTTCCGTTACATACTGCAAAGAGTTATCTCCATTTTCGCCTTTCATGTAACATGGATAATCCGATTCCGCACTAAGCGCAAAGAAGTACTTGCATGGTTTCAACTCTGTTTGTGATTGGTAGATTCCCGAACCGACAACTTTTTCCGTCATTCTCCGAACCGTTCTTTCTCCGGCATCATCTACCATTACCATATAAATCGCAGTAGCATTCTTATCATACCCGACCACATCCAATTGTGTTTTCGACAATTCCGGTTTCAAATACTGAGCAGACGAATTCACTTGAGCGATTACCTCTGCCTCAATAGTAACTTTATCTCCGGGAAGTATGCTCCAAGAAGCCAAAATATCATTCAGCTCATTATGCGTGAAGCTAATAGAGCGTTCTCCAGCTTCAATTTCAAACAAGCTAGTGACATTGGAGTGTAAGTCCGCCATATACATTCTAAAGAAGTAAGCAATACTGGCGTCAGCACCACGCTGTGCTGCAGCGTTCCACGTAAAAGTAACCGCAGTCTCGTTCTCCTTCTCTTTCTCCAAAGTAAGGTCAGCAGAAGAAGTCTTTAATAGCATCTGGTCTGCAGGTGTTTCCAGTGTGTAGTACTCCGGATCTTTATTACAACTCGCTACTATCGATGCCAGAAAGAGC
>Ga0209064_1003876_pt1 | contig 12132 bp, 13 predicted proteins | sample Inofromicrocosms_FD_187498 | JGI IMG/M metagenome (GOLD analysis project Ga0209064, IMG submission 187498) | Mouse cecum microbial communities from Vienna, Austria - Inoculum for glucosamine and mucus D2O microcosms (SPAdes) (version 2) | ecosystem: Host-associated > Mammals > Digestive system >... | reverse complement strand
GGCGTTGTACAGCTGATTCACAGCCAGAGTGTTGTCCACCGCGTCCAGAGTAATGATGCCGCGCACATCGTCGATCACGGCCTTGCTGGGATCGCCGGCAGTCACGGTGACATTGGTCCCCTTGGGCTCATAGCCGGTCACGAAGATAACCTTCACCTTGTAGGAGTCGTCGCCGGTGGTCTTGTAGGTGTAGGAAATCCGCACGGTGTCGCCCGCCAGGTCCTTGTCCGCGATGGCGCGCACGGAGTCAATGCCGTTGCCGGTGGCGTCCACCACCAGCACGCTGCCGGAGATGCCGCCGACCTCATCCACCTCAGTGTAGATGTTGTCCACAAACTCGCGGTGGTGGGCGTTGGCGTTAATCACATAGACGTTGTGAGCGTCCTGGAGCACGTTGGGGGTCTTGTCGGGGTGATACTTGGCGGAGTCGGTCAGACGGACGTTGAACTCGCACTTGGCGGGGTCCGCGCCGTTGACAGCGCCGTTGCCGCCGTTCCGGACCACGACGTACTTCTCCTCGATGTCGTCGCCGCCCAGCTCGTAGTAGCCGGTAGCGTGGTCGGCCACCATCTCGCGGGCAACCTCAATGTCATAATAGCGGCCGCTGTTGTTGTAGGTGACGTCCTTCACTTCGCCGTTCGCGTCGTACATATGGTAGACAATGTAGACCATGGAGTCATTGGCGCGGCTGTCGCTGCGGCCAATAATGTCGTAGTTGCCTTCCTTATAGAAGTACAGGTCGTCGCTGTAGCCCAGGTCGTAGCCGTAAACCATCATCGCGGACACGGTGTCCCGCTCGGTGGTTCTGAGGGGACGGGTCACGAACAGCTGCTCAATGGTCTCGTCGCGGCCGTTGGTGTCCACGTCATTGCCCACGGTAAAGCCGGCGGCCTTGGAAACGCCGGTGCGTACGCCCACGTGCAGGGTGTCGCCGTCATAGATCGGGTCACCATTCGCATCGGTGGCTACGCCGCCGTCCACATAGAAGTAGGCGGTCTTTTCGGTCTGATACATATCGCGGCCGGTGTCCTGCTTCACGTTCTGGCCGTTGCCCTGAATCAGGGTGGAGTGGCCGGGAACCAGACGGGTGCCGTTGGTCACCTGCTTGGCCTGATCCACGCTCAGCGCCCGCAGAACCACGGAGTTGTCGCTGCGCAGAGACACGCGGTACACGCCCAGGCCGGTGGTGGTGTCGTCCACGATGCCGGTCAGGTGGCCGTTGGCGTTTACGCCAAAGTCCTTGGTGTAGGTGTCCTGGGGATCATAGGTGGCCTTGTTGGTGTTGTTGTTGGTAACAACATAGGGGTAATTGCCGGAGTGGTTCTTCAAGCCGTTGTTCAGCATCTTGGCAACGGCCAGAGCGTCCTGCTCGCCGCCGTGGATATACATCTTCAAGCCCTTGAAGGTGTTGGTGGCGGTGCTGCCGGAGGAGGTGTTCACGTTGTACACGCCGGAGGTGCCGTCGATGAAGAACAGCTTGACGGTCAGGCCGTACTCGGTGTTCAGGGAGCCGTTCTTGTGGCCCACGCCGAACTGAGCGGCATACGCGTAGTTGTTCACGGTCTCGGGCTCAGCCAGGCCGATGCACTTGCCCTGGAAGTCCAGCAGCAGGGTGGCCTCGCCGATGGTCTGGATGGACTCAAAGTTGGTGGTGTCCTCCAGGGTACGGGTGCTGTCGGGCAGCTCCTGCTTGGCGTCCTCATGGTGGGCGGCGGGGGAGCCCTTGTATTCGGTGCCGTCCGCGGTGATGGACTTCACGGTGGCGCTGCCGTCCGACACGCCGGTGATCTTGGTGATGTTGGCGGTGACCTTCTCAGGGGCAGTCAGGTTGAACATCTCGCCCTGGTTGCCGATGTCGGTGACCACCACGTAGTCCTTCTCAGCGAAGGTGTCGTGGGGCACGTTCTGGTCGCTGCCGTCGTGGGTGGTCAGCTTGTACTCGGTCTTGCCGTCGGTGGTCTGAGCCACCCGGCGCACGGTGTCCAGGTACTGATCCAGCACGATCACGCAGTCCACGGTGGAGTCAGAGCTGTTGGAGATCACGATCAGGGTTTTCGCCACGCTGGGGCCGGTCAGGTTGACGTGGCGGTCATTGATGGTGTTCTCGGTTTTGGCCAGCTCGCCCACGGTGTTGTCCCAGTCGTAGTTGACCTTGTAGTCCTCTTTTGCGATCTGGAGAATGGTGTTGCGGCGGAAGCCGGCGTCATTGGCGGCGTTGGCCAGCAGGGTGGTGTTGCTGTTGTAGGTGATGTACTCTACCTTGGTGGCGCGGTCCACAATGGCAAACACCACGGGGGCGTTGCGCTCCATCTTGTAGTACACCCGGGCGGCATGGCCGATCATATCCAGGCCGGTGGTGTACTCAAAGGGATAGTGGCTTGCCCCGGCGTCCTGGTAGGAGCGGGCGGGGTAGTCCTGCTGGGCTGCTTCGTCAAACAGCACGTCCGTGCGGGGCGCGTTGTTGACGGCCTCGGACAGAGAGTCCTCGGTGCAGCTGTTGGCGGTAACCACGCCGTCCACAATCCACATACCAAAGGTATCTTCGGCCAGGGTGTTGTCCCAGTCCTCCGTGCCGTTGGTTACCACTTCCTGCCGGTTGGTGTTCTTCACGTACAGGTTGCGGTTGTCGTCGTAAGCCACCCGCTGGGACAGAATGGTGTGGAACACCAGCTCCGCCACGTTGTCGCGGGTCAGACCCTCATTGGCGTTCAGGGTGAGCGCCCCGTACAGGGTCAGATAGGTGGCCCGGCCGGTAACGGTGGTTTTCCAGTCCGCGCCCAGCTGGTCGTTCTCGTCCACGAAGTAGCCCAGGGCCTTCAGCAGCATCGTGGTAGCTTCCACGGTGGTGACAGTGCCGTTGGGGTTGAACTTGCCGTCGCCCACGCCAACAACGATGTTCATGCTGGCGCAGTAGTTGACGTAGCCCTCAGCCCAGCTGGGGACGTCGGTAAAGTGGGAGATACCGGTAAAGTTACCGGGGTCCACGTCGGAGCCGTTCAGAATCTTGCAGATGATAACGGCCATCTCGGCGCGGGTGACCACATTCTCGGGACCAAAGCTTCCGTCGGTGTAACCGTCGAAAATGCCCAGCCCGGAAGTGACCTCAACAGCTTCCTGATTGACGATCGAGTCGTAATCGGTGAAGCTGCTGCTGCTCGCAGCGCCGGCGCCGGTGACCATCATGCCCAGGAGCATAACGGAAGCCAGAGCCAGGCTGAGAGCGCGCTTCAGGTTTCTCATTTTGGAGTTCCTCCTTTTTAAAATGTTGGGCTTTTCGCCCTTTTTCGAGGTTTTGGAGAACTTTTAGGGCCACTAGGCCGGTATAACGCCCCTTACAGCAGAAAAATAGTTGTGAAAACAAGCAAAAAGCCCGGAAATCCTGCGGATTTCCGGGCAAAACATTACTCTGGTAGACATTTGGTAGACCTGCGTCAGAACGCAAAAATGCAACCCCTTGCGCCGCAAGGGGTTGCATACGGTTTTTGGTAGACTTTTGGTAGACATAGGGGCATTACTCCCCTACTCATCCTGCTCCTGAAGATTTTCCAAGGCTACCCGGGTGGCCTCAATGACGAAGGCAGAAAAGCTTACCTCAGTGCCGCGGATGGCCTCCTCCACCTGGTCAATCACATCATTTGGGAATCGAATTGACTTGGAGGTTGTCTGTGGAATAGCTGGAAGTTTAAACTTTCTCATAATTTCACCACACGAAATACTTTGTGCTTTACATTTTGCACTACAGTGTGATATAAATATATAAGACAAAACAAAAGACAATATGTATTACGAGGTGAATGTTATGAACATACTGAGAACCGTTCTCGCAGAATTGATTCGCTCCGGTAAGGTTACCGTCGAAATCCCAAACCTGGACATGGAACAGCTTAAAGCATATCTATATAATGAATCCAGACAAACATTACAGGATATTTCATATCTGGTTTATGAGGAAGAGCTAACCGACGCGGCAAAAATAAAGTGCATCCGCGAGCGCCTGGAACATAATCCGTCTATGTACCCTACCGCAAAACCCACTGTACCATAAGCAGCAGCCCAAACCCTGGAGCGCCTAATAGACCAAGCACCAGTGCGTTCACCCAATTTACCCCCAGGGTAATACCAATAAATTGGCCCACTTGACTGAACAGAGCCAGAACGCCCAGTCCCACCACAGAGCGCATTGCTAACCGAATCAGCCACGCCAGGGGGCGGTGCAGCACCAGAAGCGCGAACAGCGCCACCAGTCCCGCTGCGCCGAAGGCGGGACTGGCGGCGCTCCAGGGGCTCATCCGGTTCCCTCCAGCTCCTTTACCCGGCGCAGCAGGTAGTTGTATCGGGCATGGAGGGCGTTGATCTCGTAGACATAGGACTCAATCAAATCCCCATCCCCGGCGTTGTTGAAGCCGCTGTAGGCCTGATTGAGCAGCATACGGGTGTGGGCCAGAGACTCCATCAGCTGTGTGCGCTCCGGGTTTTCCGGGGGGCTCTGCCGGCGCAGGAAAGGGAATATACGGGCGGTTTGTGCCATAGAACTTCACTCCTTTTGTATGGATCAGCCTGTTTCATTCTATGACTAGTTTGGACAAATATTCCAGCTTTTAGTCCGGCCGTTGACAATTTGACAAAATCCCCCTATAATGACAGAGAATTTGACGGGATAAGAGGGATCGGCATGATCGGACTGGGAACCATAGTCAATACCGCCGCTATTGTGGCCGGAGGAATCTGCGGGCTGCTGTTCGGGCGGTTTTTTTCCGCCCGGAATCAGGATACGCTTTGCAAATCCTGCGGTGTATGCGTTGTGCTGATCGGCGTGGCCGGGGTTATGGAGGGAATGCTCTCCGTGGAAGGAACAGGGCTGTCCAGCGGCGGCTCCATGAAAATCGTGGTCTGTGTTGCCCTAGGGGCCCTGATTGGGGAGCTGCTGAACATTGAGGCCCGGGTTGAGGACTTCGGGGAGTGGCTCAAGCGCCGGACAGGCAACGCCGGTGACAGCGGGTTTGTAGCCGCCTTCGTCAATGCCTCCTTGACGGTGTGTATCGGAGCGATGGCGGTGATTGGTGCGATTCAGGACGGCATTCTGGGGGACCCGTCCATTCTCATGACCAAGGCTGCGCTGGACTTTATCATTATTATGGTGATGGCCTCCTCTATGGGCCGGGGCTGCATCTTTTCCGCAATCCCGGTGGCGGCGCTGCAGGGGGGCGTTACCGTTCTGTCCCGGCTGGTGCAGCCTATTATGACCCCGGCCGCCCTGGACAATCTGTCTCTGGTGGGCTCCATTTTAATTTTCTGTGTGGGAGTCAATCTGGTCTGGGGCAAGAAAATTGCTGTAGCGAACCTGCTGCCGGCCATCGTGGCGGCGGTGGCCGCCGCCTTTGTGTAAAAAAACCACCTCCGGCCAGCGGAGGTGGTTTTTTCAATCAATCCGTAACGTAGGGAAGCAGGGCAACTTGACGGGCGCGCTTGATGGCCTCCGTCAGCTGGCGCTGATGGTGGGCGCAGGTGCCCGTGGTCCGGCGGGGCAGAATCTTGGCCCGCTCAGAGGTGTACCGGCGCAGCTTGGCCGCGTCTTTATAGTCGATGTGCTCCACCTTGTCTACGCAGAAGGCGCAGACCTTGCGGCGCTTCCGGCCGCGGGGGGGACGGTTATCACGTTCCATAGCCATGAGAGAAACCTCCTTTTTTGACCCAAATGGGGTCGTAGTTAGAACGGCAGCTCGCCGTCATCGTCAGAGAGATCGGCAAATTGGTCGCCGCCAGGGGCGGGACTGTAGCCGGGATTGGGGGCGGCAGGGGCGGGCGCGCTGTTGCTGTAGCCGCCGGAGTAGCCGGAGGAATAGCCTCCGCCGTTCTCCGCGTCCCGCTTGGAGTCGCCAAAGTAGATGTTGTCCGCCACAATCTCGGCGGAGCGGCGCTTGCCGCCCTCCTTATCGGTCCAGTCCCGGATTTGCAGCCGGCCTTCCGCCACGGCCATGCGGCCCTTGGTGAAGTACCGGGAGACAAATTCGGCGGTCTGCCGCCAGGCGACAACATCAATAAAATCAGTTCCCTTTTCTCCGGTGTTCCGGTCCTTGAAGTCCCGGTCCACCGCCAGGGTGAAGGAAGCCACGGGAGTCCCGGTCTGGGTGTGGCGCAGCTCGGGGTCTCGGGTGAGACGGCCCATGATAATGATCCGGTTTAACATGGTCCGGTCTCCTCCTTTACTGCTCCTTGCTGATAATCATAGAGCGCATCACGCCGTCGGTAATCCGGAACACGCGGTCCAGCTCGGCGGGGAGCGCGGCGGGGGCGGTGAACGTCATCAGGACGTAGTAGCCCTCATTCAAATCGTTGATGGGATAGGCCAGGCGGCGCTTGCCCCACTGGTCCACTTCGGTGACGGATCCGCTGTTCCCAACCAGATTGCTGAACTTCTCCACCAGAGCGGCGGTCGCCTCTTCGGTGAGGTTGGGATCCAGGATATACATCGCCTCATAATTTCCGTTAATCTTTGCCATAATTCTTGCACCTCCTTATGGACATATGGCTCCCGCCCGCAGGCGGGGGCAAGGATGATTTCCTGTCCGTTTTCAGACGGACTATTTTATTATAAGAAAAAATCGGAAAAAGTCAAGGGATTTTTCCATGAAAAGAGGCAAATTTCAGATTATTTTACCGGCGCCGGCGGCTGAATGACAAATTCCAGACTGCCCGCGGCCCCATATGCTGCCTGATACTTGCCAATGACCACAACCGCCTGGCCGTCCTGGTTGAAGTAGAAGTCCGTGTCTTCCGAGATCAGGTCCGGAATGGACAGGTCCTCCCACAGTATGCTCCGCTCCTCCTCACTCCAGGTTTCGATGGAGTCCTGAATGCTGTTGGCCACAATCTGCCGGTAGTCCTTTCCAAACAAGTCCTTCAGCGTAATGACTTCCCCGCTGTTCAGGTCAAGGTTGTAATACAGGTCGCAGTTATAGGCGGAAAATCTGGTTTCTCGCTGGAACACGACGAAGGAGACGCACTCCGGACTAACATATTTGATCTCATAGTCGATGGTGATCCCCAGGGGGATAAACTCCGCCGGGTCTCCGCCCGTGGACACAAACGCGTCGTAATAATCCTTGGCCCGGGCCTCGCTTTCCTGTATACAGTCCTGGACCACCCGCTGGATCTCCTGGTTTACCAGGCTCTCCAGATCCGGCTGCTCGGTGTGGGCAATCCGGGGAATTTTCACATCAACGTATTTGATCTCGTCCTCTGTGTGGTACTCCCGGAACAAAAGCACCTGGCACAGCTCCCCCACCACCGGAAGCCGGCAGGCGGCGGAGGCGAAGGCCGGCGACAGATTCAGGGCTGAGACTGTGCACAGGACCAGTACGGCGGCGATGGAGCCCGCCTTTTTCCAAACACCCCAAGTCCGCCTGCGCCGCTTGGACAGGCCCTCGTCAATGGCCTGCCCCACCACCGCGTCCAGGTTTTCAGGGATAGCAATCTTATCGTAATTCGTGCGGTCAATCATGATCCAATACCTCCATATCCAATTTTAAAAGCTTCAATGCCCGGTATAATCTGGATTTTGCCGTGTTCAGGTTGGCGGATGTAATGTCCGCGATCGCCTCCAGCTTCATGTCCTCAAAGAAACGGAGGATTACAACCGTTTTCAAGTCCGCCGGCAGCTTGTCGATGGCGGCATACAGGTCGATGTATTCCTCCTGGCGGGCGTCCGGCGCGGCCTGGGCGGGTATCTCCTCCCATGACAGAACATTTTTCCGCTTTCGGAGAAAGGAGAGGCTCTCATTGATGAGAATTCTGTAAAACCATGTGCGCATATACGCCGGGTTTTTCAGCGCCGGGCAGGATTGCAGCGCCTTGACCACCGCGTCGTGGACCAGGTCCAGCGCATCCTCCCGGTTTTTCACGTAAGTATACGCAATGCGGTAAAACCGCTCCTGATTGGTCTGGATCAGCGCAACCAGTTCCTGTACCGTATCCATCGTTTCAGCCTTTCTGTGTAAAATAGACGCTTGCAAGCACATCTGCTCTATTAGACGCTTCTGAAGGGGGAAAAGTTGACAGGACAAAAAATTTTTTTTGCCCGGACGCGGCAGTTGACATCCGCATCCGGGCAAGCTATAATCACATTCTCAAATTACAAACGTTGGAAAAGAGGCAGGCCGCTATGCGCTTTCGAAATTACCCCGGGCAGATGTCAGATTCTGCTCTGGTTATGATCCCCCTCACCCTGTCCGGCGGGCTTCAGGACGCGTACTCCTATTTTATGCGGGACCAGGTATTCGCCAACGCCCAGACCGGCAACATTGTGCTGATGAGCCACGAGCTGTTCTCCGGGAATTACGGCGGCTGCCTGCGGTATCTGATTCCGGTGCTGGCCTTCTCCCTGGGGGTGCTGGCTGCCGACCTGATCCGGGCTCTGCGCCCCGGGGGCGGGCGGGTCCACTGGCGGCAGCTGGTGCTGGCGGGGGAGATCCTTCTTCTGGCCGCGGTGGGGTTCATCCCGGCCCGGGGAAACTGGCTGGCCAATGCCCTGACCTCCTTTGCCTGCGCTATGCAGGTGCAGAGCTTCCGGGTGGTCAACGGCAGCGCCTATGCCAGTACCATGTGCATCGGCAACCTGCGCAGCGGCATCGCCCACCTGAGCGCAGCCCTCTGCCACCCGGACCGCCGGCGGCTGTGGGAGGCGGGGAAATACGGCGGAATTATCCTGCTCTTCGGACTGGGCGCGGGACTGGGCAGCGTATTGACCCCGTATTTGGGCCTGGGCACCATCTGGATCTCCTGCGCCCTTCTGGGGGTGGATTTTCTGCTGATGCTGGGCCCGCGGCAGGAAAGCAGCCGCTAAATACTGGCGTATTCGCCCTCCCAGACGATCTTTCGATACTGCTCCGGGTCCGTGTCCCCTTCGGTGGAGAACAGCAGCACCTGGCTGTCCCCATCCAGCTCCAGGGCGCGGCGCAGGGGCTCATAGGCGGGGTCCTCCAGAATGACGGACAGGGCCCCCATGCCCACCGCCCCCGACTCCCCGGAGGTGACCGCCAGGTCCCCCTTCACCGGGGCGGCCAGCATCCGCATTCCCCGGGCGCTGACCCAGTCGGGGCAGGAGAGAAACGCGGCGGCGCGGCTGCGCAGGAGGTCCCAGGAGACCGGATTGGGCTCGCCGCAGGCAAGACCGGCCATAATGGTCCGCAGATCGCCCCCCACCGTCCGGGGCGCGCCGTCCCCGGCGGCGGCCCCCCGGTAGAGGCAGTCCGCCGCCCGGGCCTCCGCCACAATGAATTTGGGGGGATTTTCGGGGTACAAATTGGAAAAATACCCCACAACCGCCCCGGCCAGAGAGCCTACGCCCGCCTGCACCAGCACGTGGGTGGGCCGGCGGCCCAGCTGCTCCGCCGCCTCTGCGGCCATGGTGCCGTAGCCCTGCATGATCCAGGCGGGGATTTCCTCATAGCCCTCCCAGGCGGTGTCCTGAATGACCACTCCCCGGGGCGTTTGGGCGGCCTCCGCGGCGGCCAGACGCACGCAGCCGTCATAATTGACCTGCTCAATGGTCACCTGGGCCCCCTCCCGGGCGATGTGGTCAAAACGGCGCTGGGAGCTGCCTTTGGGCATACGGACCACCGCCTTCTGTCCCAGCTGGCGGGCCGCCCAGGCCACGCCCCGGCCGTGGTTGCCGTCGGTGGCGGTGAAAAACACCGTCTGGCCAAATTCCGCCCGGAAGGCTTCACTGGTCAAATAGTCATAGGTCATCCCGGCCATGTCCCGCCCCAGCTGGCCGGCGATACAGCGGGCCATCGCAAAGGAGCCCCCCAGCACCTTAAAGGCGTTCAGCCCGAAGCGGTAGGATTCGTCCTTGACAAACAGGCCGCCCAGGCCCAGATGCCGGGCCATCCCGTCCAGCCGGGCCAGGGGCGTAGGGGCGTACTGGGGAAAGGAGCGGTGAAAGGTCCGGGCCGTTTCCACATTTTCAGGGGACATGATGGACAGATGGGCGTCCTGGGCGGGGGGCATCTGGTTCAGAGTCCATTGGATGGGTTCGTTCATGGGTGGAAACCTCCAGTCATGCCGTTTCGGGCAAATTTTTATGCCTCTATCATACCATATCTTTCCGGAATTGTATCCGGAAATTTTTTTATTTTTAGGTGTACGCAAACGTACACCTTTTGGGGGATTCCCACCACTTATGTAAAAACATTTTGAGGAGGAGTCCATATGTCAGCCAAGCAAACACAAAACTACAGCCTGTGCCAGTGGGAGGCCCGGGACAAGGTCCTGCGCACCGATTTCAACGAGGACAACGCAAAAATCGACGCGGCCTTGACGGGTCTGCAAAGCCGCCTGGACACAACCAACACCAAACTGAACGCCGCCTATTCCGCCGAAAATCCCCCGGTTCAAGCGGGATACTACACCGGCAACGGCGCGCCGTCCCAGTTCATCCACACCGGCTTTCGGCCCAAGGCCGTGCTGGTAATCAGCGACCTGCGGGAGTGGGATTTTAACTCGAACTCCTGCTCCATGGCGGCGGAGGGCGTTGAATTTTCCCTGAGCTTCATCACCCTTGGCGGGAGCGGCTTTTCGGTGAAAAGCGGCCCGGTGGGGAGCAAGCAGCTCAATGGCAACACCGCGAATGCAAGATATTTCTACATCGCGGTACGCTGAAGGAATAGGAACCCCCCGGGAGATTTCTCCCGGGGGGGTAACGCTTAATCAGGCGTTAGTCTGATTGTCGTTGGTCTGCTCGTTGTTCCCTTCGGTACCTTCACTGCTGCCGCCCCCGGCGTTATCGCCGCCAGTGCCGCCGTTGCCGGTGTCGTTACCAGTACCGCCGCCGTTTCCGCCGTCGCTGGTGCCGCCACCAGTACCGCCGACGTTTCCGCCGTCGCCGGTGCCGTCACCAGAACCGCCGCCAGCTCCACCGTCACCAGTGCCGCCGGAAGGAGCAACCGCTTCAGGCGCGCCATCCGTGCCAGGCTTCGCGGTCATCATCAAACTCTGGGGGAAGGTGATCTCGCCCTTATTACCGCACAGAGCGGCAATTTCCTGGATGCTCGTACCATAGGGCACGAACTTGTTCTCACCATTCACGACGATTGCAAAGCCGGTCGCATCCGCAGGAGCATTTTCAGCTTTCTCGATGGTATCTTCGCCGAAAGCGAAGAGCTCGCTACTGTCGCTATTGGCAATCACCGTAACTCCCATGCTGGTCAAAGCGGTTTTCACAGCTTCCAGCGTCGCGTCAGCGCGGGTAGTGGTAGCCTGGCCGATCTTGGTGAGGCCGCCGTACAGAGTCATGCCCTGGGCGGGTCCATTGTAAACCGGCGGATCGTCTGTGGGATTACTAAAGTTCACAAATGTGACCTGGTTCGGATACATTCCCTTGTAAATCTGGTCGGCATCAATGTCATCTTTGTCCATCAGACCGGGACTTGCCCAGTGATACTGGTCAAAGGAGTTATCCAGTCTCCAGCTCCAGCCCATCCGCAGGATGGCATACGCAGGCGTGTCCTGACCGGCAGAGGTGATTTTTTGTGTCATGGTCTCGGGGGTCTCACCGTAGCTAACGGTGGCGTTCGCAACCTTGAAGATCATGCCCCACTCCCAGCCGATGGTTACCTCGGCGGTGCCGCTGGAAATGGTATGATTCATAGTAATGGCCTTGCTGCCGCGGTGGCCGTTGTAGGTGCTGTCCCAGCCTCTGCTGTTCCCGTCCTCGGAAACTGTAATGATGTAGTTCTCCGCGTCCGCAATAGCACCCTCCAGCTTGCTCTGGATCACCAGGTTCGCGCCCACGGGAACGATGTTGTTCAGCTCAACCTTGACGGTGTTATATTTCACCTCGAAGCTGCCGGGGGTCTGGCCAGCGTTTTCAATCGCGCCGGTAGAATTGTTCATTACGGTCATCTTCACAACCGCGCCCTTGCGCAGAACAACGTCCTGCGTCAGCAGGCTGTCCTTGATGCTCCAGGCGTTGTTGGCGTAGGAGATGTCGCCGGACTCAACGACCTTGCCGTCAATGGCATACACCACAGTGCCGTCAGTGCCCAGGTTCTTCAGACCGGCGGCAGTAAGGTTGGTAGAAGCGTTTGCACTTGCAGTCTTTTTGTCCACATACACCTTGCTGCCGCTGTAGGC
>Ga0209064_1003871_pt1 | contig 12149 bp, 11 predicted proteins | sample Inofromicrocosms_FD_187498 | JGI IMG/M metagenome (GOLD analysis project Ga0209064, IMG submission 187498) | Mouse cecum microbial communities from Vienna, Austria - Inoculum for glucosamine and mucus D2O microcosms (SPAdes) (version 2) | ecosystem: Host-associated > Mammals > Digestive system >... | reverse complement strand
GTAAAGGAAAAATTTGACCGGTATATTGCGGATGGCTTACATCCATTACGCCGCTGGGGAACCGGAGAAGATGTGGCAAAGGCGGTTTCCGCGATATGTAAAGGTTATCTGCCCTATACGACAGGATCAGCCATTGATGTGGACGGCGGTTTTCACATGAAGTGGATTGACTGATAAGGGTTTTTATATCTGCGGAGGGATATTAAAAAACAAAAATAAAAACAAAGAGGAGGATGCAACGATGAAGAAGAACAGATTTTTGGCGGTAATACTGGCGGTGGCAATGACAGCTGCATTGACGGCAGGATGCTCCGGCAAGACGGAAGCCCCGGCGGAATCCAAGCCGGCAGAGGAAAGCGGGTCTGCATCAGAGGAAGCAGAAGAGGAAAAAGAGGAGGAACCGGCGGCTGACGGCGATTTCACAGTCATCTCCTCTACAAAGGGGATGGACAACGAATACTATGCCGAGCTGAACAGAGGCGGTAAGGAATTTGCCGATCAGATGGGATTTGAATATATTACACTGTCCTCAGAGGACAATGAACAGAAGCAGATTGCCGATCTGGAAACCGGACTGGTTACTTATGACCCGGATTTTGTAATCATTATGCCGACCAGCTCCAGCGTGGTTCCGGCGCTGGCGGATCTGTGCGAGGACGCGAAGGTTCCCTTCGTAACCCTTTGGGATTATCCGGAAGACTTTGATTTTACGCCGTATGAGTATCACCTGGCACATATTCTGACAGACATGCGTCTGGAAGGCTATACGATGGCGCAATACCTCTTTGAGGCCATGGGAGGAAAGGGAAGTATCGTTGCGATTGACGGACTTCTGGGGAGCACCACGGCCGTACAGCGCCATGAAGGACTGGAGGATGCTTTGAAGGAGTATCCGGATATCAAGCTGCTGGAATCCCAGCCCGGAAACTGGAACCGTTTTGACGCGGCACCGGTGTTTGAAGATATGTTCATCAAATATGGGGATGAGATTGAGGGTGTATGGTGCGGAAATGATGATATGGCTCTTGGCGTATATGAGATCCTCGACGGAGCGGGAAAGTCCGGAGGCAAGGTGAAGCTGGTTGGGCTGGACTGCCTGAGCAATGTGCTGGAGCTGATCCGGGACGGCGAGTATGTCATGTCGATGTCCGGAGACGCGCCGGGAATGCAGGCATTGGCAATGTGTATCGGATATGATTATGTAAAAGGTGATATCCGGCCTGAGACAGATGACAGAAGATTTATTATGTATGAGCCTCCGATCATTACCCAGGAAAATGCGGAAGAGTACCTGGAGCTCTGGTATGGAGAAGCGGCAAAGGAACGTGACTGGACGGTTGACAGTGAACTGCTCAGCAAGTAGGATTGCCCTCGGGACAGGATAACAGGCTGTAAAAAGAGCCGCGGACACCAAAGCGGGCTTTGCGGCTCTTTGAAACGAACAGGATGCAGATTTGTGTATAGCAAGGGAGAGTGAGACAATGCAGGAAACTGTCCAGAAACAAAGCAATATTAAAATGAGCGGCATTTATAAGCGTTTTGCCGGAGTGCAGGCGCTCAAGGATGTTTCGCTGGAGCTTTTCCCGGGGGAGATCCTGGCCCTGATCGGTGAGAACGGAGCGGGTAAAAGCACTTTGATGCGGATTTTGATGGGAATCGAGAAGAAAGATGCCGGGGCAATCCAACTGAACGGCGCGGAGATCCATCCGGCAACACCGATGGAAGCGGAGCAGTACGGCATTGGAATGGTCTTTCAGGAACAGGCTCTTTTCCCGAATTTAAGCGTTGCGGAGAATATCTTCCTGGGCCGGGAAGGAGACATGATCACCGGTAATTTTCTCCATTGGAAAAAAATGTGTCAGGAATCAGAGATGATATTAAACGAAGTTCATCTCAGCCATATTGATCCAAAGACAAGGCTGGAGAGGCTGAGCTTTTCCGAAAGACAGATGGTAGAACTGGCGCGTGTCTTATATCCGGCAGTACGCACTAAACGAAAGGGTGTCATCATTCTTGATGAGCCTACCGCCGTGCTATCTCCGAGTGAGGTGGAGCAGCTCTTTACAGTCGTCAGTTCTTTAAGGGAACATGCTTCTTTCGTATTTATTTCACACCACCTGGAGGAAGTGATCCAATATACGGACCGGGTGGAGGTGATGAAGGATGGGCAGAACGTAGGGGGGCTGATGACGAAGGATGCCGATATCCAGCTGCTTCAGGAGATGATGGTAGGGCGTGAATTTTCCAAGGACTTTTACTATGCGGAGGAGATGCGGGATCCCGAAGAAGACGTTGTTCTGGAACTGGAGGGTGTTTCCTCGGATGCCATCTCCAATGTTTCGTTAAAGCTCAGGAAGGGAGAAATCCTGGGAGTCGCCGGGCTGATGGGCTGCGGAAAAGAAAATCTGGCCAAAGTGATCTTTGGAGATGTGCCGATCACGGAGGGGACAATTACTGTGGGTGAACAAAGGATCCACAGCAGTATTAAAAAAGCGGTGGATGCCGGAATCGGATACATGCCAAGTGACCGGCGGAGCGAAGGGATTCTGGACACGATGACGGTAGGACAGAATATCACTGTGGCAAATATGGATCATTTCGTAACAGGAGGATTTCTGGATCGGGCCAAGGAGAACCAATGCGTCAGCGAGTATATCGAACGGCTCAGGATCAAGACACCCTCCGGAAATACGCTGATCGTCAATCTGTCAGGAGGCAACCAGCAGAAAGCGATCCTGGCAAGGTGGCTGTCGAGAAAGCCGGATATTATCATCATGGAGCAGCCGACGAGAGGGATTGATGTCGGAGCGAAGCAGGAGATATACAGGATCATGCGCGACCTTGCAAATGAGGGGGTATCGATCCTGGTCATTTCCGATGAGATGCCCGAATTGATCGGCCTGTCCAACCGGATATTGATGATGCGCAGAGGCATGATCACAGGAGAAATCGATTGTAAGAAGGAGGTAAGACTTAATGAGAAACACATCATCCAGCACATCACCTGACGGCGGAGCGGAGAAGAGGAAAAAAAGGGACATTGACTATTCCCTGTTTATTGCGCCTATCCTGCTTGTCATATGTGTCGTATTTTTTACGATCATCAATCCGCGGTTTATTTCGCTGGCCAATATTATGAACATACTGCGTCAGGGGGGACCGCTGTTTATTGTTTCATTTGGGCTGAGCGCAGTCATTCTGACAGGGAGCATCGACATTTCCTCGGACGGTATGATGAGCCTGTGCGGAATCTGCTCTGTAATGCTTGCCAATGTGATCACGAGAGGCGGGGGATGGATGAGCCTGCTGCTGGGTGTGGCGATCGGGCTGCTGTTCGGTACCTTCATCGGATATCTGGTAGCTTATGTAAGGCTGCCTTCATTCCTGGTGACATACGGCACGTCTACGATCTGCCGGGGGATTGCTCTGATCATTTCAGGTGGTGTCGCACAGAATACCATGTTTCAGGCATTTAAGAAAATGGGAAACGGCAGCGTATTTGGCTTTTTCCCGACTATGGCGGTGTTTGCTATCGTAATCTTTATTCTGATGCATGTTCTGACGAAAAAGACGAAATACGGGCGTTCTCTCTACGCAATGGGCGCGAATGAACGGGTAGCGGCACTGTGCGGACTGCCTACAAATAAATATAAAATGATTGCGTTCATGATGGCGGGAGCCTGCACCGGACTCGCAGGTGTATTGATGAGCGCGCGCCTGGGTGCCGGTACACATGCACAGGGCGAAGGAATGTCACTGGATGCTATTGCGGCCGTTGTGATGGGAGGTACTACGCTTTCCGGCGGAAGAGGAAGCGTTGCGCGCTCCATTACAGGTGTATTTGTAATCCTGATGCTGAACAATGGACTGAATCTGATGGGAGTGTCTCCACATGTGCAGGTTCTTGTAAAGGGAATTGTAGTGATCCTGGCAGTGGCGGCTTCCAAGGACTGGAAGAGCAAAGAAATCGTGAAATAGGGGGAAGCTGTGATGAACGGAACAATGAAAGCAGTTGTGTTTCAAGAATTGGGCAAGGCTGCGGTGGAGGAGAGGCCCATTCCGTGTATCGAAGACCCGAAGGATGCCATTGTGCGTGTGACGCTGGCAGCGATCTGCTCCAGTGATATCCATATCAAACATGGCATGATCGCGCGGGCAAAGGAGGGCGTGATCCTGGGCCATGAGATCGTAGGTGAGATTGTGGAAACAGGAGCAGGCGTGCGGAAGCTGAAAGCAGGAGACCGGGTGACGGTCAACAATGAGACATTTTGCGGGGAATGCTTTTTCTGCAGACGGGGTTATGTCAACAACTGTGAGCAGGGCGGATGGATGCTGGGATGTGTCCAGGACGGCGGCCAGGCGGAGTATGTGCGTGTGCCTTATGCGGATAATTGCTGTAATATCATCCCGGAGGGAGTGTCCTATGAGCAGGCAATGCTTGTTGGCGATGTCCTGGCAACCGGATTCTGGGCAGCCGAGATCGGGGAGATCAGGCCAGGAGACACGGCCGTCGTGATCGGTGCGGGGCCTACCGGACTCTGCACTTCTATGTGCGCAAGATTGTACAGCCCGGCCCGTCTCATTTCTATCGATCTATCTGAGGAAAGACTGGCATTTGCGAAGCAGCATGGACTTACGGATATTACGATCCATGCAGGAAAAGAGGATCCGCTGGAAATCGTGCGCAGCCTTACGGAGGGAAGAGGGGCCGACAGGCTGTTTGAGTGCGCGGGAGGTCGAAATACTTTTGAGATGGCATGGCAGATCACACGGCCCAGCGGGATTGTATGTTTCGTGGCACATTACGAGGAGGATCCGCAAAAGCTGCCTCTGCGCAGAATGTATGGCAAGAACCTTGTGTTTAAGACCGGAGGAGTGCATGCAAATGCCTGTGCGCGGACTCTCGATCTGATCAAGGAGGGAAGGCTTGACACATTGCCTCTGATCACACACCGTTTTGCGCTTTCGGACGCAATGGAAGGGTACCGCCTTTTCGAAAGCCAGAAGGACGGAGTGATCAAAGTGGTGCTGGAGCCGTAGAGATTAAGACTAAAATCAAGTAGAGAAAGGGTGAGCAGATTGCAAAAAGAGCCAAATATCAGAAAACTAGACATTTTTGTTGAAAAGATATGCAGAGAGGGCGGCGCCGCGCTGGAAAAACCGCTGAAAAAGTGTGCTGCTGTTGCTGTGATCAAGAATCCTTTTGCGGGTGTATATACGGAAGACCTGACAGAGCTTATGGAATATGGCGCATATCTGGGAGATTATCTGACCCGGAAGGCGGTAGAAGCTATGAAGATACCTGTGGCGGAGGTGCACAGTTTCGGTAAGGCATGTATTGTGGGGCTGGATGGGGAGCATGAGCATGCGGCAGCGATCATGCATCCGAGACTTGGAGCTCCGATGCGCACCTGTCTGGAATCAGGTTCCGCGGTGATCCCATCCGCAAAAAAAATAGCGGCGGCAGGGGCAACCCTGGATATCCCGCTGTTGTATAAGGACGGAATGCTTGTACGTTCCCATTATGACAGCATGACCGTCAGGATACCGGATGCCCCGCATGCCGATGAGATACTCTGCGCAGTCGCGTTTTCCAACGGAGGACGCCCCAGGGCAAGGATTGGGGGATTGAGTGTAGAAGAATGTAAAGGCGAAAACGGGCTGGACTGATGGAGGTGGCAGTACAATGAGAGATTTGATCAGAAAAGAAGCAGTGATCATTGACGAAACCAGAAGTGAAATCGGCAGAAAATTGGATATTCCGCTGAAAAAATGTGCCAGTATGGCAGTTGTAAAAAATATATATGACGGAAAAGAAGTATCGGAGATGCCGGAATTTCAGGAATATGGGAAGGTACTTGGAAAACGTCTGATCGAAAATGCGCTGGAGGCACTTGGGATTGGCGCAGAGGAAGTCAACAGCTACGGGAAGGCTGCGGTAACAGGATTCGGCGGTGAGCAGGAGCACGGTTCCGCTCTGCTGCATACCGGCTTTGACGAAGGAGTACGCTCAGTGCTGACGACTTCGAAATCCATCATACCATCCAGTGAAAAATCGGCTCCGGCCGGATGCTCGGTGGATGTCCCCCTGCATCATAAGCTGGCGCTGAAGGTACGCACCCATTTTGACGCCATGGAGGTGAGTCTGGCAGATGCCCCCAGAGACGACGAGATTTTGCTCGTACTGTGTGTCACTACGGGCGGACGGCCGTTCCCGAGAGTGGGCGGACTGCTCCTGGAGGATGTCAAGGGAGAGAATGGGGTGATTTGATCAATGAAGGAGCTTGTGATTACCAATATTGGAACCATTGTGACAGGAAAATTAACGGATCCGATTACGGACTGTAATACAATTGCGATTCGGGAGGGCATGATCGCCGAAATCGGCGGGGAAGAGCTGCTGAAAAACGATCAGACAGCGCGGATAGTCGACGCGAAGGGCGTGACGGTTGCTCCCGGATTGATAGACAGCCATTGCCATCCCTGCGCGGGGGACTATACATTTCGCCAAAAGACGGACGCATTGATCGAAAGTGAGGTGCACGGAGGCGTGACCACCATCATTTCCGCGGGAGAGCCTCATTTCCCGGGGCGGCCAAGGGACGCGGCAGGGGTCAAGGCGCAGGCGGTATTTCTGTCAAAATGCTTTCGGAATCAGTCCCCTCTGGGAGCGAAGGTGCACGGAGGCGCCGTGATACTGGAGCAGGGACTGACGGAGGCGGATTTTGAGGAAATGGCGAGAGAAGGGGTCTGGCTGGTAGGCGAGGTGGGACTTGGTTCGGTGAAGTCTCCTGAGGATGCCGCTCCGCTTGTGGCTATGGCGAAAAGGCATGGCTTTAAGGTGCATATGCACACCGGAGGTACATCGATTCCCGGCAGTTCTTCGGTCACTGCGGAGGATGTCATCCGAACGGATCCGGATATCGCGTCCCATTGCAACGGAGGGCCGACTGCGGTTTCCATGGCGGAGGTGGAGCGCATTATCCGGGAGAGCGAGGTGGCGGTGGAGATCGTCCAGTGCGGCAATTACCGCATGACCAATGGCATTATGAAGCTGATCTCGGAGCTGGGAATGGAGCACAGGGTGATCTTCGGAAATGACGCGCCGTCCGGAACCGGTGTGATTCCCCTTGGGATCATCCGGAATATCTGCTATGTGTCCAGTGTATGCGGGATTGCGCCCCATAAAGCGATTGCCATGGCAACCGGAAACACGGCCTCGGTATTCGGCCTGAGAACGGGTGTGATCGAGCCGGGCCGCCCGGCAGACCTGATCTGTCTGGACGCCCCCATCGGTTCTGTGGGCAGGACAGCCTTGGAGGCGATTGAGGCGGGAGATATCCCGGGGATCACCTGTATTGTCATAGACGGGAAGATCGTGGCGCGAAAGAGCAGAAATACACCTCCCGGAAACCGGGAGCCGAACTATTGCTGAGATTGTGATAAGAGGTTTAGGAGGATATCATGGGAAAAGGATTTGACGAGTATTATACATGCCGGAGCAAGGAAATCGATCTGAAAAAAACAGCAATCCTCATTGTAGATATGCTCAATGACTTCTGTAAGCCGGGCGGCCGTATGGTACTGGAGGACGGATATCTGGTAGTAGAACCGATCCGGCGGCTGGTCGCGGCGGGACGGAAGCATGGCATTCCGATCGTATGGATCTGTCAGAAATACCGCATGGATAAGTATGACAGGGTTACGGAAAAGCGGGTGGGGACCTGCTATGAGGGAACCTGGGGCTGTGAGCAGATTGAGGAGCTGCCGATCCTGCCGGAGGATTATGTGGTGCATAAAAGGCGTTACAGCGGATTTTTTCAGACGGATCTGGATCTGACGCTGAGAGACATGGGGGCGGAAAAGGTGATCGTGGGCGGCTGTGTTACCAATATCTGTGTACGCGGTACGGTAACAGACGCGTTTCAGCTGGATTATGAGGTGTTTGTGCCGAGAGACTGTGTACGTGCTACGGGAGTAAGGGAACAGGAATCTTCACTGTGGGATTTTGAAACGCATTTTGCTACGGTGACTACGGCGGATGAACTGATCTCGGCCATGGACAGGCTGAAGCCGGAGGATGCCTGCCGAATTCGATAAAGAAAAAAACAGGGATCCGGAGCAGATCCCGCAGGATGAAAGGAGAAAAAAGATGAGTGTATTGACAAGTGAGCTTAGGGAAAGGCTTGACAGGCTTTCCACTACAAATGTTTCGGACGCGCTGGACGCGCTGGGGCTTAAGGGATCCACGACCGGCGTGAAAAAGATGTATGAGGGCTGTAAGAAGATCATCGGCGAGGCGGTAACCATGAAGGTCGTTGCCGCGGGACTGACAAAGTCTACGACACATATGGGTGTCAATGCCATTGAGGCCGCAAAGGAAGGCGATGTGATCGTGATTGACAACGGCGGCCGCGAGGACGTGAACTGCTGGGGCGGCGTGCTGAGCACCGGGGCAAAGTTCAAGGGGGTATCCGGGGTTGTGATTGACGGATGCTGCCGTGATCTGGATGAGTGTGTGGAATTGGGATTCCCTGTATATGCGCGTTCTACGATCTGCGCGACAGCCAGAGGGCGTGTGATGGAGGAAGCGACGAATGTGATGGTGTCTTTCAGCGGAGTCCAGGTCCGTCCGGGAGATATTGTGATCGCAGATATCACGGGTGTCGTATTTATTCCCCAGGAGCGGCTGATTGATGTGATCGAAAAGGGCGAGATGCTGCTGAATAAGGAAACGGCCATGTGTGCGGACATTAAGGCGGGGATGTCCATGCTGGAAGTGGACCGGAAGTACAATTACGAGAATATGCTAAAATGACATAAAGAAGGTGACCAAATGAACATTCCGAAATTGGATAAAGCAATCATTGAAGAATATAAAAAGCTCGATTCTACGAGCATTTCCGACGCAATGGATAAAATCGGCATCCCCTCCGGGCTGTATGGGATCAAGCCCATTACCCCAGGTACGGTGATGTGCGGACAGGCATTTACGGTAAGATACGTGCCCTGCGGAGAAGTGAAAGGAACTGTGGGGGATTTTCTGGATGATGTGGAGCCGGGACAGGTATGCGTGCTGGATAACGGCGGCAGGGACTACTGCACGGTCTGGGGAGATATCATGGCAATGACCGCCTCTCTCCGGGGGATTGCGGGAACACTGATCTACGGGGTGTGCCGCGACATCAAAGACATTCATAAAATAAAGTATCCGATCTTCTCCAATGGATTTTATATGGTAACAGGCAAGGACCGGGTTGAGGTCGCTGCGATCAACGAGCCTGTTACGGTCGCGGGCATTAAGGTATGCCCCGGCGACCTGATATTCGGGGATGATACGGGAGCGCTGATCGTGCCTTTTGACAAGGTGGAGAAGGTACTGGAGATTGCCAAGGAAATCGAGCGGAAAGAGGATATCATCCGCATGCATGTCCAGAGCGGGCTTTCCCTGCGTGAGGCGAGGGCGCAGACCGGATATCATCATTTACAGACAAAGGAGGCAGAGTGAGCATGAGTGTTACAGCGCTTTATCTGGATACATTGAATGAACATATGGAGCGGATGATCCTTGACATGTGCCCGGAGGAGGTTGATCTGCGTTTTCTGAACCCTACGGTGGGGCAGAAGGGTGAGCTTCAGGACGCCGACGTACTGATCGTTACTACTTATAAGACCACGAAGGAAGTGATCGCCGCTGCTCCGAAGGTGAAGCTGATCCAGCGTACCGGCGTGGGCGTGGACATGGTGGACGTGGCTTATGCAAAAGAAAGGAAGATTCCGATCTCCATCTGCAAGGGGTTTAACGCTACCTCGGTGGCAGAGCTGGCGATTCTCGATATGCTGGCATTGTACCGCCATATCATTGACCTTGACAACAAAGGGAAGGAGAAGGAATGGCATACTATGACATACCGTCATGACAGCTACGAGATCGTGGGCAAGACGGTCGGCGTGGTGGGCGGCGGAACCATAGGAAAAGAAGTCATAAAGCGGCTGCACGCGTTTGACGCGGAGCTGATCTATTATGATGTATATCCCATGCCGGCCGTGGAGGAAGATCGTCTTGGCTGCAGACGTGTAACGCTGGATGAGCTGCTGGAGCAGTCGGATATCATTACCCTTCACGCTCCGCTTCTGGAGAATACCCGGGGGATGATCGGAAGAGCGCAGTTCGAAAAAATGAAACGAAACGCGATCCTTGTGAATACCGCTCGGGGCGCATTGGTTGACGCGGACGCGCTGATTGAGGCGCTGAAGGAGAAAAAAATATGGGGCGCGGCGTTTGACGTGTTTGAGCCGGGAGAGCCGCTGTTCGGAGTGGATCTGCCGAACCTGATCGTAACGCCGCATGTGGGCGCGGCTACGTATGATAATTATTATCGGGGCTACAAATTATGCATGGAGAATTCGCGGCGGATCGGCCGGGGCGAAGAACCGTTGTTTACAATCTGATCTCAAATGGGCGGATCGGGCAGCGGGGGCTGTATGGAGCGGCCGGATGGCAGGAAAATAGAATATGAATGATGAAGAGCAGGCTCTGTCAGAGAAAGTAGATCTGATGGGGCCTGTTTTTATTCTATTAGGGTGCGCCCAGCTAAGGGCTTGGAATTCGGTGGGTGAAAGTCCTACGGTGTAAGGTACAAGCTATACCGCACCAAGCGAGTCTTGGGTGGACAGCAGAGATGCTGTCTGCTAAGCGTAGACAGCGAGATTGCAGGGCATAACTGCACATAGCTTCGATATGAAAATGAAAGTGGGAAGGCAGAGGTGCTCCTATACACTGAAAGCAACATAACTGTAGTCATTAAGAGCGAGAATACAGTTGCTTCCCCGGAGTTTTGAGGTTGGTCATGCAATCAAGGATTTCAAGTCAACTGGAGGAGGTCTGTCTGGTTCCAGATGAGTTGCGTACATCTGGTATGCGGAACAACTGTCGAAGGGAGAACCGCAAATGGCCAGCAGAAGTCGGATGGCCGAATAGTACACGGTAAAACATACAGTGGAAGTCGAGAAATGCCTGTCCTCGCAGGCTAGCCATGCAAAGTCATATCAAAGAGGAAACATAGACTGTACGCAGAGACAGGAGGAGCTATGGAAACGAAATTGGCGAGAATATCACAACTATCAGGCGAACATCCAGACATGGTATTTACGTCCATAGGGCATTTGATAAATAAGGAATTATTAAAAGAGTGCCACAAGGAAATGGACGGAAAGAAAGCAGTAGGAACCGATGGGATAACCAAAGAGGAATACGGGGCAAGGCTGGAGGAAAATCTGGAAGAATTAGAGGAAAAGCTTAAGAAGAAAGCGTACAAGCCCAAGCCAGCAAAAAGAGTGGAGATACCGAAAGAAAACGGAAAGACACGGCCGCTCAGTATCTATTGCTATGAAGACAAACTGGTGCAGGAAGCATTGAGACGAGTACTGGAAGCAGTGTTCGAACCGCATTTCTATGATGAAATGATGGGATTCCGACCAGGGAGAAGCTGTCATAAGGCATTAAGAAAGCTGAACGGAATGCTGGAAAAAGAAAAGACAAACTGGGTATTGGATGCGGATGTAAAAGGATTTTTCGACCACTTGGACCATGAATGGATAATAAAGTTCATAGAATCAAGAATTAAAGACCCAAATATCATCAGGCTGGTACGCCGGATGTTAAAAGCCGGAATTATGGAAGATTACAGATATGAAGAGACAGAGGAAGGAGCCGGCCAGGGTTCGGTCTGCTCACCAGTAATCGCAAACATATATATGCACTATGTACTGGTGTGGTGGTTCAAGGAGAAAATGCAGCCGATCATGAAAGGGTACGCAGGGTTGGTGGTATATGCGGATGATTTTGTAGTCTGCTTTCAATACAAAACAGACGCAGAGATGTTCTATGAATATTTAAAGCGCAGAATGATGCACTTTGGACTGGAAATGGAGGAGAAAAAGACGAGGCTGATAGAATTCGGCCGATTTGCAGAAAGGAACCGGAAAGAACGTGGAGACGGGAAACCGGAGACCTTTACATTCCTCGGATTCACGCATTACTGTTCGCATGGAAGAACGGGAAAGTTCAGAGTGAAGAGGAAGACCAGTAAGAAAAAGCTAGCAAAGAAAAGCAAGGAAATAAATGCTACGATAAGAGATATGAGATT
>Ga0209064_1003869_pt1 | contig 12152 bp, 6 predicted proteins | sample Inofromicrocosms_FD_187498 | JGI IMG/M metagenome (GOLD analysis project Ga0209064, IMG submission 187498) | Mouse cecum microbial communities from Vienna, Austria - Inoculum for glucosamine and mucus D2O microcosms (SPAdes) (version 2) | ecosystem: Host-associated > Mammals > Digestive system >... | reverse complement strand
GATGTGGGAAAGCTGTTACAGAAGGTATACCTTTTGTAACAGGTTCGACAGGTTCCGAAAGGTTGAGAAGATCATGATGACAGACCGCGCTATCCCCCCTGGAGACTGCGGCGGCGAAATCCAGGCCCAGCTGCAGGCTATGGCAGAGGAGATCGTATCCCAGATTACTGCGCTGGATGCCCCTGTCAGCACAGAACAGCTGCTGGGCGGACTCGTGTCGGAACTGTTTCTCACAGCTGCGAAGGAGCGGCAGCGGGCGGAGCGCCGCCGGCGGCAGGCGGAGGGCATCGCGGAGGCGAAGGCCAAGGGCGTTCGCTTCGGTCCATCGCCAAAGCCGCTGCCCGGCAATTTTGAAAGCTGCTGCAAGGCGTGGCGGGACGGCGAACTGTCGCTGACCGAGGCGGCGGACCGCTGCGGCATGGCGAGGGCCTCCTTTCGGAGGGCGGTCATGCGCAGGGAGCAGGCCGGAAGCTGCGCGGGTTGAGACAGACCAGGGCCCAAAGGACAGGGCCCGCATGGACGTAAGGAGGATGTCATGCTGAAATTAACGCTGCTCCCGGATGAGTACCTGACCATCAACGGCGATATCGTGGTCCAGCTCAAGCGCGTTGCCGGAGGACGGGCCGACGTGGCGGTAGACGCCCCGCGGGAGATGCCCGTGGTGCGCGGAACCCTGCTGGAGCGGCAGGGCGGAGAGCGTCCGGCCTGCCTCGCGCCTCCGGCCAGGAAAAAGGGGCGGACGTACCGCGACCAGATCTTCCGCTGGAACGACGACCGGGAGCGGGCGGTGCGCGCCATGAAGCTGGTATTCGACCGTTTGGAGGAGAACGGCTCCGACGAGGAGGCGGAGGCCCTGCGAAAGCAACTGGACCGCATCATCCCCGCCTTCTGGGAGGACGATCTGGCCGCGCAATAATGTTTTTGATTTCACCCGGTTTCGCGAACCGGCTGGAATACAGTCCCGCGCTGAACGGTCCATGTGCCCAAAGGCCACGGAGCCTGGACCGCACGGCGCTCCACCCATGCGCTGAGACAGGGAAGTCCCGGCGCGCCAAAAACCGCAATCCTACTACAACATTTTATTGAAAGGAAGCACTAAAATGAGAATTCAGCATAATATTCCCGCGATGAACGCGTACCGCAACTACAACAACAACACCTCCGCTCTGAGCAAGAACCTGGAGAAGCTGTCCTCCGGTTACAAGATCAACCGCGCCGGTGACGACGCCGCCGGTCTCGCGATTTCCGAGAAGATGCGGGCTCAGATCACCGGTCTAAACGCGGCCCAGAAGAACGTCAAGGACGGCGTCTCCCTGGTGAAGACCGCCGAGGGCGCGATGCAGGAAATCCACGACATGCTCAACCGCATGGACTACCTGGCCACCCAGTCCGCCAACGGCACCTATGACAACGAGGTGGACCGCCTGAACCTCCAGAAGGAGGTCGACGCCCTCAAGACCGAGATCAACCGTATCGCCGACTCCGCCAACTTCAACGGCATTAAGCTCCTGGACGGCTCCCAGTCCTCCATGAACCTGAGCGCCGAGGGCGTGAGCCGCTCCACAAAGAGCCTTATTGAGGGCCTGACAATCAACGACGGCGTCAACGGCGGCGGCACCAAGGCCACTGCGGAGATCGATGTCTCCAGCCTGTTCGGCACCGGTGACACGCTGGCCATTGAGTTCACAGACAACTCCCTTGGCACCAGCGGTACCAAGACTCTTAGCTTTGGCACTACTGCGGGCACCAACATCCAGGGCGCTACAAAAGAGGAGCAGGCAGAGAGCATCGCGAAGATTCTGAACAGCGATGCCGCGATCGCTCAGAAATTCGACATCGCCGCGGACGGCACCAAGGTTACCCTGACTGCCAAGGCGGAGGGTGCTTCCGAGGCCGCCGTGAAGAGCGTTAAGGTCAACGACAAGGGCGTGACCTTTGGTACGGGCACTTATACTGCCGGTACTGCTAATGGCACACCGGCGAAAGCGGATAAGGGCGGCTTCACCAAGCTGTTTGACGGTGGCGTGACCGGCGGCACTCCGGCTAGCAGTCTGGACCTCAAGGCTGGTGATGAGCTGACCTTTACCTTTGAGGATGCGCAAGGTGCTGCGAACTTGGTTGCCAAAGTTAAGGTCACGGACGATATGATCAAGGGCACTACGGCCGAAACCACGGCAGCAATCGTCGAGGCCCTGAAGAACACTAAGTTTGAGGATGTCACCGAGGCCAACAAGGCCGCTTTGGGTGTGGCCAATGCGACTATCAGAGACGAGAGCCGCTTCAAGGTGGGCGACCTCTTTGACCTGACTGCCAACAAGCAGGTGGCTAACGGTACTACGGATGAAACCGGCAGCATCTATGTCAAGGCGAAGCTGGACGGCCAGTTTGATATTGCCAGCGTTAAACGCACCAACGCCGATGACTCCGGCCGGAATGCAACCGTCACCGCGACTGCCTGCGCCACTGCCGGTACCGCCAACGTGGCCTCCACTTATGCAATCGCTCGTACCGATGATACCACAAACTTCAGTGCCGGTGACGTGATCGAGCTGACCGGCTCCCTGTCCGATGGCCGCAACTTCAACCTCAAGCTGACTGTGGGCAAAGATTTCCAGATCGGCACGAATTATGCAGGCACACTTACCAACCTGAAGACTCAGCTGGAAAAGACCGGTGATGACGCCACCATGGTCACCCTGAACGATGGCACACAGGTCAAGGCCGGTGATATCTTTGGCTCCGGCAAGGAGATTTCCATCGGTGCGCCTGCCGCCACCGGCATCACCTTCACTTCCGCAAAGGCTGGCCCGGTGCAGGGAGGTATCGGCGGAGGCATCACCAACGTGACCTTCAGCGCCTCTGATCCCGCCGCTGTGGATGCCACGATCACCAAGGGCACCGATCCCTCCGCTGCCGAGTCCTCCTTCACCTTCGAGAAGGGCGTGGGCTACGGCACCGCCATCACCGTGGGCGGCAAGACCTATGAGCTGGTCGCCGATGCCCGGGACGTGACCAACCGCAGCAACGAGGCGGTTGTGGTGTCCGACCTGACCGACCTGGACGCCGTGGCGAAGAGCTTTGCCGACGCCATCAACAGTGTCGCCGGAGAGAATCCCGATGCGAACGGCAACCCCCTGTACACCGCCTCTTCCGACGGCGCTACCGTGAAGATCACCACTGCCGCCACGGGTTCCGACGTGAAGGCCATGGAGATCACCACGCCCTACGGCGACGAGGCTCCCACCGTGTCCTTCAAGTTCGACCCCGCCAAGATTCAGGCCGGTTCCTATATGACCATCAGCGATGGCAAGACCACCAACACCTATGAGTTCGTCAAGGCCGGTGAGAAGGCCAAGAGCGGCAATATCGCCATTGAGATTTCCGACTTTAACAAGATGCCTGACGCCAAGGCTCTGGGCGATGCTTTTGCCAATGTGTCCAAGGGCGCTACCGTGGAAGTGGCCGATGACGGCACCGTGACCATCACCGCCAACGAGGTGGAGGGCTCCATCCCCAAGCTGAACGTCAGCTTCTACGAGGGCAAGGGTGGCCTGAAGCTCCAGATCGGCGACACCGCCGACAGCTACAACCAGATGAAGGTCTCTGTGGGCGACATGCACACCGCCGGTATGGGGATTGAAGATGTGAATATCTCCAATCAGGACGATGCCGCCGCCGCGATTGATAAGATCAAGAGCGCCATCAACTACGTGTCCGGCGTCCGTGGCGACCTGGGCGCGATCCAGAACCGTCTGGAGCACACCGGCAACAACCTGAGCGTCATGGCTGAGAACATCCAGGACGCTGAGAGCACCATCCGCGACACCGACGTGGCTGAGGAAATGATGAGCTACGTCAAGAACAACATTCTGGTGCAGTCCGCCCAGGCCATGCTGGCCCAGGCGAACCAGCTGCCTCAGGGTGTGCTCCAGCTGCTGGGCTAATCCCCGCGCTGGCGCAGTTTCTGGCAAAACCGCATAAACCACCTTACCGGGGACGGGCTCTGGTCCGTCCCCGGTTTCTGAAGCGCTTCACGTTTATCACGCAATTTGTTTGTTTTGGGCGGGCGATATGCCCGCCTCTCTTCAATGAGGGACTATTATGACGATTGGACAAAACATCCGCGCCCTGCGAAAAAAGAAGGGCCTGACCCAGGCCCAGCTGGGGGCCCTCTGCGGCATCAGCGGCGGGGCTGTCGGCAGTTACGAGAACGGCATCACCGTCCCCAAGCGTCGGGTGGTGGAGAAGATCGCCCATGCTCTGGATGTCCCCGCCGAACGGATCATGGACAGTACTGCGCCCTCCTTCGCCGCCGGAAGCGAGGCCGTTTCCGGGAGCGACGCCCTGCTCTACGACGGCGTCCTGGCGGTCCTCAAGGAGCTCTACGGCATGGTAGAGGGCCGGGTCATCCTGGGGGAGAACGGCGCGAGAAAAAGGTACTATCTGATCCGGCAGATTCCGGGAGATTTCGTGCTCTACGAGGAGGACATCGCCGCGATTGTGCGTTCGGCCAAGGCGTCCACTCCGCCCCTGGCGGCGTATCTGCACCGCGTCCGCGCCGGAGGGCAGAGCGCATGACTGTCGGAGCGGACCTGCACGCCCTGCGCAAGCGCCGGGGCCTGACGTTAGACGAGCTGAGCGCCCTGTGCGGCGTCAGCCGGGACGACCTGGGGCTCTACGAACGCGGTGCCATGACGCCCCGCCCGGAGACGGTGCAGAAGATCGCCCAGGCTCTGGACGTGCCGATCACCGTTATCCGCGAGGGCATGGGCTGGACGGCCCCGGAGCCCTCGGAGGCATGGGAGACGGCAGGGGACGACCATCTCCTCCGCCGGGGCCTCCTGGAGAACCTGCGGGAGTCCTACGGCCCGGACTTCTCCCTGACTGAGGGGGATATCCGGGCTTTGCTGGATTCGGTGAAAGCCTCCATCCCGGTCCTGATCGAGCATATGAAGGACACCCGGAGCGAAACCGAGATCAACGCCAATATTTTGGCGGAGCTGAACCTCCTCCCTGGAGACGGCGGGGAGGACCAGGTCCAACGCTATGCGCTGACGGACAGTCAGTGGGCGCAGATACAGCCCCTCCTGCCGCCGGAGAGCGCTGGACGGGGCCGGGCGTTCAAGAGCAACCGCCTGATGCTGGACGGCATCCTCTTCCAGCTGCGGACCGGCACGGCCTGGAGCAGTCTGCCCAAATGCTTCGGGAGGCCCCGGTGCGTGGCGGACCGCCTGCGGCTGTGGAAGCGGACCGGCGTTTGGACGCAGGTGGAAGCCGTCCTTGGGGAGTTGGGACTGCTGGACGAGGCTGTGCTGCCTGCCGGGACGGATGAGGAATGAGCAGGGTTGCCCAGCCGCTTTTTCGACGCACAGAGCCCGAGCCTCATTGAGGTTCGGGCCCCTCTTTTTCCGTGGAGAACACCGGGGCGCTTTCAGGGTGGATGCCGGGGGGAACAGGCAGAAGAAAGGGCCCGCAGCGATTAAAGACGGGCTCAGCCGTTGTGAACGCTTTTTTTAAACGCACTATTTGTCTGAGGATTTTGTCCAATGTCTGTCGAAAGATGGCGATTTTTCAAATCCTAAAAACTTGATTTTTGCAGCTTTTCCACTCATTTCCACCCTCATGTCCCCTCGTGCAAATCCCCAATCTTTTTCTTGTGTGAATGAGGAGGATGTCTTAAGTTTTGATCCATCTCATTCTGCCATCCTTTTATATGCAAAAGGACAGCGCAGACCGTAAGGGAAAACAGTCTCAAAATACAGTCAGGACCCCGCCGGAACCTAGTGATTGCAACGGTTTGGCGGGGCCTTTTCTGATAATAAGGACAAATCGGAAAACCCGCTGCACTGCAAGGGTTCTCCGATTTGTCCAGATATGGCAGGATGCTGTACGACTGGATTTACCACGGACATCCAAGGCACGAACTTATTCTTCCGGCTCATTGCAGGGAGATATGAGAAGGCGTCTTCCGTTTTTACCTCCAACAAAACCTTCTCCCGGTGGAACGAGGTCTTTGCCGGTGCTGCCATCGTCTCCGCGATTCTGGAACGTGTCCTGCATCACCGCTTAGAAAGCTTACCGGTCAGCCAACATTTTGGCAGAACCGCGCGAGGATCGCCGCCACCTCGGCCCGGGTGGCCCTGCCCTGGGGGATCAGACTGCCGGAGGCGCCGTTGAGGAGGCCGTTGGCCGCCGCCCAGCGGACCGGCTGGACCGCCCAGCCGGAGACCTCCGCCGCATCCTTGAATTGGCCCAGATTGTCGATGTTGACATAGGGGCTGCCCTTGAAACGCCAGAGCATCGTCACCAGCTGCTCCCGGGTCACATCGGCCAAGGGAGCCGTGCCGTCGGTGATGCCCTTGTTTTTGGCCCAGATCTGTCCCCGCTCATACCAGTTGGAGCCGCCGGAGGTGTCCCGGCCCGCCAGGCGGGCGATCACTGTCCAGATCATGGCCCGGTTAGTGGGACCCTGGGGGTCAAATCGGGTATCAGAGACGCCGGTCATCAGGTACCTCTGCCAGCAGTAGCGGACGTCGCTGTAGAACGAGTCCGCAGCGCTCACATCGGAGAAGTTCATGGGGCTGGGATTGAGGATCACATCCGAAGCGCCGGGCGAGGTGCCGGGGAGAGTGTCGGGGATGGTGGTGGAGTACTGATAGTCCCCTGCATCCTCCGGGAGCTTGCTGAACACCGCGTTCACCGTCACCCGGGACGGGGGCATCGTAAAGATGAAGCCGCCGCCGCCCATTTCCCAGACAGAGATTTTCCTGCCCCGGGCTTCGGAAACCGTCAGATCCGATAATTCGTATCCGGCATCCGGGAGAACCGTCAGTGTCACCCGGTCCCCCTGGGCGGCGCGGCGGACGCTGGGAATGACTTCGCCGCCGGAAGATCGGGGGATGGAAAGGTAGTAGACTTCCCGGTCAATGTCCGGGCCCGGATCGGGAGCGGGGTCAGGCTCAGGCTCGCCGTCTGCCGGGATCACCATATAGAAGGGTTCTGTCGTTAGCCACGCTGCCGCGGCCCGTCCGCCCAGCCGGAGCGTGACGGTATAAACGAATTCCCCGTCCACGGTCTGGGTGGGCGGTGTAAATTGGACGGTGTTGATGGTATACTGGAGGGAGCTGCCGGCAGAAGACAGCGCGGCGCGGGTAACGCTGGAGGCATATTCCCTGGCGGAAGCCTCGGTTTGATACGCGTGACCGGCGGTCAGCCGGTCCGTGTCCGCCCGCACCTGCGCGTAGCCGTCCGCCACTGCGGCGGAAACAACGGTCGCCGGTTCGCCGCCGGCATTCTGCTCGTTGACGCACACATAGTCGCCGTCAGCGTTCCGGATAAAGCTGTGTCCCAAGGCGCGGATGATCTCATTCTGAACGCTGCCGCACCTGGAACAGGTGGACGTCTGCGCGCCGTCTGCGGTACAGGCAGCCTCCCGCGTCACCGTGACCGGACCGTAGCTGTGTCCGGCGGCGGGGATGATCTCCGTTTTCACATCACCGCAGTTGGAACACGAGGCGGTCCGCTCACCGGCCTCCGTACAGGTGGCCTCCTTGGTGACGGCAGTCACTTCGTAGTGATGGCCGGCGGCAGGGATCGTTTCCGTGCGGGTCTCACCGCATTCTGTACAGGTGTATGTCCGTACGCCGGAGGAGGTGCAGTCCGCCGGGGCCGTGACCTTCCCGCTGTCCCAGGTATGCTCGTGACCGGGGTCCGGGTCTGGGTCCGGGTCTGGGTCCGGGTCTGGGTCCGGACCGGGGTCAGGGAGGGAGCTGTTGTAGTGTACCGTTATGTTTTGTAACGATGATGGGACATCACCCAGTTTTTGTATGGCGCTCCATTGCGCCTCGCTCCCGCTGTAGTAGATGTCTTGTATAGCAGACTGTTGAAATGCCGCTATCCCTATCGTTTTTACACTGTCCGGAACTGAAATTGAGGCCAGCCTGAAGCAGGAAGAGAACGCACGCTCCCCTATGCTTGCCGCCCCCTGAGGAATGTTGAGGGTCGAAAGCAGCAGGCAGTTCATAAACATGTCATTACCTATGCGGTCTATGCTCTTTGGCAGCGTAACCGAGCCCAGCTTGTAGCATCTTGAGAATAAGCTGTCGCCAATGCTCACTTGCTGACTGCCGGCAGAAAATCTTACTGCCAACAATTCTGTACACTCCCAAAATGCTGCGGTGCCTACACTGCTGATACTTGCCGGCAGGTCAATGGACTTGAGCGCCGTACAGGCTTGAAAGGCAGAATCACCAATGCGTTCCACACCTTCTGATACGGTGACTGAGATAAGATTTTTGCAATTCTGAAAAGCGCCGCTGCCAATTGTTTTTACACTGGCTGGGATCGTCGCACTGATCGCTTTACTGCCGTTAAAAGCATTGCTGCCAACAGCAGTTACCCCATTTTCAACCACAATGTTCAAGATGCTGTCCGCATTGCCGTTCCACGGCTGTTCTGAGGCCCCCGAAAAGTCCGCCATCGCTCCGGAACCGGAGATCGTAAGCGTCCCCGCCTTGGTCAGCGACCATTTGAGTCCTTCGGCAAGGCCGCCTGACCCGATGGGAGTATTAGCATCCGGATCAGTGGGCGGAGTATAGTTTTCCGGGTAACGGGTGATGTAATGACTGGCGGCTTCAACTTCCGCCCTGGACATCGCGCGCCCCCAGTGGATCATGCCGCCGCTGCCATTTTCATGATAATTCCCCTCGGCAATGACCACGCCTGCATCACTCACTTGCAGCACAATTACGGTGTGGGCATCGTTGTTCACCCGCAGGATATCCCCGACCTTCACGTCCGAAAATCGAACGGATGAGGTCATCCTCGCGGGCAGATCACCGAAGGCCGCGTCGCTCAGAATGTAAGCGAAGGCAACGCAGCCCGCGCCAATAGCGGCGATTCCACCCTGGGTTCCGCCTTTCCATGTGTATTCGTTCCCATTATCCCAAGACGCCCCCTCCGCATATTCCGTCTGTTTTTTCAAGGCGGTCATTGCCTCGTAGGCCTCCCGCGGCGTGGGGACAGAACCCTCCGCATAGGGGGCCGGGGCGGCTGTGTACATTCCCGCAGAGATATTTTGCTGCGGCGTGCCATCCTGCCACGCATGTGCCGCTGGCACGGCGGACATACACAAGCACAGTGACAAAGCGGCTGAAAGGATTCGCTTCATCTTTTGGTAACCTCCTGTCATTTTGGTGCTTGTAGTATATCTTGCCGCTCCTGCGTTGTCAATCAAAAGAAGTCTTGGGAAAATCAAAAGCAGGATGACTCCGGTGGATGCAGCCGCCCCGGCATCCTGCCCCCCTGATCCGGGCGCACATTTTGAATGTTTTGTGTCCGCAGCGATTCACTGCGCTTTTCCGGCAATCCGCAGAGCCGGCCATCCATGTAGTAGCCGCCGCCGGTCAGCCTTGCGGCATAGGGGAACAGATTGGGGGCGCGCCCGCTCCAATACGCGGCGTCGCCCTGCCGCAAGTATTCAACGCCGTCCGCGCCTGAGATCGACGGAGCTCCGCGCCGAGGCTGTCTGCCGTGACGGTCAGGAATTTGTTTTGAATCGAATACAGCGCCGCCGCGTCCTCTCCCTACTTTGCCGCCGGATACTCGTTGCAGAGCAGCCGGTAGGGCGGCTCGTCCTCCTCGATGGAGGGGAAGCGGCCCACAGGCGGGTGGAAGCGGTTATCCGTGTGGTCGTCGTTGCACTGGCTGACCTCTCCCAGGAGGACCGGCCCGCTGCCGGGCTCCACCGTGAAGTCGTGATACAGCCGCTGCTGGATATGGATGCTCTCGCCGGGGGTCAGGCGGATCTGCGTCCCGGCGTGGACGGTGTAGGTGCGCCCATCGGTGTGGACGGTGACGTCGGACTGATAGTCGATCTCCTCGTCCGGCAGGGAGTTATAGACGCGGATCAGGACGTTGCCGCCGCCGCGGTTGATGATGTCCTCGGTCTTGTACCAGTGGAAGTGGTTGGGGGCGTACTGTCCCTCCTTGAGGTACAAGAGCTTCTCCGCGTAGACCTTGGGATATTTCTCCGCCATCGCCCGGTTCCCGTTGCGGATGGTCACCAGGGAAAAGCCGAAGTGGTCAAAGTCGCCCTTCCCATAGTCGGTGATGTCCCAGCCCAGCATACAGTCCCGGATCTCGTCGTACTCGTGCCCCAGGTCCTCCCACTGCCGGGGCGTGAAGCCGCAGAACGGCGGCAGGTGGAAGCCGTGTTTTGCGCACATGGCCTCCATCTCCCGGAGGGCCCGGTTGATCTCAGAGCGTTTCATGGATAGTGCCTCCTCGTCTTGTGATGGGGCCCGCCCTCCGGGGCGGGCCCGTTTTGTTCAGCGCAGGTGGAAGCGCAGGGTCACGATCTCGAAATTCCGCACCGGCAGGGTGACGGTCTGGCCGGAAACGGACAGCTCCGGCGTCTCCACGGGCCGCTCCAGCAGGCCGCACACCGTGACGCCCTCGAAGGGGAGCCCCAGGGTGATGTTCGCCCGCACTCTGCGGTCATACGCCTCGTAGAAGCGGACGATCAGGTCCTCCCCGTCCTCGGAGCGCTTAGCAGTCTCCAGGATGATCCCCGGCTGGTCACAGGTAACGAGGGAGAACACCTCCGGCAGGGGCCCTCCGCCGGCGGCGGGGACGGCCAGCAGGGGCTGGTTGAGGCAGTACGCCTCCTGGACCACGCCGCCCTCCCGGAGGCCGCCGCTGTGGGGCAGCAGGCTGTAGGTGAAGACGTGCCTGCCCTGGTCGGCCTCCGTGTCCGGATAGGTGGCGGACTTGAGGAGGGAGAGCTTCATCACGCTCCCCTCGGCGCTGGAGCCGTACTTGCAGTCGTTGAGGAGGGCCGCGCCATAGCCGTCCTCGGAGAGGTCCGCCCACTTCTGGGCGCAGACCTCGAACCGGGCCTCGTCCCAGCTGGTGTTGCGGTGGGTGGGGCGCAGGACGTGGCCGAACTGGATCTCATAGGCGGCCTGGTTGGCGTGGATGTCCAGGGGGAAGGCGGCCTTGAGCAGCTGGTGGCGCTGGTGCCAGTCCACCTCGGTCTCAAAGTCGATCCGGGGGGAGCGGTCGTAGAGGTAGACGGTCTGGGTGATGGTGGAATCGCCGTAGGGCTTGACCATGCGGATGCCCTTGCGGACGGCTTCCTCCACCACCTCCAGGGAGGCCACCTGGTCCACGGGCCACATCTTGTCCTTGTAGTAGGCGCTGATCTCCCAGGCGTCCCAGGCTTTGGGGAAGTCCTCGAACACCTGGAGCTCGTTGAGGCGGCATCCGGGCAGGCACAGCTCCCGGTCCGCGCGCTTGTCCACCAGGGAGCAGATGGCTCCCGTCCCGTCCAGGGTCAGGCGGTAGAACTCATTTTCCAGGGACCCGGGGGCGGCCTTCACCCGGGAGGGGCCCGTCTGCTCCAGGGGGATGACCCGCCAGCCCATGGCGGGCACGTCCTCCGCCCAGTACTGCGCATCGTCCCGGGAGACCATGCCGCTCCGGGCGAAGCCCAGGGGGTTGTAGACCAGCAGGCCCTTCCCGGACACCTGCCCGGCCAGAGCCTCCAGGGCCTCCCCGGCCAGGCGATCCCCCTGGTCCAGGACCTGGGCATAGAGCCGGTCGCTGTCCTCGTAGACCTCGTGGATGGAGGAGCCGGGGATGATGTCGTGGAACTGGTTGAGCAGGACGGTCTGCCACAGCCCGTAGAGCTCCTTTTGGGGGTAGGTCCGCCCGCACAGGGCCCCGGCCAGCACGGAGAGGGATTCCGTTCGCTGGAGGAGCAGCTCGCTCTTGCGGTTGTTGCGCTTGTTTTTGGCGATGGAGGTGTAGGTGCCCCGGTGGAGCTCCAGGTACAGCTCCCCCACCCACCGGGGGACCCGCCCGGTCTCCGCGGCCCGGGTCCGCAGGTCCGCCTCCTGCCGGGCCATGTAGTCCCCGGCGGTGCTGATCTTCGTCCGGGGGAGGCCGGGGAGGCCCCAGGCGGTGCGCCTCTGGGTCTCCAGGTCGTGGCGGGTGGGGCCGCCGCCGCCGTCGCCGTAGCCGAAGGTGATGAGGGTCTGGTCGGAGTACTCCTTCTGCTGGAAGCGGGCCCAGGTGCCGGCCACCATGGAGGGCTCGTTTGTGCCGGTGTAGGTGGTGTGGATGTCCGGCTCGCCGGGCTTGGGGAGGGC
>Ga0209064_1003867_pt1 | contig 12161 bp, 12 predicted proteins | sample Inofromicrocosms_FD_187498 | JGI IMG/M metagenome (GOLD analysis project Ga0209064, IMG submission 187498) | Mouse cecum microbial communities from Vienna, Austria - Inoculum for glucosamine and mucus D2O microcosms (SPAdes) (version 2) | ecosystem: Host-associated > Mammals > Digestive system >... | reverse complement strand
CAGGGTAGCATAAAATAGCCCTGAACGAGCCTGGCTTAGTAAATTACCGCAGTTTACGGTCAAGAAAATGCGAAAGAATTAATTTTGATTTATCGCTCTGTACTTTAAATGCAATAAAGGCTTCCTGGGCATCTGCCTCTGGGTACGGAATCATTAAATCATCAATATGTTCGTTGCGCAGGTTATTTATATTTGTACCGCAAGCAATCTCTTTTATTTTGTCACGGTATTCTTTACTGTTCATAAACGCTGCTATGAATTGAGGTTTAAGTTCGCCAGTTGTTCGGATTAATTTACAGAACGCACCGAAGGTAAACTCACCATTTTCATTAAAAATCGCAGCTTTCCCTACGTGTTCAAGGCTTCCGCTTGACCCGCACAACAAAATATCGCCTTTTTTTATTATCTGCTGCGGCATAACCTTGTCACGGCTTACAAACTGTAAATCATCAAAAATGATTTTTTGTCCGTCTATATTATTCGCTCTTAAAAGCGTTATATGGCTCGCGTCCAGTTCTAAGCTTAAATCGGAAGGCTTGTAAGATACGCCTCGCACCTGTTCAATGTAGCCTCCAAGAGCAACGCGATCACATTTTTCGAACATCTCTATAAATTGAGATTTCACCAGCTCATCAGTGCTTTTTATGAGGTTTTGATATGATTTTTTTGTCCTATAGGCAGCCCATAATACTTCTACCAATTCCTTTTGCTTCGCAAGAGACGGAAGCTCAAACTCATAGCGTTCAAAATCCGACCAGTTTAAAAAGAAATTGGTTGAACCACGTTTATTGGCTTCAGCAAACTCCCAAAAAGCATCGCTTTGGTATATAAAAGGAATAAACTCCTGCAATAAAATGCTTTCATCCCGCGTGCGGCATATGTAGCTGACATCCGAGCATATACCATCGAAATCAACCATACCGGCTTTACGAAGATGCGGGTTTCTTGACATCAGCAAAACGTCACCTTTGCCGAAGCACGTGTTAAAGGCAGGACCTATTGTGCTCCCCGCGATTTTACCAAATCTGGTAACCGCAATTTCACCGCTATCAAAATGCTCTCCCCCAACATAGTATTCAAGGTCTGTTTCATCCTTGTTGACCTTGTTTTTTATGCGCTGAATAACATTCCCAATACATACCTTACTCATCGGCTTCGCCCTCCTTTCCTAATATCGCATTAAGTTTTTTATAGCTTAACTTCATCATTTCCGAAGAAGCCCTCCAGCTTTCGTAGCGCTCTTGAAGAGAGCGGTTATCTGTATGCACTTCATCTCCAGGTTGCTTAACATAGAGCGGTATATTTAAAGAAAAATTATTCTCCTCTATTTCCTGTATGGTTGCAACCCTTGTAAAGCCGTCCTCTTCTGAATAATTAAAATATGCCCCTGCAATTTTTTTGATATGTTTTTCTTCCAGATAACTCTGGGCGTTTTTACGTTCAACCTCATTCTTGGCGTTAATGAAAAGCACCTGCCCTCTTCGCTCAACTTTTTTATTCATCCGGCAAATCAAAATGCAGGCTTCCATTGGCGAGTTATAAAAGAGGTTCGGACCGAGACCTATTACGCATTCCACAGCATCACTACGGACCAGTTTTTCGCGCATCGCGCTTTCTTCATTCCTGAAAAGAACCCCATGCGGTAAAAGCACCGCACAGCGCCCCGTGTTTGGCTTCAGGCTGGCAATAATGTGTTGGATGAACGCATAGTCGGCTCTGCCCTGCGGCGGCACACCGAGGAAATTACGCCCGTATTTATCGTTTTCAAATGCGCCCCGGTTCCACTGACTTATGGAGTAGGGAGGATTGGCAAGTATGAGGTCAAACTGTTGCAACTTACCGTTTTCTATAAAAGCTGGATCTGCAAGTGTATCACCGTTTACAATATGGAAATCTTTCACGCCGTGCAAGAATAAATTCATCTTCCCGATTGCGGAAGTAAGCGCATTGATTTCCTGCCCATAAACTGCTACATTGCGCCACTCTTTATTCTGGAACTTCAAATAAGCAATTGCAGAAATAAGCATTCCCGCGCTACCGCAAGTCGGATCATAAATTGATTCACCAGAAGCGGGTTGTAACATTTCTGTCATTAAATGAACCACTGTTCTATTGGTATAAAATTCTTGCGCAGTATGCCCGCTGTCATCTGCAAATTTTTTGATAAGGTACTCATATCCCTGCCCCAATTCATCTTCAGGGCAATTAGCAATAGAGAGAGTTTTGGAACTGAAGTGTTCCATTAGGTCTTTTAATAATCTGTCCGGCAGACGATTTTTATTCGTCCACGCGCCATCTCCAAAGATACCTTGCAGCTTATCGATATTTGCATTTTCAATCTTCCGGAACGCTTCAACTATCGCAACTCCAACGTTCTCAGAAACTGCACGCACGTCGTTCCAATGATAGCCTTTCGGCACAACAAATGCATGGATTTCCTGCTCTTCAAATTCAGAAGCATCTTCACCATATTCAGCTACTGCTTTTTCGGTTTCCTCATCGTAAACATCGCAGATACGTTTGAAGAAAAGCAGCGGGAATATATACTGTTTATAAGAGCCTGCATCGATGTTGGTTCGCAACAGAACAGCGGAATTCCAGAGATAGGTTTGCAGTTCTTCAAGTGTTATTCTCTTATTCACGGACATAACCTCCTTTCAACATTAATTCCTGAAATTCTTTCTCTGCTTCGAGCATTTCCTCATACGCCGCAAAATACTGCTTACGGACCTCTTCCGGGGGGACGGTTTTTTGTTCTTGCTTTTCTATGTAATTGTTAATAGCCAGCGTATATCCCTTGTCCTTTATCTCAGCAAGCGTAGCTATCTTTACGAAATCCACCTTATCTTCATATGCTTGATATAAAGAGAAAACCTTCTGAATATCAGCTTCCGTCATAATGTTTTGAGCGCGTTGAGCCGTATATATGTTGGAAGCATCAATCATACAGATGCGCCCTTTGTGCGTATGCTCTTTTGCATTATTAAGGAATAAAATGCAAGCCGAAACGCCGGTGGCGTAGAACACTCCGCTGGTCATCGTGATTATACATTCGAGCTTATCCGACTTGACAAGTTCTTCACGGATTTCGCCTTCCTTACCGCTGCGGAAAAGAACGCCTTGTGGAAGCACTACCGCACAACGACCGGTTTTCGGATTCATAGATTTAATCATATGCTGAAGCCACGCATAGTCGCCATTCGAATCCGAAGGGGTCCCCCAAATATTCCTTCCGTAAATGTCCGAGCTGAACTGGTCTGCACCCCAGCTTTTCAAAGAGAACGGCGGGTTCGCAACCACACAGTCAAAGGTTTTTAGTGACCCCCTTTCAAGGAAGTGCGGGGAACGAAGCGTATCGCCTTGTAAAATTCGAAAGTCTTTTGCTCCGTGCAGGAAGAGGTTCATTCTGGCAATTGCAGATGTTGCAAGGTTCTTTTCCTGCCCATATATGCGCCCGTAAGTTGCCTTATCTCCATTCATATAACGGATTGCTTCAATAAGCATTCCACCGGTTCCGCATGCAGGATCATACACAGTTTCACCCGCTTTCGGGGCAAGCAACATTATCAGCAATTTTACAATAGAGCGCGGAGTGTAGAATTCCCCCGCATTCTTTTTTGACAAGTCGGCAAACTTCTTTATCAGAAACTCATAACTGTCGCCCATCACATCCGCAGAATAATTGTTATTACCGACCTTAATTTTTGACATGTGTTCGATAAGGTCTTTTAAACGCTCGTCTGTCAACTTAGTTTTGTCAGTCCAGTTTGCATCGTCAAAACTGCTGAATACACCACTTAATGTATCGGGGTTTGCACGCTCGATTCCGTTCATTGCGTTAACAATAGCAACGCCAACGCTCTCACTGGCTTCACGCACATCTTTCCAATGACAGCCCTCTGGAATTACAAACCTGTGATTTTCCGGGAAACTTGCGTATTCCTCATCTCCACCAGATTCTTCAAGGGCGGCTTGCGTTTCTTCATCGTACACATCCGATAAACGCTTATAAAAAAGCAACGGCGTAGTATAGCTTTTGTATTCATCCTGATTGATAGGACCACGCAGGATGTTGCAGCATTCGAATAAATGCGAGAAGAGCTTTTGACTGGTGGTTTCCTCGGCATCAGCGCTCGTGGCGTTGAACTCGTTGTCCGCTACATCCATAGCCGACTCTATCATTTTATCCCTTGTACCTATTTTTGCTTTTGCACCGGTGGAAGGAGTAAACCCTACGCTTCCGGCGGCTTGTATTTTTTCAATCTTGCTTGGATACTTATTCTCAAATTCAACGAGTATAGCCAAAAGCCGCTCGTCCAAAAAAGTCAATGTGTGTTTGCGTATGCCGGTGGGGATGCCGTAGTATGCTTCCGCAACGGCACCTGTGATTGCAGCAATAGTATCGCTATCACCGCCGATTGATATAGCGTTTCGGATTGCATCTTCGAAATCAGTGGATTCGAAGAATGCTTCCAATGCCTGCGGCACTGAACCCTGACAGGTTACATCAAAATTATATTCGGTACGAATTGAATCAAGCGTGAAACCAATATGATAATAATTTTTTACAATATAGTCCCGAATTTCAAGTAAGTTCCAACCGGTACGCGCAAGAAAAACCGCAACAGCAACCGCCTCCGCGCCTTTCAACCCTTCTGAGTGGTTGTGTGTTACAGCCGTTACTGCCTTTGAGAGTTGCTTCGCTTCCTCAATAGAGGTGGCTGCATAGCCGCATCCGCTCACACGCATTGCTGCCCCATTTCCGAAACTATTATAAGGTTGAGGATTAGCCGAAACGAGCCATCGAGAGAAGCCGCCGCCATACCCGACATCGGGATAATGCTTTCCGAGTTCGCGCATACATTTTATTGCACGCTCGCTCAAATCAATTAACCCCTTTTCGCCCTGCAGAAGCGCTTCACAAATGGCGAGAGACATCACCGAATCATCCGTAAAAAAACATTGATGGTTCAACAGTTCAAAGTCTTTTGATTTATGGTTGTCCCACTCGAAGCGGGAACCTACAATATCACCAATAATTGCACCTAACATTTAAGACCGTCCTCCGAATTAATAGTACTGCTCTATATAGCTGTAAGCCTTTTCAAAAACCTCTTTGTCCTTGATTTTGTACTTGATCCAAACAACGCTGCGCAGAGCTTTCTTCACTTCCTGCCTACCCGCTGTTGTATTTTGCCATCCAGGAAATCTAACTATCTTGACGATATTGTCAATATCCGCAACGATACGCTCAACAATAACCGGCGTTTCGCGGTTTTTTACGCCGTTGAAAAGCTCCGTGAGTGCGGCTATTCCTTTATCAACTTCCTTTTCCGGAACGATTTCCCTTTCTGCCTGAGCCGCTTCCTTTGCCAACTCCAGAAGGAGTTTCAAAAATTCAATACTTGTGACAAGTCCCTGCTCGTGCTTTTCACGGAGTTCTTCCAATTTTTCACCCAGGTCAATGAACCTCGGATCGTTATCATGAGCGAGAATTTTTGCAACCAGGTTTATCTCTATTTTCTTTGTTGTTTTTTTATTGTCCTTATGGTGTTCAAGGAAATCATCAATCAAATCGGCATCCATTTCAAGGATGTCAACATCCTCATCCACGCTACCAACTTCCATGTTCTGGTGAATGAGTTCAATCGTTTTATTACCGAGCGCTGCCCAAATTAAACTGCCGCGTCCGTCCGTAGGTTTTACCGACTCATAAACGCGTGAAAGCCACTGATAATCGGCTTTATATGTATTCAGGAAAAAGTCTGGTGAAAGAGCATCCCAAGCACGGTTCAACACACGATAGTCTGCGGCGAATGCATCTTTTTCCTTATTCGTAGGCAGGCAGTCTTGCGCAGCCATAAGCCCTTCCCAACCATCAATAGTACGGTCTACCCCTGGGAAATGTTCAAGGCATTTATTTAGCAAAACCGGGAGCTGCTTTTTGATTTCATCGATGTTGGTTATAATCTTCCGCATCGTGGTTTCATCAAACTTCAATGCCTGAGCAACATCATCAAAAATCCCGATATAATCAACTATCAATCCGAAAGTTTTGCCCTGGTCATATGTGCGGTTTGTACGGCATATTGCCTGCAAAAGAGTGTGGTCTTTCATAGGTTTATCCAGGTACATAACTTGCAATATAGGAGCATCGAAACCGGTCAGCAGTTTAGAAGTAACAATTACGAGTTTCAACGGACTTCCGGCATCTCTAAATGTGTCCAGAACCTTGCTTTCGCCATCGCGGTCCCGGCGATATTTTTTGTATCTATCACCCTTATCGTTATTTGTATCCATAACGATGGTGGATGCTTCTTCACCGAGCAGCTTGTCAATTTCCTCCTTGTACATCAGGCAGCATTCACGGTCATACACAACTACCTGTCCCTTATAACCATTAGGTTCGATCTGCTCTCTAAAGTGCTTGACTATATGCTCACAAACGCGACGAATTCTTTTCCTGTCATACATGAGCGCCTTCATATTTACGCGCTTTGACAGTTCATTTTTCTCGTCTTTTGTAAGCCCCGCTTCGTCAGTCATCGCTGCGAATTCACGGTCCAATTTTTCTTTATCTATTTTCAGTTCAACCGGTCCAGGTTTGAAATGCAACGGCAATGTTGCCCCGTCACGAATGGAGTCGGAAAAGGAATAACGGCTCATATAACCAGTACGGTCCTCTGCTGCACCGAAAGTCGCAAACGTATTCTTGTCAATACGATTTATTGGCGTACCAGTCAAACCGAAGAAGAATGCGTTAGGAAGTGCCAACCGCATCTTTTCGCCAAGGTCGCCTTCCTGCGTTCTATGTGCTTCATCAACCATTACAATGATGTTGTCTCTCGGATTAAGTTCGCAATCAACCTCACCGAATTTAAATATCGTAGTAATGAGTATCTTGCGCATATCCCCGCGGAAAAACGCCAACAGTTCCTCTTTCGATGTGGCGCTTTGCAAATTGGGAATATCGGAAGCGTTGAATGTGGCGGTGATTTGTGTTTCAAGGTCGATGCGGTCATCAACTATCACAACCGTGGGGTTTTTCAATTCCGGAATCATGCGCAACTTCTGAGCGGCGAAAACCATCAGTAGAGATTTACCGGAACCCTGGAAATGCCACAGAAGTCCCTTCTTGGGATAACCCGCTTTCACGCGCTCCACAATCAGGTTTGCGCCTTCGAATTGCTGATAACGGCAAATGATTTTATATTTTCTGTATTTTTTATCAGTAGCAAAGAGCGTGAAAAATTGAAAGATATCCATCACGTTGGCGGGGGTTATCATGTTCTCAATGCTAATCTTCACATCCGAAAGAGTGCCTTCGTCTTTATGTTCCTGGGTATGCCACGGTCCCCAAAGGTTAATTGGCATATTTACTGAACCGTATCGATAGCATTTGCCCTCTGTAGCAAAGTTAAAAATATTTGTAACGAACATCTGCGGAATGCTCTTTTCATATTCGCAGATATCTCCTGCTGCATCAAGCCAGGTAATACAGCCACGAACCGGTGTTTTCAGTTCGCCTATAGCTACTGGAAAGCCATTAATAATTAAAACGATGTCCAGGCGCTTCCCGCCTTCAGCTTGCGGATATTTCCATTGATTTGTTACCACGTATTCATTCAGCGCAAGGTCCGCTTTTGTCATCGTTCCAAAGAAGCGAATAGGAATCATCCTTCCGTCCTTGCCGAAAGGATATGAATTTTCCTCAAAAATTAACTTTTTAAACAACTCGTTCTGTGTTACCAAGTTGTGCGGTTGAACAGAAAGGATGAGTGTGCGCAATTTGTAAATTACTTCATCGGCGCGGGACGGTTCTTCTGCAATTGACGGATTCAAGCGAATGAGCGCTTCTTTAACCATAGGCTCAACCAGAACATCCGAATAATCGCGCGGCAGTTCCTCTGCAGGAATGTAGTTCCAGCCGTTGCCCTTCAGCGCAGTAATGACCATTTGCTCTATCGTATTATCTTCATTAAAAATAGTCGGCATAACTGTACTCCTTATTCTTCCGGTATGATTTCCATAATATCATCGAAATTACAATTCAATGCAACACAGATTTTCGCCAATGTATCAGCGTTGACATTTTCCCCATGTTTCAACTTATTTAGAGTGTAGCCGCTCAGGTCAGCAATCTGTGCAAGATCTTTCTTGCCCATATCACGGTCAATGAGCATTTTCCATAGTTTCTTGTAACTAATAGCCATACCACCGCATCTCCTTAAAAAAATCGCTTTTAATTATAACACAATTTTACGAAAAAAACAAGGTTTTTTTAGTTTTCGCTAATTTTATGATTTGAAGGTGCAATTAAAATCCGACATAATTACCAAAAGAACCGACATAAATGCCGGCTCTTTTTTCATCTTTATGTAGTGTTTCCCTCTTTGGATTTAATCCAAACAATTAAAAGTACTCAATACTGTCAAAAAACTCCTTCACATTTTTCATTTTCAAAACTTCAAAAATGCTGGTACTGAGCTTTCCTTTTCGATTCGACATCAACTGCACACAAACTGTCACTTGATTTTGATTGAGCGCATTACGCGGGAAATCGTATCTTTCTTCATATGTATCGCTGTAGCCACCTCCGAAATAGTGCGCAGACAGCGCGGTTCCTTTTCCGCGAGTAATAGGCTTGAACTCTCCATGGATTTTCAATTCGCAATCCTCAGCGTACTCGCGCATTGCTTCATACGCAGTTAATTCCGTATCATCGAATTGAATATCAATATAAATTATCCCACCTTTCACTACGCGCTTTTCCGATTTAAATTCCAACATATGTACTCCACACCCCACGGGCTGAAGCGTTAGGTTAAAATCCTCCGGCAACGCAAACGATATGTTTGAAGCAACCAATTTTCCATTTTTTACTTTTAGCATTTGTGATACTCCATTTTCGATAAAATCAGTCAAGGTTCGATATTCTTTCCTGTTTCCGAAATTACCGCAGTTTGGTATAATTATTACATCAGTACCGTCTCCCGCCGTCAGCATAATTTGGCGGCTTTTTTGCTGTGTTAACGAGTGGTTAAGCAGCCTCGGTAACTGTGAGCTGGAACACTTGTCCGTTTTCCAACTTCATCAATACACCCTTGGTATTCTTCGAAAAAACGCCGCAAAAGTAATCATTCAATAACGGAAAAATCTGCATTGCCAAATCGAGTCCTGTTGTTTTTGACTCTTGCGCCACGGCTTCCATCTGCTCATTTTCTTCTTCTATGGGAATGTTAGGTTTTTCTTCCATAATTATTTAACTCCATCAAATTATTCACTTTTTTGCGCGCTTGAAGTGTACCTCTATTATACTCTCCCATCGACGTAACACGCAACCGATAATTACGCAAATGGGAGAGAATTAATTGTAGAAAAAGGACTATTTTATGGATAATTTGTCGAAACTCTCTGAAATGCTCGATTCACTGATGTTTGAGCGCGAATTAACGCTCACTCAGCTTGCTAATGAAGTAGGCATACAAAAGGCTATATTGAGCCGTTACATGCACAGTGTAATGACACCCTCTGTTGTAAATCTTGTAAAGCTGGCAGATTATTTTCAATGCACCACTGATTATCTTCTGGGACGCGAAAATGAGAACTACCCTACAACATTTTACCCTTGTCCCCCTTTTTCGGAACAACTCAAAGTCTTAAAAGAACACTTCAACTGCCCCTGGTGGAACTTTTATAAAACAGCACATATTTCAAGTTCTCGATTTTATGAATGGAAGAATGGAACCCGGACACCCACCCTTGACTGCATCATTTTTTTAGCAGAGGGATTTGGCTGCACCGTGGATTTTATTATTGGAAGAACGAAACTATAATCTATTTTTTATATGTAATTTCGCCGTTTCAGGGTAATAGAACACTCCCTATTACGGCGTTTTTTAATTATAAAATCATGTAAAATTCAGCCAAATTATGGTTTGATAACAATAATCTCTAACCCCTGCTTTTTTGCGTATTCAATTGTGCTTTTGGTACCACCAGGAAGCCCATCAAATAAAGCTATCATCAATGAGGAATTATTCACCATGTAACGATTTCTCTCCAGCATACACTCAGCACCGATATATTCGTCATAAATGCACCGCACACCATCAATCCTACTAAGTAAACTTTTGTACCGTTCGCGGTCCTTTGCACGCCATTTGACGTCCTGCGTTTTACAAGGCAATGCACCAATAATTTTAATATCCGGATATTTTTCTTTGAGTGTGAGAACTGTTTCAGCGCAGATCATATCAAAACCCAAAGCCATACCGCTCAGGAACGTTCTATATCCTTTATGAATTGCCTTTTCTATCTCAGTAAAAAGCGTAGCTTTCATTGCCTGGCAGCGTTCATCCTCTTCGTTAAAACGCCACGGAAGTTTCTGACTCCTATGCCCAGTAAAGAACGCTGTGGATGCATTCAGGTCCTTAATAATTTTACCAATTTCAATTTTTGCTTCTTCAAGCCCATTTGCTTTTAGCGGCATACGAACCTCCTTTCCTTTATGACCAATTCACAATACCTATTGTATCACAAATAAAATAAAAAAGAAAGTTTCTGACCAAACCACAATACATATTTATTTCCGTCCGTATGATAAAATATACGTAGTTTAGATTAGTCAAATCGGGAGATGCGGAAGATGACACTTAATCAGGCATTTGCAATTCGGGTGCGGGAAGTCTTGAAAGAAAAGAAAATGACACAATACCGGCTGGAACAGGAAACCGGTATTTACCACAGCACCATGACATCAATTCTCGGAAATAAAACCAAGGCATCGAATTTCAAAAATATCGCTTTAATTATCCGAGAGCTGGGACTTTCAATGACTGATTTCTTTGATAGCCCCTTTTTCGAGTTTGAAAACATAGAAATAGATGATTAAAATTTAAGGAAGCTCTAATAGCTTCCTTTTTAATTATCAACAGGAGGATTTAAAAATGTGGTACTTGAACTTAGTTGCTCACGAGATGAAAATTATACGGGAAGTAACCGAAAGCGAGCTTGAATTTTACAAAAAAACCTCATTAGAGCTGCGTGAATACGAAAACAATATCGAACGCTTTGACCGCGTAAATCGAAACTTCGAACTCTTGAAATTGACCATTTCGACCTTTGAAAAAAAATCGATTCGTGAATGCATAAGAGACCTGCGAAATGCAGTAGCAAACTTCCTCTATTCTTTTAATGAATGCCTTGACCACTGGAAGACTTACATTTCCCGAAAGTATGGAAAAACTTCCGATTATTACAAGCGGTATGAAGCGTTAACTCACGAGGCTTTTGACCAGCATGATGAATATGCTATCACCTACGCTCTGCGAAACTATCAGCACATTGAAAATGCTGTCCACGGCTTCAATGTTCGGTATGATAAACCCGCTTTTATCTATTCAAAACGCGATGATTATCTCAAGGAAGATTGCTTCACAAAACCGGTACGCGAAGCACTGTCCCGGCAAGCAGAAACCATTGACTTATTCGCGGTATTCACAGTTGCAAGAAACGCCTTAGAAAAAATTAATATGAATCTGCTTTTTTTCCCTTTAACTCCGGAAGTAAAAAAAACGCCATTCAAGCATTGAATCTTCACCAGGAGCTTTGTCCGAACGGCGGCGGCTTAATTTTAGCGGATTTCACTAATTATGAAGGAAAAATCATTTCCCCAGAGAAGTTGACTGAATATAACAAACGTGGCAAGGAAACGGGTTTAGACTATTTAGATGAAATTCCGTATGGATTATGTGCATTAATTGCGATGTGGGACGATAGCGAGCCGAAAAAAACCTGAAATCGTAATTTTAACGATTACCTATAATTTTAACGATTACAATTTCAACCATAAAAAGAAAAACCCGTAGGAAGCAATCCGCGGGTATATTTTTATTGTGTTGTCGGCTAAAACCTATAAACAACGAAAAAAAGTATAGAAAAAGGACGGAAATCTTGATTTTTTTGTATCAAAATCTCCGTCCTTTTATGGTGCTCGTGGCCGGAGTCGAACCGGCACGGGTGTTATCCCGAGGGATTTTAAGTCCCTTGCGTCTGCCTATTCCACCACACGAGCATATTTATTCATTTTTTTGTATAAAACCGACTTATTTTCCCCTACACAGAGGATTTTAAGTCCCTTGCGTCTGCCTATTCCACCA
>Ga0209064_1003864_pt1 | contig 12166 bp, 5 predicted proteins | sample Inofromicrocosms_FD_187498 | JGI IMG/M metagenome (GOLD analysis project Ga0209064, IMG submission 187498) | Mouse cecum microbial communities from Vienna, Austria - Inoculum for glucosamine and mucus D2O microcosms (SPAdes) (version 2) | ecosystem: Host-associated > Mammals > Digestive system >... | reverse complement strand
GCTGCTATTGTCACTAAATCAAATAGTTCCTATCGCTGCCTTAAATCCGTAAAACGTACTGCATAGCTGTTTCAACTGAATATTTTTCAGCTGATTTCAGCATTTTACTGCTGAGGTCTGCTTTGCTTTGCCTGTTTTTCGTTTTAAGTCTTTAATCAGCTCTTTTATTTTCAAACTTCCGTTTTGGACGTTGCGTTTTGCTCATATCTAATTTGTCGTACTTTAATTATAGCATTTATTTTATTCTGTGTCAAACATTACTTAGAGAAAAAATTAATTTAGTCATATAAATTTTTGTTTAGCGCACTAATGTTATTGTTTCGTCATGACTTTAGCTGGTCAAGCTGAGCACAGCTTGCGGGGGTCAAGGGGGCAGAGCCCCATTGTCGCGCTCCGCAGAGCGCGAGACTCTTTCCTCGCGCCCGCAGGCGCATATCCTCCAAAAACGGAGCAGGGGGTGAGGAATGGCGAGAGCCATTCCGAGGGGGAGCGAACACGACCGCTCCCCCTTCTTGCGGTTTAAGCTAAGCATACCTTAAAAACAGTCCTGTGGACTGTTTTTAATACGGCAAACTATAGCTGTATAAATTTAAACTAAAGTCTGGATTCAGGTTAATTCAAACAAAATTTGTCCGTTGAAAACAATCCACTGGATTGTTTTCAAGATTCATTCAGCTGCGTGACGGGGGGGACGCTCTCTATAATAGGCTACTCCAAAAGAAGTATTTTAGATTTTTTTAGAAAGGTTGCGTATTGCTACGCAGCCTTTCCCTTTTTACCATAGTTCTTGTTGTCAGCAATTGCCGTAGAAACTGCAATATTAAACCTATAATAAATATCAATCTGTTGTTGCCTGTGTCCGCTTGATTTGTCAGGAGCATAAACCACGATTTTCTCCACAAGCTCCCGAATAATTTCGGGAGTGATTTCTTCAATATGTTCGTACTTTTTAACAATTTTCAAGAATTGAGAAGTATCAGCAGACTTCTGTTCCTTTGTTTCAACAAACATTGTAAGTTCCGCAACCGTTTGCTTTAATTGCTCCTGCTCGTTCTCGTAGCCTTTTGATAACGTCGCAAACCGCTCATCGGAAATCTTTCCAAGAACATTGTCCTCATAAAGCTTTGAAATGATTTTGTCAAGTTCGGTAATCCTCTTTTCGGACTTGGCAAGCGTTTTCTTAGCCTTTTTCAGTTCATCATTATGGTTCGATACGGAATTTTCCATAGCTGCCCTCACAAATTCGTCCTCGTTCAAACGAACGTTTTCCAAAAGCTTGTTGATTTCATTTAACAGAATCTCACGCAAAACCGCAGTTCTGATAAAATGTGCGGAACAGCCTTTTGATGTGGTGTAAGTCGCACATTTCATATATTCACGCGACTTATCAATACTTTTGCCCCTGTTGACATGAAGCTTTTTACCACAGTCAGCACAGTATACAATTCCCGAAAATGGATTTATTTCTTTGCACTTCTGCGCTTTGGGGTTTCTGCTCATAATTTCCTGCACCAAATCGAAATCGTGCTGTGAAACGATCGCAGGGTGAGTATTCTCGAAAATAAGCCATTCCGAACGTGGTGCGTACACCTTTTTCTTGTTTTTGTAGGACTTCCGCCGCGTTTTGAAGTTTGCCGTATGACCCACATACTCAATCCTTTGAAGTATACCCTTTACGGAAGTTCTGTTCCAAGCCGTATTTTCGCCGCCCGTTAAATATGCGGAGGGCGAGGGGATTTTCTCGTTTGATAACGTCAAAGCAATACTTTTCACGCTGACGCCGCCTATGTACATATTAAAAATTCGGCGGACGATTTCGGCAGGTTTCTCGTCGATTTCCCAAGCATTTTTATCGGTTTCGGACTTCCTATACCCATACGGAGGTTTTCCCAAAGGCTTGCCCGATTGACCTTTTGCCTTGAATACAGCCTTGACCTTCTTGCTCGTATCTTTAGCGTAAAAATCATTAAAAACGTTGCGGAAAACCATCATATCGTTTTCGCTCTTAAACGTGTCCACGCCGTCGTTTACGGCTATGTACCGCACATCATAATCGGGAAAAATTATCTCAATGTATTCGCCCGTTTTAAGATAATCTCGTCCAAGTCGGGACAAGTCTTTTGTAATCACGATACCGACTTTTCCCGCTTCAATATCGGACATCATAGCCTTGAAACCGTCGCGTTCAAAAGTAGTGCCCGACACGCCGTCGTCAACGTAAAATTGGGGGTTAGGAAATCCATTATCTTGAGAATACTTCAAAATAATATTTTTTTGATTCGTTATGGAATTGCTCTCCTCAAGCCCGTCGTCCTGTGAAAGCCTGCAATATAAAGCTGTAATTTTGTCTTTTAACATATAATCCTCACTTTCCGACAAATACAGCGGATTATGTGTTAATTATACCACACTTCTCGCAAAAATTCAATGTGGTAAATCAATAAATTTTGCTTAACTTTTTTGACATAATCCGCCGAAATGCCGATTATATCAATTATGCCGCTTTACGAATTTCCTTGCTGATAAGACGAGAGATTATGTCGTTAAGGCTTTCGCTTGTGAAATTGAATTTTGTCTTTACTATGTAAGTCGTATGCCCAATTTTGTATTTTGTAAATCCCTCATAAGGCTTTTCTAAGGCGGTATTTGTCTGTGCATTTTTTACCATTTTTTTCCTTTCTGTCATAGACTTCTTTTCTTCTCGTCGCCGAAAATATATGTTGTCCTGTACCCATCACTCCTTTTCTGTATTGCCCTGTCAACGTCGATTTTTAGCTTTTTGCAGGCATATTCCGTAATGTCGTATACTGCATTATATAACTTCTCTAAAACCGCGATTTCCTTTTTCTGTTCGGAAACTGCTTCATTAAGAGTCGCCGTTTCATTTTCCTTTTCGGAACACGTTTTTGACAGTTTTTCTAAACCCTTTTCCAAGTCTTCTATCTTGTATTCAAGATATGTCACTCGTCCCGCTTCAAGCTTGTATTGACGACATTCACGCTCTTTTTCGTCAAGGACATCATTTATATTTCGCTGTCTGTTATACAGTTCTTCCGCTTCAAGACGCCGTTTTTCTGCATATCTTAATTTCGTTTCCAGAAACCGTTCATTTTCCGATATTTCGGCTTCACGAGTCGCCAACTGTTCGGCATAATCAAGATTGTTTCGGTCAGCTTCGGCAACTTTTTCTGCCTTTTGCTTTGCAAGCTCCTGCTGAACGGCAGCGGCTTTTTTTTCAGCCTCTACCTTTTCAAAATCCTTTGTACTGATGATTACTTTATCTTTTCCCAAGAAAGACTTTTTATGTGGAATTTCAGCACCGTCTGCCGCATTACTCAATTCACTTAGGTGAGTAAGCTTATCTTCTAACTGCTTGACCTCCTTGTAAGCTTCGACTGTCATAGTACCTCTTGATTTTTGCGGCTCGGAAATAGTTATGCCGTATCGTCCGCAAATCTCTTTCAGCACATCACATTCGGACTTTCTCCACCTTGCAACAGCGTCCTTGCCGTCACCGAAACCCATTTCTTTTAACGCCTGCGCTATGCCGTTCTGCGTATCAACGCCACGTTTGTAGTGTCCCACAGGTATGTAATCAATGTGCAGGTGCGGCGTTGCTTCGTCCATATGAAGAACTGCGTTGAAAACGTGGAAGTTTGGATTTCTTGCTTGAAAACCGCTTATGTACTCGGTCAGACACCTTGCGGCAATCTCGCCGTCAAGAGTACCAATTCCCGTATCGTCCTTAGTTCCAATCTGAACAACGTCCTCATAAAAGCTTTTCCGCTTGTCGGGAGATGTTATTACGCTATTGGAAACTGCGTGGTTAAACTGATACTCAAAGTACCCGTTTTTAATTTTCCTGTCACTCCGTTTCTGTCTTGCATTGTAACGTTCAACCGCCGCTCCAAACAGCTTTTCATAGGCTTCACCAATCGGTTCTTTGATAAACGTCACATTGTTTTTGGTACGTCCGCTGTCAACGTTCTTTGGCTTGAAGTCCCGATTGTTATGGCTCAAAGAACCTTTTCCCTGACAGTGGGATAATGTCTTTACTCCGATTATCACGCTCCCCTCAAAAAATGCTTGACATCATTATTTTGCTGTGGTATAATCAATACAAGATATATTAAAATCTCTTATAGTGAATATTTATATTATAATCCACTATAAGAGATTTGTCAATCCAATATTGGTGAATTAACAAAATGTTTACAAAAGGAGAAGTTATCTATGTTTTACGACCAACTTATACGAATTTGCAAAGAGAGGAACGTTAAGCCAACGCCGCTGATAAAGTCCTTGGGACTTAGTTCGGGAAATCTGAAACGCTGGCAGGAGGGAGCAACGGTCAATTCGGATATTCTTATGAAGTTTGCGGATTATTTTGATGTTCCTGTGGACTATTTCTTTGAAGAATATGACAAGAACGCCATTGAGGTCGATGACAGCGTAAACGATAGTTCAATGACTAAGGTATATAACGTTTTGAAATCCCACCCCGACCATATTGCAAGTATGCTGTCGGGAAAAATGCCGTCAAATGCGGATTTATTGCGAATTGCAGAATATTTGAATTATTCTGTTGAGTATTTTGTGCGGGACGGCGAATTTCCCGACAATGTCAAAGCGGAGGATAGCTTGTTAGCTTCCATTCCGCCAAAAGACTTGATTTTGAATATTATGGCAAAACTTTCGTCAGGTGAAACGTTTAACTTCCTGCAAGTGCGTATTTCAAAGATTATTTTGTCAAACCTTGCGAGAAAGAATATCCACAAGGAGAAACTGGAGAGCATACTACTCTCCAAACGCAAGCTTGACAATCTTTTCGATAACTCGCTGAACGAGGACAAGGTTACGGGATTTAACTTTTCCGACCTTGTGAGGATTTCCGAGGCGTTTAATCTTAGCTACAGTTATATGCTTACGGGAAAGGATTGATTTTCCGCAAAATACAAAACGGTCTGCCGAATTCTCGACAGACCGTTTTCCTCTTATTATAGCGGCGGCGCAGACGCCGCACACCGCAGCGAAGCTGCGGATTTACTTACGGCTTTGCCTTAAGTAACGCCATAGTACTTATGACATTGCCCATTTAAGGCAATATCATAAGTACAGGCGGCAGCAGTTCCTCTGCACCCCTTTATTCGGGCAAAGCCCGAATTACATCAAAGAACAAATACCAAATCATCAAGTTTGCGCTTTTTAAGAATACGGTATCTGCGCTTCTTGTTTGAGTACTTAATAATCTGCGGCAACTTGATTGCGGGAATTGTTACACCGCTTGTTTCGGGCATAGCCGAAGTTTCAATCGGTACGGAATTTTCAAACACACCTGCGCTTGCAGAAACATCGTCGTACATAGGTACACTATTAAATGTGACTGCATAATACGAAGCGTGGGTAAGTTCAAACGTAACCAGCCTATTCTCAACAATGTTTTCATCAACAAATTCAGGTTGTTTTGTTTTTGTGTTGTAGTGGTAAAGAACAGCATAGTAATCATTGTATCTCTTTCCAACATTTAAGGTCAACGTTGCCTTGAATCCAAATTCGCCGCTGTGGTAAAGTCTGTATTCCTTCGGTTCAAGCTCGCTGTTCAAATTGTCAAGAACACTTGTAGGAATTTTATTAGACCGTTCCGATACACGTATATTTACAGTTTTGGGTTTTGCGACATCAAGACCGTTTATAACCCATACTGCACTGCCCATATCCAATTCAAGGTTGATATTTCGATTTTGGATATGCGATACAACATTTTGAGGAAGTTCATATGTACCGTTCATATCTACCCTAACTCTGCTGCCGTCCGCCGCAAAATCAATTTCGGAAATTATTGTATCCCAGCCCGATTTTGAAATATCGCCGTAAATGTGCGGTTCCTTTTCGGTCTGTGTAACTGCATTTGTGGGATATGTAGTTGTCGGATATGACGGCGAAGGATTTACGGGATACGGAGGATTAGGGTCAATCGGGGAAATAGTTTCCGTTCTGACTGTATAGCCGCAGACAGAGCAGGAATATGTTCTTATACCTGTCGTTGTTGCCGTTGGCTGTACAGTAACAACTGCATTATTTTCGTTATGCCGTTCTGTATCGGAATGTGTTCCGCATACTGTACATTCGTGCCAATGATAAGTGGTGTCATTGTGCCAAATTGTATCAAATGTATGTACAGTATGGTCGGGAGTAATTACAGGAATAGCTTCTGTACTGATATGACCGCATACCGTACAAGTAAACGTTCTTATGCCCTCTGTAGTTTCTGTCGGTTCAAGTGTGACTACGCCTGTACCATAACTATGCGGTGCATTGTCGGATTTTTCTCCGCAGATACATTCGTGCCAATGAAAATTTGCGTCAGATTTCCAATCTTCACCGAATGTATGAGTGGTATGGTCGGGAATTGCAGGGATTATTTCAGTTTCCATAACATAATCGCAAATTGCACAGTAGTATGTCATTATACCTGTAGAATCATATGTAGGTTTTACGGTAATAATTCCATTGCCTTTGGTGTGTGCCGAAATGTCGGTTTTTTCGCCGCAGGAGCATTCATGCCAATGAGAATTTTCATCGAATTTCCAACCAGTACCAAATTCATGCTTGTGTTCACCGGCAGAAGCGTTGTAATAAAGCACGTCCTTACCAAAAAGTACCGACCATTCGCCGTGTATGCAGGTTTGAACTATAAATCCGCATTTAGTATCAGCTGAAAGACCAGTTACTGTACAATTTGTCGCTGTTACCATCTGATATTCGACATAAGCATTGTTTACTACCTTGTAAACCTTATACTGACTTGCACCGTCAACAGGATTCCAGCCAATGCTTACAGAACCGTCATTTTCCTCCGCATAAATTATTGTCGCATTATCCACGTCAAATTCTGTCATTGCTTTGACAAAGATTTGCGGATTGGAATACTCCTCATCGGGCAGATAGCTGAATGTAAGATTACCGTTTGAGTCAGAAACAGCTTGTGCTATAAAAAGTACATTGTTGCTGTTAAACGGATCATCAGCCTTTCTCGACTTCATTCCGTAGCAGTTATAGATTTCATTCGGTATCAATCCCGTAAATGTCTGATTTACTGATATATCCCTTGCAGTTGTAAAATACATTGGTTCATCATAATACGAATTATATATCTCGGGTGTTTCCGTTACTGCGGCAATAACTGCCTGCAAACCCGTTTCATTATTTTCGGTATACTCGGGATTTTCAATCGGATAACTATTGTTGTTGAGATTATTTGTTACATCGTTATCGGTTTCGATTGTCGGTTCTGTTTCTTCAGGTTCGGCTTGAATTGTGTCTGCTATTGGAGCGTCGATAAGGACATATTTTTTATTGTTGTCTTTTGCGTATTGCTCAGCATATGAACCTGAATAACAGTATATTGTCAAATGTGGGCAATAACTAATAGCTACCGTGTGGAAACTAAAAGCATATTTGGCTATGGAAGTAACACTATTCGGAATTGTTATACTTGTTAAATTGCTACAATATGCAAAAGTCGCATCGTATATAGAAGTAACCCCCTCAGGAATTGTTATACTTGTTAAACTTCTGCATCCTCTAAAAGCACTATGACCTATAGAAGTAATCCCCTCAGGAATTGTTATACTTGTTAAACTACTGCAATCTATAAAAGCATTAGACCTTATAGAAGTAACCCCCTCGGGAATTGTTATGCTTGTTAAATTGCTACAATATGCAAAAGTATTATAGTCTATAGAAGTAACCCCCTCGGGAATTGTTATACTTGTTAAACTTCTGCAACCATAAAAAGCATATTGCCCTATAGAAGTAACTCCCTCGGGAATTGTTATACTTGTTAAACTTCTGCATCCTCTAAAAGCCCAATCGTCGATAAAAGTAACGCTATCTGGAATTGTCATACTTGTCAAACTGCTGCAACCATAAAAAGCCCCATCGTCTATAAAAGTAACGCTGTCAGGTATTGTTATGCTTGTAAGACTTGCACAATCATGAAAAGCATATTTTCCTATGGAAGTAGCACCATATGGTATATTGATAGATTCTAATTTACTACAACCATCAAATGAAAACGTTCCCATATATTGAACACTGTTTGGAAATTTTATGTTAACCAAATTTAAACAAGAACTAAAAGCACCATCGCCTATAGAAGTAACGCTGTCAGGTATCGTTAAGCTTATAAGACTTGTGCAACCAAAGAAAGCATAATCGCCTATGGAAGTAACACTATTTGGTATTTTCATACTTGTAAGACTTGTGCAATTGCGGAAAGCCCAGTTACCTATAAAAGTAATAGGCAATCTTTCAATAGTATTAGGAATAACAACATCGGTATCAGTACCTTTATACCCCGTAATAGTCACTTCACCATTTGAAATGGTATAAGTAAAATCGCTGTCTGTCGGAGTAGGGTCAGGGTCAATAGGCGTAGGGTCAACAGGCTCATCTCCACCACCTCCTGAACCGCCGCCGTGAAAACTATGCGCAAACTTAGAATCAAGCCATGCTGAAATTTCAACAGGTTTATTTTTTATTTCCGTATACGTACCTGCACTATATTTATCATTTGAAATCTCAAACGTATACAGTCCATTTGGAAGATAAAAGTCAACCCTTCCGTTTATATCAGTTGTATAAATGTTTCCGTTGCTGCATTCAATTTTGGTTTCCTTGGGAGGAGCACCGTGTTCACCGTAAATATGCGCGCTGACCTTATAACTATAGTGCGGACATTTAGTAAATCCCGAATCCCCAAAATCGTCTGAACGATAAAAATCGGCTATTTTAACTTGTTTATTGATTAAATCAATATTAAATGAAAGCTTATCATTCAAAAGCTTTATACCCGCGCTTAAATTAAACTTTATAGATATATCGCCGTCTATACAGCTTTTGCAGTCATGCCGTATTCCGTTTTTTTCGTCAGTTGCTCCATACTTTAAAGAGGCTTTGACTTCAACGCCCATTCTGCCATTAATATAAGCATTTACAAGCTTTTCACTAACAATACATACTTTGGGTTCAAGAGATACTCCAATATAAAATGTTCCAACAGCCGACAATTCATGTGTAAACCGTGGGCTCTGCGATATGTTATGCGCACCGTTTTTATCAGCTTTAAAACCATAACTGCCCGATAATTCTCCTGCTAATGAAATTTTACCGTCAAGCTCCACAACTATAGACGGGTCAAATTTAATATATACGCCTGCGCAAGGTGATACTTCAAAGTGAATCAAAGGAATTTTACCATGAAGTGATTCGCTGAATGTTAATTGTAATTTTGCAGAATAGTCCAACACCAATTCTACATATGTTTGCGACCAAGAAATATATAATTTTGCTCTTCCGCCCAAATGCAAATCAAGCGAACCATTAAGATTAACCTTTGCGCTTGTAGTTTCATCTTTATAATTTTCAATATCCTTATCCGTAAATTTAAACTTATGGTCATAGCTTACACCACCGCCAACATCTACGGCATAAGTGGCAATTCCGCCAGTATAATTATACTCTACGCCCTCTTCTAATGTGGACATATCCGCAACAACATCTGACGAACTAAAGATACTGTCAATCTTAACATATTCAAATATATCTTCAATAGAACTATCATCGCCATAAATTGTAACTGTGTTATCAATAACATCTACTGAGGCAACTTTTACGACAAGAACCTCATTATTTCCATACTCCTGTGAATATACATCACCACTTTGTAAATTTTTAACAGTGTCATCAGCATTTTCGATGACATAAACATTTCTGTTATTGTCTATCGAAACAACATTATTATGATTTACTGTTTCTTGGGATATTACAGCATCTTCACTGAATACAGCAAAGTTGTTGGAAATATCTGTATCTAAATTAAGAACTCTGTCGGCGTCAAAATCTAATACGGTTTTGCTTAAAAACTCCTGCATTTCCTGCGTATATGTAGGACACTCATACACCGTACAAAGCGGTCGCATTGTTTCAGTATTTATCAAGTATGCCTTTATGTAGAAATACTGTGGTATTTTTGTGCTGTCCATATCAAGCCTTGCCAAATTTGCCTCGGCAGTAACTTCTATGCTGCTCGTTGTAATAAGCTGATTTCCCGATTCATCATATATTCCGACAACAAGAGTGCTGTTTTGAATCGCTTCATAATCAACAACAGCGGTATTTCCCTGCATTTCAACAGAAAAGACATTGTAGCCTGCATTTGCTTCCTGTTCATTACTCTTTGCATTAAACTCATCAGCAAGCATATTTCCAAAAGGGTCACTTCCTGTAACGTTAATATCATTTTGCCAATCCGTGTTTGATGTATCACTATAATAATATTCATCAGCATATACCGCTTGTCCCAAATCAACCGTAAACATAAATCCAAAAGCCACAACCAAAGACATAGCCAACGCTCTAAGCGCAAGCGGCTTTCTTTCAAGCTGTGGTTTCTCCTTGACAATTTTCTCGGTATTGCGATGTGAATACACTATTCTTAAATACTCGACAATATGCTTTCCTGTCAACGCCAAAGCAATCAGCAATATGCACGGCAGCCACAGTAACGGATTTTTCTCGGCTGTCCTGTCAAGCCACTGTACCAAACGGCTGTGCTCATTTCTGTTAAGCTTCGTATAATTTCCTCCAAGCAATAAAATATTCCACTATCACCATTTTATCACATTTTCGCATATTTTTCAACACTTTTTGCCATTTTATCAAATAATCCAATATTTTGTATGCTTTAACAAAAATCTTGCGCTTGATAAAAATTAAACTGTGTATAACGTTAATATATTGCATATTTTAATATTTTTAGCGTGTATTTTTATCTAAAAATGGTTGATTATCTCAAAAAAGCCTTGATTTACGGGCATACAAGCAGGATTTCAAGCTGAATTTACTACCAATTTACTACTTTTGAGGGAAAGAGCCTTGATATGCCGCCCGGAACCCTGCCAGCCCAGCCACCAGCACACAGCATTGAGAAAGAATAAATGAAAACTGAATACGACGCATACGCGGCGTTTCTCTATCCCAACACGGGAGAACAGGAACGCCGCTTTTTTTATGCCCTCATGTTACGCAGTAGGGGCAAAAAGAGCCTTGCTATATGCGGCTTTGCGGGCGCACTTTTGCCGGGGACAGGGATTTATACCTAACCCCGGCAAAATGGCGTTCTATCGCGTAACAAATCCACAACCAAAGGAGTGATGAAGCTATGGCAGTTTTCCGAGTGGAGCGCAACAAGGGCTATACCGTTATGAGCAACCACCATTTACGCAACAAGGAACTGACATTAAAGGCAAAGGGGCTTTTGTCGCAAATGCTTTCCCTGCCCGAAGATTGGGACTACACCCTTGCGGGGCTGTCACAGATCAACCGGGAAAGTATCGACGCTATCCGTACCGCCGTATGGGAGCTGGAAAAAGCCGGATATATCAAGCGGCGGCAGGGACGGGACGAGAAAGGCAAAATGACCGCCATTGAATACACCATTTATGAACAGCCCCAGCCGCCGGACGACACCCCGCCGGGATTGGATAACCCGACATTGGAAAATCCAACACCGGGCAATCCGATATTGGAAAATCCGACACCGGGTAAACCGACGACGGAAAATCCAATGCAATTAAATAAAGATATACAAAGAACTGACTTACCAACAAAAGAAAAAAGAAATACGGATTTACAAAGTACCTATTCCATTCCTATCCATTCCCCTAACCCCTCTCCTTTGGAGCAGGAAGCGGCTACGCCGCCGGAACGGAAACGAAAGGAAGCGGAAGCACAGACCGCTTTTGAGATTTACCGGGAGATCATCAAGGAAAATATCGACTATGACATTCTCATACAGGATATGAAGTTTGACGGGGACAGGCTGAATGAAATTGTAGACCTCATGCTGGAAACCGTCTGTACCCGGAGAAAGACGATCCGCATTGCCGGGGACGACTACCCCGCCGAGCTGGTAAAAGCAAAGTTTATGAAGCTGGACGCTGAACATATCCGCTTTGTGCTGGACTGCATGAAAGAGAACACAACCAAAATCCGCAACATCAAGCAGTATTTACGGGCGGTGCTTTTCAATGCCCCGTCCACAATCGGCAATTATTACACGTCCCTTGTGGCTCACGACATGGCAAGCGGCGCACTTGCGCCA
>Ga0209064_1003863_pt1 | contig 12169 bp, 11 predicted proteins | sample Inofromicrocosms_FD_187498 | JGI IMG/M metagenome (GOLD analysis project Ga0209064, IMG submission 187498) | Mouse cecum microbial communities from Vienna, Austria - Inoculum for glucosamine and mucus D2O microcosms (SPAdes) (version 2) | ecosystem: Host-associated > Mammals > Digestive system >... | reverse complement strand
ATTTCCACAGGCAGCTTGCCTGTAACCGGCGTCTTCGTCAGCATGTTATAAAAATCATCGTCAAAGCGCAAAATGTCCTGGGTTGGCCGCCAGGCGCCAATCACCTGCAGGTTTTTTGCCGCAAACGCTTTCGCTTCAACAGGGCTTTTGGGTATCAGCTTTTCCATTACCAAATCCCATCCGGAAGTGGGCATAAAGACGCATTGATCCCAGTCTTCTTCGAGCTTGCCGCGCATATAACGGTAATAATCCACAGTTTTCCAGACGCCCGGCACCTTCGCGCTGAAAAAGTTCAGGAACTGGTTGGGAACCGATATTTGCGGATTCTTCATGGGCAGTCCTCCTGTTGATATTGCAAAAAAAATCAATGATCCTGTTTACAACATAACACTCTTTTTCTTCCTTGCATAATTTTTGGGGGAAATCCAGCGGATAATTTCCCAGCCAGGCATTCGCTTTTTGACATCTTGCCGGGCGGCCATTATATAAATAACAAGGGGCCGTATGGCAATCGCGGTTTTTGAGTCCCCGGGCCATTTCCAAGGCCGAAGTGGAGATGCCCGGATGGGGCTTGCTGCCTGGCTTTCCCTGGCGGCAAGCATGGCAAGGGGCTTTGGCGGGCCGGGATTTCAGGGCGTTTACGCAATTTCATTGCATGAACGTTCCATAGATGTCGGCATTGAAATCCAGACATTTCAATGCCGACATCTATAAGTCTGAATTTGAATCCTTGCCTGATTTCCATATATTCAATACAGTTGGTCTAATGGAAAATTTCAATGATATTCGCACGGGAAGACATTGTGTTTTTATGCTTCATGTTCATTTGGTCTTTGTTACCAGATACAGACGCGGCGTATTCACAAAAGAGATACTTGACGAGCTGCAAATCATATTTTCGGGCGTATGCAAGGATTTTGAAGCCGAATTGGTGGAATTTGATGGAGAAGACGATCATGTGCATCTGTTGGTTGCCTATCCACCGAAAATTGCTGTTTCCCACCTGGTCAACAGCCTTAAGGGTGTTTCAAGCAGACTGATCCGCAAAAGGGATTTCCCCTCAATCAGGCGAAAACTATGGGGCAAATCTTTGTGGTCGCCAAGTTACTTTGCAGGCAGCTGCGGCGGCGCTCCCCTCTCTGCACTGAAACAATATATTGAAAGTCAACGCGCTCCAAATTGAAGATATAAAAATTCCATAAGTATCAATTGCCATGTTGACCACTCAAAAGATTGTGCCATAGCCCAGAAAATTAGGTTCATCCGCTAAAAGCGTACTTTGCTTCATGGATAGCCATTATTCTAAGTTTGAAAAACTCAACATCCCTATAAACTGGGATAGTTTCGACTTGACCGGACATTTTCCTTGCAAAAAGAAGGGAACTCCGTTTTGATGGATTTCAGCAATTCACCATCAACCGGGCGCGATGCCCAGGGAGTCCCCATGTGCAGTTTTAACCAAAGCGCGATCAAATACAAGACAGGTTTGCTCAATCTTGCCGCCCCGTGGCACGCGCCCTCAAATATCCGATTTTCCATACAAGAAAACCGGCCAGAATTTTCATTCTGACCGGTTGATTTCATTGCTCCTTGAATGCAGACAGCCTCCGTTTGACTGGAGGCTGCCTTCTGAGTTATAGTTCATTATGGAGGTGATAATGCCGTCAACACTCGTTGCCATTGATCAATCCATCGTTGAACGCCTGGATTCAATAGCCAATTCCTTGCATCTCTCAAGGGAGACAGCCTTGCGCCAAGCCATTACAAATTTTATTGAGGACAAGGAGTATGTTCAGGATGTGGCACAAGGTCTTGCTGATATTGAGGCAGGAAACGTTCATTCCAATGTTGAAGTGAGCGCATACTTTTCTGCCAAACGCAATGCGTTGAAAGCCACCTTCCAAAAGTGAAGTCAATTGTCTGGTCAGATCGTGCCCTGACACGAGCGATGAGATATTTGATTATATTGCGGAAGATAATCCCGAAGCAGCGATTGATCTGGATACATCTTTTGAAGTGGCTGTAGAGCGTTTGCGTGATTTCCCATTGTCAGGAAGAACAGGTAAAGTGGAAGGAACAAGGGAGCTGATTGTCACCTCCAATTACATCGTTATTTACCAGATATCCGATAAGACTATTGATATTATCACAATTCGTCATGCGGCGACAAATGAATGAAGGTTCATCCGCTAAAAGCGTACTTTGCTTCATGGATAGCCATTATTCCAAGTTTGAAAAACTCAACATCCCTATAACCATACGCCATTCGTTTGAGTACCTTGATTTTATTGTTTGTTCCTTTTCCAAATCAAGAGTGTCGGCCACTTCCTCAACAAATGTTCCGCGATAACCGGCATCTCCGCATAACCTTTGGATAGTCGGATACAAAGTTTTTGCGCCCAGGGCTGGAAAAATTCCACTTTTGGTATCATGGATATTTGCGGCATGTACCATAAACCATAACAGATTTCCCATACTATCTACTACGATATGGCGTTTTCGCCCCTTAATTTTTTTTCCCGCCATCTATGCCGCGTTCTTCACCGCGAGATGTGGTTTTAATGCTCTGGGAATCTATAATGGCATATGATGGCATGCCAGATTTTCCATCATTTTTTCTTGTTATTTCAACTAAAAGAGACATAATTTTATCCCATAATCCAGAAATTCTTGCGCGTCTGTAAAAGCTGTGAACTGTGGAATAAGGCGGAAAATCATGTGGCAGGTTTCTCCATTTGCAGCCATTGTCAACCAGATACAAAGAAGCGTTCATAAGTTCACGTTTGGACCATTTATAAACACGCAATTTGGAAAAAAGATGTTCAATCACAGCCCATTGCGCATCGGTCAAATCTGTCCGGTAAGGTTTTCTTTGCTTGTCCATAAAGCATAAGTTAATGCCTTAAACTCTTTTGTGAATACAGCTTGTTAATCCGGATGAACCATTTTAATTATTACTTATTAAATTCTTCACTTAATGTTTTAGGATAATAATCAGTTAAGTTAGCAATTATATTTAATGATTTTTTTTAATCTCCACCATACTGCTTAAAAAAGTCATAATTTTTCCTATCTATCTGTAACCATTTTGTATCAGTAGCTCCTTTACCTGTATGTTGTCCAGTAATTATACCATCATTTATTAATTTTACAATATCTTCTTTTGTGAATACCCAACAATGAGCATCCTCTGGAGACAAACCAAGCATGATGGCGAAAGAATAATTTTGATCTCTTATCTGCTGAAATTTATAAAAATTACTTTCCCACAATGTAGAAAGTTTTATTTCAACACGTTTTCCTTCAATTATTCTATCGGCTTGAGAATCAGGTGAACGTGAAATATTAAAATTATACGAAGTCAACCACATTGAAACTATTTTTTCTCCTATAGCTCCTATTGATCTAGATGGCCTATGTTTTATCCATTCAAAAGGACTTCCTACCCAGTTATTATTTTCCTTAATGTATTCATCTCTAAGATTTAGACTTATATTTGCTAATTCTCTAAATTCTTTTGAATTATTTTTCATAATAATTCCCCTTGTAGAGAATCAGATGAATGAGTAGAGGTAATAATTTCATTATTATTATCATCTAAAAAGATACAATTAAAATTATTAAACCTTTTTTTCATTACATCTATTGCTTGAGGGTTATTATCCACTAATAAACAATTTCTTCCTAATCTATAAGCTGCTTCACCGAAACTCCCACTACCAGCAAAAAAATCGCATAGTCTATCACCTGAATTTGAATGTATTCTCACAATACGATTCAATATTCCTAAAGGTTTTTGTGTAGCATATCCAGTTTTTTCTTTCCCATTTGGACTTACTATAGTATTCCACCAGACATCAGTTGGAGTTTTACCAATTTTTGCTTTTTCTTCACCAACTAAACTAGGAGCCATGTAGGGGATTCTATCAATTTCATCATAATTAAATATATAATTATTTGGATCCTTTGCATACCATAATATATTATCATGCTTTGTTGACCATTTTTTCTTTGATCTTGCTCCATAGTCATAAGACCAAATTATTTCGTTTATAAAGGAATCTCTGCCGAAAATTTTATCTATAAGAACTTTACAATAATGGATTTCTCTATAGTCAAGGTGAAAAAATAAAGAACCGTTGGCTGTCAATATTCTTTTAGCTTCTATAATTCTTGGTTCAATAAATCCAAGAAAGTCATCAAAGCTATCGTTATACCCAGTAGTAGATAATTTTATAGATTTATACCTTTTATTTCCGAACCCAATCCTATCTCCGTCATCATCGCTTACAGTTTTTAATTGAGTACGTTTTTGTACTTTTCCTGTATTAAAAGGTGGGTCAATATAAATTAATTGTATTGTGGAGGATTCTATTTTCCGCAGTCTATTTAAATTATCATCAAAATAAATTTCTAATTTTGCCATTTATGAACGGACACCTTTGATTTCTGAGCTATTTATATATTACCATACATGGGGTGAATGGGTTAGGAAGAAATTTACTTCCCACACAATCTCTGTAACTATCATATAGGCTTGCTGCATCAAATGCATATATCCATGTGAAGATTTTAAGTATCTGTTTCATGACGTCGTTTCTATATACCCCATCTCTTCCTCTTCCTCATTCGTTTACATTCCCTCGTACCCCCCCTCTCCATGGCACGCACTCTTGAATGACCGATTTTCCATACAAGAAAACCGGCCAGAATTTTCATTCTAACCGGTTGATTTCATTGGATGGTGGAGCTGAGGAGAATTGAACTCCTGACCTCTTGAATGCCATTCATGGTCGCACTTGTATAACGCGCTGTATTTATTGACAATATTATAACAAAAATGTGCCCAAACCGTCTAAAATGTGCCTAAAACCCGCCTTATATGTGCCCGGGAAATGTGCCCTGGCCCTCCCCCACCCCCTCCCCTTGCGCCCCGGCGCGTCTTTTTATACCCTCCTGAAAAACAACTTGACAGTCTTTATATCGCCATTTCCACAACGCCACAGCGCGGAGGGGAAGATAGATGGACAAGCGCCCATACTTTTCAAAGACCGTGGACGAACTCGAAAACATTTTTGAAGAAAACATAAAAGATCGTGCCATACTCATCGAGCTTCAAAAAGAGCTTTCCTACAGATCAAGAGTGCGTTCAAAAGAACTCGCCAAAAAAGTAAAAGCTATTCTGGATGCGCCATATCAACTCGACCTTCCAATTGATATTCAAATATCAGGCGAGTATGACAGAACAGCAACCTGGTATGGAACAATTGGCTGGTATGAAAATCGGGTTGATGAATTCAAAAACGATAAAAACGAATTGCAAAAGATTTTATACACGTTATTGAGTTGGAATTTTGACGACAGAACATATAATTTAATAATAAAAATACAAAATATATTATACCAAAATCATGGGCTTCTCATTCAATATGCGCAACAAACAGAATATAAATTAAAAAACTACAAAAATATAATTGAAAATAGAGATAAAATTCCACTTTGTAATAATAAAAATCAAAATATATCTTACAAAAATTTACTTCAAAAAAATGAAGAGCCAAAAATAAATTATTGGATTACTATTCCGTTAGGCATTTTATTTATTGTTGTTATTATTTTTGCAAAAGATATTATTCCAGGAGTTAGCACTTTAGAAGCATTTTGTGTGGCGATTGTAAGTATGCTCATTGGCGCATTACTGCCTCCTGCCATAGGTTATCTGTTTTGGAAAGACAAAGGCGAAATTCGCTATTATCTTCTTGCATTGCTTGGTTTTTTTTGTCTGTCGCCTGTTGTAGGCGACTTATTACTTTACTGCCTTGATATAATTCGACGATTTTTAAAATAAAAATAACCCCTTGACATTTTCCAAATTTTATGGCGTTCTGTCCTCACGGAGCCTGAGAAACTCCTTGAGACAGACGCCATTACAGTTTGTCAATGGCTTTTTTATTGCCCAAATTTCGCGTATAATGCGCGTTAATATTGGTCTGGAGTAGGTCAGCAGTAATGCCCCTGCCGTGTCTCAAGCGGTTCTCAACTCCAGACCTTTTTGCGTTTGGTCAACGCTAATGAGAAAACTTTGAGAGGTTACCATGTCCGACATTATCCCTACCGTTGAACTCATCAACAATCAACCAGCAACAACTTCCCTGAAAATCGCTGAATGCTTCGAGAAAAATCACTTCCATGTAATGCGCGATATTCAATCTTTGATTGAGCAATGCCCGAAAGATTTTACTGCATCCAATTTTGGATTGAGTGAATACACCGATTCCACAGGCCGCAAACTTCCCATGTACACCGTCTTCTTCGACGGCTTTATCCTGCTTGTCATGGGCTACACCGGCAAGAAGGCCCTCCAGATGAAGCTGGCCTACATCGAAGCTTTCAATGCCATGCGGACAAAACTGGAAGCGGCAAAGAAGAAAGAATTGCCGCACGCCGACTCCCCCATCACGCCGCCCATGCAGGCAATCATCCAGATGCTGGTCAAGGCGAAGGTGGAGCAGTTGCCGGATAACAAGTCGCGCAAGGGCTACTACCCGCAAGTCTATGGGCGCTTCAACAACCACTTCGGCATCCCGCGATATACCGAGCTTCCGCAATCCCGTATGGCCGAAGCCGTCCAGTATCTTGTCAATCTGGAAATCCGCCCGGCAAAGAAAATCGCGCCCGCGCCGGAGCAAAAGAAGCTGGAAGCGGAGCTTGAGGAGCCAGTAATCCTCGACGGGGAGACTTACAAGCACGGCAAGCGCCTGTTCGACCAGCTTGCGGATTTGAAAATGAGAGCGGAGAGCCTGCGGGAAATTATCCACATTATGGCCAGACCGGGGAAAAGGCAGGTGAATATTTCCCCTGAAAAGCAGGTCCTATATGACAATATGGACGACGCGGTCAACGGCGCGGTAACCGGGATGAACATCGCGTTTTACAATTTGCGATCCGCCTGCCGCATAGGCAGCAGGACGGATTTCTGCAAGTGGTAGGATAAAGTTTGTGATTCATCTGGGGATTGCGTCAGGGCGGAACATGTCATATCTTGGAAACGTATGATGCAATTCCCATTTTTTGCACACCAGGAAGGAGGCAATGCAATGAACGGGAATGTTCTTGATATGTCTCTTGAGACAGAAGAGTTTATAACTGCCGAAGAATATATGAAAAGAAGAAAGGCGGGGGCGATTGACCCGGCCAGGGTTCGCTATGCAGTCAATCCTCCAAACGGCCAAATTGGCGGTTTTTATGTGAAGCTGGAAAGGCCGCGCTACCGTGTGGCAATCCCTTCCGTAAAGAGGAGAATCAAAAATGCCAGATGAAGAATTGCCTGCTGTTCCCGGCAATGAAGTTTTGCTTCAGCAGGATCAGCATCAATATGAAATCGCCAAGTTGAACATTGAGAAAACTTGCGAAAATAACGCAATGTGGGCTGAACACTGGTATAAAATGCGTCTGGCAGCCTATGTTTTTGCCGGCGTTGGCTTGTTGTTGGTTTTCACATTTTGCGCCATAGCCCTCTTTATCGGCAAGGACGCCATTGCCATGGAAATAATCAAGGCCGGCATATTTATAGTAGCTGGCGGCGGCGCCGGATATGCAATCGGCTACCGCAGAGGACAAAATAGCGGAACGGAATAAACAAAATAACCGCCAAGGGGCCCTCGCGGCCCCATTCTCACCACTCCATCGTCAACCCTCTATAGAAAGTCTGCCCGTTCTCTTTCTCCACCCGCCTTCTCATACGGCGCAAATAGCCGGGGTTGAGGTACTCGTAAAAAGAATTGAGTATCGTGTAATCCAGCGCGGCGCGGATGTAAAAAAGATTGTTGCCCGGAATGTGGTTGAAAAAGAATCGAAAACTGTTCGCGCCCAGGTCCTTGCCGTCGCGGGCGTCCAGATAAAGGCCATAAAGCGACTCGGCGCTTGAGTAAGCCGGGCCGCCAAAAGATCCCGCCAAAGATCCTCCCATCCTCGACTTCTCCCCAAACAGGAAATCGCCATAGATGCCAAGGCCGCCGCCCTGGACAGCAGCCGCCAGAATCGTTTTCCAATTCAGGCCAAGCGGGCTGTTTTCATCAAGCAATTCGCGTGGCGTCTTGCCCGCCAGAAGCTGCTTTGCAGTCATCGCTCCATAGCCGAAGATAGTGGTCATCACGAAAAGGCCCGCAAAGTTGCTCATTTCCCCGTGCCGGTTTTGCAGAAAGGCCGAAGCCAATGCGCCCTTGCCCGCGCCCTTGAGCGCAGTTCCAAGAGTATCGGCCCCACGCCCGTAAAGCTCGCGCCCCATGCTGCGCTGCATGAAAACAGTCGGGAAGCTTTTGAACTGCGTGAAGTAGCGCAAAAGTTCCCCGCCCATCGTGCCCGGACGCAGGCCCTGCCTCAGGATGGCATTCGTCCTGGCGTCCGGCTCAAGCACGGCATACTGGACGCGATCCCGATAAAGAGTGCGAAGCCTGTCTGCCAGTTCATGCCGGAAGTTCTCCACTCTCATGCGTGTTATCTGGGTTCCCTTGCTTGCCAGGTACGCCTCTATCTCGGCATCCGTGGCGTCAAAGGCCGCTTCCGGCGTAAGGTAATCCCGGCCATCGGCAGCCATCGTCCTGCCCTTGCGCAGCATATCCCACTGGCCGGCATCTATGCCATAAAGCTCGAAAAGCCGCCGCTCCTGCGTGGAAAGCTGGCCAAAGTTCTTGCCCCTGATATGCGCCATATCGTGGGACATCATCAGGGTGGCAGCCTTTTTCCAGCTATCAGTCCACCACGACAAACCGTTCATGCGGAAAAAGAGATTCATCATGGCTGACATCTTGCCGGGCGTATCGGATCCGGAGAAGCGGGCGATAATATCGCCGCACATGGAATCGTAAAAGACGCCGCATGAGGACAATATGCGCCGCTGCTCCAGTGTGCCGCGCCCTTTGACCATCAGGGACAGGCCGCGCACGAGAGAGGATGCAAAGCCCTTGCCCTGGTAGGCCATCTCGTAGGCGAAGTTGGGCGCGTCGCTCATGCCGGAGATAACCGCGCCGCCAAGCTTTGCCATGCTTTCGATAGCCCGGACAATGCGACCGACAGAGGCCACGACTTGGCTGGCCGCGATATTTGTCGAGCCATCCAGTTCGCTCATTTCATTGGCCAGGCGAGTCTGCATCTTGTCCAGACGCTTGATGCCCGCGTCATCGCCGCGCTTGCGCAGCGACTCGCGGATGAACTTGATGCTGTTTTCCAGATTGGCTTGCGGCGAGGGGCCAAAAACCTGCATCAGCGCGGTATTGTCCGCAGCGCGGGAGAAGCCGCCAAGCATTGCCTCGCGCAGATTGCCTTTGCCATATTTGACATTGTAGTCGAACCACGCGCCGCCGTCTGTGAAGTGCAGCACTCTTTCGGCGCTGACCTTGCTGGCCACGCTGCCCACGCCAGATTGTGACGCCAGGGGGTTGCGCGCCGCGCCCGTTTCTTTCAAATGAACACCTGTCTTTAGATTGTCATAGACTTCCGCAAGAAAATTGAGCTTGTCATCCGGCAAAAAGTCGGGATTCTGCTGCGGGTCAAAGCGGCCGTTGCCCGTGCGCGTCCAGTCGAGCTTGTCCTCGATGTCAGCCCGCCACTTCTCGAAGCCCGCCCTGGCTATCCTTGCCTGGTCATGCGACTGGCGCACGATATAGCCCGGCTCCTTGCCTATGAAACCGCCGACGCGGTTCTGGTCAAGCCGCGCCTTCTCCTGCCACTTGTGGGCGATCTGCGCAATGTCCATGGCCTCCTTGGGACCGGCAAACGGCTGCGCGGCCGGGTTGTCTATCGTCCACATGGCTTGCGCGATTTCCCGATCCATCGCGCCCTTCTTGAAGATCGCGTAATGCGCCGCGCCCAGCTCGTCTAAATCGTTCAGGAAGCCGCCCACATACTGGCCCTTGATGCCGGCGCGCAGGGCGTCCACGCTCATGCGCGAGCCTTGCCGCAGCTTTTGGCCGCCGACCAGCATGGCGGACAATCCTTCCCCCTCGCGCCCCTGCCAGTTGCCAAGAGTGTTTTCCAGGATAGCGACCTTGCGTTCAAGCTGGAGATAGGTGTTGCGCTTCTTGATAACGGCCGCGATCTGCTTGCGTTCCGCCTGTTTGGCGATAAGCTGTTGTGCCAGGGCGTTCTGGTTGGATGCCTGTTTTGAAGCCTGGACGCCTTTCCAGAGTTTTTCTGTTTCCCTGAAAATTTCCTCGATTTCCGCATCCGAAAGGCCGCGCCCGTAATTAGCCCGTAAGTCGTCAAGACACTTTCCCACCTTGTTATCCCCCGTTTACCCTGCACTCCATGGCCTGCCGGCTGAACTCCTCATAAACGCTATTATGCTCTATCTGCCGGTCGATTTCCGCAATCTCCAGATTTGCCTCATCCACAAGCCCCCGCAGTTCCGGACTGTTTTGCTCAAGCCGCCTTACGGCCTCATCGGCGCGGACTTGCGCATCCTGCATAAGCTGGTCAACAAGCGCGGCATCCCCACTTTTTTCTGCATCAAGAAGCCGCTGGTCTTCCGCCGCAAAGCGGCCGCCGGATGTAGCCGGGTCAGCAAAGTCGCGCTCCACCTGCCGGCTGTGCAAATCGCCCATAGCATAGCGGAAGGAGCGGTCAGCCGCATCATACGGAACGGTGAACATTCCATCAAAGACTTCCCGCATCTGCGGACTTATCTCCACGCCCAGGTCTTCAGCCTTTTGGTAAAGATCCATAAACCACGACTTGAGCCGCTCAAACAGGCCACGCAAGCCGGGCGTCGGAGCGCGGCCCTCGCGCAGATACTGCAAGCCTGCATTGGCAAACTTCTCTTCCATTTCCCGCGACCAGGCTTGGCCGTCCTTTGCGCCCACGAACTCGCAAGCCTTGCGCCACTGCTCCCTTGCATGAGCGGATCCATCAGCCGCAAGCGCAGTGCGCTCCATCTCACGCCGGAAGATATGGAAAAGCTCATGCGGCGCGGTCGAGACATCGGCGGACTGGAAAAAAGTAACCACGGCGCGGCCGGTTTCTGCGTCAAACTGGACTTGCCCGCGAGGACTTTGGACTTGCGGTTCGGCCTGCAATTCGGGCGGCAAATTTGCATCCGGATCGGACATGGGCGCAGGCTCGCGCGTGGCCGTCGCTTCAGGCAAAGCCCCGCGTTCACCAGCCTTCTTGGGGGCTGGGATTTCCAGCTTGCCCGGATCCTTTTCACCTTGAAGCTGTTGCGTGGTTGTCTGGTTGTATTCCCTTGAACGCTTTGCCATGTCTTCAGGCGAGAACTGGCCGGAAACAACGCGCACAAGCATGGGCCGCTTCATGTTGGCTATGGCTTGCGGGTCAATGCCGAACTGGCTGGCGTTATCCACAAGCGCCTGCCTGTAGGCCGCAGCCTTTTCAGGATGCTGGCCATAAACCATCTGCAAGGTCATGGTGCGCGAATTGCCGCCAAGGACAATGCCGTTCTGGGTAATGATCGGCGGCCCGTTTGTGGCGGAAGCGTCGGTTGAAACGACAAAGGCCGGTTCGTAATTGAGGGCATTGCCGACAACTTTTTGCTGTTCGCCCTCGTCCGAATGATAGGGCCGCTCCTGGGCCTCCTGCGGATAGTTTTCACGCCGGCGAAACTGATTTTCCGGATCATGGGAGGCGATAACGTCGTCCATTTCCCGGACTTCATAGCGGCCGATTTCCTTCGAGTTGGCGCCAAGGATTTGGGTTTGTTTGCCGACTATGGAACGGGATGGGGTGGATTGAAAGAGTGTATTATTTTCTATTCGGGATGGTTTGACATCGCCCTTTAGGACGGATAAGCTTATTCCCGAAATAGCGCTTTGGTTCTGCGCGGCGCCGGAAATGTTATTTCCACCTGAGTCGCGGTACAGAGAAGGCGCTATTTCTATTTTCGATATTTTGTGATCCTTGTATTTATTCCAGCCTTTTTCGAGAGGAATATCTACCTTTATTTTTAAGGTGTAATAATCGTTTCCTATTTTGGCAGCAGAATAATAAACATTCTGGCCCTTTACTTTTCTTGCATGCCGCGCATCTACCTTTTCAAAAGAATCAAACAAGGCGTTTTCAAGCAGCTCGACCAAATTTGCATAAGCCTGGCTATGTTCTAACCCGCGCCTCTTGAGGCTTGCATTCAATTCTTTACGTGTTAATTTTTGGATTGTGC
>Ga0209064_1003862_pt1 | contig 12170 bp, 10 predicted proteins | sample Inofromicrocosms_FD_187498 | JGI IMG/M metagenome (GOLD analysis project Ga0209064, IMG submission 187498) | Mouse cecum microbial communities from Vienna, Austria - Inoculum for glucosamine and mucus D2O microcosms (SPAdes) (version 2) | ecosystem: Host-associated > Mammals > Digestive system >... | reverse complement strand
CTGACCCGCAGGGGAACGGTAAAGGCCTCGATGGCCTCGCCGCCGCTGATGGACATCCGTTGATAGACGGTGAGGTATTTGCCGGATTCTATTTCCTTTTTGTGTTTATTTTTGCGCACCGCGGGGAAAAGGATGGTGTCCTCGTCCTCCCAGATAAAGCTTCGCTCGCTGTCCATACCGGTGAGACGGGAAACCCGCTGGCTGTCCCCGTGGTAAAGCCAGATGTTGTGGTCATAGCCGTTGGTCTCCATATTGGCCTGACTGACGGTAAAGGCGGCGTGGGCACCGTCCGGGGCAAAGGACAGATTGCTGAGGAATTTGTATTTGGTGAACAGGTCCAGGGTTATTTTTTCCATGCTGACGCACTCCTTTTTGTGTATGATTCTCCGTGAAGGGCCGGACAGGCTTAGACATCGTTTATATTAACGGTTCAAAGTCCTAAAGCGGCTCTCCACAAACATTATATTCCTTTTTCGCTGTGTCTTCAACTGCCGGAGGCATATTCCCAGTCAATTTATAACTACAGATGAGCATATTAAAAGTTTTGGAGGGAATGTGCAGGGAATTCTTAACCCTTTAGACCCCGTGCCTGCCGGTCCATATCCTCAATGACGATGTCGTGGATTTCCCCCAGGGAGGCGCAGTATTTCAGCACATCCCAGGGCTCGTTGGTGTGGAAGTGAATTTTGATTAACTCCTCGTCTCCCACGGCCAGGAGGCAGTCCCCCTTGAAGGTGCGGAGAAAATAGTCGTTGATGGCGTCCTCGTCCAGGTTCTTTCCCTCAATGAGAAGCTGTGTGTCGTATCTGAATTCAATCATGGCCTGTCCTCTTTTCGCAATCAGTTTTCCTTCCATCTTCCCTGGCCCTTTTCCACCCGCCTTTGAATGAGCATGGCGGCCTCCAGGGCGCTGATGGAGGTGACGTCGATTTTTTCGGTATCCATATCCCAGTAATTTTGCAGCCTGGGGACGCTGCGTTCGATGATATCCTCCATGCGGGTCCCCTCCGCTACGTCCCCGAAGAGGCGCAGGACAAGTGCCTGTTCCGAGCAGACCAGGGAGAAGCAGTAGGCCTGGAAATCTCCCTTCAGGCGGGAGAGAACCTGGCGCAGGATTTCCTCCTTGTGCATAACCCAGCAGAAGATGATATGCTCATAGGCGGAGCAGGATAAAAAGTTGTTGAGCAGGTGGGTGATATTGTCCATGACCATTGATTTCGTTTCCTCGGTGGGGGTAAAGGGGTAAGAGGTCCAGCACCAATCCCCGTCGAGGAAGACGCTGTTGGGCAGGAGCTTCATCAGCTCCTGACTGGTGGAGGATTTCCCCACCCCCATGGTACCGTTTATGATAATTAACTTTTTCAAGGATTTACCCTCCTTTTCTCTACCATTGTACACATTTTTTCCCATTTTGTCCATCAAAAAATATTTTGTTTTTAAACACGTTTAAAAGGAAGAGCGGCTGGGCACCGGCAAAAACACACCTCCAATTATAAAAGACGGAAAAATATAATGGAAACTCCGTATCGGATATGGTATAATAGAGAAAAGAGAGTAACAGGAGGAATTACAGATGGCGGGAAATTTACTGATGAGCATCAGCCAGGATGAAAATGAGCATGCCGTATTCCGCAGCCGCCGGATGTATGAGTCGGATTTGATTTCCAATCTGGCCACGGCGGAAGATGTGGGCAGAAAGGAAGAAAAAAAGATGTAGCTAGGCTAATGCTGTCCGCTGGTGAACCTATCAGTAAAATTACGCTGTTTACAGGTCTGACTGAGAAAGAAATCAAGGGCTTGCTGTCATAATGACAAAATCGGGGCTGTGGAGAAGGAGGGTTCCTTTTTTACAGTCCCGTTACGCTGCTGAAGTACCATTGCCGCTAAACTTTTTTATTTACCTGCCCCGACACTATGTATGTTCCGAAACAAACAAGCATAGGTATATTACATCTAAACAAAAGGCAGGTGTCAACTGTGCGTATCATCGGATTTGGAAAAATGAAAAAGCGTCTGGCCGCTTTGGCCGCAGCAGCGCTGCTCTGTACCGGGGGCATCGTCTTTTTCGCCAGAGGGGGCAGCGCTCTCCCCGCCCAGGCGAAGTCAGACCGAATCCCTATCTACAGCGTAGAACCTTCCGATTCCCAGGCCAAGCCAATCGCCCTTACCTTTAACTGTGCCTGGGACAACGGGGATGTGCAAACCATTCTGGATATCTTAAAACAAAATGAAATCACCGCCACCTTTTTCCTGGTGGGCCAGTGGGCGGAAAAATACCCAGATTCCGTTAAGGCAATCTCCCAGGCAGGGCATGAAATCGGCAATCACTCTTATTCCCATGCCGACTTTGCCACCCTGGAGGAAAAACAGCTTGTGGAGGAAATTTCCAAGTGCAGCAGCGCCATTGAGCAGATCACAGGCCGTGTCCCGGAATTTATGCGTCCGCCGTCCGGCTCCTACAGCGACGCATCCATAGCGGTAATTGAGCGGATGGGCATGACCCCCATTCAGTGGGATGCGGATTCTCTGGACTGGAAATCCGTTTCCGCCCGGCAGATTGTGAAAAACGTGACCAAAAAGGCCCAGCCCGGCTCCATTGTCCTGCTCCACTGCGGGGCGAAAAACACCGCCGCGGCGCTGCCCAACCTGATAGCCAAGCTGCAAAAGGACGGGTACACTTTCACGACGGTGGGCAAGCTAATCTACCGGGATAACTACTCCCTGGACCACGCGGGGAGGCAGCATCTCCAGCAGGATACCGCTTCCGGGAAAGATTCCAAGGGCAGCGCGTCCTCCCGCTCCTCCGAGTCCAGCAAAGATTCTCGTTCCCAAAGTCAATCTGAACCGGCGTTGACGCCGTCCAGCGCTTCCTCCAAGTCCTCAAAGCCGGAAAAGGAGTCCAGCTCCTCCGGCAGCACGGATGAAGAGGATGTAGTGGTCAGCGAAGAGGTGATAGACGGGGTTGTGGTCGCCTCCTAAAACAGAAGAAAATGTGTATGGAAGAAATCTGCCGCATAAGCCAGACCGGCCGCGGCAGATTTTTCTTGTCCGGTGCGGCGATGTATGCTATCATGGATTTGGCGCTGGGGATAGAAGAAGGAGCCCTACTGGACCGGGAAAGGAGCAATCGAAAAATGAAACTGACAACAAAACGCTGTGCCGTCCGCCCTTTTACAATGGACGACGCCCCGGATTTATATAAAATTCTCTCCGACAAGGAGGTTATGAGGCATATAGAACCACCCTTTGACCTGGAGCAGACAAGGGAATTCATCAGGACTGCGGGCCTCTGCGAGCCGCCTTTGGTGTATGCCCTAATCTGGAGGGAGACTGGTGAAGTGATTGGACATGTTATTTTCCACCCCTATGACCAAAGCGGCTGGGAGATCGGCTGGGTCCTCGGCAGGGCCTACTGGGGAATGGGAATTGCACAGGAGACAACCGAAGCAATGGTAAATTATTCCAGAACCACAGGAATCAAAAGCTGCGTGATTGAGTGCGGCAAGGCGCAGACGGTAAGCAGGCATATTGCGCAGAAAAATCACTTTGCCCCGGAAGGGGAGGAGAACGGGAGGTATATTTACCGTCTGGGCCTTTAAGATGGATTTTTACAGAAAAAAGGAAAAGATTTGATTGACAGATTCTCTAAATTCTACTACACTTAATACATAGGATTTTATATATAGTAAACGATGTGATCCGTTCTCCCCAGGTCGGGGAAGGAGGGATGCCGTTTGCTGTGAAAACATTTGAAAGGGGTCCAAAACGATGAGCTCGTATACCTTTGATATCACTGCCTACGGCGCGGTGGGCGACGGCAAAACCAGCTCCACCAAGGCCATCGCCGCCGCTGTGGCGGCCTGTAAGGAAGCCGGGGGCGGCATGATTTATGTCCCGGTGGGGACCTTCCTCACCGGCGCTATCCAGCTTTTCAGCAACATGGAGCTGCACCTGGAAACCGGAGCGACCCTCCTGTTCTCCAACGACATGGAGGAGTATCCCCCTGTCATGTCCCGGTGGGAGGGCGTTGACCGGATGGTCCATATGTCCTGCGTCTACGCGGAAAATGGCCGCAATATCTCGGTGACTGGCCGGGGAACCTTGGACGGCCAGGGCAAGTTCTGGTGGGACGTCCTCAAGCAGGACCGGGAATACCCCGATTTTCCCAAGCCCCACATCAAGTACCCCCGTCCCAAGTTTATCAGCTTTGACAACTGCGAGGATGTTTACATCGAAAAGGTCAGGATTATCAACTCTCCCTCCTGGACCATTAACCCCATCCGCTGTCACAATGTCCATGTGGAGGGCGTGACCATCGTCAACCCCTATGATTCCCCCAATACCGACGGCATTGACCCCGATAGCTGCCGGAATATGCACATCTCCAACTGCCACATCGACGTGGGCGACGACTGCATCGCCATCAAGGCGGGCACCGAGCAGGCCAAGGAGAACATCCCCACCGAAAATATTACCATCACCAACTGTGTCATGGCCCACGGCCACGGCGGCGTGGTGCTGGGCTCCGAGATGAGCGGCAACATCCGCAACGTCACTGTCTCCAACTGCGTGTTCCAGGATACCGACCGGGGCATCCGCCTCAAGACCAGAAGGGGCCGGGGCGGCGTGATAGAGAATCTGCTGGTCTCCAACATCATGATGGACCGGGTGCTCTGCCCCACAGTGGTGAATATGTACTATGGCTGCGGACCCAAGGGAGGGGACAAGGTGGTATGGGACAAGAACCCCCAGCCTATCACCGAAATCACCCCTGCTGTCCGGCACCTGAAGTTCTCCAACATCACCGCCACAGACGTCCGGGCCTCCGCAGGGTTCTTCTATGGGCTGGCTGAGATGTTTGTGGACGATGTTTCCTTTGACAGCATTTCCGTCACCATGTCCGACGAGCTGGTTCCCGGTGAGCCCGATATGCTGGCAGGGATGCAGCCCGTTGCGGGACAGGGCTTCTACATCAACAATGTCAGCAACTTCTCCTTCAACCGGGTTTCTGTCCGCAACTACCTGGGCAGCGCTTTCCGCGTCGGCAAGTCCGAGGCGGTGGAGTTTACCGCGTGCAGCGCTTCCTCCAAGCGCTCCGATGGGGAGATGATCGAGCACAACGCGCCGGATATCACCAACGCGCAGTAAAGGCGTTTGAATGTCGGATTTAGCTCCATAAAATGTAAAAAACGCACCTGAAAACCTAAAACAGTGGTTTTCCGGTGCGTTTTTTTGCCATTTATTGAGGATAGCTTAAGTATTATTCCGCTGTGACGGCTGCCGGTTCCCCGGCCTCTGTTTCCGTCGTGGTCTTCTCTACAGGGACCTCGCTGTGGGAAAACAGAAAGCGTTCGGATTGATCCAGCGTGTCCGTCATGTTGGAAAAGTTGTCCTTCAGATTCTTCACTGTGAGGAAAACAGATTCCTGCATCTTTTCAAGCTCCTTGCGGAATTCCCTGAGATGCTCTCCCATCTGGTTGGCGGCCGCGTTGGCTTCCCCACGGACCCGCTCCGCCTCTTCGTTGGCGTTTTTTACAATCTGGTTGGCGGTGTGCTCCGCCTCCAGCACAATGGACCCCACGTTGGTGGAGATGATGTCGTACTTGCGGCCCTTTTCCATCATTTCCTTCTGGCGGTTGACCATCTGTTCACTCTGGGCGCGCAGATAGGTCAGGGCGTCCTCCTTCTGCCCCAAAAGCTGACGGGATTTTTCCAGGTCCTTGGTCAGGGCGTTGAGGCGGGCCTTCAGCTGGGCGATCTCCTGGTCCTTGTCCGAAAGCTGCTCCGAAACGGCGTCGCCCTTGCCCAAAAGCTCCTCCTGCTTCCGCAGTACCTCCGACTGGGCGCGGAGCTGTTCCTCCTGCCGGCCAAGCAGCTCGTCCTGCTGGGAAAGCTGGCCGTTTAGCTTTTCCGCCTGCTCCAGCAGCCGTTCGTTTTCCTGCCTTAAATTTTCGGCTTCCGCAGCCTGCTTTTCGCTTTCCGTGTGAAACATGGTGCATATCTGGTCTATGTAATTGAGCACTGACTGCTTTTCAAACCCCATCAGCACCGTCTTAAATATGACCTGGTTTTTTTCTGACATTCTTTTTTCCTCCAATACTAGGCCGGTCCCATAATGAATCATTCGTATAGATTATACAATAAAACAACCCGCCTAACAACCCCTAAAGGCAGATTTTCTTGATTTTTTCCCATATTTTCGGCTTGTTTCTGCCATTTGTCCAGAAAGGCATATTGCCTCACTGGTTTAGCGCCGGTCAGGACATATCCCACAGCCTGTTCGCATATAGTTTGTTAGAACGGCAATCTTTGTCCCCATTTTCCGAACGGTTCTCATTACAAATTTAACAGGGTCTATTGGAAACGGCGCAGATGGGCCGAGGCGGCGCCGCTTTGCGATAGCGTCTAAAGGAGAGGAACAGACTATGGATCTGCAAATGACCAAGCAAACCATCGCGGTATCGGATGTGATATTGGACTCCTTCCTGGAACAGGGTGTGGAGTGCGATATGATCCTCCCGGACTACTGCCCGGATGTGGTGAAAATCCTCAAGTGCAGCGTCACCCCTGTCATCCTGTCAACCCAGCTCAGCGGTGACAGGATAGAGGCGGAGGGTACGGCCTCCATCCGGCTGTATTATCTTTCGGAGGGCGGGGCGCTCCATTGCTATGAGCAGAAGTATCCCTTTGAGAAGAGCGCCGAGCTCAAGGAAACGCCCCTTCGCCCGGTGGCGGAGGCGTCCGCGTCCCTGGATTATGTTAACTGCCGGGCCATGAGTCAGAGAAGGGTGGACATCCGAGGGGCCGTCACCGTACATCTGCGGGTAGAGGGCCAGAAGGAACAGAGTGTCGTGGGCTCTGCCCAGGGCGGCGGCGTGTGCCTGCACAGCCGGGATTTCACTGTCACCCGTCTGACCGGGGCCGTTTCCCGCCAGTTTTCCATCCGGGAGGAGCTGGACCCTGTGCCCGGCAATCCGCCCATTGACTCCATTCTCCATGCCCGCGGCTGCGCGGCCCTCACCGAATACAAGGTGATTTCCGGTAAAATTGTAGCCAAGGGGGAGCTGCGCCTTCAGATACTCTGCCGTTCCCAAGGGGACGGAGAGGGGACGACGGAGGGCCCTGTCACCATGGATTACCGCCTGCCGATAAGCCAGATTCTGGATGTTGACGGCGCGGAGGAGGGAAGCCGCTGCCAGGTGAGCTTTGAACCGGCGGACATTGTCGTCACCCTGAAGAACGAGGGCGCTCCAGGGGAGGAAAAGATATCCCTTTCGGCGCTGCTGTTTGCCAGGGCGCGGGTTTACGACAACATGGAGATATCCCTGGCTGACGACTGCTACTCCACCCAATACGCCTGTACCTATGCCGCGGCCCCCATGCGCCTGGAGCAGACTTCCGCCATGGTGGATGAACGCCGCCAGCAGCGGGCCAGCGTAGAGCTGCCGGAGGAGGTATCGGGGGAGGTAATCTCCCTTTGGGGGGACATTTCCACGGTGACGCTGACCGAGGAGGGGCTTGCGGCCCAGCTGGACCTTCATCTGCTGGCCTGTGACAGCGAGGGGACACCGGTATACTTTGAGCGCTCGCTGGAGCTGCCCGTGCCGGTTCCGTTGCAGCCGGGGGAGGAGATGGCGGACCCGGCGATTCAGTTGGAGGAGATTGGCTACACCAGGTCGGGGGATCATCTGGAGCTGAGCTGTGATCTGCGGGTGACCTGCCGGAGGGTAATTTCAAACATCTTCTCGGCGATACAGGAGATCAATATAGACGAGGGCCGGCCCAATCCGCCCAGAACGGCGGCGCTCACCATATTCTTTGCGCGGAAGGGCGAGAGCCTGTGGGAGATTGCCAGGCAATACAGCACCTCTATGGAGGCGATTATGGAGGAGAACAGTTTGGCGGAGGATGTGCTGACAGAAAACCGGATGCTGATGATCCCCATGGTTGCCGCCCAAAGAAGGGGGACGGACAGCCAACTGGAAGAGGCGTAAAAGGGGAGCGATCCGGACCTTTTGACCCAGCGAAACAGCGTTCAGACCAATCGGTCGCATCAACCGGCCAGGAGAATTGCAATCGTCATAACCGATTCGGAAAAGCACATGGAAGGAGAATCGACATGCAGCAAGCGACACAGCAGAGGGAAACGGTATATCGGGACATCGCCAGCCGGACGGGGGGCGATATCTATATTGGAGTGGTGGGACCGGTGCGGACCGGAAAATCCACCTTTATTAAGCGGTTCATGCAGACGCTGGTGCTGCCCCACATGGAAAATTCCATCCAGCGGGAGCGGATGGTGGATGAGCTGCCCCAGTCGGCGGCGGGGCGCACCATTATGACCACCGAACCCAAATTTATCCCGGAGGAAGCGGTAAAGATAGCGGTGGATGAAAGTGCCTCCGCATCGGTCCGGCTGATAGACTGCGTGGGGTATATTGTCCCCAGCTCCATCGGGTATGTGGAGAACGAACAGCCCCGCATGGTAATGACCCCCTGGTTCACCCAGGAGATTCCCTTTAATATGGCGGCGGAGATCGGCACCCGGAAGGTGATCACCGAGCATTCCACCATCGGCCTGGTCATCACCACCGACGGCTCCATCAGCGATATCCCCCGCAGCGAGTACGAGGAAGCGGAGGAGCGGGTTATCGGGGAGCTGCGGGAGCTGCAAAAGCCTTATGTGGTGCTGCTCAACTGTGTGGACCCCAAAAGCGCGGCCAGTCAGGAGCTTTCCCAGGCGCTGGAGGAGAAATACGGGGTTCCGGTCAAGGCGGTCAACTGCCTGGAGCTGGACGAAGGGGATATCCGGGATATCCTGACCGATGTCCTGTACCAGTTCCCGGTCCGGGAAATTTCCTTTGACATTCCCCGCTGGCTGGTGGCCCTGGAAAAGGAGCACTGGCTGAAAAGCGCGGTGTACGAGGCAATCGGTCAGAGCGCCTCCAGGCTCAGCCATATCAGGAGCATCCGCCGGGAATTTGAACAGATGGATGGCTGTGAGTATATAGAGCGCTCCCAGGTGGCGGCAGTGGACCCCGGAAAGGGGAGCGCCAGGGTGCTGATCACCATTCCCAGCAAGCTGCTCTATCAGGTGATGGAGGAGAAGACGGGGCTGAACATCCGGTCAGAGGAGGAGCTGATGCCCTGCCTGGTGGAGCTGGCCCAGATGAAGCGGCAGTACGAAAAGATAAAGGGCGCCTTGGAGGAGGTAAACGCCACCGGCTACGGCATCGTCATGCCCGCCCTGGAGGAGCTGCACCTGGAGGAGCCGGAGATCATCAAGCAGGGGGGAAGGTACGGTGTAAAGCTGCGGGCCTCCGCGCCGTCCATCCACCTGATGCGGGCGGATATCACCACCGAGGTTTCCCCCATCGTGGGCAGCGAAAAGCAGTCGGAGGAGCTGGTGGCCTACCTGATGCAGGAGTTTGAGGAGAGCCCCCAGAAGATATGGGAGTCCAACATCTTTGGAAAATCCCTCCACGAGCTGGTGAACGAGGGCCTGCACAACAAGCTGTACCGGATGCCGGGGGACGCTAGGGTGAAGCTCCAGGAGACCATAGAGCGGATTATCAACGACGGGTGTTCGGGACTGATTTGTATTATTCTATAGAAAAGATAGGCTGTATTTCCAAAAACGAACCGAAAACACTTTTGCTTTCGGTTCGTTTTTTGCGGTTATTTATATATCCTCCATATTTCCGTGACATAATTTTCCAGGATTCGCATCGTGAAAAAGGCCTGCAACTGAACCACTACCGGCTTCAGTCTAACTGTTTTGGCAACAAGACGACAAAAGACACGGCTGGCCGCTGTGCCTCTTACCGTATTTTTATTGTAACAGAGGTAATGTACCTGCACCACCACGATTTATACCTGTCAGCCGCTAGATTGGTGGTCCAGGCAGTTTTCCCTAATGCAAAACAATCCAGAAAAATATGCCTTGTATGTGAAACTTTATAAAAGCTATGGTCTCGGAAACAAACCTATTCATCGGTTTGTTTTCGAGACCGGTTTTTTGCGCTAATTGTTGATATAGACAAATTTCATGTTTATTACAGGCTTCTCAATTTATCCGGTTGACTGGAGTTCCATTCATCCACTGCCGGAGGTTTTCTGCGGCGATATCCATCAGACGTTTCCGGGACTCCCTTGGGGCCCACGCGATGTGAGGGGTGATAATACAGTTTGGCGCCTTCAGCAGAGGATTGTCTCCATGAATCGGCTCGGTGGAAACCACATCCAGCGCCGCGCCCGCCAGCTTGGCGGATGCCAGCGCATCCGCCAAATCCTGTTCCGCCACCAGGGGACCGCGGGAGGTGTTGATCAGCATAGCCCCGTCTTTCATCCGCGAAATTGTATCTCGGTTCATAATCCCTTCTGTTTCCGGGAGAAGGGGACAGTGAAGGCTTACCACGTCCGATGCCTCAAGGAGCCGTTCCAACGGCACATACTCCGCCAGCTCCCTGCCCGCCTCGCACGGGTACGCATCAAAGGCGAGAACCTTCATCCCAAAGGCTTTGGCAATTTCCGCCGTCCTTTGACCGATGCGCCCGAAGCCGATGATCCCCATTGTCTTCCCCGCCAGCTCTGTCAGCGGGTAGTCCCAAAAGCACCAATCGGCATTATTTTCCCACCGTCCACTGTGGACCGCCTCACTGTGGTGGGCGGTATGGTGACAGAGCTCCAGCAGCAGTGCGAAAACATATTGGGCCACTGCCGCCGTTCCATAGGTGGGTATGTTGCAGACCGGGATACCGCATCGTGCCGCCGCCTTTACGTCTACTACATTATAACCGGTAGCTAGTACGCCGATGTACTTTAATTTGGGACAGCGATCCAGTATGGCGGAGGTCAGCGGCGTTTTGTTGGTGAGCACAGCCTCTGAATCCCCGATTCGCTGTACGATAATATCGTCCTCAAGGGGAGTGCGGGGATATACGGACAGTTCCCCCATCTGGGAAAAGGAATCCCAGTTTAAATCTCCGGGATTAAGGGTATAGCCGTCAAGTACTGTTATTTTCATTTTTTTGCCCCTTTCTTTTGGCTGGCGGATACATCCTGCTCCGGCTTACCGTTTTCAAAATGCTTTTGACGATAGGCTCCCGGAGTGGAGCCGTCATATTTTTGAAAGGCTCTCGCCAATGCCAGATAGTTTGTAAAGCCGGAACGCTGGGCGATAGCGCTGAGGGTAAAGGCTGGGTTGGCCATCAGCCTTTTTGCCTCCGTAAGCCGCATTTTTTGGACGCAGACGCTGAAATTTTCCCCATAGCTTTTTTTGAACAGAGAGCTTAAATACTGAGGTGTAATGTGAAAATGGTCTGCAGCCTGCTCAAGGGAAAAGGTATTATCCAAATAATGTGCGTCCAAATACTCCATAATCTTCTCCATTCTCCAGCTGTATTCCCGAACGCCGCCATCCTCCTGGGCGTTCATATGGCTGAATGTACATAGGGAGCGGAAGATAAAATCCAGCTGATCATGGGCCTCCCGGATATTGAGGCAGGAGGTCAGCATTGCAATAGGGGGTATCTGGTACACAGGTTCGCCGTCTGTCTGTAGCTGATACTCAATTTTATAAGCGGTATTCATAAGGGCGCTTAAAAATGTATTAGCGGCCTCAACCGTCAGCATCCGCCCTTCAATATTTGTCTGAAAAAGCTGCTCTAAAAGCTTGGCTACCGTTTCCTCCTCACCTTTTAAAACCGCCTTCATCAGCTGATTTTCTGTCTCCTGGGGATAGTGATATTTTGTGCTGAGGTTTTGGATGGATGCAGCGTCAAAAACCACTTGATCCGGCCGAAGAAAAGCGGTTTCCAATGCCGTCTGCGCCTGCCGGTATGAGAGGGAAAGCTCTTCAGCCTCCACCTGTGTGCCCAGGCCAAAGGTACAGTTCTTTAGCTCCTGATTCTCTGCAAGTGCTTTCAGCTCCACCATCAGGGTCTCCTTCTGCCCGTTTGTGATGCTTCCCGCAAAGTTCAGGACAACCGCGCTTAGGGATTCATTGACCTGGATTCGATGGGAATACGTCGGAAGTTCTAACGCCCGCTCAATAGCGGTCCGAAAGCTGTTCCAGAACAGATGATCCTGTATCCGCACCAAGCCGCTTTTGCACAGCACCACCATGGCCTGGGGACAGGGGAGCTCCAGCCCATAGGAGGACAGCCTTT
>Ga0209064_1003859_pt1 | contig 12177 bp, 8 predicted proteins | sample Inofromicrocosms_FD_187498 | JGI IMG/M metagenome (GOLD analysis project Ga0209064, IMG submission 187498) | Mouse cecum microbial communities from Vienna, Austria - Inoculum for glucosamine and mucus D2O microcosms (SPAdes) (version 2) | ecosystem: Host-associated > Mammals > Digestive system >... | reverse complement strand
GTATGGAACCGTTGACGCCGCCGTCTGCGCCCTGGACAGCCTCAACCACATCACCGATGCCGGGACAGTGCAGCAGGTATTCGACCGGGTGTCCCTGTTCCTTGCGCCGGGGGGCGTATTTCTTTTTGATGTCAACAGTCTATACAAGCACAGGGAGATTCTGGCGGGGCAGACCTTTGTCTATGACTTTGGGGACCTTTACTGCGTCTGGCAGAACGCCTGCGAGGACGGGGAGACGGTGGACATCTCCCTGGATATCTTTGCCCAGGAGGAGGGGGAAGGGTACCGGCGGTACACCGAGAGCTTTTCCGAACGCGCTTATTCCCACGAGCAGATACTGGAGTTCATCGAGAAAAGCGGGATGAAGCTGCTGGCGGTGTACGGGGACGATACATTTAACCCTCCCGCCGGAACGTCCCAGAGGCTGATATACGCGGCGCTCCAGCCAAACCCCCGGTAGGGGGCGGTTTTGGCGCTGCAAATTGTATGTATGGAAGGATTGGAAAAATATGGGAAACATGGTGAGGATGCTCTCCCAGGACGGCGGGGCATTCTGCATGGCGGTGGATTCCACCGATATGGCCGCCCAGGCGGAGCAGTACCACAGAACCTCGGCGGTGATGACCGCTGCACTGGGGAGGCTGCTCACAGCCGCCTCCATGATGGGGAACCTGCTCAAGGGGGAGAAGGACACCGTAACCCTTCGCCTGGCCGGGGACGGACCGGCGGAGGCAATGATTGCGGTGGCGGATTCCCGCGGGAACGTAAAGGCGTATACAGGCAACCCGGTGGTGGAACTGCCCCTGAACCAATACGGCAAGCTGGATGTTTCCGGCGCGGTGGGGAAGACGGGCACCCTGACCGTGATAAAGGACCTGGGAATGAAGGAGCCGTATATCGGGCAGACGCCCATTGTCTCCGGGGAGATTGCCGAGGACATCACCAATTACTTTGCGGCCAGCGAGCAGACGCCCACGGTCTGCGCCCTTGGGGTGCTGGTCAACCCGGATCTGACGGTACAGGCCGCAGGGGGATTCCTGGTACAGCTTCTGCCGGGGGCGGAGGAGGGAATCATCGACCGGCTGGAGAAGAACATTGAGGCCATGCCGCCGGTCTCCCGGATGATAGCGGATGGGGTGACGCCGGAGGAGATATGCCGCAGGGCGCTGGACGGGTTTTCCCCGGAGCTGCTGGATGAACAGCGGGCGGTTTACCGGTGCGATTGCAGTCGGGAGCGGGTAGAGCGGGCGCTGCGCAGCCTGGGGAATGAAGAACTGGAGCAGATGGCCCAGGAGCAGGAGATCACCCAGGTGGAGTGCCATTTCTGTGATAAGAAGTACCGGTTTACCAGGGAAGAAATCCGAAAGCTCGCCAACCAAAAATAAATCAAAACCCCAAACCCGCCCAAGACACCGCCGCACATAAGCAATAATTTTCTCTGTTTCAGGCTTGTTTTTTGGACAAATACACATTATAATAAATTCAATGGGTATATATATTTATCTAAATGGACAATTTGAAAGGTGGTACAGCGACAATGTATGATGTTTCCAAGGGCTACGAAGCCGCAAAGGAATTCTATGCCCAGTATGGCATAGACGTGGACAAGGCGATTGAAATCTGCGACAGGGTTCCTCTTTCCATCCACTGCTGGCAGGGGGACGACGTCATCGGCTTTGAGAAGTCCGCAGGGTCCCTCACCGGGGGCATCCAGACGACCGGAAACTATCCCGGCAAGGCGCGCACAGCCGACGAGCTGCGGGCGGACCTGGACTTTGCCATGAAATTCATCCCCGGCGCGAAGAAGGTAAACCTCCACGCCAGCTACCTGGAGGCGGATACCTTTGTGGACCGCAACGCCATCGAGCCCAGGCACTTTGAAAAATGGGCCGACTGGGCGGTGGAGCGGGGAATTGGTCTGGACTTCAATCCCACCTACTTCTCCCACCCCAAGAGCGAGAACGGGACCCTTTCCTCCGCAGACGAGGAAACCCGGAAATTCTGGATTGAGCACGGCATCCGCTGCCGGAGAATCGGCCAGTACCTGGCGGACCGCACTGGCAAGCCCTGCGTCATCAACCACTGGACCCCGGACGGCGACAAGGAATTCCCTGTAGACACCCTGGGCCCCAGACTGCGCCTGAAGGACAGCTACGACCAGATTTTTGAGGCCACCAAGGACGTGAAGGACGTCATCGACGGCATCGAGTCCAAGGTGTTCGGCATCGGCCTGGAGAGCTATACCGTCGGCTCCCATGAGTTCTGCATGGGTTATGTGATGAGCAAGCAGGTGGACCACATTATCATGACCCTGGACACCGGACATTATCACCCCACCGAGGTGGTTTCCGCCAAGCTGGGCGCGGTGTTCGCCTTCTCCAACGAGGTGCTGCTCCATGTTTCCCGCCCCATTCGCTGGGACTCCGACCATGTAGTGGCCTTTGACGACGAGACCCGCGCCATCATGGAGGAGCTGGTCCGTCTGAACAAGCTGGACCACACCTATATCGCCACCGACTTCTTTGATGCGTCGGTCAACCGCACCGTTGCCTGGATGACCGGCCTGCGCAATGTGAGAAAGGCCATCCTCAGCGCCCTCCTCCAGCCGGTTGCCCTGATGAAGGAGATTGAGGCCAAGGGCGACGTCTCCGGACGCCTCGCCATGGTCCAGGAGTTCAAGGCCGCTCCCTTCGGCATGGTATGGGATTACTACTGCCAGAAGAAGAACGCAGGCGTCGGCCTGGAGTGGCTGGAAGCCGCCAGAAAGTATGAGAACGAGGTTCTGTCCAAGAGATAGTACCGGATACATCGCTGACAAAATCACAAGCTCCGGGAGTCGCTCCCGGAGCTTGTATTGTTTTATTCATCGTTGGAGAAGCGCATTGCCTTCTATTTTTTCTTCCGCTGGGCGCACTGGGGACAGAGCCCGAAAAACTCCAGATGGTGCCCGGTGATGTGATAGCCGGTTGACTGGGACAGGGATTCCTCCAGCACATGGAGGGGACATCCGTCCACCGGTACCACCTGGCTGCAATCGGTGCAGATGAGATAGTGACAGTGGCGGCTGTTGTTGAGCTGGTAGTGAATCACCCCGTCCGCCCCGGCACTCTTTAAAAGCAGCCCTTTTTCCGAAAGGGCGCCTACTGTGCGGTAGACGGTGGACAGGCTTGTGTGGATGGTCCCGGAGGAGGAAAGGGCCTGATACAGTCCCTCCGCAGTGACGGGGCCCTGGGCAGTCTCCAGATAGGCAAGCACCGCGATACGGCATTTTGTACGCTTCAGCTTGTTTTCATGTAAAATATCGCTCATGGTCATTCCCCGCCTTTCAGTCAGAGTCGCTTTCTATAGGGTATTATACTACCTGGGGAGGCCAGTGTCAAATGATGGGGTGCGTTTTTTCTTTTTTGGCCCCTTTTGATGCTCCGTCCATATTTTGATTTTTCTCTCGCGGCGTTTGCGGCGCTGTGGACTTTTCTCCCTTTCAGTGGTATAATGGTCAGTGACCAATATCAGGACTACCTTCAGACTTTTCGGAAAGGAGTGCTTTTCATGGCAAATATCCACGACGAACATCGCCAGAGACTACGGAAACGCTTCCTTCAGGAAGGGCTGAGCTCCTTTGAACCCCATCAGGTCCTGGAATTGCTCCTGACCTACGCCATCCCCAGAAAGGACGTCAACCCCACCGCCCATGACCTCCTCAATACCTTTGGCACCATTGACAAGGTGTTCGACGCCCCCTTTAACGCCCTGACTAAGATTGACGGTGTGGGGGATGTGACCGCCTCCCTTCTCAAGCTGGTTCCGGAGCTGTCCGCCTGCTACATAGATTCCAAAAACAAGGGCATGAAGGTGCTGGATACCACCGAAAAGCTCAGGGAGTTCCTCATCCCCAAGTTCCTGGGAAAAACTGTGGAGTGCAGCTGCCTGCTCTCCCTGAACAGCCGTCTCCAGCTTCTCAATTATTCCATGATTTCAGAGGGAACCGTTACCAGCACACCCTTTCCCATCCGCCAGGTCACGGACCTTTTGCTGCGGCACAGGGCAACCGCCGCAGTCATTGCCCATAACCATCCCAACGGCTTTACCACACCCTCAAAAGTGGACTTTATTGTGACCCAGGAGCTGTACCGTTACCTGCAAAAGATGGAGGTCAAGCTGATAGACCATATCATCATATCCGGTCAGGACGGCCTTTCTATGCGGGAGGAAGGCTATTTCCAGACCTTTTAAACCATTTATCCTCCCGCGAAAAATAAAATGTAGGAGTTTTTAACATGATCATCGAACCAAAAGTAAGAGGATTTATCTGCACCACCGCACACCCTGCGGGCTGCGCACAGAATGTAAAGAATCAGATTGCCTTTGTCAAGGGCAAGGGGGAATTTAAGGGGCCGAAAAAGGTGCTGGTGCTGGGCGCTTCCACCGGATATGGGCTTTCCTCTCGGATAGCGGCGGCCTTCGGCAGCAGGGCCGCAACCATCGGCGTGGGCTTTGAAAAGCCCGCCTCCGGCAGCCGTACCGCCTCCGCCGGGTGGTACAACACCGCCGCCTTTGAGCAGGAGGCGCAGAAGGAGGGACTGTATGCAAAAACCCTCATCGGGGACGCCTTTTCCCAGGAGATGAAGGAGAAGGTAATCGACCTTATCCGCAGCGGCCTGGGAAAGGTGGATTTTGTGGTGTACAGCATCGCGGCCCCCCGGAGGACCGCCCCAGACGGGAACACCTATTCCTCTGTCCTGAAGCCCATCGGCAGGGCGTATTCCGACAAGACCATCGACCTGAAGACCCGCGCCATTGTCCCGGTCTCTGTCCAGCCCGCCAGCGAACAGGAGATTCACGACACTATCAAGGTCATGGGGGGCGAGGATTGGGCGCTGTGGATGGATGCCCTGGCCAATGCGGGCGTCCTGGAGCAGAACGCCAGAACCGTGGCCTATTCCTATATCGGGCCGGAGGTGACCTACCCGCTGTACCGCAGCGGAACCATCGGCATGGCCAAGGAGGATCTGGAAGCCACCGCAAAGAAGATCAGCGAGCGGCTGGCAGGGATCAGCGGCTCCGCCTATGTGTCGGTAAACAAGGCCCTTGTCACCCAGTCCAGCGCGGCCATTCCGGTGGTCCCCCTCTATATCACCCTGCTGTTCAGGCTGATGAAGGAGAAGGGAATCCACGAGGACTGCATCGCCCAGATGGACCGGCTGTTCCGGGAAAAGCTATTTAACCTTGAAAATATGCCGGTTCTGGACGGGGAAGGCCGCCTTAGGGTGGACGACTGGGAGCTGAGACCGGAGATACAGAGAGAAATCGAAAAGAACTGGCCCGCTGTCTGCACGGAAAACCTGGAGGAGCTGGCAGATATCAAGGGGTATTGGAAGGACTTTTACAACCTGTTCGGCTTTGAGGTGGACGGGGTGGATTATTCCGCGGATATTTCCCCGGAAATGGCCATCCCAAGCGAAAATTGAGGCAGTCCTGACGGTTTGTTTTGGAGGCGTAAGGCGTTATGAAAGATTTCAGCACTCTGTTTTCCTCTGTTCTCTCTGGTGACCTTCCCGAAGCGCTGCTGAAGGGAAGGGTTCTCCGGCTACAGGCGAACAAGGCCGGCCGGACCCTGGATATCCAGGTGGGGCTTGAAGCCCTTGTGGCCCGGTCTGTCCTCACCTATGCGGAACAGCAGATCACCGAAAAGCTGGGCGTGAACCGTACCGGTCTGCATCCCCGTTACCCTTCCGGGCTGTTTACCAGCGAATACCTGCCGGAGCTGATTCCGGCGGTCAAGCGCCAGGGCGCCCTTGTCAACGGCTTTTTTGACGACGCCCATGCGGATTACCTGGAGGGGACCCTGCGGATATACCTTTCCCACGGCGGCTATGACATTCTGAAAAAGATAGGCTGCGACCGTATGATCCGCCAGGTGATTCAGGAGGAATTTTTCCTGGATGTGCCGGTGGAGTTTGATGGCGTGCTGGAGCTTTCTCAGGAGGAACGGGACAGCGTTGCCGCCATCGAACCGCCGCCGGAGGGCTTTTACGCCCTTCCGCCGGAAGCGGGCAGTCCGCCTCCTCCCTCCAGACCCTCTGCCTCCGCCGCCCCCGCCCCATATTCCGGCGGGAGCGGGGAGGGAAGGCGGCGCAGCTCCCGCCGCGGCCCCATCATGGGGGAGAGGCAGACCATGCGCGTGACCTTTGACATTACCGGTCTTCCCGTTGAACCGGATACGATGACCGTCTTTATGGGCAAGGCGGTCCGGGACACCCCTGTGCGCCTGGACAGCATCAACCAGGACAGCGGCAGGGTGACGGTGTGGGGGGATATCTTCCTGGTGGACAAGCGGTTTTCCCGCGACGGAAGCAAGTGCATCTACGCCATCCATTTTACCGATTACACCAGCTCCAATACCCTGAAGCTCATTGTGGACAAGGACCAGGAAAGCGCCATGGACGAGCTGAAATCCGGCGTGACGGTGGCGGCGCAGGGGGAGGTGGATTACGATAAATACGACCACGAAATCGCCATCCGCCCCTATGATATCTGTCTGCTAAAAAAGAAGGAGAAAAAGGACACGGCGGAGAAAAAACGGGTGGAGCTCCACTGCCACACCAATATGTCCGCCATGGACGCGGTCTCCAGCGCCGGGGCATTGGTCCAGCAGGCGTACAAGTGGGGACACAAGGCCATCGCCATCACCGACCACGGGGTGGCCCAGGCGTTCCCCGAAGCGATGAATGCCGCCGCCAAGCTGGAGGACTTTAAAATCCTTTACGGGATGGAGGCGTATTTTGTCAATGATCTGATTCAGGTGGTAGAGGGGAAGGTTGACATTCCCTTTAACCAGGGGACCTTTATTGTATTCGATATTGAAACAACAGGGATATCCGCGGCTACAGAGCGGATGACCGAAATAGGGGCTGTGAAGATTGTAAACGGAGAGATTACCGAGAGCTTTGATACCTTTGTCAATCCCCAAAAGCCGATTCCCGCTGAAATAACCAAGCTGACCAGCATCACCGACGATATGGTTGCCGACGCGCCCCTGGAGGAGGCGGCGTACCGGAAATTCCTGGAATTCTGCGGAGACCCGGAAGCGTGCGTCCTGGCAGCCCACAACGCCTCCTTTGACACTGGCTTTATGAAGGCCGCAGCCGCCCGGCTGGGGGAGGAGTTTCCCTATACCTATATAGATACGCTACAGCTCAGCCGCAGCCTTTTCCCGGACCTGAAAAGCCATAAGCTGGACAAGGTAGCCCATTTTCTCAAGCTGCCGCCCTTCCAGCACCACCGGGCATGCGACGACGCGGAGATTCTGGGAAAAATCCTTTTGGAGATGATCAAAAGAATGCAGGAGAGGAATATTTCCTCTACCGCAAAAATCAACAGCGGACTGACCGGCGGAGACCCCAAAAAGCTGCCCAGCTATCACCAGATACTGCTGGTGCGCAATCTGACGGGGCTGAAAAACCTGTACCGCCTCATTTCCATGGGACACCTCGACTACTTTTACAAGCGTCCCCGCGTCCCCAAAAGTGAGCTTATCAAGTACCGGGACGGCCTGCTGGTGGGCTCTGCCTGTGAGGCCGGGGAGCTGTTCCGGGCCGTGGCGGAGGGCAAGCCGGAGAGGGAGCTGCTGGAGATTGCCTCCTTTTACGACTATCTGGAGATACAGTCCATTGAAAACAACCGCTTCATGATCCTGGAGGGAATGGCAAAGGATGAGGAACAGCTCAGGGAGTTCAACAAGACCATTGTCCGCCTGGGCGAAAAGCTGAACAAGCCGGTGGTGGCCACCTGCGACGTGCATTTCCTCCGGAAGGAGGACGCGATTTTCCGGGAAGTCCTCATGACGGTTCAGGGATACCCCGGCGCGGGCCAGCAGCCGCCCCTTTACCTGAAAACCACCGATGAAATGCTGGAGGAATTTTCCGCTTACCTGGGAAAAGAAAAGGCCTATGAGATTGTAGTGGAAAACACCAACAAAATCGCCGATATGGTGGAAAAGATAAAGCCCATTCCGGACGGCACCTATCCGCCCTCCATCGATGGCGCGGAGGAGGACCTCCAGCGCATCACCTGGGGGCGGGCCAAGGAGATGTTCGGGGATCCGCTGCCGGACCTGGTGAGGGAGCGGCTGGACAAGGAGCTGACCTCTATCATCAAAAACGGCTTCGCGGTGCTGTATATCATCGCCCAGAAGCTGGTGAGCAAATCCATGAGCGACGGGTACTATGTTGGTTCCCGCGGTTCGGTTGGCTCCTCCTTTGTGGCGATTATGGCCGGTATTTCAGAGGTAAATCCTCTGCCGCCCCATTACGTCTGCCCCAAATGCAAGCACAGCGAATTTATTACCGACGGCTCGTATGGCTCTGGCTTTGATATGCCGGAAAAGGACTGCCCCGTCTGCGGGACGCATATGAACCAGGACGGTCACAACATTCCCTTTGAGACGTTCCTGGGCTTTAAGGGGGACAAGTCGCCGGATATTGACCTGAACTTCTCCGGAGAATACCAGTCCCGCGCCCACCGGTACACCGAGGAGCTGTTCGGCCCCTCCCATGTGTTCAAGGCCGGTACCATCTCCACTGTGGCGGAAAAGACCGCTTACGGATATGTGAAAAAATATCTGGAGGAAAAGGGGCGGACCGTCCACCGGGCGGAGGAACTCCGCCTTGCGGAGGGGTGTACCGGGGTCAAGCGCACCACCGGACAGCACCCCGGCGGCATGGTGGTTGTGCCCAACGCCTATGACGTCTACGACTTTTCCCCGGTTCAACATCCCGCCGACTCCTCCGATTCGGGAATTGTCACTACCCACTTCGACTTCCATTCCCTTCACGATACCATCCTGAAGCTGGACAATCTGGGCCATGATGTTCCCACCCTGTATAAATATCTGGAAGACCTGACCGGCACCAGCATCATGGATGTGCCCATGAACGACAAGAAGGTCTATTCCCTCTTCACCTCCCCGGAGGCGCTGGGAGTGACCAAGGAGGACATCGACTGCAACACCGGAAGCCTTTCCCTGCCGGAGATGGGTACCCCCTTTGTCCGCCAGATGCTGGAGGAATGCCAGCCTAAGAATTTTTCCGACCTGCTCCAGATTTCCGGCCTGTCCCACGGCACCGACGTATGGCTGGGGAATGCCCAGGAACTGATTCACAACAAGACCTGCACCATTTCAGAGGTTATCGGTACCCGTGACAGCATTATGACCTATCTGATACAGATGGGGCTGGAGCCCAGCATGGCCTTTAAAATCATGGAGATCACCCGTAAGGGGCTGGCAACCAAACTGCTGACCCAGGAGCACATCGACGCCATGAAGGCCCATAACGTTCCCCCGTGGTATATAGACAGCTGCTATAAAATTAAGTACATGTTCCCCAAATCTCACGCCAGCGCGTATATCATCGCGGCGGTGCGGCTGGGGTGGTACAAGGTATACAGGCCGCTGGAATACTACGCCGCTTTCTTTACGGTGCGGGGCGGGGACATTGACGCGGAGGCGGCCATTCAGGGGCGGCAGCTTGTGAAGATACGGATGGAGGAAATAAAGAACAAGGGCAACGACAGGACGGCCAAGGAGGAGGACCAATACACCAGTTTACAGATACTCAACGAGATGATGGCGAGGGGATTTTCCTTTCTGCCGGTGGATTTATACAAGTCTGCGGCGGCGAAGTATCTGCCGGAGGATGGGAAGCTGAGGCTGCCCTTTGCGGCGCTGAAGGGGCTGGGGGGGAATGCCGCCAGCGCCCTGGAGGAGGCTGGGAAGCAAGGGGAATATCTATCGGCGGATGAGATATCCACCCGGTCGGGGGTATCGAAGGCGGTAGTTGACCTATTGAGGACGGCGGGGGCATTGGACGGCCTGCCGGAGTCCAGTCAGATGACGTTTTTCTAAGGGAACAGAAAACCAACACAAATTAAAAGCTTTGGCCGCTTTCTCGAAAGTGGCAGGTTTCCAAAGGGCGGCGCCCTTTGGTCGCGCTCGCAAGCGCGAAACACCCCTGCACTAACTAAAAAACACGTTTAAGCACGCCTAAAAAGCACTAATCAAAAAGCCCGTCTTTTTCCTTCTTTGGTGGTAGACTAACTTTAGTCTTTATAAACCCATTAAAGGAAACCAGACGGGCTTTTTGTCCCAGCGAAAGGTTGGAAGCGGCGCGCAGCCGCTGACGACATCTTTCGCGGACCGGGAGATGGCGCTGAGGGAAAGGTACAGAAAAGAGAGTAAGGACGGAAGGTTTTAAGCGGTCTATTCTCAAAAAAATTCTCCGGACTGGATGTATTTATCCAGCTTTAGGAAATTGAATCTGCTATAATCAATACCAGATTGATTTTCAAAAACCAGGAGGATTTTTTATGTCGGACACATCCAAACAGGAGAAGCAAGATTTTTCAAAGCAAATATTGGAGGAGATTCGGAAGCTGCCTGAATTTAAGCAAAAGGTTGCTGTATGGTTAATACGCAACTGGGATGTGGCAGAGGCCATGTACAAACAGGAGACAGATATTTCCGATGAGGAAATAGAGGAGAAGCTTGGGAAAATGGAGGCCAAAGGAGATTATGCAGGTTATGCGCTTTATACCTGTTTGAAGTTTTTTTTTGGATGAGGAGGAAAGGAAGAAGCAAAGGGGGGATATTACATGACTGAGAATTTGATATCTGAATGGAAGAAAGATTCCGCTCAAACCAAAGGATAAGATCAAGAAACCGCATTTGACAAGCAGACTCCAAACGTTTTTAACACAAATCAGAATAACCCCATTCCCCCTACAGATACTAACATCAAAAACAAGGGGGAAAACCACATGAAAATTATGATATACGGCCTGCGCCGGGACGAAGGTCCCCATGCGGCCCGCTACAGCGAAAAATTCGGCTGGGAGGTCAAAAGCTGCCACGATATCCTTCAGGAATCCACCGCCCACCTGGCAGAAGGCTGCGACGCTGTGATGATCAGCGTGAGCTGCCATGTAGACGCTGCCGCCGCGAAGATTCTGCAAAGGGCCGGGGTAAAGTATCTGCTGACCCGCTCCGCCGGGATTGACCACATCGACGTGGATACGGTTTTAAGCCTGGGAATCAAAATCGCCAACGTTCCCGCCTATTCGCCCAACGCGGTTTCCGAGCATACCGTTATGATGACCCTGGAAATCCTGCGGAATATGCGGGAGCAGCAGCGGCGCGTCGGGCAGATGGACTTTTCCATCGAGGGGATGTGTGGACGGGAAATCCACAACCTGACCACCGGCATCATCGGAACAGGCCGGATAGGGACAGCCACTGTCCAGAATTTCAGCGGCTTTGGCGGTAAATTATATGCCTATGATCTGTATCCCTCTGACCTGGTCGCTCAGTATGCCGAATACCTGCCTCTGGAGGAGGTGTATGCCCGGTCCGACATCCTTATTTTCCTCTGTCCGCTGACCGAACAGACAAGGCATATGGTTGACCGGAAAGCCATCCAGCAGATGAAGGGCGGCGTGGTTCTGGTGAACACCTCCCGTGGCGAGCTCTTTGACTGGGAGGCGGTTCGGGACGGGCTAAAGGAGGGGAAGATAGGCGGCCTTGCCTTTGACGTAATCGAAGGGGAGCGGCCATTTATCCGAAAAAACATGGAGGATACACCCTTTGAACATCCTATTTTTAAGGAGCTGTTGTCTATGCCCCGCACCCTGTATACTGCCCATGCAGCTTTTTATACCGATGAAGCAGTGGAGAACATGGTGGGGATTGCTTTTATGAACCTGAATGAATTTTTAACCACTGGGGACTGTAAGAATAAAGTCACCAAGGGAGATTAAAAAATGGGAGGGACAGCCCTCCCATTACATATTTTTGGCTATCCGTTGACTTAATAATGGAGTTATAATATAATACAGGTAAATTTATGATAGCCCTTACTTAATATTCGTCTTCACTGAATCTGTTCTTTTGGCAAATCTCATTGACAGTTATGGCAAAAATCGATCTTGAATGTAAATTAGGATTGTCGTTTTTATTTTTCTTGTCAATATATAAATTCCTCATATCAGTCCATAACCTCTGTCCTTTAATCCAGTCGATTTTTTCTGGCAGCATATAATATCCGTTTGGCTGCTCACACCATTGATAGTGTCCGGTTTTTTTATCAAAATGGATATATTCCTGTCCTTCATATCCATTGCCTT
>Ga0209064_1003851_pt1 | contig 12203 bp, 8 predicted proteins | sample Inofromicrocosms_FD_187498 | JGI IMG/M metagenome (GOLD analysis project Ga0209064, IMG submission 187498) | Mouse cecum microbial communities from Vienna, Austria - Inoculum for glucosamine and mucus D2O microcosms (SPAdes) (version 2) | ecosystem: Host-associated > Mammals > Digestive system >... | reverse complement strand
AGAGGATTGGTAGATAAAGATAAATTTACTAATGAAATATTATTAGATGATGCTTCTCAAATTAAACAAACTGGAGATTCTAAAAATTATAATCATGATGCAAGCTATACAATTAAATCAGGAGATACTCTTAGTGGAATTGCTTTAAAATATGGAACTACTGTAAAAGAATTAATTATTTTAAATAATATTAAAACCCCAAATTTAATATATCCTGGAGAAGAAATTAAAGTACCTATAAACGGTAATCCTAATAGTGAAGTGTTATATGATACAAATCATATACATTATACTGTTGAAAGAGGTGATACATTAAGTAAACTTGCATTAAAATTTAATACTACTGTACAAGAAATTGCAGAACTCAACCATATACAAAATGTAAATTTAATCTATGTAGGAGAAGTTTTACGAATAAATAATTAAAATCATATTAATGGTAAGATATAAATTATCTTACCATTTTATTTTTATATTTATTATTCATAAAAATTTTGATATAATATTTAAAATTTATTAAAACATAGAAAGATAAAATGAAGGTGATAAAATGTATAAAGTTGGAATTATAGGACTAGGCTTTATGGGAGGATGTATTGCAAAAGCATTAATAACTTCTCCAAAAATTTGTTCAATTACAGCATTTGATAATAATCTAGATTCATTAAAACAAGCAAAAAAAGATAAATCAATAACAGAATATACTATAAATTTAGAAGACTTTAAAGATACAGATATAATATTTTTATGCATTCCTGTTGGATTTATTTCAGAATATGCAAACAAATTAAAAAATATAGTAAAAAAAGATTGCATAATAACTGATATTGGAAGTACAAAAAATAGTATAATCCAATCATTAGAAAAAATAAATGTAAATTTTGTTGGTGGTCATCCAATGGTTGGTTCAGAAAGAACAGGTTATAAAACTTCAAATAATTATCTTTTTGAAAATACATACTATATAATAACTCAAAATGACAATATAGAAGCTACCAAAAAAGTCGAAACAATTGTAAAAGAATTAAAAGCAATTCCAGTTATAGTTGCTCCTGAAAAACATGATTATATTGTAGCAGCAATAAGTCATGTCCCACATGTAATTGCTGCTGGACTTGTAAACCTAGTAAAAAACTTAGACGATGAAAAAGAAAATATGAAAACATTAGCAGCAGGTGGATTTAAAGATATAACAAGAATTGCATCATCAGATCCAACAATGTGGACACATATTTGTAATCAAAATAAAAAAGAAATAATACCTATACTAGAAAAGTATATTGGAACATTAAATGAAATTAAAAATGATATAAATAACTCAGAAAATGTATATAATTTTTTTGATTCCTCAAAAAAATATAGAGATAGTTTTACAAATAAAAAAGTAAATGGACAATCACTTCCAACATTGAATATAACAATAAAAGATGAAAGTGGGGCAATAGCCAAAATTGCAAATATCTTAGCTAATAAAAATATTAGTATTAAAAATATAGGAATAGTAAATAATAGAGAGACAATAGATGGCGCACTTAATATTGTTTTCAGTTCATTTGAAGAGCAAGAAAAAGGATATATTGTGCTTATTGAAAATAATTATATAGTTTCAAAAATTAATTAGAAAAATCCTGGATACAAATACTGTATCCAGGCAAACAATTTAATTTGGATAGACAAATCTTTCAGTTTTAGGAATATGTGCAGTTCCGTTTTCTTCATAAGGAAAAATAAGCAGAAAACTTTTTGAAACTTCATACTCATTTGAACAAGATAAATCCCATGTTACATCTACTATTTTCCATTTACCTTCTACATTAGCAAGATTCCAAGCATGATATGCTGTTGTCCCTGAAAAAAAGGCGGTTCCTGTAACATATATAACTTCTAAATCTGCCATATCAGCTACATATTTAAAAGCATTAGCAAATCCTGCACAAACACAAGTTTTATCTACAATTGCACCATAAATATTAGCTGTATCAGGCAATGAAAGAGTCATATCATATCTTGCACCGTCAATTAACCAATTATGAATTTGAGTTAATTTGTCAGTATCTGTTCCAGACAATGTCATAACAAATTCTTTTGTAATTTCTTCAACTTCCTTAAGTTTTCTTTCAATTTCTTTAGTATCTGAATTCGAATAAGTTCCATATTTAATATGTGGTTCTATATAATAATCATAACAGTTAGTCTGACTATTATATGTTGCTTTAATCATTATATGATTAACATATATTGTACTTTCTGGGTTATCATAACAATATGCATTCATTGCTTTTTTTATCATTTCAAAACAAGGTTTAGTATTATCTAACTCTTCAGAAGACATACAATAAATTTCTTTATTATTTATAAAACTATCTTTTGAATTACACAAAATTTTATAGACATCTTTTTCTAAATCTATTAATTGGTTATAATAGAATAAATCACAATCAATAAATAAAGAACTGTTAAAATTATCTAACTCAACATTTTCAATTTGAACCTCTTTTGGTTGGTAAGTAGCAGCACCACTAATAGACCAATAAGATAATACAAATAATAATATCAGTATTATCCGCGCACATTTCTTAAATGATTTTTTCATACTGTCACCCTCCAATCGTTTTTAACCATTAATAAAATTCTACATACACAGTTATTATGTACAAAAATGTATATTAAAAATATATCATAATGGCAAAAAAAGTCAATATTTGTCAAAAAGATGTAATTAAAATGTTAAATGTTTGTATCATGGTGATACATGCCTTGTTTTTTATACTCAAATTTGATATAATATTTCTTAATTTTAAAAAATATTATAATTATGGAGGAAAAATGTTTAAAATTCATTCAGAATATAGTCCAACAGGTGACCAACCACAGGCAATAGATTATTTAGTAAATGGAATAAACAAAGGCGAGAAATTTCAGACACTTCTAGGTGTTACTGGTTCTGGTAAAACATTTACAATGGCAAATATAATAGAAAGAACACAAAAACCAACTTTAGTTTTAGCACACAATAAAACTCTAGCTGGACAACTTTACTCTGAATTCAAAGAGTTCTTTCCTGAAAATCGAGTAGAATATTTTGTGTCTTATTACGATTATTATCAACCAGAAGCATATATAGCCTCTTCAGACACATATATCGAAAAAGATGCATCTATTAATGATGAAATAGATAAATTACGTCACTCAGCAACAGCATCACTTTTTGAAACAAGAGATGTAATTGTAGTTGCATCAGTTTCATGTATATATGGTTTAGGAGATCCAATTGATTACGAAAATATGATTGTATCATTACGCCCAGGAATGGAAATAGATAGAGCAAAAGTAATGAAAAAGTTAGTAAATATGCAATATACAAGAAATGAAATGGATTTCAAAAGAGGAACTTTTAGAGCCAAAGGTGATATATTGGAAATATTCCCTTCAAACCAAGAAGAAACAGCGCTAAGAGTAGAATTTTGGGGAGATGAAATTGAAAGAATTTCTGAAATAAATCCATTAACAGGAAAATCAACTGCTACAAGAGAACACATTATGGTATATCCAAACTCTCACTACGTAACAAGTAGAGATAAATTAGATAAAGCACTTACTACAATAGAAAAAGAAATGGAAAAACAAGTAGCATATTTTACAGAAAATAAAAAATTAATAGAAGCTCAACGTATTGAAGAAAGAACAAATTTCGACATTGAAATGCTTAAAGAAACAGGATTTTGTCAAGGTATAGAAAATTACTCCAGACATATAAGTGGTAGGGAAGCAGGAAGTCCACCATATACATTATTCGATTATTTTCCTGATGATTACTTACTATTAATAGATGAATCACATGCTACAATACCACAAGTAAGAGCTATGTATAATGGTGATAGAGCAAGAAAAGAATCATTAGTAAACTATGGTTTTAGATTACCATCAGCATTTGATAATAGACCTTTAAAATTTGAAGAATTTGAAGAAAGAGTTAATCAATGTGTATTTGTAAGTGCTACACCAGCAGACTATGAAAAAGAACATAGTAAAGAAAATGTAGTAGAACAAATCATACGTCCAACAGGGCTTCTAGATCCTAAAATAGAAGTAAAACCAACTGAAAATCAAATAGATGATTTAATGAATCAAATAGATATTCAAGTACAAAAAGGTGATAGAGTATTAGTAACAACACTTACCAAGAAAATGGCTGAAGACTTAACTGCTTATTTAAGAAATGCAGGTATACGTGTACGTTATATGCACTCTGAAATAAAAGCACTAGAAAGAATGGAAATAATTAGAGACTTACGTATAGGAGAATTTGATGTATTAGTTGGAATAAATCTTTTAAGAGAAGGTTTAGATATTCCAGAAGTTTCACTAGTTACTATACTTGATGCTGATAAAGAAGGATTCCTACGTTCAGAACGTTCTTTAATACAAACAATTGGTCGTGCTGCCAGAAATACAGAAGGTAGGGTTATCATGTATGCAGATGAATTAACAGATTCTATGGAAAAGGCCATTACAGAAACAAATAGAAGAAGAAAAATTCAAGAACAATATAATTTAGATCACGGAATAACTCCTCAAACAATTAAAAAATCAGTTAGAGATGTTATTAAAGCAACAATAGTTGAAGACATACAAAGTAAATACAATATTAACAAAGATGAAAGTATTGAAGATATTATTTCTAAACTTACAGATGAAATGCTTAAATATGCTCAAAGTATGGAATTCGAAAAAGCAGCAGAATTAAGAGATAAAATTAAAGAATTAGAAGATATGATATAAAACCAAAACACCCCAGCCACAGTAGTTGTAGCTGGGGTGCGAAACTCTCTAGCGCATCATTTCCATCTTTTTCAGTTTATCATCAAAATACCCTCCTAAAACCTTTGAGAGCCATGCTATTGTGAATATTATGATAATACAGCTTAAAACACAACCGACAATACCAAAGATGTTACTTATTACCAGTGCCAACGGATATGCAATACCAAACAACATAGCATAATACCAAACATCATCACTGCTAAGTATAATATAACTCAGCTTATTTCTGTCAGTGATTAGTTTGTTCCGCTCGATTGCCTCTATGCTTTTGAAAAGCAGTATCACTCCAATGGCAACCCCAATCCAAAGCTTTGCTATTACCATTGGTACATCAAAAAGTAACAAGAACATTGCAACAATAATCACAGGAATTGCAACTTTGTTTTTGAACTTCAGGTACCTCTCGTTATCTGTTGCAAGACCTATCAGAGTTTCTTTGATTTTTGTTTTCATATTGAGCTCCTTTCAATAATAATTGAGATGTAAAATTAATGGTTACGTATTTCCCATAAGGGGCTATTTAAAAAAACTTCTAAATAATTATATCATGTTTAATAGTAGAAATCAATAGTTAACATAATTGCCAAATAACTAAAAGACTGCCTCTTGCTAAGAAGCAGTCTTTATTTTGGGTATAAGAATTTCTCAATTCGTTTAGACTTTTTAAATTAAAATATCCTTGTGTGCAAAATTCCAGTCCCAGGCTAGTTCTGATGTAACCTCAACAATATTTCTATCAAAAAGACGTTCTAACATATTCCAATATACATTAGCAGTTTCTTCCAAAATATCTTGAGGAAGAGCTGGCATTTTCTCAAAAGAATTATTCCCTTTAAGTTTACTACGCACATATCTTTTGATAATATGCTTATCCAAACTTGGTTGAGGTCTTCCGACCTGATAACTTTTTACGTTCCAAAACCTACATGTATCAGGAGTGAACGCTTCCGAAATAATAACTAATTTACGTTTTCCACTGTAAACATCTGAAACAGTTCCGAATTCAAGTTTGGCATCTGCAATAATGATGCCTCTTTCCATAGCATAGTTGTGTGCATACTGATATGCTTTAATTGAAGTATCACGAATAGCTGTTGCAACAGAAAATGCGAGAGCATACAAACATTCCTTTTGTTCATCATCAAGATTAACTTTTTCAATCAAGTATTTTTTAATAACATCAATTGAATCAGCAAAAGAAATATTGGTATCAGGTTCATTCACTTTACCTTTTGTAGAAGGAGTATAAATAGGTCTAATAAGTTGTTGAGAATCTTTTAATCCTTTAGGAAGAACATTTCCATACATATTATTATGTTTTCTGTATTCTTCCCAGCTTTCAGACTCTTCAACGTAATAGCCTCTCACAATACACTCCAAAGGAATAGGATCAAACTCCTTAACCGCAATCATTCTGCCAGAAAACTTTTCATCAATTCCGAATTTCATCAGAGAAGAAGAATCGCTTGCGATAATAGTGCTCTGAACTACACCAGCCTTTTCCAAAAGATTCATCCAATTGTTAGACAGGTGATTCAGCACAACTCCCTTAAGTGGAATTTCATCAGAAAAGATGACATTATCAATAGAGAATTTGTCTGTCCGTTCGATAAATCTTAGATGTGGGAAATCAGAATTCGAGTAGATATTACTGGTTTCCTCTTCACGAATGAGTTTTAGGGGCATAATTTTCTACCATCCTTTTCTTATTTTGTATTACCCAAATTTTCTTTATTGTAATGTACTAATAAAGATATACATTATATAAATATATATTTGAGTTTCAACATTATATCACAAAATCATTAGTTTGTCTATTAGTAAATTCCATAAATTAACTTATGTATATTTTCAAAAAATAGTATACAAACTTTTGTTTTTGTGATATAATATGAACACTTTTTGAAAATTACAACAAACACTATCTTAGTAGTAAATTTATCTATAATTCAGAGGAGTAAAAAATGAACGATAAAATTATTATTAAAGGTGCAAAAGTGCACAATTTAAAAAATATTAATTTAGAAATTCCAAAAAATAAATTAGTAGTTGTTACAGGACTTTCTGGTTCAGGAAAGTCTTCACTTGCGTTTGATACCATTTATGCTGAAGGTCAAAGAAGATATGTTGAAAGTTTATCTTCATATGCAAGACAATTTTTAGGAATGATGGAAAAGCCAGATGTAGAAAGTATAGAAGGACTTTCACCAGCCATTTCAATAGACCAAAAAACCACATCAAAAAATCCTCGTTCAACAGTTGGTACTGTTACAGAAATATACGATTTTTTGCGTTTGCTTTACGCAAGAATTGGTGTACCTTATTGTCCAAAATGTGGAAGAAAAATAGAAAAACAATCCATAGATCAAATAGTTGATAATGTTTTATCTTTTGAACAAGGTACAAAAATTCAAATATTAAGTCCAATTGTAAGATCAAAAAAAGGAGAATATACAAAACTTTTAGAAGATATGCAAAAAGAAGGTTTTGTTAGAGCAAAAATAGATGGTCAAACATATGAACTATCTGATGATATAGAATTAGATAGAAACAAAAAACACAACATAGACATAATAGTAGACAGATTAGTTGTTAAAGAAGAAATTAGAAATAGATTAGCAGAATCTATTGAAACAGCAATGAAACATTCAAATAATTTAGTAAAAGTAGATGCAGGTTCTCAAGGAGAGACTTTATTTAGCAGTAACTATGCATGTCCAGATTGCAACATCAGTTTTGAGGAACTATCACCAAGAATGTTTTCATTTAATAATCCTATGGGAGCATGTCCAGATTGTTCTGGTATAGGCTTTTTAATGAAAATGGATGAAGATTTAATTATTCCAGATAAAACAAAAACATTATATGATGGTGTAAAAGCATTCGGATCTAGTACTCTAAAAAAAGGAGATACTATGGCAAGAATGTATTTTGAAAGTATTGGTAAATATTATGGTGTTGATATAAAAAATAAACCAATCAAAAAACTACCAAAAGAATTCATGGAAAAAATACTTTATGGTACAGGAGATGAAGAAATAGATTTTGAATATTCCTCTTCAGCTGGAGTAAGAAAATTTACTCAACCATTTGAAGGAGTATTACCAACTCTTGATAGAAGATATAGAGAAACAAAATCTGATGGTATGAGACAATTCTATGAATTATATATGAGTAACAGTCCATGTTATACATGTAATGGTGCAAGATTAAAGAAAGAAGTTTTATCTGTAAAAGTTGGAGACAAAAATATTAGTGAAATTACAGATTTATCAATTATAAAATTAAAAGAATATTTAAGCAGTCTAACTCTTAGTAAAACAGATAAAATGATTGCAGATGTAATTTTAAAAGAAATAATCGTACGTTTGCAATTCTTAACAGATGTTGGACTTGAATATCTTACTCTTTCTAGAAGTGCAGGTACATTAGACTTGCTACTCAAATTGGTTCAGGATTATCAGGAGTATTATATATATTAGATGAACCTAGTATTGGTCTTCATCAAAGAGATAACGATAGACTTCTAGCTACAATGAAGAAATTACGTGATTTAGGAAATACTCTTGTTGTTGTTGAACATGATGAAGATACTATGTATGCTGCTGATCAAATTATAGATATTGGACCTGGTGCAGGTGTTCATGGTGGTAATGTTATTGCACAAGGGACAGCTGAAGAAATCAAAAATATTGAAACTTCTATAACAGGCAAATATTTAAGTGGAAGAGAAAAGATATCAATTCCAAAGAAAAGAAGAAAATCTAATGGAAAATGTCTTGAAATTGTAAAAGCAACAGAAAATAATTTAAAAGATATTACTGTAAAAATTCCTTTAGGTGTATTTAACTGTGTAACTGGAGTTTCTGGTTCAGGAAAATCAACTTTAGTAAATGAAGTTTTATACAAAAACTTAGCCAAAGAAATAAATAGATCTACTGAAAAACCAGGAAAATGCAGCAAAATAAAAGGAATTGAAAATATAGATAAAATAATAAATATAGATCAATCTCCAATTGGTAGAACTCCACGTTCAAATCCAGCAACTTATACTGGAGTTTTTGATATAATTAGAGAAATATTTGCAGAAACAAATGAAGCAAAAATGAGAGGATATCAAAAAGGAAGATTTAGTTTTAATGTTCCTGGTGGTAGATGTGAAGCTTGTCAAGGTGATGGAGTATTAAAAATAGAAATGAACTTTCTGCCAGATATTTATGTACCTTGTGAAGTATGTAAAGGAACAAGATACTCTAGAGAAACATTAGAAGTCAAATATAAAGGAAAAAGCATTTCAGATGTCTTGGAAATGACAGTTGAAGAAGCATTAGAATTTTTTAATAATATTCCTCGTATTAAAACAAAAATTCAAACATTAGCAGATGTTGGGTTAAACTACATAAAACTTGGACAACCTTCAACAACATTATCTGGTGGTGAAGCGCAAAGAGTAAAACTTGCTACTGAGCTTTCTAAAAGAGCTACTGGAAAAACATTATACATCTTAGATGAACCTACAACAGGGCTTCATATTGCAGATGTTCATAGATTAGTGGACATTTTACAAAGACTTGTAGATACTGGAAATACAATACTTGTAATTGAACACAATTTAGATTTAATAAAAACAGCAGATCATATTATAGATTTAGGACCTGAAGGTGGAGAAAAGGGTGGAGAAGTAATTGCAATTGGTACACCTGAGCAAATTTGTAAAAATGATAAATCTTACACTGGCTCATTCTTAAAAAAATATTTAGATATGTAAAATATAAAAGTGAAATTTAAGAACAATCCTTAAATTTCACTTTTTCTCTTAAATAGTATCTATTTAAACAATACTTTTTATTTATAAAAATAAGTATTAAGTAAAGCTTAAAAAGTCACTACTTAAAAACTAGTTTTTTGATGTTTCGTTATTATTATTGTTTTTGTTATTATTTGAGTTATTATTTCCTTTTGATTGATTATTTTTCTTTGACATCTTAGAAAGCACCTCCTTTGATAAGAATTATTATTTACTAATTTTTTCAAAATATACATTTAATTTTTGTATTGAAGAAATAACATAATTTTGATATAATGCATAAAGTATATAAATAAAAATAAAAGCGGGGAATATATGGAAAACATTGTAATCGGAATAGAAGGATTAGTTGGAGCAGGAAAAACTAGTATTTGTAGAGAACTTATAAAAGAAATTCCAAACACAATTTTATTAAATGGTGGAAATTTATATAGAGCAATAGTATATAGCATGATTCAAAATGGTAGTAAACTTGAAGAGTTAAAAAAACAAGGTCATAAATTAGATATAAAAGAAATGATGGATTTATTTAAAATTCAAATAAAAATTGAAAATAATGAAACAATAATATATATAAACAACAAAAAAGTTGATGAAGATGCAATACAATCTAAAGAAGCTTCACTTGCAGTTTCTACAATTGGTGGAAGCGCAGATAATAAAAATCTATTTAACTTTGCCAAAAATTTGATTGATAATTTAAAAGAAAATCATAATGTAATTGTTTCTGGAAGAAGTGTAATGAAAATATATCCTGAATGCAATTATCACTTTTTTATTGTTGCAGATTTAGAAGAAAGAGTAAAAAGAAAATGTACACAATACAATAATACAGAAACAGCAGATGAAATTAGAGAAAATATAATAAAAAGGGATTCACTTCAAAAACAAGCTGGTTTTTATGAATATAGTCCTATTACTATTGAAATAGATGTAACAAATTGTAAGTCTGTTTCAGAATCAACAAAAAAAGTTTTAGGTAAAATTAAATTACCAGAATTAATTTAAGTAAATATATAAAAAATTAAGGGGAGGTGTAGTATGGATTACATAAATGAAAAATTATTAGAATTCAATAATTACTTAAAAGGAAGAAAAGTAGCTATTATTGGTTTAGGCATTAGTAATATTCCATTAATAGATTATCTACATGATTATAAATCAAATGTTACAATTTTTGATGGAAGAGAGATCGATGACATAGAAAAATGCACTTTAGATAAAATTGTAAATTACGGAATGAAATTTTACTTTGGAAAAAATTACTTAGAAAATTTAGTTGGTTTTGATATAATCTTTCGTTCGCCTAGTTGTCTTCCAACTACTCCTGAACTTATGGACGAAGCAGAACGTGGAGCAATTATTACAACAGAAGTTGAAATGGTTATTGAACTTGCTCCTTGTCTTGTAATTGGAGTAACCGGAAGTGATGGGAAAACTACTACTACAACTTTAATTCACGAAATTTTAAAAGAAGATGGATATACATGTTATTTAGGTGGAAATATAGGTATCCCATTATTTACAAAAATAAAAGATATGTTACCAGAAGATATAATTGTTCTTGAATTAAGCAGTTTTCAATTAATGAACATGAAAATAAGTCCTAAAATATCAGTAATTACAAATATTACTCCAAATCATTTAAATGTTCACAGCGATATGGAAGAATATATAGATGCAAAGAAAAATATTTTCAAACATCAAGATGAAACTGGATTATTAATTTTAAATTATGATAATGAAATTACAAAAAAATGTTTTGAAGAAGCACCAGGAAAAGCAATATATTTCAGTAGTAAAAATAAAATACCTGATGGATATATTTACGATTCAGAAGATGGCAAAATTAAAATATGTGAAAATGGATTAAGAAAACATGTTTTTGATACAAGAAATATGAAACTTCGTGGCGTTCATAACTTTGAAAATGCTTGTTCTGCAATAATAGCAACAAAAGATTTAGTTAAAAAAGAAACTATAGATAAAGTTTTATCAGACTTTAAGGGAGTAGAGCATAGATTAGAATTAATAAAAGAAACAAAAAATAGAATAAAATGGTATAACGATTCTGTAAGTTCTAGCCCTACAAGAACAATGGCTGGTCTTAATGCTTTTGCATTAAAAAATATTATTTTAATTGCAGGTGGTTATGACAAAAATTTAGATTATACGGTTTTGGGAAAACCCATTGTAGATAATTGTAAAGCTTTAATTTTACTTGGTCAAACATCCAATAAAATTGAAAAAGCAGTAAAACAAGAACTTAAAAAAACTAAAAAAGATTTAGAAATATATAAATGTAAATCTTTATACCAAACTGTACAAACTGCAAATCAATTAGCCAAAAACGGTGACATTGTATTATTTTCTCCAGCTAGTGCAAGTTTTGATATGTTTAAGAACTTTGCAGAAAGAGGAGAAATATTTAAGCAATATGTAAAAGAAATAGTGAAATAAATTGTTATTTGTATGAGTATTTATTTAGAACTTCTAATTTCAAATTACTTTCAAAAGCGGAACTTCCATTCATAATATATTTGATATTAATAAAGCTAGAAAAAAAATAATA
>Ga0209064_1003847_pt1 | contig 12219 bp, 8 predicted proteins | sample Inofromicrocosms_FD_187498 | JGI IMG/M metagenome (GOLD analysis project Ga0209064, IMG submission 187498) | Mouse cecum microbial communities from Vienna, Austria - Inoculum for glucosamine and mucus D2O microcosms (SPAdes) (version 2) | ecosystem: Host-associated > Mammals > Digestive system >... | reverse complement strand
CCTGACCACCAAACAGGGAACCAGAACGTATGCGGTGACTTCCGTTGCAAAAGTCGGTGAAACGGACCGCAGCAGTCTGGAAAATACCGCCGAAAATTGCATCACGCTCTACACCTGCGTCCGGGATCAACGGGACCTTCGATGGTGTGTGCGGGCGGTTGAAAAGGTTGCGTAAACTGTCTGGCGATTCTGGTCGACATTCCTCCGAATCTGTGGTAATGTGGCGGTACAGAAGTATCCACAAAATTGCGAAAACGGAGGAAAACTATGAAAAGGCTGAGAAAGGTGTTCCAAATGTTTGTAACCGGCTGTCTGGCAATGGCACTTCTGGCAAATCCTGTGCTAGCGGCAGACGGAGGTGTTCGCGTGGGCAGCTACAAGGGCAATGTCCTGGAGATCGGCGAGCGGAGCGCCCTCGTCATCGGCCCCAGCGGTCCGGCGTACAGCGCTGCATCCAGCAATCCGGAGGTCGTGGCCGTGGAGCAGGTGCTGACGTTCTGGGTGGCCGTCGCTAAGGCAGAGGGCACGGCTGAAATCGTTGTCAGCGACGGCAGCAATACAGGGAAGCTGACGCTGACCATAAGTCCTGCCCAGGTTCCTGCGGCAGTCGACCTGAATGCGAACATGGACATCCGCCTGAAGATGGTGCAGTACATCAACGAAGTCCGTCGGGCAAACGGAAAGGCGGAACTGCCTGTCAACGAAGCTCTGATGAACGCCGCGCAGGACGTCTCCAGTCAGTGTGTCACAGAGCATCGGCCATACGACCACAAGGCCCTCGTTCGCTATGGCTGGCCGCATGGCGGAATGTACAACCTGTCTGTTTTCGGAGCGTTCGATACCGAAGATATTGCACAGCGGGCCGTTGCGAACTGGATCAATTCACCGGGGCACTACGAAACCATGCTGATGGAAGAGTCGACCTGTCTTGGAACCGGCGTAACTATCGATGGCGGAAGAGCCTATTGTTACATGGTTGTAGGCGACCCGAACTCCTACAATTTTTACGGATAATCAAATACGAACTGCAAAGCCTCTCGGTCTTCCGAGGGGCCTTGTTTTTGAAAACGTTGAAGAAAGGAAACTTTATGGGAAAAACAAATCACCACTTGCGAATGCGCCTGACGGCTTTGCTGCTGGCGTTTGTCTGCGTCTTTGGCCTGTTTCCAGAAGCCGCTTTCGCAGCCAGCGACACGATCACTCTGAAAGCGTTCGGCCATTCCGACGTTGGCTATAATTCCCCCGCTCTGGGGCATTGTACACTTCACGAAATGACCTTCAAGAACGGCAGCAAGGACACGACTGGCTTCTGCGGCACCAAAGGCGGTGGGATGGGAAGTTCCCTCCAAGACCAGACCTGGGGTCGGAAAACTTCCGTCTCCAACAGTGCCGTTGAGACTATGATGGCCTACTATTACGCCCACTCTACTGGCGTATTTACCGACGCTGCAAAGGCGATTGGCGCAAATGATGTCTGGGACAGCGGCTACACCTGGTATATGAACGCCTGGGTGCAGGCTTGCATCTGGCGCTGGAAGCAGGGAAGCATGGGGAATCCCGTCGTTGCCTGTGCCGAGGAATTGATGGCCGTTTACAACACCCTGGAGCATACAAATTACACCAATATTGACCAGGAGCGGGACAACATTTCTTTCCGGGATAGAACGCAGTTTATCTTTGATTTGGGCGCACAGGGCGTTTGGGGAAAGTGCGCGGTGTATGAGTACAGCTTCACTGGTGCGGGAAGTTCCTCCCACCCGGCAAGCAGCGTGCAGAAGATCATTTTGGGCGATTTGATTGTGGAGCAAGTCGACCAGGAAGAGTATTCGCTCCTCGTCAAAAAGGTGGACGCGTCCAATCCTGGCAAGGCCCTGCCCGGCGCGGGTTTTCATGTCGAGTCGCAGAACGGGTCTTTTACCAAGAATGTGATCACCGGACAGGACGGCACTTGCAAAGTCGGCGGCCTCAGCGCAGGGACCTATGTTGTGACCGAAACCAGCGCGCCGGAGGGGTATGAAATTGACAGTGCTGCGCCACAATATGTCACCCTGCCCAGCAATGGAAATAAGACTGTCACCGTCACTTTTCGGGACAGCGTAAAAGTCACCGGCGAGGGCAGCATTCGTAAGGTGGACGCCGACGATCCTTCCAAGGGTCTTGCCGGAGCGGTCATCAAGATTACTGGTGTGGATAATTCCTTCACCGGAACCTACACAACCAGCGAGGGCGGCTATCTTACCGACGTGCCTTGGGACAAAATGCCCATTGGAAGTTATATCGCCGAAGAAATCACGCCGCCCACAGGCTACACGAAAAGTCCAGACCAGAGCAAGGTAAAGCAGAGCTTTCACTGGAATGGCAAAGATGATGTGGCCCTTGTTTTTGAAAACGACGCCAAGGTGAAAGTTCAGCTGATGAAGCTGGACGACAGCAATAAACCTCTTCCCGGCGCGGTGTTCAATATCATCAAGAACGGGCAGATCATTGGCACCGAAGTCACGGACGAAAACGGAAATATTACCATTACAGATGTCACCGAGGGAATGTATGCGTTCATTGAGGTTTCCGCGCCTGCGCCTTATGCCAGACTGACGGAACCGGTCATTGCCCACGTCGATCAGGCGACGATCAACGGTGGCGGAACGGTCACCGTTACGGCATCCGATAAGAAACTTCCGAACCTGACCATTCTCAAAAGAGACGCAAAAACCGGCGATGTGATTCCCAACACTAACTTTGAAATTAAAGGTATCCACTACGGGTATCACAACGACGTAACCACCGGCGCAGACGGCAAAGCAGTGCTGACTGGTATCCCTTCCGACAGCTATGAGGTTACGGAAATTTCTGTGCCGGATCCTTACGTAGTTAGTGATGAACCCACCCAGACGATTTGGCTGGAGGCTGGCGATAACAAGGAGCTGATTTTTGATAATCAGAAACAGCCTACGCTCAAGATTTGCAAAATTGAGAAAGGAACTAATGTAAAGATTCCGGGCACAATTTTTACCGTGGAGGGCGTTGACAGCGACTACCGGCAGGATGTAACTACCGAAGCAGACGGCGCTGTAACCTTGCGCGTTATGCCCGGAAGCTATCGTATTACGGAGAAATCTGTCCCGGAACCGTATGTGGTCAGCGACGAACCAACGCAGACCATCTCTCTCAATCCCGGCGATGAAAAAGAACTCATTTTTGAGAATCAGAAGCAGCCTCTGTTGCGGATAGCAAAGATTGAAAAAGGCACCGGCAACAAAATTCCCGGCACAATTTTCCTTCTGGAAGCTATCGACGGTGACTACCGCCAGAATGTGACCACCGACACAGATGGCTGGGCGGAACTGCGGGTTGCTCCCGGAAGTTATCGCATTACCGAGCAGTCTGTTCCGGAACCTTATGTAATCGGTGAGGAACGGACAAAGACCATTTCTCTGAACCCCGGCGATGAAAAGGAAATCACTTTTGAGAACCTGAAAAAGCCGGAATTGACCCTCTATAAAATTGACGCGGACAGCCAGAAGCCGGTTCCCGGCACGGTGCTTCGCGTGGAGGCCATCAACGGCGATTATCAGGACGATTGGAAGACCGGTCCGGACGGAAAAGTGACGAAGTATGTGGAGGCTGGAACCTACCGCATTACGGAAATTTCCGTTCCTGCGCCCTACTATCTTCCGGATAAGGACGCGGACCGGGTACAGACCATCAGCCTGAATCCCGGCGACGAAAAGGAATTAGTTTTCAAGAATCAAAAAGCTCCGGAATTTACCATTTTCAAGGAGGATTCTGTAGCGGGAGCGCCGATTGAGGGTGCAAGATTTCACGTTACTTACACTTCCAACGGCGAAGCAGCGGACGCGCCCGCCTCCATCGACTTTGGCCATTTTATCACGGATGTGACAGGTGAAATTAAGCTCCATGAAAAAGGCAAAAAGCTCTATCCGGGCGAGTATACCGTAACGGAAACAGCGCCTGCGCCTGGCTTCCAGATGAAGGAACCGACCACGCAGAAGGTCATCATTCGTGGCGGCGAAAGCAAAACGGTCACGTTCCAGAATGAACCATTGAATGCAATTGTAGTCGAAAAGTATGACAGCGTGACTGGTGAAGCTCTGCCCGGATGTACTTTCCAGCTGCGGTATTTGGGAGGTACTTCCGGCACTGGCGGGACAGTTATCGGGCAGAAGGTAACGGGCAAGAATGGCACTGCAATTTGGACAAGTTTGAAGCCCGGAACTTACGTCGTTGAAGAGGTTAATCCTGCCGATGGATACAGCATCATCAACTCCTCGGAAACGGTGTATCTGGCAGACAACGGAGAGCAGAGCGTTGTGACCGTTCGCTTTGATAATGCGCCGGATGGCACGTTGCTTATCCGCAAGGTCTGCTCTGTGAATCCCAGTATTACCCTTGCAAATGCAGAGTTCAAAATTACCTATTCTGATGGCACTTTAATCGGTGATGGAAACGGAATTTACATGACCGATGAAAACGGCGAAATCCGGATTCCCGGCCTGAAACCCGGTAAATCCATTATCGTAACGGAAGTGAAAGCGCCTCCGGGATTCCTGATTGACACGCAGTCTCAAACAATCCAGGTTAAAGAAGGGCGAACTGTCACACTGACCTTCAAAAACCAGCCGACAGGCGAGCTGATTGTGCAGAAACGGGACAGCATCACCGGCCAGCCGCTTCCTGGTGCAGAGTTCCGGATTACGACCGCTGCTGGCTGTGAAGTAGGCTTGAACGGCGTCATCGGAAGCTCGACGTTAACTCAGAACGGCATTTTTACGACTGATGGAAACGGAGAAATCCATATTACAAACCTTGCTCCAGGGGCCTATATCCTCACTGAAATCAAAGCTCCGGATGGCTATGTGATGGATTCTCCCAGTACGAACGTCGTGATTGGCTCCAATGGAGATACGCAGACGGTTGTCATTAAAAACACACTAAAAGGTAACCTCGTGGTCGAAAAATACGACAGTGTGACCAAACAGCCTCTTGCCGGCGCACGGTTCAAGATTACCAACGCAAATGGCGAACTGACTTCGAATAACGAGGGTTTGACCAGCTCTAATGGCCTTTACACCACAGACCATAACGGGCAAATTGTCCTCTCCAAACTGCTCCCTGGAACCTACGTTGTGACCGAGGAAAAAGCGCCGGACAACTACCGCAAGGACCCCACACCCCAGACAGTTGTGGTCAACGCAGGGGACACGCAGACGCTCCGATTTTACGATGATCCACTTTGCAGCCTCACCATTTTGAAGAGGGATTCCGTAACAAAAAAGCCCCTTGCCAATGCGGAATTTTACGTCCGTGACAGCGAGGGAAAAACCATCGGCCCTAATAACGGGCTTTACATCACTGGGACAGACGGCACTGTGACCGTCTCCGGTTTGCAGCCCAATGCGACCATTATTGTTTCTGAAAGCAAGGCTCCTGCGGGGTACATCCTTAATGAAACGCCGAAAAATATTGTCGTTCGCTCTGGTGCTGCCAACAGCCTGATTTTTGATGACGAACCCGGCACTACACTTATCATTCATAAGTACATTGAGGGCACAGAAAACGAGCCTTTGAGCGGCGTTGCGTTCAAGGTGGTCGACGGCTCCGGCGCGGCAGTCGGCCCGGATGACGGGATTTATTTTACGGATAAGTCCGGAGAAATTGTGCTGTCTGGTATCGAACCAGGAACGACTGTCAAGGCCCGTGAAATTAAGACTGTAGACGGTTTTGTGTTGGACGGCACGCCGCAGGACATTCTCATCAAGACTGGTGAAGCACAGCAGCTGACATTCTGGAATAAACGGGCGGGAACGCTGGTTATTCAGAAGAAAGATAAGGTCTCCGGCGCACTGATTGCGGGGGCTGAGTTTCAGTTGACTTACGCCAACGGCGGCTACGTCGATAACAACAATGGACATCTTTCCAGCAACGGCATTTATACCACTAACGATAAGGGTGAAATTCGCATTTCCGGCGTTGTAGGAACTATCGTCGTAAAGGAAACGAAGCCTGCGCCCGGTTATGTGATTGACCAGGCAGCGCAGACGCAAACTGTCACTGTTAATCCCATGGATACACAAACTTTAACCTTCCTGAACGACCCCCTGTGCAGCCTGACGCTGACCAAGCTGGACTCTGTGACGGGGAAGCCTCTTCCCGGTACGGAGTTCACGGTCAAAGACGGAAATGGCAGTGTTTTGGGGCGTTATATTACGGGCAAGGATGGAACGGTTCTCGTGACTGGCCTCCTGCCCAACAGCACGGTTGTCGTGTCAGAAACGAAGGTACCCAAAGGCTATGTTTTGAACCCGAATCCGCAAACAGTTATCGTTAAAAATGGCTCCGGCAATATTGTGACCAGCAGTGGAAACAGTTCTGGAAACGGTAATGGAAGCAGCGGCAATAACGGCCTGACTTTTGAAAATGATCCCACCACAACTTTGATTATTCAGAAGGTTGCTGATGACACTGAAAATACACCTTTGGCGGGTGTGGAATTCCTGGTAACAGACGGCACCGGAGCAGTTGTCGGGCCGAATAACGGATATTATACAACGGATAAGGATGGCCGTATTACAATTGCCAATCTGGAACCTGGAACCGTTATTACAGCGAAAGAAACCAGAACGCTGGACGGCTATATTTTGGACAGCAAGCCACAGAGTATTACCATTAAAACCGGCGAAGTCCAGACCCTGATTTTCCGAAATCAGAAGCTGGGCGGTCTTATAATCAACAAGATCGACTCCGTGACAAAGAAGCCGCTGGCAGGCGTGAAATTCAAGATTACCTATGCCGACGGACGCAATGTGGACCTTGAGGGTGGTAAGATTTCCTCCAACGGAATTTACACCACTGACACCCTTGGACAAATCAAAATTCCTGGCATTACCGGCACCATTATCGTCACGGAGATTGAAGCGCCTTCCGGCTATGTGATTGACCCTGCCGCAAAAAGTCAGACAATCCAGGTGAACACGAACGATACGCAGATCATCACATTTGAAAACACCCAGATTGGCGGTCTGGAGCTGATTAAAGTCAGTGAGAGCGACAAGAACCAGCGCATTCCAAACGTCAAATTTGAAATCCGAAAAATGGACGGTGCATTGGTAGAAACCGTGACGACAGATTCCACAGGCCGGGTTCATGCAGACCTGGATTCCGGCGATTATTACGCTGTGGAAATTGAGACTGCCAGGGGCTTCAAATTGGACAGCACGCCGCATTATTTTACTGTCAAGGATGCCGAAACTACCACACTGACTGTAACCAACAAAGCCTTTTCCGGCATCATGATTCACAAGGTGGATAGCATCACCAAGAAGGGCATTTATGGCGTTACTTTCCTGCTCTATGACAGCACCAACACCCCCATCGGACAGTACACCTCCGACAATTCCGGTTATGTCTACATTGAGGGCATCACGACGGCTGGCCGTTACTATCTGCGCGAGCTGGAAAACAAGGGATACATTACTGATACGGAGATGAAAACAGTGTATGTAAAGCCGGGCGAGACGACGTTGGTTGAATGGGAAAATACGCCTATTACCGGACAGATTCAGATCACCAAAAAATCCGCAGATTACAATTCCACCAACGGACTCCCTGCCGGAACGCTGCTGGAGGGCGCGGTCTTTGAGATTTATGATAAGGCCAGCAATCTGGTGGACACCATCCGCAGCGACAGCCGGGGCCTAGCGGTTTCCAGACAGCTTCCCCTGGGACGGTATACTATCAAGGAAACGAAAGCGCCTGCGAATTACGGAGTGAATGAAAATGTGCTGACAGCCTACCTGGAACACGAGGGCGAAATCGTTCGCTTTGAGGTGACCAACAAGAGCATGACCACTGGCGTGGCAATTACCAAAACGGGTCCTGTTGAGGTGATGGCTGGCCAGCCTGTGCGTTATGTCCTGTCCGGCATCGCCAACAGTTCCAACGTCCGGCTGGATAATTTTTATTGGCGGGACACGCTGCCTGCTGAGGTTCGTCTGGACAAAATCATCACCGGAACTTATAACTTCCCTGGTACTTACAAGATCACTTACCGGGTAAATGGCGGCGAACCGCGCACTTTGGTGGACAGTCTGTCTACACAGAAAAGCTACACGCTGGCCGCTTCTGCCACAGCGCTGGGGCTTGCTTCCAACGAGCGCGTCACTGAGATCATGTTTGTGTTTGGACAGGCTCCCGCTGGCTTTGCGCAGGTGGAAAAGCCTATGATTTACTGCAATGCCGTGTCCAGCATCGCCACAAAATCTTTTGTGAATAAAGCGGACGTTGGCGGCACTTACAACGGCGTCTGGATTCAGGCCGTTTCCCGCTGGGTGACCAAGGTTTATGGAAAGCCTGTGGCCACCGTGAAACTGCCCCGCACCGGCTATTGAGCGTTTTCAGGAGGTCCGTCAAAAAGTGGGCCTCCAATATTTATGTAAGGAGGACTTTATGCTTAAAATTACCGCAATTGGAAACCTGACCAACGACGTGGAATTGAAGACCCTCGACGACGGTCGACCCTACTCGATCCTGCGCATTGCGTCGGACCGGCTCTATCGGGCGAAGGACGGGTCCCGTTTCACGGACTTCATCTCTATCAAGGTTCGCGGCCGTCTGGCGGAACGCTGCGCCGCATTTGCCTACAAGGGCTGCAAGCTGGCCGCGTCCGGCGATTTCGAGACCATCCCTACCGGCCCTGACAGCCAGCCGGGTTTTCTCATCAAGGCCAACGACGTGGAAATTCTCTTCCCCCAAAAGGCCGAAGACGCCGCCTCTGCCGCCAAAGCAAACCAGGAAGATGCCGACAGCAAAATGCCTGAAAGCACCGCGATTGCCTGATGAAAAACACAGGCATCGAGTACAGCAGCACCGACCGGACGCCAACCGTGCTGCCAGAACTTGCCGAACTGCTCCCTCCTCTGACGGGGGAGCAGCTTGGCGCTTTGGAGGCGGACCTGCTGAAAAATGGCTGTTACGCGCCCATCATTGTCAATGAAGAACTGGTAATCATTGATGGACATAACCGCCAAAAACTCTGTGAAAAACACGGAATTCCCTACAGAATGTCGGTGTTTACCTTTTCGGGTTTACTGGAGGCGAAACGCTGGGCGATTGAAAACCAGCGGGGCCGCCGGAACCTGGAGAAGTGGGAGTTGGGCAAAATCGCCCTCAAGCTAAAGTCAGACATTGAAGCTAAGGCAAAAGCGAACCAAGGCACCCGTTCGGACCTTTTGACAACCTTGTCAGAAAGTGTGCCTGTCAGTACACGGAAAGAGTTGGCTGACACAGTCGGTCTTGGAGAAGTCACCATGGGCAAGGTCATGCAGATCGATGAACACGCGCCTGCCGTTGTCCGGGAGGCTTTGGACAAGCAGGAATTGTCCATCAACCAGGGCTATAACATCACGAAACAGGTGCAGGACCTCCCTGAAGAGCAACGGGAAGAGGCTGCAATTCAAGCCGTGGAGCTTGCGAAAGCAAAAAAGGAAATTCGGGAACTGGACGCCGAAGCAGACCGCCGGGGAAAGATTGCCGGGCTATTCTGTAAAGCTTTCGAGCGGGCCGTACTGCTGACGCCTACGGAGGAAAACGTCCGCATTTGGACCGAGTGTACCCGGATGCGGCCCGACGAGATCGAGGACAATATCAAGGAAGCACGGGAACTGGCCGAAACCTTCTCGACCATAGCGGATATCCTGGAAACCCTTGCGCCGCAGAAGAAGGAAGGTATTTTCCTGTGAAAGAGCCTTACTCCATTCGTGTGTGGCAGGAGCGGTTCCTGTCGGGAGACTTCAATCAATCGGATTTCAAGACGCAGTGTGAAGCCGGATGGTATGACTGGTTTTGCCGCGATGAAGCCCTGGCAGGCCGTTTGAAGAAGATTGGCCGTGTGGTAATGGCCGTCACTTCGCCGTTCATTCTGGACAACTACTATGTCTTGTTCAAAAATAACTGTCCTTTGGATAAGCCGCTGTATGACGACGTGCGCTTCGAGCCGCTGTCCGGAAAGCGAAACGGACAGTATTTTTTGGTAACGCTGGACAGCCCTCGGAGCATGAGAAAATGGTCCCTGATTACGGAGCGGTTCAGCCTCCGGACGCCCGAATTTGAGTGCGCCAATGTGCGTGAAATGGGCGCCTACATCAACAATCTGGGCCGTGAATTAGAACAGAGAATCATGCCGCCATTCGTTGCGGAGAAAAAGGCCGTCGCCGAATATCTTTTGAGCAAAGAAGACTCCGCCTGGTTCAAGGACCTTCGCAAAGAAGACGCTCATATTTACAGCATATTTCTTCCCCTTGAAAAGCGCAGAGAACAGCTTTATGTCGACCAAATCGGCGAAAAATTTATCGTTCATTTTGATGACGCCAAGACGCCTCTCAAAAAGAAAAGGGGGCTGGAGCGATGAACAAAAATATTCCTCCCGGCAAACAGACTCTTCCTCCAGCCGCAGAAGAAGAAATCATGGATACACTGTTCAGCAATATGCGAATCAGCTCTGACGAAATTGCGGCTATCTTGAAAAAGCACGGCGTGTCCGGCGACGCGAATGCGCTTCAGGACCGCTACCGCAAGCGCTTGGGCCAGCGGCTCATGGCTGGTATCCGGGACGAATGCGGTCAGCGGGAAGTTCTGGCTCACGGCAGCGAGTACATTGTGCTGGAATGCTGCAACGACCAAAAAGCGCTCAAGGCCATCCGGCACCGCATTGAAAGCCAGGTAAAAGGGCTGGATGTGTCCGCCGCCAAAGTCAATGGCCGCATTCATGTGCTGGACCGGCTGATCAAGAAATCAAAGAGGTGTAAAAAATGAGCGACAATCTCCTGACCATAGGCGTCGACCATGGCTATGCCGCAATGAAAACGAAAAATTTCTCCTTCCCGACAGGGCTGGTTGAGTACGAGTACGAGCCGTATACGCAGAAAAATGTACTGGAATTTGGCGGCAAATATTACGTTGTCGGAAGCGGCCGCCAGCCCCTCCAGAAGGACAAAACCCTGACGGAAGACTACTACCTGTTGACGCTGGCCGCAATTGCGAAAGAGCTGGAATTCCGTAAAACTGACGCCGCCTGCGCTGTACATCTTGCGGCTGGGTTGCCTCTTACCAGCTTCGGTCGGAACAAGAAGAAATTCCGTGAGTATCTCCTCCGAGACGGCGCGCCGGTTTCTTTCCGTTTTGAAGGAAGTTCCTACGCAGTCACTATCGCAGAGGTTTCCTTGTTCCCCCAAGGCTACGCCGCGGTACTGACCCAGCCGGATTTGCTGAATGAACCCTCTGTCATTCTGGCGGACATTGGCGGTTGGACGGTGGACCTGATGCGTTTGGACAACCGTGTTCCCAACGCCTCCACCTGCCGGAGTCTGGAACTGGGCATGATTCGCTGCCTGGACGAAATTGCGGAGCAGATCCGGCGAAATTTGGGACTGTCCATGACTGCGGCGCAGATTGAAAGCGTCCTTTTCGGAAACATCAGCAGCGTGGACGAACGCGCAAAAGAAATTATTTTGCGGGAAGCAGACGCCTACACGCATAACATTTTGTCCGCTGTCACGGAAAGCGGTCTGGACGTTCGCGCCATGCCTGCTGTTTTTCTCGGAGGCGGCGCTTCCCTGCTGAAACGCTGTGTTCGTGCCGCAGATGCCCTCTGCCGACCGGTCATCCTGGACGACGTGTGCCTGAACGCCAAAGGCTACGAACACCTCGCGGGCCTGCTGTCCCGGAGCGTCGGAAATGTCTGAGAAACGCAGACTGAATTTGTCTTTCTCCATGGCCTCCCCGCTGCAGCGGGAAGCCTGGAGGATTTTGCGCACAGTTCCCTCCGGGCAAAGGACCGACGCAGTATGCCGGGCGGTATGCAGATCTTGCGCAGAAACCACCCTGCTGGATGCCGTCCGGAACATTGTGCGGGAAGAACTGCGCAGCGTGGAATTTATTCAAAAAACAGAGCAGCCGCAGGCCGGGGACGTTGACGAAAATGTCCTCGGCTTTCTGCTTTCGCTGCAAGAGGAAGGGGGCTAAAACAATCTGATTCGCTACTTTGACATGTTCGCGGGAATCGGCGGTTTTCGTGCCGGACTGGACCGTGCAGGCGGCTTCCAGTGTGTAGGCCATTGCGAAATCAACAAGTACGCCGGCACCAGTTACCGCGCCATTCACGACGTTGGAAAGGAGGAATTTTTCTATCCTGACGCCACAAAAATC
>Ga0209064_1003845_pt1 | contig 12222 bp, 10 predicted proteins | sample Inofromicrocosms_FD_187498 | JGI IMG/M metagenome (GOLD analysis project Ga0209064, IMG submission 187498) | Mouse cecum microbial communities from Vienna, Austria - Inoculum for glucosamine and mucus D2O microcosms (SPAdes) (version 2) | ecosystem: Host-associated > Mammals > Digestive system >... | reverse complement strand
TGGCAAAGTTTACAGTTACCACTTGCTTCCTAAATGTCCAACCGCTTACTACTAAGATTACTTCTTCATCTTTGGTTATTGCCGTCATTGTACATGGAATTAACGATTACTGTCAAGAAGTATTTAAAATACAAAAAAGCTGAAGAGATTTCGTTACCCTTCAGCTTTTCGTTTTACTATTCATCTTTTTTTGCTTCGTGTTTCTTTCCATCATCACGCTTAACAGTTGGTGATGGTTGTTCTTTTGGTTGTTTTTCTACATATACTTCATGAACATAAGCTTCACCGGTTAATTCAGCTACTGGCTTAAAAGTATCCTTGAAGAGCACATCCATTTCCATTCCTGCTCGAGCCTTGTTGTAGTACAAAGCAAGAATTGCATATACCACTGGAAGGTAGCAGGAAATACCAACAATCACTAAGATGATTCCGATATAAGTAAGGACATAAGTTGCCGTGTAAACACCGTAAAATGCCAATCCACCAAAAATTAAAGTCCAGATAAAAATTGGAAGGAATTCTAAGACAAACTGAATCGCAAAGTAGTTCCACTTTCGGCCAGTCATGAACCGCCGACTAGCAGTTAAGGCATAACGCATTGATTGACCAAGGAATTGTGGTTGTTTTTCACGATAAAGGAAGTATGACTGTGAATATTCGATACTCTTCCACAATACAACAATATCGTTAAGGATTCGAATTGCCCACCCAGTATAAACAGCAGCAACGCCTGATAAACGTGGCAAAAGCAATGCATTAACAATGTTGAGTGGTAAACTCCACAAGAAAGTGAACAATCCAATGTAAAGCACGATCCGCCATACTTGATTCTTTCGCAAGTGCTTATAGTGCATCCAGATTGAGCCAGCACTAACTGGTTGTTCTGGATGAGCCATCTTATCTTGGTATGTATATTGAGTAGCAACGCCAAAGAAAGTATAGAAGAAAGCTAACGCAGCAATAATTGCGACAATCCCCACAATTTCTAATAATGAGAATAAGATTGCAACCGGGGAAGCCATTCCGTACATTACCATCATCATTGTCATACTCAATGAGGCAGCAATATTTGAATTAAGAAGTGCTAAGATCGCTGCTAAAGCAATAAAAATAATTGATACCCCTGCAACTGGCCACATTGCCTTTAAATAGTTGGGCTTTACCAGCTCTTTCAATGAAGGGAAAAATTCCTTCATTGGGAGTACTCGTTGTTTTTCCATTTTCATTTAAATTCTCTCCACCTTATTAGATTCTGATGTTAATCATACCACAACTCACTATAAGCTCAATTTATTCGCCAATATCTTCAACATTTTTTCAAAAAAGCTACAAAAAAGAGGCGTTAGAAATTTAACTTTCCCGCCTCTCCAAACTTAATATCGTAAATTTATTTTAGTACTTTTCCTTGCTTAATACGTTAAGCTTATCATCGAAATCATAAACAACTGGTTGACCAGTAGCCATTTCAAGGTTCATGATATCTTCATCAGAAATGTTTTCGATGTACTTGCTCAATGCACGAAGAGAGTTACCGTGAGCAGCGATGATAACGTTCTTGTTGTCCAAAAGCTTTGGTGCAATTTCATCTTGCCATAATGGAATAACACGTTCCAAAGTAACCTTTAAGTTTTCACCGCCAGGAATAGCACGTGGGTCTAAGTTAGCGTAACGACGATCCTTTGCAGCAGAACCTTCATCGTCAGCACTTAGCAATGGAGGTAATACATCGTATGAACGACGCCAAATGTGAACTTGTTCGTCACCGTACTTTTCAGCGGCCTTTTGCTTGTTGTGGCCTTGAAGTGCACCATAGTGACGTTCGTTTAAACGCCAAGTCTTGTATTCAGGAATCCATAATTGGTCACATTCTTCAAGAGCATAGTGCAAAGTCTTGATAGCACGCTTCAAAACAGAAGTGTATGCGTAGTCAAATTCAATGCCGTGTTCCTTAAGGGCTTTACCAGCATTCTTTGCTTGTTCAACACCCTTTTCACTTAAATCAACATCAACCCAACCAGTAAATTGGTTAGATAAGTTCCATTCACTTTGACCGTGACGAATTAATACTAATTTAGCCATGTTCAATTGACCTCTTTCTTCTTAAAATCGCTATAAACAGCATTACCATATTATTTTAATCCATTCCCCTGCAAATGCCAATAGTGATGAAGAAATTATTGTAGTCCAGCTTTTGCACCAATATCATGACGATAAAAACATTCAGGTTCATCAAGCTGGCGTAAGTAGTCATAAACGTGATCGCGGGCTTTTTGAAGAGAATCATCTTTCCCGATCACCATTAGTAAACGTCCACCTGCACCTCTTAAGTCATTAATCGTCCCAGCAACATTTGCATAATCAATAGTGACATTGGGATCAACGGGAAATGTTCCCAGCGCTTGACCATGGATTGGCTTAGTTGGATATCCTTTTGATGCCAAGACAACGCCAAAACAAGCCTCTTTATTTTCTTCAACTTCTGGTAATGGTCGATCATTAATTGCTGCATTTACGAGTTCGAACAAGTCGGTTTTCATGCGGGGCAAAATCACCTGGGTCTCTGGATCACCTAGCCGCACATTATATTCAATTACTTTGGGACCATCATCAGTCAAAATAAGGCCAATATATAAAATCCCATGGTAGTGATACTCGCCAGCCACCAAGCCATCAATTGTTGGCTTAAGTACTTCATCAATCATCTGTTGACGAACGGCTGAGGAAAGTTGTGGCAAGGGACTATAAGCCCCCATCCCCCCAGTATTAGGACCTTTATCGTCATCAAAGGCTCGTTTGTGGTCTTGAGCCATGGGCAAAATTCGGTAGTGGCCATTACTAATTAAAACAAACATTGAATATTCAGGACCTGATAAACACCCTTCAATCACAAGGCGCGCCTGACCATTGACAAACATTTCTTTGATTGTCCTAATTGCTTCTGCATGATCCTTTGCAATGACAACCCCTTTTCCTCCTGCTAAACCATTTTCTTTAATTACTACCGGAAAGCCAAATTGGCCAACGTTATTAATCGCTGCTGTTTGATCCCGATATGTCGCATGGCGGGCAGTGGGAACGTGATAATTATTCATAAAATTAAGGGCATAGTCTTTTGAGCCTTCTAATTGGGCAGCCCGCGCATCAGGACCGAAAACCTTTAATCCAGCGGCCTTAAATTCATCAACAATCCCATCAACCAAGCAATCCTCAGGGCCCACGAATGTCCACGCGACATTATGTTCTTTAGCAAATTGAATCAGCTTAGCAAAGTCAGTTTCCGCAATTGCAATGGGAACTACTCCTACAGTCGACATCCCCACGTTGCCTGGCGCACAATAAACTTGCTTAACACGGGGACTTTCTTGTAATTTCTTCGCCACGGCAAATTCACGACCGCCTTCACCTACAACTAATACGTTGACCTGCTTTTCCATGATACCCTCCTAGCTCTAATGACGAAAATGACGAATACCTGTTATGACCATTGCGATTCCGTACTTATTTGCCATTTCAATTGATTCTTGATCGCGAATTGATCCCCCTGGCTGAACAATCGCCTTAATACCATTTTGGCCCGCATATTCAACGCAATCGCCAAACGGGAAGAAAGCATCTGAAGCCATCACTGTCCGATCATCAATCGCTTCGCCAGCATGTTTTACGGCAATTTTCAATGAATCAATTCGGTTAGGCTGACCTTCTCCTACCCCTAATGTCCGATCATTATTTGCTAAGACAATCGCATTTGATTTGGCATGCTTAACTGCTTTCCAGGCAAACATTAATGTCTTAAGCTGTTCCTCTGTTGGTTGCTTTTCAGTAACACATTGCCAGTCGTGGTAATCTTCCTTAAGCGTGTCTTGTTCTTGCAACAACATCCCCCCCATCACTGAAACAACTTCATGTTTAGTTGGTTCATCCTTCTTACTAAAGTCCAGACTCAACAAACGAATATTTTTCTTCTTTGCCAATAACTCAAATGCATCATCGTCAAAGCCGGGTGCAATGACAATTTCTAAAAAGATTTTGTGCATTTTCTCGGCGGTAGTTAAATCAACTTGCCGATTAAGAGCAATCACTCCTCCAAAAATGGAAACAGGGTCAGCTTCATAGGCATGATCCCAAGCTTGAACCAAACTATCTCCTCGACCAATGCCACATGGGTTCATATGTTTCATCGCTACAACTGTTGGTTCATCAAATTCGCGAATGCACCGTAATGCTTCATCAGCATCTTTAATATTATTGTAGGAAAGCTTCTTACCATGTAATTGTTTAGCCTGTAAAACTGAAAAATCCTTAGGGAGCGCGTCTTCATATAACCAAGCCTTTTGGTGACTATTTTCACCATAACGCATTGTTTCTTTTAAATCCCAGCTTAAAGTTAATTTTTCTGGATCTTCAAGTCCTGTCTGTTTTGTAAGGTATTGAGAGATGAGAGAATCATAGGCTGCCGTATGACGAAAGGCTTTCGCTGCTAAGCGTGCTCGGGTTGCCAATGATGTTTCACCATCTTCTTTGATCTGAGCTAAGACTTCATCGTAATCGGCTTGGTCCACCACGATTGTTACATCATGATAGTTTTTAGCAGCTGAGCGGACCATGCTAGGACCACCAATATCAATGTTTTCAATTGCATCGGCTAATTCCACTCCCGGCTTTTCGATCGTCTCTTTAAATGGATAAAGATTAACACAGACTAAATCGATTGGCGTAATATTAAGTTTTTCGAGGGTTGCCATGTGTTCTGGTAAGTCCCGGCGAGCCAATAGTCCCCCGTGGACGTATGGGTTAAGAGTCTTTACGCGGCCATCAAGAATTTCTGGAAAATGAGTAACATCCTCAATACCAATTGTTTCAATTCCCGCTTCATCTAAAACCCGCTTCGTCCCCCCAGTCGAGATAATTTCAAAACCATTTTCAACTAATCCTTTAACGAATGGGACCAGGTTTTGCTTATCAGAAACGCTTACTAATGCTCTTTTCATAATTTAATGTTGCTCCTTTTCTAATGCCTGCTTTAGTGCTTCAGGATATAACTGGTGCTCAGTTTCATGAACCCGTGCTTCTAAGGTTTCAATAGTATCAGTTGGTAAAATTGGGACGTGTTCCTGGGCGATAATTGGGCCGGAATCGAGTCCCGCATCAATATAGTGTACGGTGACGCCTGTCTGTGCTTGTTGATCAGCAAATGCCCGTTCAATCGAATGTAGTCCAGGATATTCTGGCAACCATGCTGGATGAAGGTTAATAATTCGGTGAGCATAATGATCCAAAATAGTGGGCCCAATTACTCGTAAATAACCAGCAAGGGCAATAAAGTCAATTTGATACTTTTTCAACACTCCCAATAATTTTTCCTCGTATTCCTGTTTTCCCCCACAAGATTTGACCGTAAAGCTTTCTGCCGGGATCCTCAGTCGGGCAGCTCTTTTCATTACCGGAGCATCTGGATGATTACAGAATAATAATGCTAATTCACCAGGAAGGTCATTATTTTTGAAGTGCTGTGCTAAGGCTTCAAAATTCGTTCCGTTTCCTGATGCTAAAATTGCGACTCTCATTTACAACCCTCACTTGATAACAATCTTTTTTGTATCTGGTAAACAATGACGAAGATAACCAATTTGATAACTTGTCATGTTTTTATTTGATAGAATCTCTTGAACTTGTGCTACTTGATCTGGTGCCACTGCTAAGACCATTCCTATTCCCATGTTAAATGCTTCGAAACAATCCTCCTTAGTAAGGCCTCCCAGCACCCGCAAATAGCTAAAGACCGGAAGCTGTGGCCACCGACTAGAATCAATCACCGCTTGCAAGTTATCGTCCAACATCCGGGGAACATTTTCAATCAATCCTCCACCAGTAATATGGCTAATCCCATGAACCAATTTGCGATGGACCAGTGGTAAAACGGCTTGAACATAAATCCTAGTAGGAGTTAGGATCGTTTCTCCTACCGTTTTTCCTCTCAATGTTTCTGGGCGATCAGTTAATTTGACATGATTATCCTTAAATAAGATCTGCCGGACAAGGGAAAAGCCATTAGAATGCAAGCCGCTTGATGGGAGGCCAAGTAAAATATCACCTTTTTGCGGTCCAGCAGTGGTAAGAAGTTCTTCTTTTTCTGCTATCCCTGTTACTGTTCCTGCCAGATCATAATCATTGGCTGCATACATATCTGGCATTTCTGCTGTTTCTCCACCAATTAAAGCGGCTCCAGCTTCTCGGCAACCAGTTGCTACTCCACTAACAATTGCTGCCATCTTAGCCGGATCATTATGGCCGGTCGCAATGTAGTCGAGAAACGTTATTGGTTCCGCTCCTTGCGCCAGGACATCATTAACACACATTGCGACAACATCGATCCCAATTGTATCGTGCTTATTCATTTGTTGGGCAATTAAGAGTTTCGTTCCCACACCATCAGTGCCAGAAACAAGGACTGGATGCCGTACCTGTAATTTTTCTAAGTCAAACATCCCCCCAAAGCTGCCAATTCCCCCAATCACACCTGGGCGATCAGTTGATTTAACTGCATCTTTAATACGGTGAACAAGTTCGTACCCAGCATTTACATCCACTCCTGCATCTTGATAACGACTCATCCTCTTACCCCTTTCTTGCCAATCGCTCTTGTTCGCTTAACGACTTTAAGTACCCTTCTTCATAATCATAAAGCGGCGTTGGGTACTTCCCATCAAAATAAGCCACGGTAAGGCCACCATTAGGAGCATCCCCTGCATCTGGCACGTTAATTGCTTTGATTAAACTATCAATACTCAAAAAATTAAGAGAATCTGCACCAATTAACTGCCGCATTTCTTCAATGAAGTAATGAGCAGCCATCAGTTCTGAACGCGTTGATACATCAATCCCATAAAAACACGGAAACTTAAATGGTGGTGAGGAGATAAGCATATGAACTTCTTTGGCCCCAGCTCTTTTTAGCATTTGGACAATCTGCTTAGAAGTTGTTCCGCGCACAATCGAATCGTCGACTACTACCACTCTTTTTCCTTTTACAACTCCCCGGACAGCCGATAATTTCATCTGAACGCCTAACTCCCGTAGCTCTTGAGTTGGTTGAATAAACGTTCGCGCAACATATTGGCTCTTTATTAACCCCATTTCATATGGAAGGCCACTTTCTTCCGCATACCCACTAGCAGCAGATAACGATGAGTTAGGTACCCCAATTACCATATCAGCATCAACCGGGTGTTCCTTTGCTAAGAACTTTCCCATTCGTTTTCGCGCATTATGTACCGTTACCCCATGAATAATAGAATCAGGACGGGCAAAATAGATATACTCCATTGAGCAAATCGCCAGCTGGGTTTGGGTAGTGTAATGGTCAATATGTAACCCATTTTTATCAATAACTATTAATTCTCCTGGCAAAACATCACGCACAAATTGAGCATTAATAATATCTAAAGCACAAGTCTCACTAGCAACAACATAAGCCCCATTTTCTAACCTTCCAATACATAAAGGACGAATCCCATTAGGATCTAAAGCCGCAATTAGCCGATCTTTTTGTAATAATAGGTAGGCAAATCCACCATGGACAAGGTTGAGGCTTTTCTTCAAAGCAGGAATAAAACCTTCATTAATATATTTCCGGATAAGGTGAATTAAAATTTCCGTATCAGAATCTGACTGGAAAACTGCCCCTTCATTTTCCAATTCACGACGAAGGGTAACAGCATTAGTTAAATTACCATTATGGGCGAGAGCAACAGCGCCATCATGAAAGTGAAAAAGAAAGGGTTGAACATTGGCAATCGAATTATGTCCACTTGTCCCATAACGAACATGGCCAATCGCAGCGTTTCCTTTTAATCGTTTAAGCTCAGCCGGATCAGCAAACACTTTCGCCAACAATCCTCGGTCACGGTGTTGATAAAGTTCCGTTCCATCAGTTGAGACAATTCCTGCTCCTTCTTGGCCGCGATGCTGAAGAGTATGCAGGCCGTAATAGGTTAATTGACTAGCATTAGCCGCATCAAAAATTCCAAAGACCCCACATTCTTCATTTAATCCTTTGATTTCAGTTGGCACGGAATTGCCTCCTCCCATGTTTTTTGTAATTTCGCAACATTTTCATTGAGTTCATCATTTGCCAGTTTAACCATTAACCAGTGACTATTCGTAACTTCTCCGATTAGGTGCGCATCTTTTCCTAATGCCTGTTCGAATTCAGTTGCCTTTTCAGGAGCAACCGTCACGATAAATCTTCCAGGAGTCTCACTAAAAAGGCGAGCTGCGGGCTGATCAGCAAGATCAATTTTCAACCCTAAATCAGTTTTGAAGACCGTTTCTGCTAAGGCCACGCCTAGTCCACCTTCACTCAGATCATGTGCACTGGAAACAAGGCCGTTCTCCATCGTCGTCAGTAACCGTTGCATATATTCATGAACATGGTGAAGGTCAAATGACTTAACAATTCCGCTAATATCACCAGTCATCATTTTTTGCAACTCAGAACCCGTATAATCATCACAAGTTTGGCCCACTAGGTAAACCTTATCTCCTGGGTGTTGGACAAACGAAGGAATTACGCGATCAATATTTTTAATCAGGCCGACCATTCCAACCATCGGCGTCGGGTGAATTGCTTGTCCATTGTTTTCGTTATATAAAGAAACATTCCCAGAAATAACCGGGGTATTAAATTCACGGCAAGCATCAGCCATTCCTTGGACAGATTGATGAAGTTCCCAGAAAATTTCTGAATCGGTTGGGTCACCATAATTTAAGCAGTCAGTAATTGCTAACGGTTCGGCTCCACTGGCAATTATGTTGGCTGCCGCTTCAACTAAGGCAATTTGTCCACCAACTTCTGGACTAAGGTAAACAAACCGACCGTTCCCATCAGTTGTCATCGCTAACCCTTTATGTGTTCCACGAATCCGCAGAACCCCAGCATCACTCCCGGGACCGGCCACTGTGTTTGTCCGTACTTGAGAATCATATTGCTGATAAAGACTACTCTTATCCGCAATCGTTGACTGAGCAAGCAGCTTAGTTAAAACTTCAGCAACGTTATCAATATCTGGAATCCACGCTGGCTGCTGTTCGGCTAATTCAATCCGCGCAGGCTTTTTTTCGAGGCTTTCTTCTTCTAGTACGTCATCCGTTAAACTCGATACTGGGATGTGGCATACTTCTTCATTATCATGAAAGAGAACATAATCATGACCCGCAGTAATCCGGCCAATTGTGACCGCTTCAAGATCGTAAAAATCAAAAATCTTTTTGACATCTTCTTCATGGCCTTTTTTTACGCAAAGAAGCATTCGTTCTTGGGATTCACTAAGCATAATTTCATAAGCCGACATCCCGGGTTCACGTTGCGGAACAAGATCTAAGTTTAGTTCCATCCCACTTTGACCTTCGGAAGCCATTTCCGCACTTGAAGAAACAATCCCCGCTGCCCCCATATCTTGGATGCCTACTAACCAGTCTGGATGATTTCTAATAAGGTCAAGGCAGGCTTCTAATAAGAGTTTTTCCATAAAAGGATTACCGACTTGAACCGCCGAACGTTGCGTCATATTCTCATCATTAAAGTCCGCAGAAGCAAAGGTGGCGCCATGAATTCCATCACGGCCGGTTTTAGCGCCGACATACATCACTGCATTTCCAATTCCGGCAGCGCGACCCTGCTGGATATCTTTTTGGTCCATTAAGCCAACACTCATTGCATTACACAGAACATTGCCCTGGTAGCATGAATCGAATGTTGTTTCACCCGCAATTGTAGGGATTCCCATACAATTACCGTAATCACCAATTCCCCGAACAGTGTTAGTTACTTTCATCCGCGTTGTCGAATTATCTAATTCACCGAAATGGAGGGAATCAAGGGAAGCGATTGGTCGTGCCCCCATGCTGAAAATGTCCCGCAGAATCCCACCGACACCAGTTGCCGCTCCTTGATAAGGTTCAACAGTTGTCGGATGATTGTGACTCTCAGCTTTGAATACCACCGCTTGTCCATCATCAATATCAACAACCCCTGCTCCTTCTCCGGGACCCTGCAATACTCGCTCATTTTTATTAGGGAAGAGACGCAGAACCGGCTTTGACTTTTTATATGAACAGTGCTCACTCCACATCGCGGAAAATAAGCCGGTTTCAGTATAATTTGGTAATCGTCCCAAGATCTGAGTGCGAATGTAATCATATTCTGCTTCAGTCAAGCTCCAATCTAAGTATGGTTTCTTTTCTTTAATCTCTTCTGGGGTCATTGCTTGTTTCATTAACTATGCCTCCACTTTAATTCTGCCGTTTTCTAACAAGGACTCAAATAACCGTAAGCCATCCGTACTGCCAAGAATGGTTTCTACTGCTCGTTCAGGATGGGGCATCATGCCTAAGACATTTCCCTGCTTATTGGTAATTCCAGCAATGTTATGCAAACTGCCATTTGGATTTTCAGTCGCGTAACGAAAGACAACTTGATTATTTGCTTCAAGTTCATCTAGTGTTTTTTCATCCGCATAGTAACTACCATCGGCATGCGCAATTGGTAATGCGATTCGTTCGTGATCCTGGTAATGACTAGTAAAAAGAGTTTGCGAGTTCACTACTTCTAAAGGAACGGTTTTACAAACAAAGCGTTGGTTATCATTGCGTTTAAGTCCGCCTGGCAAAAGACCCGCTTCTGTCAAAATTTGAAATCCGTTACACGTTCCAAAAACTGGTTTTCCCTCATTGGCCATTTTGATTATTGCAGGCATGATATTGGTAAACCGGGCAATTGCGCCAGCGCGTAGATAATCACCATAGGAAAAGCCTCCTGGTAACATCACAGCATCAAAACCAGCTAAACTTTTTTGCCGGTGAGAAACATATTCCACATCTGCATGGCAAACGGAATGAAGGACTTCATATAAATCCACATCGCAATTGGATCCTGGGAAAACAACCACCGCAATTTTCATCTAGGCTTCCTCCATAACTTGGTATGTATAAGTTTCCATATTGAAATTAACAAGGAGCTGATCAGCAATTTCTTTTACTGCCGTCGCTACCTCACCCTCATTTGTATCCAAGGTAACGTCAAAGAATTTCCCAACTTTAACGGCAGTTACTTCATCATGCCCTAGAGAATGGATTGCATCCTTAATTGTTTCTCCCTGCGGATCAAAGACCGATTGCTTATAAGTTACGAAAATCCGAACATTAACCATTTATACTTCCTCCTTAATTACTGCTTTTAACCGTTCCAATACCTCATCATATGTTTGGGTTAAATCAGCAAGTTTACGCCGATATACGTCTTTATCCATATGTTGCTTAGTTGTCAGATCCCATAACCGACAATTATCTGGCGAAAATTCATCTGCAAGGATAATCTTGCCATCATTCAAACGGCCAAATTCGAGTTTGAAGTCAACCAACCGTAAATTAGCTTGGGCAAATAATGGTTTAAGTAAGTTATTAACCTTCCGACAGATCCCCCACATTTGCGCAAGCTCCTCTTTGCTGGCAATCTCAAGAGCAATCGTTGCGGATTCATTGATAAAGGGATCATCAAGTTCATCGCTTTTATAGAAGGTTTCCTCAACTGGTGAAGGAAGCTCTTCCCCTTCTGAAAGTCCATACCGACTCGCAAAATGACCAGCAATTACATTCCGCGTTACAAATTCAAGCGGGAACATCTCACATTTTTTTACAAGGTCTTCGTTAGTTGATAGTTTCTTAATAAAGTGGGTCTCAATTCCCTGCTTCATTAAGTAATCAAAAACGAGGGAGGAAATAGCATTGGCAGCCTTACCCTTACCAGTAAAGTGATCCTTCTTTTTTCCGTTGAGGGCGGTAGCTTGGTCCAGATAAACTACTCGTAAAACTGCTGGATCCTCTGTTTGCCACATCTGTTTTGCTTTGCCGGTATACAATAACTTCTCCATTTAGGGAACTTCCTTTCAGTAAAACACGAACTTTCGTTTTGATATTCGAAAATTAATTCGATATTTCATGACAACAATATACTCTTTCCTCTTCCCGCTTGTCAATACAAATTACGATATTTATATGTTTTTTCACTTAAATCGTTCGTGTTTTACCAAATAAAGCATAATCGAGTAGGAGATAATTGATTAGTTCAATTATCGACCTCTCACACCACCGTACGTACGGTTCCGTATACGGCGGTTCGACAACTTAATCACTTTGAATTGACTGGAGCGTCTTGGACATATTCAT
>Ga0209064_1003841_pt1 | contig 12245 bp, 9 predicted proteins | sample Inofromicrocosms_FD_187498 | JGI IMG/M metagenome (GOLD analysis project Ga0209064, IMG submission 187498) | Mouse cecum microbial communities from Vienna, Austria - Inoculum for glucosamine and mucus D2O microcosms (SPAdes) (version 2) | ecosystem: Host-associated > Mammals > Digestive system >... | reverse complement strand
GTCCCAGTTTGTTCTTGATGACTTTTTCTGATGTGGTCATGGCTTAATCTTTTCTTTTTACAAAGGTAATGTTTTTATCCGTAATTGTCAGATTAAGTCTTGACTACTTCATGTAATGGCAACTGCAAACCTAAACTTCAGATTGATTACTATAAGGGACAATTGGTTCTGCCGCTATATTGGTATGAGTGTCTTGTTGACTATATTCTGTCGTTTTACTGATAATATCAAGATACAATGCCTCTAATGCGGTATTTCTTTGGGCCTTTGTTTTAATTTCACATTCCCAAATACGGATTACACGCCAACCTGCCAATTTTAAATCCACGTTATTGCTGTAATCACGGGCAATATTCATGGCAATCTTGTGACGCCAAAAATCCACGTTAGTTTTCGGTAAACGGTAATACTTGCATCCCTCATGTCCATGCCAAAAGCATCCATCAATGAAAATGATGGTCTTATATTTTTTCAGAACAATGTCAGGTGACCCAGATAACTTACGGTTGTTTACACGATAGCGTAGTCCCTTCGAGAACAAGAACCTCCTCACCACCATCTCCGGCTTAGTATCCTTGCCGCTAATAGCCGCCATGCAACGGCTCCGCTGTTCTGGGGTCATTACATCTGCCATAATTTATTCAATTGTTAATAATCCTTGGCGGTTTATATGTCTTGATAGTTTAGAAAGAATTTCAGCCAAGACAACTTGCTTCAATTTGACTTGACTCTTACCATTATCCTCCTTCTCAGATGTCAAATATCTAAAATCCAAAATAAAAAAATAATCAGCATCTTTTAGCCTATAATAGAAATCTGGAGATATGAAAAGTGCATCACTGGAATTATTAAACCATTTTCTGAATTCTGATTTGACAAATATTCCAGGAATAGCTTTGCTCATTTTTACTTTTTTTTGCGCATAATCACATGGGGCATTTATTACAAGTTTGAAGATATCCCAATCGGTTCTTATGCTTTTTCTTATACTAGAATAATATTTTTTTAAAGAATTGCAAGGATTCTCGCCACTGGTAATTTGTGTTTTTATTGATTCGGGAATCAACTCTGGATCTGGAGTAAAACAAAAGTTTAAAATATCCTTAAAATCAGAATATTCTTCAGATGTTATAACTATTCTACCAGGTTCTTTGGGATGAGTTTGGCAGAATGTAAATATTAACCGCTCGTTAAAATGTGAGATTTTGATATTTCTATCATTAAAATCTGAACTAAAATGTAAATCCTCATCTGCATCAGAACCTATTTCTTCTTCTATTGTTTCATGTAGGAATAGATTCAATGTATGAAAGGCAGCTCTTAATTTCTCAGGTTCAGGTAAATTTTCAAAGTTTTTACCAGAATAGGCCTTTCCCCATTTTGTAAAAATCCAATTAGCTGTTTCATCCCATTCCTTATCATTGATACAAGAAAGACCATCCTTGAGTGCATGATTAATTGCGTTATGAATATGATTCTCCCAAAGCAATAGATTACAAAATGATGTATGTGGATTTAACGCATTAGCAATCAGTTCAAACAGTTTTTCTATTTTTTCTTCAAATTCTTCTGTGGGATTTCCCTCCAATGTAAAATAATCTGATTTCTGTAAAGGAATCGAGCATATAGGCTTTCGATTTTCTAAATCATGATTAAGTTTTTCGATAATTTGATTGTATTCATCAGTATTTCTACTCCAGCACACAAGCATATAAGGGAAATTACTTTGACAGATTAATCTATTCATTACTGCGTACACCATTGAGTATAATTGCTGTACTGGATGAACAGAATCGTCAATTAAATTAATATCTAAGAAAACGAGGCGAACATCAACGCTTGAACCTTCTTGAGGTAGATTTTCTGGTGTACCATCATAATACGAATATGATAAACGCAATTTTCCAAACTCTTTCATTAATGGCAGAGCTTGTTTAATACTATTATCAATAATTACTATTCTTCCATTGATTGGTAACGTGTTCATTGTATCATTTTTTTAAGCAGAAAGCAATAATTGCACCATTTTTATAATCTATAGGAATTGAGATATCATCAAATTCTGGAAATTTCAACATCCCTTTTTGAGCAATAAGGATTTCATTTGCTATATGAAGTCCCAATCCTATCCCATCTGGCTTTGCCGAAACAAATGGTTCTACCACAGTATCCGTAGGCAAGAGGAAACCGATACCGTTGTCTGCAAAGATAATATTTAAAAATTTATCATCTTCTACAACGCCAACATAAAATTTCTTATGTTCAAATTTAGATTGCTCTAACCAATATATTGCATTGTCAACAATATTCATTATTGCTCCAACTAGAAGACTTCTGGAAACCTTTATTTTTTTTGTCCCTGAAAATTCTTTATATTGACATTCAACTTCAACGCCATGAGCCTTCAAACGATATTCTGTATTGAAAAGAGCATTATCTATTACATGAACAATATTTTCAGTCTTTTGGTCTGATTTTCTGATAATGTCAGCATATCCATCTATCAGAGATGATAAATGTTCAACGAGGTTTATTGCGCGTAAGGAAGCCTTCTCTGATTTTAAGACAAGTGAAACTTCGGCAATGATTTTTTCAACTTCATGTACAATGACACTCATATTTAGTCCAGCACCCGCAGCCTTCAACAAATTGTCACAGACTAATTTATAGTCCTCTTCTATTTTTAAAAGATATTTATTAATGTGATTTCTGATCGGAGTCTCTTTAATTTTGTCATCGACGAATTTTTTGAGATCTCCGATTGTTTGAAGCACAGGTTCAGATTTAGAAGTTGGACCATAGATGGCGCGAATTCTACTTTTATCTTCAAATCTTAAAGTTTCAACAATATTTATGACATGAAGTATGGCATCTTTAAACAAATAATATGCTTTATTTTCTACAAACCCTTCTCTGTTTGTTTTTTCAATAAGACTTTTACTTGATGCTCTATCTAAAGAAATTGCGCCAAGAATAATATTATTACTGAGTTTTTTACCTGGCTGATTTACTCGGCGAATATCAAGGTTTAGCCAATCATTCCCAATTTCACCATAATCGTAGACTCTTAGGCCATCACGATAGACCCTTATACCTCCATTGGTATCAAGATATTCTTTCAATCCTTGCTTATCAGAAAGACCTAACTTTAAGACGAAAGCATCCCTGTCAAAAATATACCCCTCAAATTTAACAAGACCAATTTCACTTCCATTTTCATTGAGAGAAAACTCTCCATCGCTGTTGACAAAATACTTAAAGTTATTTATGAGCTTCTTCTTTATGTCCGATTCATCTTCAAGTGAAAGATTGTTCCATTCTATGGAGTAAGAGGTTAATTTTGACATTGTATCCCAAGGCATAAAATCATAGTTGAAAGATATGATACCGTTATTTTCAAATGTCGCTTTAAAATGATAGATTGCGTATTTCTTTATATCTTTCCAATCTATCATTCCTTCTAACCAATCTTTATGACCATTGCAAATTAAAACAGCCTCAAAACTGTCATCAGATTCAAAGGGACTACTTAATGAGTTTATAGTTCTTTTTATTCCACGCACTTCTCCTCTTGTCCATGACTTGTTTAGATGGGTTATTTTGATGATTGTGCCATGATCACTACCTTCAAAAAAAACGGGTGTTTCCCGCTCCATGACAATAACTGGTACATCATTTAAATATTTGGAATGTGAGAATTGATTCCAATCTATTCTTACGACATATTCTTTACCAGTAGCCTTTTTCGTCACTAATTCGATTTCATGACCTAACTTGTGGACACCAAAGCGTCCAATTCCTTTTTCTCCAATTGGAAGTCTCCCTTTTGGAGAACGTTTGCCTTTTGCTACGATCTGAGATTTAGAATCACTTCCCGGCTCCAACCAACAGTTAAGAATTGTATCTAAATCCATGCCCCAACCATCATCTCTAATGATAATTTCACCTGTTTTCACATCATGAATATCAGACATGACAATTGTTACCTTTGATGCATCTGCATCATATGCATTTTTCACCAACTCTACGAGCGCAATACTCTCATTTTTTTATAAGTTGATCGCCAAGTTGCAGAAGCATTCTGGCTCTTGGCTTAAATGGAGATTCTATTATATTGTTTTTAGGCATAACGATTTTAAGATTGCTTTGGCAATAGCGTAAGCCATTAATGGAGGCACGGCATTGCCGATTTGTTTAAACATTGAGGAACGTGAACCTTCAAAGAAAAAATCGTCTGGGAACGATTGAATTCTTGCAGCTTCGCGTACTGAAATAGATCTAATGGTATTTATAGAAGGATAGATATAGTAATGGCCATCCTTGGAGATATGGGCTACCACGGTATGGCATTTCCCATTTAAGTCTACCACTTTGAATCTATCCAGAAAGGATGTTGTATTATTTATAGTCCTGATTTCACTAGGAAAGTCAGAATTTTTAATTCTAATGCCGTCATTCAGCCACATTTCGACTGCCATGCGATATTTTTCGGTATCAATATGGTTTATCGGACGTGCCGTATGTAGTGTCAGAATATCGGAATCATTACGAAGGTGGAATCTGCGAAGATAATCCGACGGTGCAGAGCTATATTCAGACGAACTTTCTCCAGCACAGATTGATGGAAGGTCTGAGAAAATATCTTTGCACGTCCAATCATTTTGAACCTTTTGAATTATAGGGCATCCTCGGTCAGACGATTTTCTCCAACCAAATATAATTACCCTTTGCCTATTCTGCATCACGCCGTAATCCGACGAGTTCAGAATGGTAAAATGGACTTTATATCCGAGTTCTCTAAAATGTGTTTTTATATTTTCAAAATGATTCTTCTTTGAGCTTAGAAGTCCCAAAACATTCTCAAATACAAATCCCATAGGTTTATATTTAGATAGGAACTTGCCATATTGCAAATACAGCAAACAACGTTTGTCGTCTGCAATACTTGCATTATGGCGATTTAGCATAGAGAACGCTTGGCAGGGAGGACCACCAACAATAAAATCAACTCTTTTCCTTCGTTGTCGTTTTAAGATAGAATCTATTGAATCGAAAATTGATTCTGTTGTTTCATCGGAAATCTCTTTATTAATTACCGATGATATTAAGCCTTTAGGAAGTAATCTGTAGAGTTCCTCTCTGCTTATTTCGCGCTTAAGATACTTTAGATAATTACAATAGCTATCATTTTCTTTAAGATAATGATAAGCCAATCGTGTTTTAATGGTATAACAGGCATCAGAATTCATTTCCACATGGGCAACCGGTACAAAACCACACCGCAGAAATCCCTCTGAAAGAGCGGATGTTCCTGCGAACAAATCTATGTATGTATACTTACGGCTTGCGTACATTTTGTCCAAGATAAAATTTATTGCAAATTTAGTCATTTTTTGGGGACTGCCAATAAAGATTTCACTTTTTGCATCGAAAAACAGTTTTTTTTGGATTGTATAGTAATTGAGAGATAAAAGAACTCCCATTCGTGTTAAGTCCAATGTTACTTATTAAATCAAACCGACTCCAGCATATACAAACATCGGACTACTATCTATTCTAGTTCTTCTCGAAAATCATGGCTTTATAAAATCTTAGCCTTTAATGTATCGGATTGTGAAAAATATCCGTATCTTTGCATCAGAAAAAGCGTTCTTTTAATTAGTTGCAAAACAACACGGAATAAAGAACCTCGCTCGTTTCTAAATCGTTACCTGTCAAGAAACAAATCTTTGCAAACTGCTCAAATTCAGAGACAAAGACGATTCAATATGTCTTGCAAGGTGGAAGGTCAAGTTCTTTTCTATGCCGCAGATATCGGCTATCTCCTTAAGATAGCAGTTGAGCTTCTGATTGGTGATTATCGGCATGAGCTGGCCGTCGTTGTAGCAACCCTCATATTTATTGAGGATTTTCAATGCCGGTGGAAGCAACGGTACCATTACTTTAGTGTTGGTCTTCTGGCGGTGGGTGACTATCCAAAGACGACCGTCGAACATCTTCTGTATGTTATCGACACGGAGGTGGGCGAGGTCGATATATGCCAGTCCGGTGAAACAGGCGAAAATGAAGATGTCGCGCACCTGTTCCAAGCGTTTACTTGCGAAATCCTTCTGCATCATCTTACACAGTTCATCCTCGGTCAGGTAGCCACGGTCAACGCGCTCGATTGAGATTTTGTAGCCGTTGAAAGGGTCTACGGTGATAAGACCGGCGCGGATGGCTTTGTTGATTACCTGCTTGAAGAACTTCATGCACTTGTAGGTTGTGTTCTGAGAATACTTGTACTCGGTGCGAAGGAAGAACTCCAGATCCACGATGAACTGATACTTTATCTCACGGAGTGGGATGTCAGTAATGTTGTACTTCTTCTTCATGAACTCCACCACACGGCGGTACATACGCTCATATTTGCGGTAGGTGGGGTCGGCTTTGCTAAGTCCCACGAGTTTCTTGGTGTCCTCCAAGTGCTGCTCATAGACTTTAAGGAGCGACTCCTCTCGCTGCGTGATGCCCATATAGGCGTTGCGCACCATTTCGGCAGTGACGTAGCCGTGACGACGCTGGATGTCATAATAGTGTTCTTTAAGAATGACCTGTATATCATTCAGACGACTATTAAGTTCAAGAACCTTTGCCGAGCGGCCAATAGCCCTGCCTGTTTTTGCATCCCAAATTTCAGGGTTTACAACCAATTTGGAATTTAGCTGCTCCATTTCTCCGTCCACAGTTATTCGTATCATGACGGACACACTACCGTCTTTGTTGATACGATTCCCGCGGATGTAAAATAGGACTTTGAATGTGTTCTTTTTCATCTAACGAGGATTTGGTGGTTATCATAAACCCGGTTTCGCCGTGGTTTGACATGATAACGAGTTTAACTTTTAGTTTGCTTAGACCGACTTTGGCCAATGTCAGACTAATGTCGGACATTAACCAAATCGGTATCGAACACCTCGTTATGAATGATGGAATTATCGTTGTTCTCGGTAATCAGAAAAATGGTAAAATAGTGATTTGGAAATACTCATACCTATGTCCTGTTTTTGACCGCCTTTTTCCGACTTATGTCCGAGTTAGGTTCTCGTAACCCATTGATACTATGTTTTATGCAGCACTAATTGTTACCCAACCGTTACCATTTTGGATTTTAAAAAAAGTGGTAACGAGTTGGTAACGAATGGCTGTCCGTAGCGGTCTTTTTTCTGTCCGATGACGGTCCTGAATCGTCATTTTTAGGCACTAAAAAACCGCAGAATACATTGATATTCTGCGGTTTAGTCTTGTTTAGACTTTTGTTGGCCGGAATCTGTCCGACCCGCTAAGTGGAGCTGGAGAGATTCGAACTCTCGTCCAAACGTGGAACTAATGAGTTTTCTACATGCTTAGTCTCTACTTGGTTTTCGTGTCGCGGCAGGCAAGAGACCACCAACCGTGACCTTATCCTCTGTTGATTCGGCACTTCGCGAGGCTTTCAGTGCTATATTCCCGATTTAACTGCACCACCTTGTCGATTAGTCTCGGAAAAAGGACAACCGGGTGATGTCTCGTTTCCGCAACTGTTGCGGAAATAAAGTTAATCTACTGTACTTCGATTAAGCAGCGAGAGCGTAGTTGTTTTCGCCATTTAAATTGTCGATGTCCCTGATTATAGAGCGTAGCCATCATTGCTCTGCATGCTTACTCACCACCTCTACACGCTGTCAAAACCGGTCAGCCCCTGAGGATTAATGAGCTTTTATCTTGCAAAGATAGGAATTTTGCCGCATATAACGCAAGAACGTTAACACACATTAACCACACCTATCGACTTAGCAGCTCAAACGACTCGACGTAAATCTCTGTTACGGTGCGCTTTATAGTGTTACGGTCTTCCCATGTGCGATAGCGCAGTTTTCCCTCTATATAGAGGCGGGTGCCTGTGCGGATATACTTTTCGGCCATTTCGGCATCGCGCCCCCACATGACGATGTTGTGCCACTCGGTGCGTTCAGGGATCTGCGCCCCTGCCGCATTGGTGCGGGCCCGCTCGGTTGTGGCGAGGGGGAAAGAGGCCACGGGACGCGTTTCGATGTATCGGATTTCGGGGTCGCGCCCCACATTCCCGATCAGTATTACCTTGTTAACGCTCATTCTTCAGTCGTTTAGAGGGCGTTTCATAACAAATGTTAAATCCAAAGCTCGTTTTCACGCGTCGGATTTCGTCATGAATCGAGGAAGCATAGCCGTAGCTATGTGACCGAGATTCAGGGCGAAAGGCGACCGTGAAAACGGGTGTGACAAAAGCATTTATATAAAACAGCCTCATGTTTAAATTTTGAAAATTAATATCTGAATGAAGTTACCTTATCCTCATGGAAGCCTCTTTCGTTACCTCGGTGTAATGACGAGGTAACTGAAAGATGCCACCACCTTGGATTAACATTTGTTATGAAACACACTCTTATTTGTTTACCGATGCCTTCAGTCCCTCTATCACCGATGTGGTGAAACCGCAGCGTTCCATCGCGTTGAGTCCTTTTATGGTCACTCCGCCGGGTGTCGTGACCCGGTCTATCTCGGTTTCAGGATTGGCTCCTGTCGCGCGCAGAAGGTCGACAGCTCCGACGAGCGTCTGCATGACATAGTTTTTAGCATCATCGGGACGCAATCCGAGTTCCACCGCCCCCTCGGTAGCGGCACGGATATAGCGCATCGCATAGGCTATCCCGCAACTGCACAAAGCTGTCGCCGCGCCCATGAGCCGCTCCTCGATGACATCGGCGCGCCCCAGTGCCGAAAACACCCGGCGCACATCTTCTATTTCCTCGTCACTTGCGCCCGACGAGCAGATAAATGTCATCGACGACCCTACGGCAATGGCTGTGTTGGGTATGACGCGGAACAGAATCGGGTCGCTGCAATGCGGCTCGAGCATCCGCGCCATGTCGTCGATGGTGATGCCCGACGCGATGGAGACGATTATCTGGTAGCTGAAATCAATCGATGGGGCGAGTTCGAGCAACACGCGTTCAAGCAGCCACGGCTTGACGGCAAGGACAATCATGTCAGCCTCGACAATTGCGTCGCGGTTGCGGGCGCTCGTATATATACCCGGCAACTCGGTCGACAGGCGGTCGAGTTTTCCCGGTGTGGGATTGCTGACCGAAATCTGATCCGCTCTCAATGTCCCGGCCGACACAAGGCCGCGTATAATGGCCGACCCCATGTTGCCGGCCCCGATTACTGCCACTTTCATTTTTATCAAATTTTTATCGTTACCGCAAAAGTAACGAATTTCTGCGAGATTTATGCACGGAATAACACAAATAACACGAGGCCGTTTCAACGGTTCTCTCCCCCGCCCTTGGCAACGGTCGATATTGATGCTGACTCGCCCCGGCTGTCATGATTCGAGAAGCTGCGATATGATGACGGTGCCAGATTCAGTTTTCCTGACGCGCGGAGCATTTTGCGCAATGACGTTATGAACTCCTGACTTTCCTGAAGCACGTTCAGGTAGACGTATGCGACAGTCATGTTGTCGGTATCGCCTTTTTGCAGCAGGTCATATACATCGCGGGTGCGGTAGGAAAGGTCATCTTTTATATCGCTGCAACGATGCCGCAGCTCGTCAATCACGTCAGGGCGGCTTTCTTCAATAGCCGCTTCCGAATCTGTAATCACTGCCTTTATGCGATTGCACAGCGACGCAAACGAATCGTGGAACTCCTTTGGCAGCGGACGGAAATTGTTGTCAACATGCTCTTTGCACACCTCGTTGATACGGCGCAGGTTATAGGTCATCGACATTGCCATATTGTTACTCAGATGGAACCATGTGCTTTTCTCGATGGCAATCTCGGGAGTGACGCGGCGCATGCACAGGGTGAGTTTGCGGCGTTGTCCTTTCAGCACATCTTTTTCGGTAATCAATGACTTTTCAGAACGAGACAGAAGCTTTGTGTTATCGCTGACAAATCCTTCCGTGACATCAGAAAAGCTACCTGCTGCAAAGTTGAGAAACAGTTTGTTTTTCTCATTTATATAGATTCTAAGCAGCGGCCACACTTCCACGGGGTCCTCTGTCGACAGAATAGTCTGGAACAAAGTGTCGCTCTGTACCTCTTTCTTTTTGTTGCGGAACCTGATGTTGCTGCGCACAAGCAGCGTGAGGGCAATCACGCCACCGGCAACCATGACCGGGACCCCGCCCATGTGCATAAGGCAAACGACCATTCCGGCACCGATAAAGGCGACTCCGGCGGTGATGAACCAACCGCCTATCACCGAAATCACGCCGGTGATGCGGAACACGGCGCTTTCACGCCCCCACGCGCGGTCGGCAAGCGACGTGCCCATAGCCACCATGAACGTCACGAAGGTTGTGGAAAGAGGCAGTTTCAGCGATGTGCCCATAGCTATCAGCATACCGGCAAGCATCAGATTGACCGAACCGCGCACAAGGTCGAAAGCCGCGCCGTCCTCTTCCTGCGTAATGCCGGTGTCCATTCTGCGGTCAATCCACGCCTTGACCTTATCGGGCGTATGCTCGCTCACCCATGAGTGAACGTTGAGCGCGGCCCTTACAAGCGAGCGGCTTATGCGTGACGAGCCAAACATCTCGTCACCCTGCGTCTTGGCGCTAAGCCCGATCGAGGTCTGCGTGACCTGCCGTGCCTTTTTTGATGTGGCAAGCGACACCACCATTATCATGCCTGCGCCGACAAGAAAATAAAACGGCGTCTCGGCCGGTCCTTTCAGGCTTTCCATCATAAAACCGTGGAGATTGCCGCCTCCTGAAGCCATATAGTCTTGGTAGGAGGCCAGCGAGGTGAGCGGCACACCGATAAAGTTCACGAGGTCGTTGCCTGCAAACGCCATAGCCAACGAGAATGTGCCAAGCAGCACTATCACTTTGAACACATTGATTTTCAGCCAGTGGAGAATCTGCATAATCACCGTGAACATGACCAGCGACCCTAAGAGTATCGACACCGTGTTGTCGTTTATCCATGTTTTAAGCTCCGGGGTCATGAATGTCAGGTCCTTGATGCCTTTCAATAGCATGAAATAGACAATGGCTGTGCAGGCAACCCCTCCGAACAGACCGACTTTCCATTTCAGACGGCTCTTATATTCAAACGTGAATAAAAGTCGGGTGACAAACTGGACGACCGTTCCGAAAACAAAAGCTATCGCTACCGAAAGGAATATGCCCACGATTACCGACAGTGCCTTTTCAGAGTTCAGAAGGTCACCGATGCCAAGAGTGCTTTCGGGCGCGGCAATCTTGAACAATGCCACGACAAACGTCGCCCCGAGAAGCTCGAAAACCATCGAGACAGTAGTGGAAGTCGGCATCCCCAATGAGTTGAATATGTCAAGCAGTATGATGTCTGTCACCATGACCGCCATGAAAATCGCTATCACATCATAAAACGACAGATTTTCAGGCCGGAAGATGCCGTGGCGGGCTATATCCATCATGCCGTTGCTCATGGCCGCGCCGATAAAAACGCCTATGGCGGCGACTATCACAACCCGCTTGAATGAAGCGGCCTTGGAACCGACTGCCGAGGTCAGGAAGTTTACTGCATCATTGCTTACTCCCACCGAAAGATCAAATACGGCAAGAAGAAACAAAAATATCACAATGCCGAGAAACAGTATGTCCATAAAACAAAACGCTGTTTTTTAATATATTACTACAATCCAAAAGGTATCTCTATTTTTTAGAGCATGTTTACTTTTAAGTATAATTTATACGATATGCGAGCTTGTTTTTTAGTCGATTCTGATGCGGAGCTAAGGAGTATGTCGAGATATTCGACTGAGCGACAAGCCGGAAGCGGCAATAAAGGAGCCGCAGATTGTATAAAAGATTTCGTTTCACTTACTATCGTTTAAATTTGAACAATTCAGTCAGGCGGAATCCATAAAACTGTACTTGTATAACGAAATAAAGCCGATTATGTTGTGTGTGAGGGTGTGTGTCAGACATGTTCCCAACTTTTTCATGCCAAACCAAAGGCATATCCGAATACATCCTTAGACCCATGCCGGAGAATTAAGAGGGTGTTTCACGACAAATGTCAAATCCAAAGACAGTTTTCACGCGTCCAGGGCCGGCGCATGAAATTTAACTTTCGTTCATAACCTTGGCGAGATATTCGAGGTTTCGCATACATTTCTTTCTTCTCCGTTTCAGGCTCAACTTGTCAGTTTGCTTCTTCAGCAGCTCCATTGCAAACTTGCGGATTATT
>Ga0209064_1003838_pt1 | contig 12255 bp, 10 predicted proteins | sample Inofromicrocosms_FD_187498 | JGI IMG/M metagenome (GOLD analysis project Ga0209064, IMG submission 187498) | Mouse cecum microbial communities from Vienna, Austria - Inoculum for glucosamine and mucus D2O microcosms (SPAdes) (version 2) | ecosystem: Host-associated > Mammals > Digestive system >... | reverse complement strand
CGGGCAGCTTGTCCTCTGGGATTAACACCAAACTGTACAAATAAATCAGGCGACCTTGAAAGGCCGCCCAATACTCTATGTCTTTTGCTTGGTTGAAAAACATAAAGTTCTTATCCCGAACTCGCGTATATAGCAATCAAGCGAGGTCTTAAAGAAGGTGGTATTCTACCAAATAGGATGTTGAAAGACATTCCGTACCTGATTGTATTTGCACAGCCAATAATTTTGCAGAATAATCTGTCTGAAAAGGTCAAAAGTTGGCTACACATTTGTGATTCTGATCATTTTATAGATAAGATAGAGGATGTCACAACGACAAATTTCAATCTCTCTAACGAGCAAATTCTTGAGCTGATAACTAAGCTTGGGCTTATTGATGAGTTTATCGACTCTCGTTTTTCTGTGGATGTGAATATCTTGTCAAAGAAAGACATCGTACAGGCTAATTCGGAGTCTTTGACAAGTGCCCCCCTATTAGATATACTAGATACAGAAACTGAATTGATTAAAAATGAGTATTATCAATTTATAGATACTCAGGTATTACCTGCCATAGGTCTATCTACGGATTATAAGTTGATGGTTGTTTATTATAAATATTTTGAGAAGATAATGGACTTTCCACTACCTTTTGTCTCGGAATATGTGACCATTTTACAAGTAAAAAATGCTTCATCCTATATTCATACCTTAAAAAATTTATTTAATAAGGATGTAATCTCATTATCTTCTGATGTGATTAGTTGGGGTGAGGGTGATTTTGAACCCAAGTATTCTCCTAATGTCCGTCAAAATAGTCAACCCATGGCACATACAGTTCAAAAATGGGGCGAATTAACTAAACAATGTAATATTGAAGAAATAATATTACCCTCATGGATAGATGAATATATTTTTAATGAGCTTAATGCCCAATACAAACCATCTTATACGAGATTTTCATACAATCTTGATTTAAATAAAGATGAGTGTAAAATTTATCTTGGAACGTATTTCCCACGTAGTTTTGCAGAGGGATATATGAGCTTTAACGCTGTTTTACATGACGATTCAATCAGATCAACTTTAGAATCCAAGTCGGTGATTAAGATTCTTGATTTTGGATGTGGAACAGGAGGAGAGATTTTAGGGTTTCTACATGCCTTTGAAAATAGAGTTAAAGCAAATAAACTAATAAAAGTAATTGGGATTGATGGGAATCAAAATTCTCTAAGATTGTTAGAAAAAATAATTGGACGTTACAATTCAAGAGGACAGAACCATGTTGAGTTATCAGTGGCTCCTTGTTTTATTGAGTCACAAGCTGACCTATCTATTATTTCAAATTTTATTGGGAGGGATTTTGATTTTATAGTCACATCAAAAGCAATAGGAGAATTTGAGAGGAAAAAGTGTATTGACGAAAATGGATATGAGTTTTTTGCAGGACTTTTTGCGCCATTATTAGGAGAAACGGGGATAATGTCTATAATTGATGTCACTACTAAAGATGAACACAGTGGGCTGTTTTTGCCTCAAAGAATGAATATAGGAATTAATGCATTTTTATCAACCCATAGAGGAATGTTCAAATCGATTGCCCCTTGTCAGGGCTTTTCTTTGGCGGGACCATGTATGCATCCCTGTTTTTACAAAAAGGATACATATATATCTCATACAGCTAAGTCGAAAGACCATAGCAAGTTTACAGTACGCTTTATTTCTAGAGCTGGTTTAGGTTTTGATGAAGCGCATATCAAAAAAATTTTTAATAATACTCAATGTATTTTCAAATAAGAAAATATTAAAATTCAACATAATGCCTGAATCTGATTTTTACATCGATTATGCGAGTCTGGATGACTTTCAACGTCTGCTTATTGACAAAAAGAACAACCGTTCAATGGTTGTCACTGGTAGTGCAGGCAGTGGAAAATCACTTATTGCACTCCATAAAGCAAAACAGTTGGCAACGACTGGTGATAGTTATGTTATTATCGTTTATACAAAAACTCTTCGTAGATATTTTGAAGACGGTATGAAGTCTCTTGGGCTTCGAAATGTGTATCATTATCATCAGTGGAAATTCAACAAGCGAAAAGTTAAGTATATGATTGTTGACGAGTGTCAGGACTTTACTCGTCAACAAATAGATGAAATCCGTGAATATGGAGAAATCTGTTTCTTCTTTGGGGATACTGCCCAGTCAATCATGGGCTTCAACGAACCAACTATGCCGGTTGAAGAAACTGCTCATCTCCTTGGCGTAGCAGCCGATCCATTGTATTTCAATTACAGACTTACAAAAGCTATTGCAAAGCTTGGAGAACCAGTAGGTCAGGTTGAAGACCTTGAGTTGAAATGCAAGCGAGATGGAGAGAAGCCGAATCTTATCTATGCAAGAAATTTTGATGAGCAACTTGATAAAATTGCAGAGATTATTAAGAACCGTTCTCTAACAAATGTTGGTATTCTTTTGCCAACAAACGACAAAGGTCCTATGTCAGTAGAGTATGTTAAAAACTACTTGAAAGGGAAGGGAGTGACATGTGAGTTTAAATTCAATGCCAATCAAGAAACAGAAATGGACTTGGATTTCCACTCCACAAACCCCAAAATAATGACATGGTGGTGTGCGAAAGGGCTTCAATTCAAGGATGTTTTCATCCCTGGTTGTGAAACTGCTTTTTCTGCAGACAAACGCGCCGCATTATATGTAGCAATGACTCGTTGTAGTGAACGGCTGTATCTAGGCTATTCTGGTTCCCTTTGTGAGTTTTTCCCAAATCCATCGTCTTCAATCTACAATACATCAGATGACGATGATGTAATCTGAAAAAATATGAAGCTCTATATTCCAACTTCGTCTCTCAATGCAGACAGCATCCTCTCTTGTGAATGTGTTGCCCCGGCTCGTGAATGCTCTAAACGAGTTTTCGGATACTCACATTTTGAGATTTTGGAGGAATTACGTCAGTATGATTACTGTACATTAGCTTTCACAAAGATACCGCAATTCAACATCTATGACCCAACCCGAGAAAACTATCCTATGGTTGTTGAAATCGAAGCAGACACCCCGGAGGGTTATGGTCTCTTTTATATAGGCATCTTTGACGGTATTGCCGTATATGCTTCGGCTAATCCTATAATAATTTCTCCATCCAATACAAATCTTCTTTTTTACAGGAAGCAAGATTTGGTGTATACATTTAACAGTTGCTCCGATAGTGCTAAATGTAAGTTTTTTGATTACTTTAAAAGCCATTTTCATGGGATAGGTTCTGCTGAACAAGGACCTGCTCTTTCTGAATTATTACGAAAAATATCAGTCCCTAAGTTGGAATCAACTTATTCTGAAAATGCCTACGATAAAGCGAAAGGTTTTATCTGGGGATATGCTCTTGGGCTGGTTTATTCTCTCTCCTGAAATCGCCAAACTCTTAAAAATCCAAAAGCGAGTCTACGACATAATATCATCGATTAAGTCTGATGGTAATATTCCCAACTCCTTAAAATTGGAATTGGAAACCTTGGATAATGAATATTCACTATACGATCCAATTCCGGCAATTGCTAAAAATCGATGGAATGAGAAAATTTCTATCCTAACCACAATATTTTCTGAGTTGCCAAATGGAATACCAACAGCAATTCTTGATAAGATACTTCGGGACCTTGGTGTCGAAAATGAGGCAAAATCTAGATTTCTTGCGGATGAGGGCATAAGCCTTCGGAAATCACTTCGTTCATACAGTCTGACAGGAACATATGGTTACGAACAATACAATCAAGAACTACGATTACATACGCATGCGTGTATAGTCCGCAATCGCAAGGAAATACTAAACGGCACGTTATTTCAAGACCAACTTGAAGTAGATACAAGTTCGTTTGAGTCAGTGACATTATCAAATGAAAGTGAGGATGATAGACTGTTTAATAACATTGCTAAGCAAATCATTTGGGATAATCTCGTTCCTTCTCTTGAAGAAATACGTATCAATCGTAAAGATGTAGCTGTCAATGTTGTTAAGACTCTGAGATCTATCATTGAAGGGATGGGGCAACAATGGCAAGGTTCTGATACGCAGGCATACTTTGACAGTATGCGTAAAAACATAAGTAAATACGAACCGTTTGAACTCATGGATATTGACAATCCTGTACTACAAAGTGTAGCAGCATTTATATTAAAAGGTGAAGATTATGACAGCCTCAAATCGTACCTCGAAACCAATGCTGTTACGCAGTATCAGTATGCACTTGCTTTATGGGGCGGTCTTGTTGGATATGTATCAATCCCACGGACTATATTTGACGGATTGAGTCGAGATATTGTCGTTTCCATATATAGTCAGGTAGAAAAAACTCTGGATAGGATCGACTTGCCACTTTCTCTACCTGCAGAAGGTTCACAAGAAATTTATACTGAACCAATAGAGGTCACCACTTTTGAGCAAAATCAAAAAATGCATTTGCAAATCCGAAACTTTCGCCAGCAAGTTTTGGAATATTTCCATAAAGTTGTTAAAAAGAATAAGAGAAATAAAGAGCTATTGGAGCAAGGTCTTTTATTGGCGTTGGATAAATTCGGGAATGACAATGACCCATTACGTTTCGTAAGCCTTCTAAATGATTTTAGAAAGTACGGATGGTCTGAGATGCTCAAGCCATGGAAACAGATGTGTGAACATATCTGTCCGGATTATTCTTTCCAAACGTATCCTGTAGCATCTCGTGTTATTCGTAATACAATAGATGCCCATCCAATCCAAAACAAAATGACTTGTTTACATGGATCTGAAATAAACACCACGTTTTCACACAAAGAACCGCTTAGTGGATTTGGAAAAAATGTCAAGGATGCTTTAGATCTATTTTCTAGTACGGATAACATCAATTCGGAGATAGAACCTAAATTAGCAACATGGAATGAGTCACTTCGGGCTAATAACGAATCTTTACTCTATTCCGGAACTATAGAAAATGTGGTCTCCAGACATTTTCCGAATCTTCATAAACAAGTATCCATAGATATCAGATGGTTTGTTGGAAACTACGCCTCTACATATAGAGATGAGAGGAGTGGGAAAATTACCCCTGGGCGATACGCCAATAGTCCTAAAGACAATCAATCAGTATTGGATAAATTTGCTAACTATCTCCATAATAAGCAAGAAAGTAGTCAGGCTTGGCTTAGAAAAATATATTACAATGTGCCTGTGGAACAAATTTTAAGTCTCCTTTATTCTAAATATGGCAATAGATAAAGTTTACATTCAAAATGACGAGGGCTCTATGATTGAGGCTATAGCACCCGTTATCATATCAGCGAGTCGCTCAACAGATATACCGGCTTTCTTTGCTAATTGGTTTTTCAACAGATTGGTAAAAGGATATTGTTCGTGGATAAATCCTTTCAACCAGCAAAAGCGGTATATCTCTTTCTCGCATTGTAAGGTTATTGTATTTTGGACTAAAAATCCTGCACCGATTATCCCATATCTGCATATTCTTGATGAGATGGGAATTCATTATTATTTTCAATTTACGCTAAATGACTATACCAATGAGAATTTGGAGCCTAATATCCCATCTTTAGAATATCGGATTGAGACATTCAAAAAACTTTCAGATATCGTAGGTGCGGAGCGAATAATTTGGAGATTTGACCCCATTATTCTTAGTACTGAAATTCCTCCACGTTCCATCCTATTAAAGATATGGCGCATAGGAAATGCGTTAAAAAGTTATACAAGAAAACTTATTTTTAGTTTTGTAGACATCAATGCTTATAAGAAAGTACAGAATAATCTCATAAAGGAAACAATTCTATTTACCAAAGATAATGTTGGAGAAGGAGAAGGAACGGATGCTCAAAAGAATGAGATTATAGAGGGTCTTTGCCAAATAAGAGATATTTGGAAAAAGGAAGGATGGGATATAACTATGGCCACTTGTGCGGAATCCTTGGATTTGGAGAAATTTGGGATTGAACATAATAGATGTATTGACGGGGAATTGATGGAGAAAGTATTTGGAGAAGATAAAGAACTTGTATATTATCTTCGATCTGGAAAGTTGCCTGAGCCTAACCTTTTTGGTGATATATCAGAACTTCCGGAAACACATAAGAACCTAAAAGATAAGGGGCAGAGAAAACTGTGTGGCTGTATGATCAGCAAGGATATTGGTATGTATAATACTTGCCGTCATTTTTGTGTCTATTGTTATGCTAATACTAGTAGGAAAGTTGTATTGGATAATGCTATGAAACATTCGGATGAAAGCGAAAGTCTCATAGACTAATGACAGCGGTTTATAAGATCAAGGTTGGACTATACATGAGAATATACACTGGATCTTACGTGCCACATTATTGTAAGAAATCTCTATTGTTGGAAATTTCTGAAAAGAAAGAATCTTGGGTCATTCCTGTTTTTTCATCAGGTGTGATGGTTTCAGGTTTGTCTGCCTCGTTACAACAGTTTGGTTTGGTCTTTATATATGCCAGGACAAGCCTAATCCTATATATGTATATATGTATATGGGACTTGTAAAGGAAAAAGTTCGGATGGGAGCGGGAGTGTCTGCACCCATTTTGTTGTTGGGTGTTTGCTTGCGTTGGTTTGCTTGGGTGAATGCGTTCGAAATTGTGATTTAGTCGGAGTTGGACGGCCTGTTGGGCCGGCGCGAGGAGCCGTAGCTGTTCATCAGCTCGCGCAGTCTTTCGGGCGTGATGGTGTCGATAGGGTGAAACATGACGCAAATGTACGAATAAATGGAAATAAACAGTTAATTTTGCCGATGAGTTTTACCCGGCTCGATATCCCCAGACCCGCGGACAGCGCGTGGCCGGGAGGGAGCCGTCAAGAGGCTGGTGTGATTATGAATATTCTGATTATCGATAATTACGATTCGTTTGTCTACAATATAGTCGGTCTTCTGCAGAGGGAGCGGGCTGCCGCCGGCGGTATCAGGCCTGACTGGGATGTGGTGCGCAATGATGTCATACCTTTCGGCTCGCTTGACCGTTATGACGCTATAATACTCTCGCCGGGGCCGGGTGTGCCAGGTGAGGCCGGCGGACTGATGAGGCTTGTGGCTGAGGCTTCACATGTGCCTATGCTCGGCATATGTCTGGGTCACCAGGCCATAGCGCAGCATTACGGGGCACGGTTGTGTCAGCTCGCTCATCCGCGTCACGGACATCCGTCGGTGCTGACCGACATTGACCCGGCCGACCCGCTCATAGGGCGGTGTGGTGACGGGAGAGGCGTCACGGTGGGGCGTTATCATTCGTGGACGGTCGACGAGACATCGCTGCCCTCATGCCTTCATGTCACTTCACGCGATGAGGAGGGTCACATCATGTCGATGCGTCATGAGTCGCTCCCGACGTTTGGCGTGCAGTTTCACCCCGAGAGTGTCATCACCACATGCGGCCGCGAACTGCTGCATGACTTTATCGTTTATGCGGGTGAGTGCAGCCGGTGACGGCAAAAGGGGGGTGTCAGATGAGGCCGGGCTTATATGACAAAAAAGCGAATCGAAATTTCCGATTCGCTTGGATGGTGGAGTATAGCGGTATTCACTCGCTTAACTCTTAACCGTTTATTTATCAGTTGATTGTCTTTTGTAATTGAAAGACTACTAACAAATTTTTCTAACAAAGTAACCAATCGTCGCTACTCAAAGCGTGGTTAATTCATCGGCAAAGTTACACAAACAAATTAAAAGTCCAACTATCATAACCAACTTTTTTCAACCTCATCAGTCTGCAATCTTTTAAAATTTGCCTTTACATATTTTAGACACTGGAAACAGTCTAACAAGCAATGCTAACAATTAGGGGGTATTTCCGTATTTATATCGCAGTGGTTAGAACTGGAGCAATGATACAAGTATTTAGGCGTATGACTGGAAACGTAGCAAATCCCAGTAATATTGAGCAAAAGAAAACAAAAATAAGTGGGTGGGTATGCCTTTAGGTGGGGTTTCTGTATATATGCTCGACCCTTATTTTTTCAAGCTCACTTTTTAGCTTGCGACAATTAGTGCAATTTGAGCTACTACAATATTGGGCTAAATGGGTTGAATAAATTTTGGATAGTTTCACTTTTCTTATTTCTCAATATCTTATAACGCTAATTTATAACATAGTATAAAAAGTATAAGAGTAGCCAGTTGGATTTAATCAATCATAGATAAATAGCCACATTTTTAAGTCCGCATTTGGTGGTAAATTTTTAGCGAGATAATCAATTACTTTAACTTTTCACACATCAACCATAAATTAAAAGCCCAAAAATAAAGACTGTCAAAGAGATACATCAAAAATTTTTTCAAGAAAAGCAAACTTCAAATTAAACTTCTATCTATTCGTAAACGAATACCGACACAAAGAGAGCCTAATCAACTCTTTGCATTAATCGGTATCGTTACACAAATGGCAAAAGAAAATCGATTGACAAAGCCCAGTACCATTCAAGAAAAAAGAGCGGTGCAATTTGCCGTTGATTTACTGACTAAGCACGGCTACGGCTACACTATCCCAGTGGGATTTGTAGAGTTATCCAACGAATTGAACGAAAAGGGGGTGAAAATTTCCTTTATGACGGTAATCACATATTGGAAAGCACTTGAACGTATGGGCTATGCCACACGTGAAATGGGCGCACGTATCAACGGAGTTACCCACAAACTTAACCGCTACGCATTTCAAAAACTCATCCAGTAATGAACGATGGAAACAAAAGTAAAACGACTTACAACCCACAATATTTCCCTTGTCCAAGAGGGCTAATCGGGTACATTTGTAGTTTGGGATTGTCACCAACTGAAACGAAAATATTAGCGTGCATTACTGAACTATTCGGAGCATGGAATTATGACAAATCGTATAGTGTCGCAGTTGCAATTTCAACATCTGAATTTCAAAAGGCTATCCAGTTACGAAGTAATAGAGCGGTGCAAGATGCTATAAAATCTTTATGCAATAAGGGGTTTATTGAAGTACAATCTAAAAGAGGCTCAAAAGCCAAATATAAAGTGATTGATACTCATTTGTACCCTCATAAAAAGCAAATCAAAGGTGGGTAAAGTTTAAAAAAAGTTTACCCAGTCTATGGGGTGGGTAAACTACTTTACCCAAATTCCTACGATATTGGGTAAAGTGGCAATTTTTGCTATTGATAATATAAAAGACTGATTATTAGTGGTGTTGTGCTGATTTTTCAATGTGTTTGGGGCTACTCACAATATTACAATGTAATATTGTGGAAGATATAAGAGAATAATAAGCCCAATAATAACTAAAAAGACCATACAAAGCCAATTTAACGACTTTGTACGGTCTTTCTATATGGATTGTGGTTTACTTGCTGAATTGCTGTGAAATCGCGTCTAATAGCTTTTCAATGTTCTTTCGGTTCTTGCTCATATTCTCACGCCCCTTTTTAGCGACACACGACAACACGGCTTTTGTTTTGTTTGGGGCAATCTCCATTAGCTGAATATCTACCCACTCCCCAAATGAAGCCATTGAAGCACCAACACCCAGCCTCATGCGCCCCCCGACCTCATCAACTCGGTTAACCTCATACCCTAATTGCTGTGAAGCCTTTTTGATAGCGTCAATTAAGGCTGTTTGACTGCAAGAGTACATATACTCTTTTGGGGCGTTGCTCTTTCCTGCGTTCATCGCTGTGCGTATGATTAGACCAATCACGCCACCGATAGCAACAAAAATTAAAATCTCCATTACAATTCAATGCCTTACAATTTCCTATCCGGCTGTTACGATTATACAAAAAAGGCGTGGAAACTGTTAACTAACCAAATTTCGGAGGCTCTGGACTGCCTGACACTTTCGGATAGCAACAGCCCACGCCCCGATATTGCATATTGGAGAATATACAACCAAGGGCGTAGGCATATCGCAAACATCTTTAAGTGTCGTGAAAGTGTCCAGTTTTCCGAAATAAGATATTGCTAAACGCCTACAATTATAAATTGCCGTCCACTATTGTACGGCTCTGCAAAGATACTAATTTTCTTTGAAGCCTCAACGCCAAAAGAGTAGCAATGTAATACAACCAATCATTTTCAGCAAAAGCACCGTGTAAGAGCCTTAAAATAGCCTTACACGGTGCTTTCAAAAAAAGAGCGTCCAGTTATATTCACATACCACTGGGATAAATGTAAACGTTCATCTGCATTTGTTGACCCAAACTAACCGCCTATATTGGTGGTAGTCTGTTTCAAATTTCGTTACCGCTGACCTCTTTTATTGCCATTACTATGTTTGTGTAATCATTATCGGAGACGTTGAGCATATCCAGTATTTTGAGAGCAAACTCGGTGCTATTTGTCGGTATCAAATAGACATCGCCAAAAGCAAATTTAATAGCCTTTACAACATCGGTTGAGGGTTTCAATTCAGCGTGATAATAAAGACACTGGGAGCTGTCTTTGTCGTAGGCAACCACAAACCCCACTAAATTAGAGTATTCAATCAATTTCATATCTTGTTGAGGTTGAAAATACTGGGGCTGCTCATCAAAGGGGCAACCCCAGTAACGATTAAAAAACAAGTGGTTGCAATTCGGTGTCTTTTATATAGTGTTTTTCCAACATTCGTACACTTGTACCGCCGTGCTTTGCCAGTAGCGTAGAGTTCACGCCAGTACTGGCAACGTGAGAGAATACCGACCGCCTAAAGTAATAAAGTGTTAAGCCATCAACGCCTACAAGCGTACCAACCTTTTTCAAATGGGCGTTGATGTTACCCAGTACGGTATTACTGGCAATTCTCCACTTGTCGTTACCGTCTTTCGTGGATATATCCCAGTGAGTTTCATTCATAGGGAAAGGAAGCAAGTAACCGCCTTTTGACTGACCGCTATATTTTTCTATTATTGCCAGTGCATTAGGGTTTAATGGCAATTTTACTTGCTGTGGATTGTTGTGTGTGCGTTTTTTGTATGGGATATATTCCAATACTTTAGTACCGTTTGAAAGTGTGTGTATCATATCCGACCGCCACAACAGCATATCAGCAGGGCGAGCCATTGTATAATACTGGAGTAAAGCAGCGTCCAAGTATAACGGTTGCATTTGACGGTTGCGGTGTCCTTTGGGGTTGATAACTTGACCGCTGAAAGATAGTACCTTTTCAAATTGTTCAGCGGTAAGAGCCTTCAACGGTTCGGCTGTGGTCTTTACTCGTATTGGGGCATCTTCACGAAAACGATACTCTATTACATTGAAATTCTTTTTGCGCTTTCTTGCCTCATTGACTACGTGAAGCAATGTAGCGTTAAGGTTCTTGTAATTTTTGCCGTTCTTTACTCGCTTTACCCAGTTGGCAAAGGCCATTAAATGCTCATCGGCTATTTTTTCTATTGGAGTATCAACAAGCGCAACACCGTTATACATCGGCTTTTCAAACTTTCTTACTTTGCCCTTTGCGCTCTTGTGGTCTTCTCCATTGAGATTGTTGAACAACGACAAATAGAGTTGATAGTTTTTTGTGGGGAGCTGTCTTTGTTCGTCAATCAACACTGAAATGAAATCACCCAGTTTTTCCGTTAGGTCTTCAGCATCCCTATTTTCTTTGATAGCGTCAATCAGCTGTTGAGGTGTCGTAATGTTGCCAGTGTCTAAAAGTTCATCGCACTTGTCTTTGATAGCGTCTAACTTTGTGTTGTTCGCTTTCTCGGTGGCGGTGACTGGCTGAAACCGCTGGGTTTTCTTGTTCCAAGTTGAGGGGTTGTAACTTTCCAGTCTTTCAACTGGGAGTGCCTTACGGCTTGACGGTATGCCCTTAAAAGCGCATACCAAACACACCAAACCTTTTCTCTTGCCTGGTGCGGAGGTTGTAAATGAAAAAATGATTGTTGCCATCTTGTTTTTAATCGTTTGGCAATGAGTAACGATTTTCAGCTACTGAAAGAATACCTTCATTTGTTAGGCCTAACATATTTGGCTAACATTTGTGGCTTTTGATAGGCTATTGTCAGTAACTGCCGTGTGGTTTTTATGTTCCAGTTAAAAAAGTCAGTACCACAATTTGACTTAATTGACTGAAACCCACTCAATTGAAAAAGACTTAACCTTTAATTTGTCGGTTAAGTCTTAAGTAAGTGGAGTATAGCGCACCGAAAACAATGGAGTCATGAACAATCATAAAAGTTCAGTTGTTTGATATTCGGTCAATTACGCCTATGCGGTGAATTGTTAACAATCGTAAAGTGTATTTTGACATCGCTC
>Ga0209064_1003832_pt1 | contig 12273 bp, 6 predicted proteins | sample Inofromicrocosms_FD_187498 | JGI IMG/M metagenome (GOLD analysis project Ga0209064, IMG submission 187498) | Mouse cecum microbial communities from Vienna, Austria - Inoculum for glucosamine and mucus D2O microcosms (SPAdes) (version 2) | ecosystem: Host-associated > Mammals > Digestive system >... | reverse complement strand
GTCTTCTGGCGGTAAACACGACGGTAAAAAATCAGGCGACCCGACCGGGTCACCTGATAATCTATGTCTCTTTTCAGAACAGCCGTTAGGGCTTTCGTTATCCCGAACTCGCGTTCTTAGATAAGCCTTGTATGCGTTTCCACGGGTCTTTATGAGCCGTAACAGCCATTCGAAGAAGTAGATTGCGTAGAAGGGTATGAACAGCAGTTCGCGCATTTGGGCGGTGTGTATGGCCTCGTGGTTGATGGTTTCGGGAGTCAGTCGCATATCTCGTTTGGCGAAAACGACTCCGAAAAGGTTGATTGCGCCGTAGTTGCGACCGAACGGTATTATATTGTTGCGTATAACCTTCAAGGTTGTTTAGGAATAATGTAAATTCGAGGCTTGTGGCATTGTGCGCCATAAGCCCCGGATTTATTCGTGTTACGTCAGTGTTCTGGTGCGAACATCGGGTCCCAGGCGGGGAGGAGGGCCGGTTTCTGCTTGAGTACCTTCATGATGTCGGCAGGTACGTATTTCTTGTCCACGACGAGGCGGAACATGTATTCGTCAAACCATCGGTCGGTCATGATGAGGTGTCCGTCGTTGGCTCCGGGTCCCCAGCTGTTTTCAACCATCCATTTGAGTGGCTTGCCGTTTTCGTCGAGGTCTACGGCGACGAGGGTCATGGCGTGGGACGACGCGCTGGCATATGTGCGTATGCGGTCGGCCTTGTCCATGCCGAAGTCGGTTCCCATAAGGGCGGAGTAGTCGAAATTGTCAATGTCGAGCACTCCGCGTTCACGGTCGAGGAACTTGCCCACGTCGCATGAGAAATACATCATCGTGCTGTCTTTGATTGACTCTATAGCCATTTTCTTTATGTCTTCCACAGGTAGGTTGACGTAAGTCCAGTTGCGCCCGTCGTAGGCGTGGCGGTCGAAGTCTATTTCATAGAGCCTGTAATATTCGCGCGAGGGGTCGTTCATAAGCATCACATAGTCGTTTTTCAGGTCGTTTCCTGCGAACTCCTTATAGAACGACTGCGGAGTGTAGGTCTTGGTGCTCACGGCCTTTCCGTCCTTGTCGCGGCGGGTGAACACGAACTCCGTGGGCGGCTCTCCGAGCGTCAGTGCGAGCATGCGGTACACGTCGCCGAGCATCTCTTCCTTGCGTGCCTGGATTTCTTTGCCGCTTTTCCCTTCGCCATGCATCCTGCGCAGCTCGAGGCCGTATTCACGGAGCTTGAGAGAGATGAGGCTGTTGAGCTTGGACGTGTTGTTGGCGGTGAAGGTCTCCTGCATCGCCTCTGCCGGGACTACGCCGTATTTCATCAGATTGTCGGATAGCCCGGTGTATTGTCCCCCGTCGCTGAGCGGATTGCGGAAAAGCCAGTCCACGGTCTTGTCGTCCATAGGCCTTTCGGCGCGGTCGATGATTCCCTGAAGGAAAAGGTTGGCCTTTTCGAGCTGGTCGAAGAAGAAGTTGTAGTTTTGCGAAAGCTTCAGTTCCGGCAAGCCGTTCTTTGCCATCATCTGCGAGCGAAGCACGTTGAGTCCGGTGAAGAGCCAGCATCGGCCCGAACGCTGCTGGTCGGTTATCCCCTTGCTCGGCACGCGGTGGGAGAAATGCGTGTCGAATCCGTTTTTTGCATCAGGGTTTGTGGCGAGCTTGTCGATTGCGTTTGCGCTTATGGCGTTGCGCAGCGCGCGTGTGGAGGCCGACCGGTCGTATCCGGCTTTGAGCCGGGCCATCATCTCGGAAGAGATGCCGCCGTCGGCGGAGAAGGCGATGAGCGGCATCGAAGCCATAGCGGCAACGGCTATGGAAGTCAGGAGTCTGTTGGTCATTTCTTATGGGTTGTTTTTTGTTTTCTCGGATTGTCGTTGTTGTTTCCGCCGCAAAGATAAGCAAAAAATCGGTATGCAAGAAACCTTTTGCCCGCCTCTGTGTTGTAGCATCTATGGACGCAGTGTTGACATGTCGGGGCTTCAACGCCACGACAACCGCATCCAGGCTATGCTTGCCGTCAACTTATGGCTTCTGTGAGTTGAGGGCAAGCAGTGTGTCGAGAATACGGCGGTCGTTGCTCAGCCTTGGCACTTTTCGTTGTCCTCCGAGCTTTTGGGAGCCTGACCGTGAAAGCCAGTCGTCGAAGAGGCCGGGACGTGCATCCACTATTGTCAGCGGGTCAAGGAATATGGAGTGGCTCCGCTTGGCCTGATAGTCGGAGTTGAGCTCCTGAAGGGTCTCGTCGAGTCGGGCGGCAAACATTCCGGAGTCGGCAGGGCGGTTCTCCCATTCCACTATCCATTCGTGGCGACCACGGTGGCCGTCGCAGGTGAACACCGGGCCTGCGGTATAGTTCTTTATCGACGCTCCTGTCTCCCGGCATGCTTTGGCCAACGCTTCGTCCGCGTTGCATTCCATCAGCTCCTCGCCGAAAGCGTTGATGAAGCATTTGGTGCGTCCGGCGATTGTTATTTTCAAAGGGGCGGTGCTTTCTATCTTCACCGTGTCGCCGAGGCGGTAACGCCAGAGTCCGTTGGGGGCGGTGATGACGAGTTCGTAGACTTTCCCTTTTTCCACGTCCGCTATGCCCGCAGGCGGTGAGTCCGGACGCGAGACATCGATGAATTCGTAATATATGCCGCAGTCGATTATCAGGAGCATCGCAGGGTCGGCAAGGTCGTTCTGGGTGGCGAAGAATCCTTCCGAAGCGTTGTAGGTTTCCATGAAGTGCATGTCGCAGCCTTCGGTCAGGCGCCGGTATTCCTCGCGGTATGGCCCGAAAGCTATTCCTCCATGGAAGAACACCTCGAGGTTTGGCCATACCTCGCTGAGGCTTCCGGCTCCTTTGAGGCTGAGAATGTGCTTGATGACGGTCAGGAACCAGCTCGGCACGCCCGATATGTTGGTTACGTTGTTGTTCAAGGCCGCCTGTGCAAGAGCCGGGAGCTTCATTTCCCAGTCGGGCATTAGTGCTATCCGCTTTTCAGGCACGCGCACTAAGTCGGCAAGCGGCGTGATTCGCTTTATCAGCGTCGCGCTCAGGTCGCCGACATGCACCCCTTTGGGCAGGTCGGGAATCTCGTTGGCGAAACTGCCGCCGAGAATCATCCCTTTTCCGGCGAATATCCTTGTCGCAGGATTGGCCGCTATGTAGTGGCTCACGGAGTCTTCCGCGCCACGGTAATGGTTGAGGCGCAGGCTGTCGTCCGTTATTGGTATGTATTTCGATTTGCCGCCTGATGTTCCGGAGGATTGAGCATACCACCGGCACCTGCCCGGCCAAAGGATGTCGCGGCCTCCTTTGATCATCCGCCACACGTCGCCGCGCATCGTTTCGTAGTCGATGCACGGTACACGTTGCGCAAAAGCCTTTGCCGGGTCGTTCTCGCGCAGTATGTCGGTGAATCCGTAGCGGTTGCCGACTTCTGTCGAAGCTGCACGTGCCAGCAGCCTGCGGAGCATTTCGCTTTGCAGACGGTCGCCGTCAGATGCCCACGAGAGTGTGCGGCGTGCGCGGCGGACGAAATGAGGCTTTACGAGCGGCGTGAAGTTCATGTCGTGTGGAATCTTATATTACAATGCAAATTTAATGCAAAGAGTTCACATCGCCAAACACGCGGACTGTGCCGATGTATGCGTCAGTCGGCAAAACCCTCATTCGGCGTACATGGCTTCGATTTCGCTGGCGTATCGTTTGGCCACCACGGGGCGACGCACTTTCATGGTGTTCGTTACCTCTCCGTTCATTATTGAGAAGTGGTAGGGCAGGAGCGTGATGCGCTTTATGCGCTCGTAAGTGGCCATATCGCCTTGGACGCTGTCGATCTGCTCCATCATGAACTTGATTGTGCGCTCATCTTTCAGGAGCGTTTCGGTGTCCTCGTTGCCCAAGCCATGGCGCGCTGCCCATTCGCGCAGTTGCGAAAGGTTGGGCACCACCAAGGCTGTTACGAATTTGCGCCTGTCGCCTATGACGGCCGCCTCGTCGATATATTTGTTTTCAGCGAGCCGGCTTTCAAGTGCCTGTGGCGCGATGTATTTGCCGTTGGATGTCTTGAACAGGTCTTTTACCCTTTCTGTGAGCACGATTGAGCCGTCAGCGGTCAGGTATCCGGCGTCGCCTGTGCGGAAATAGCCGTCGGAAGTGAAAGCTTCCTCGTTGGCTTTGGGATTGTTGTAGTATCCGGGAGTGACGGTAGGGGCTTTGACGAGAATCTCGCCCTCCTCTGAAATCTTCACGTCTATTCCCGGCAGAGGCTTGCCCACGGTGCCTATTGTGTAGTCTGTTTCAGGGAAACAGCTCACTGTGGCCGTGGTTTCGCTCAGTCCGTACCCGATTTTGACATTGATTCCCACCGAACGCATGAACTCGCATATCCTGTCGCTGAGGGGCGCGCCTGCGGTCGGGAACATGTTCGGTTGCGGAATCCCTATGGCGAGCTTGAGCCTCGAGAATATCTTCCTGTCCCAGAAGCCGTATTCCTTTTCAAGCAGGGCCGGAGGCGTCTTTCCGAGCCTGACATAATCGATGTTGCGGCGACGGCCCACGGACAGCGCGCGCTTCACGGCAAGCCGCTCCAGCCGCCCCATGGAGGCAATCTTCTCCTTGACTCCTGCGTATACCTTTTCCCAAAAACGCGGAACGCAGCACATCACATTCGGGTGTACGGTGTGTATGGTGTCCTGGATTACCCTCGGGTCGTAGTTCACGGCTATCCTTATTCCTTTTGTGAGGCAGAAGAATGACCATGCCTTCTCGAATATGTGCGACATCGGCAGAAAAGCCATCGATACATCCTCGTCCGATATCATGGTCAGCTCTTCCAGATGCATTTCCATGGCAGCGTCATAATTAGAATGGCTTATCACCACTCCTTTGGGTTCCCCGGTGGTTCCGGATGTGTATATGAGCGTGGCTGGGTCGTCCGGGAGTCCGGCTTCACGGCGGCGCGACACAAGGCTCTTTATGTCTTCCGGCGCTTCCATGCCGAGCCTCACGAAGTCATCCCACAAAATGCTTACCTTGTCGTCTGGCTCGAAGTCAAAGCCTGAATTCTTGAACACCACTATCTTGGCGACTTTGTCGGGATTTCTTTTCCAGTAATTGTATGCAAGCGGGTATTGATGCTTGTCGCCTACGAAGATTATGCGTGCCCCGCCGTTGGACACGATGAAATCGAACTGTTCCTGAGAGCTTCCAGAGTACACGGGTATTGCTGCCAGACGGTTGTTGAAGCCGCCGAATTCGGCAACCAGAATCTGGGGCGTGTTGGGACTGCATATGGCAATGGTGTCCTTTTCCTCAGTGCCGAGGATTGCAAGCGCATACGCCGCGACATTTACCTGCGCACGGAAATCCGACCATCCTGTGGACAGCCATTCGCCGTCTTTGCGCCAACAGAACCGGTAAGCTTCCCGGTCGCCGTATTTTTGTGCCTGATGGTCTATTGTATCAACTAATTTGTTCATTTATAGTTGTTTGGAGGCGGAGTCGTTTATGCTCCTGCCTAAAAAGTAATCAAAGGTAGTCATTTTTCTTGACACTATTCCTAACAATTCGATATTAAGGGAGTTTTTGCTGTTGTTCCCGACCACCACTGCCGCAGATTCTCCCGACAACGGAATATCCCCTATGGCGTCAAAACCGCTCGTTGTCCATTGACAAAAACGCTGCACTGACAGTGCTCGGCAGACGCAACAATGTCTCCGGCGGATACATCGCTTTCGGCAACGACCGCAATGATTGTCTTGTCCTCTAATAACAACAACATTTCATATATGTGTCATAATCCAACACTCGTATCCGTATCTGTAATGGCTCCTAATAAAATACCTTTTTTGGATTTGGCGTATGGGAAAGATGATGTATCCATTCAAAATGAAAGACTGATATTTTCCAAAAACATCTCAGGAAACAGGGTTATTATAGGTTCGTCTGTTACAGATGAAAAAGAAGAAGGAGAAGTTGTCTTTCAAAAAGGAAAATATGTGATTTCCGGGGAAGAGATATACATAGAGTGTGGAACTGCAATCGAACGAGGGGTGGAAGTAGAATTTAAAAGCAGATGAACGATGAAAAAACATATATTGTCAGGAGTATTTACATTGCTTTTGTGTGCAATTGCAGCAGTTTTCACCTCATGCGAGTCGGAAAATGAACCTCATATGGATTCTAACGTCAAGCTTATTTCGTTTTCGTGGGATGAACCTGACCGGATTGACCATGATTTTCCTATGGACAGTCGGTTCCTGACGGTGGATTATTCGGTAGAATCCCGCACATTGTCGTTGGTTGTTAATTATCTGAATGTGTACACATTCGATGGATACAAAACATTAGTATTGACAGAGGGCAATGTGTTGTCAATCGGTTTTGCCGAAACGGATGTCTTCGGAGGTGGCGTATTCCCTGACAGTCTGCATAAGATAACCGTAAAATGGGAGTTAAATGTAGAAAAATCGGGTAACTGCTTAATCAGAATCTATGATTTAGGTTGCAGTAAAGATGAGCCTGCCAAAGAGTTGTTCCAAAACGTCGAGCCTGTCGTAGACGTGGAACTTGCTCTTGGATCAGATTTTAAAAAAACAATCGAATTCGGGAATAACAAAAAATGAAATCTTCAAGGATTTGTCTGATATTGGCTTATGCCATATTGGCAATCGACGCAACCGGATGCGACAACTGTCAGGATGCCGTTCCGCCTCCGGATTGATTTCCGGTTGTTTTTTTGAAAGACGTGGCCTCAAGGTTATGATGAGGATTGATTTCTGAAAAATGATTAAAAAAACGCCTCCGATTTTCGCAAATAAAAAATTTATTGTAATTTTGCACCGAAACCGGGTAAAGCGTCAATCGGAGGTTGCCGTGGACGGTTTATAAAAGCATGCGGCAGTAGCTCAGTCGGTAGAGCATCAGCTTCCCAAGCTGAGGGTCGCGGGTTCGAGCCCCGTTTGCCGCTCCACAACTCCCCAAGACACTGAATTTACTTTTGCACTGGTTATGATTTGGACAAAATGTAAAGTCAATGTCTTTTTTTGTTTACTACGGTTTGGCAGAAAGAACACAGATATACCGCCCAGCGTGTATGGCATCGGGAAAGACCGCTCCCTTTGTCGCGTATGTTCGTTTCCGTGCTTATGCCGCAGGACAAATGCCACATTCTATCGAACGCCAAAACTCCACTATTCAATGAAATCGGACAGATACGTCATTATCAGCACATATGACACTCCTTGCGGAGAGATCATCCTCGGCTCTACAGACGACAAGCTTTGCTTGTGCGACTGGGTCAAATCCCGCCATCGCCGCACGGTTGACAACCGCATCCAGAAAACCCTTCTTTCGAGGTATATGGAGGGGGAGACGCCTGTGATGGAGGAGGCCAAGAAGCAGCTTGCCGAGTATTTCGACGGCAAAAGACGGTCTTTCGACCTTGAGGTGCACCTTACAGGAACAGATTTCCAACGCAAGGTGTGGGACTTCATCAGCAAAATCCCGTATGGCACGACGAAGTCGTACGCGCAGCTCACATGTGAGGTGGCTTCTGAATCCGATATACGTGCGGTGAGCAACGCCGTAGGTTCCAACGCGCTGTCGCTCATAATACCGTGCCACCGCGTGATAGGCAGCCGTGGACAGCTGACGGGATATGCCGGAGGCCTTCTTGCCAAGCAGTACCTTCTCGATCTTGAGAAGGCGAATCTGGCAGCTGGAAATGCCGGCGGCGGAGGGGCGGCAGAGTGATATGCCCTTGATATGGCAATGTGCATAACGGAGCCGCCGACGACTGCGGCGGCTCCGGTTTTTCATATCTTCTCCTTCCTTATCCGCATCCACTTCCCTCTTCAACAAAAAACAGACAATACCTTCCGCTTATGAGCATAGCCGCCATCTTTTCTTTCCCGCTCCAGCAGCCTGTGGCGATTTTTCTGCTTGTGCTCGTCATAATACTTCTGTCGCCGCTGGTCTTCAAGGCCCTCAAGATTCCCCACATAGTCGGGATGATAATTGCCGGAATGGCGGTCGGCCCTCACGGGATAAACCTTCTCGCGCGCGATGCGAGCTTCGAGATATTCGGACAGGTGGGCATACTCTATCTGATGTTTCTCGCATCTGTGGAGATAGACATGTTCAATCTTAAGCTGAATGCGCGCAAAGGGCTTGTGTTCGGGCTTCTTACCTTTGCCATACCTATGGCTGCCGGGATTGTTGGTTCTGTGCTGGCTTTCGGGGTAGGATGGCTTTCTGCGGCTTTGATAGCCTCTATGTACGCGTCCCATACGCTGATATCCTACCCGATCATCAACCGGTTCGGGTTGCAGAATTCCAAATCTGTGGTGATTGCGGTCAGTGCGACCATAATCGCGGTCCTTCTCGCGCTCGTGGTGCTTGCCGAGGTGGTCGCGATAAAGACAGAGGGCAGTTTCCGCTGGACAGACATTGTCAAGCTTATGGTGCTTATGGTGTTGTATGCAGTGTCGGTCGGATTCGCTTTTCCGTGGCTCACGCGGTGGTTTTTCCGTAAGGTTGCAGACAACGTTACGCAGTTCATCTATGTCCTTGCCATGGTGTTCGTGGCTTCGTTGCTTGCCCAGCTGATCGGCCTTGAGCCTATACTCGGTGCCTTCTATGCTGGATTGGTGCTCAATAGGTTCATCCCGTCCCGGTCTTCACTGATGAACCGCATAGAGTTTGTAGGCAATGCCATTTTCATCCCTTATTTTCTGATAGGGGTGGGGATGCTGATAGACATCCACGTCATAACGGGCGGATTTAATGTGGTCAAGACCGCCGTCATAATGACCGCCACGGCATTGGTATGCAAGTGGATGGCGGCGTTCATCGCCCAAAGGATGTTCGGCCTGTCGTCAGACGGGAGGCGCATAATGTTCGGCCTCACTTCGGGAAAAGCCGCCGCCACCATAGCCGCCGTTATGGTAGGCTACAGCAACGGGCTGATCGACGAGGACATAATGAACGGGGCGGTTCTTATGATACTTGCATGCTGCGCCGTGGCCTCGATCACTACCGAAAGGGCCGCAAGGAACCGCCGCATGCACATACAGGAGAGCGAGATGAAGCCGGGACGTCAAGGAAGCGTCCGTGCGGCACGGCAGCTCGTGGCCGTGGCCAACCCCATAACAGCGGAAGGAATCATGAAGCTTGCAATCCTTATGCGCCATCCCTCCAACAGAATGCCTATGACCGCATTGTTCGTGCGCAACAATGACGACCCGGCCAACCGTGCCGTGGGTGAGAGCGCGCTCCGGGAGGCGATCAAGGCGGCTGCTTCGGTAGACCTGAAGGTCAACGATGTGGAGCGGTACGACGTCAACATAGTCTCAGGAATCATAAACGTGGCCAAGGAGCGGGATGCAAACGACATAGTGATCGGTCTTCACCGCAGGTCGAACATCGTGGACACTTTCTACGGTTCGCTCATAGAAGGGCTTCTCGGCTCGACAAACAAGATGGTGGTGATGGCGAGATGCTTCATCCCGGTCAACACCGTAAGGTCGCTGATGGTCATCGTGCCTCCGAAGGCCGAATACGAAACCGGCTTCCGCGAATGGGTGGGAAGGATAGGCAATCTCGCGTCGCAGCTCGGATGCCGTGTCAATTTCCTGGCCGACAACGCCACGATTCCTTATATACAGGGTGTCATATCCACCGAGAAATACAATATCCGGCATCATTACGAGATTTTCCGTTCGTGGGACGACTTCCTCATCTTCTCGAATCTTGTCCTTGAAGACGACCTGATGATAGTGGTCGGCGCACGTCGCACCTCGATTTCTTATTCTTCAGAGCTTGCCCAGCTGCCGTCGTTCCTCGGCAAATACTTCAAACGCCAGAACCTGGTGGTGATTTATCCCGAACAGTTCGGCGATGCTGTTGATATGCCCACGCCGATCGACCCGCTTTCGCAGGCTTCATCAACTGCACCTTCATCTCTGTTGCTGCGCCGTCTCCGCATCTCGTTCCATCGCAGGTTCCGTATGACGCAGCATCAGAAATCACGGACATCCGTTCCGGGGCCTTCTTGACGGCCATGCTTGCGGTTTCGGTAAAAATTTCGTAAATTTGCACTCGCGTTACGCGAATGTGGCGGACAGCCCCTTTTTCTTATTCGTTTTCGACCGAAACAATATATATGACCGAAAAGAGTCGATTCCATCTCAAAACCCTTCTCGCTGCATCGCTTCCGATGGCGGCCGGCTTCGATGCCATGGCCCAGCCCGCCGCGTCTCAGCTTGAAGCGGCGGCTTTCACTGAAATCAACGCTGATGCAGGCAGGGAGGAGACCGCCGATGCGGAGAGCCATACCAACGGGCTTATCGCCGACCTCGCCTGGGTGCTCCTTCTCGGAGCCGTGGTAACGCTCCTTTTCAAGAAGCTCAAGCAGCCGGTGGTGCTCGGCTACATCCTCGCAGGTTTCCTCGCCAGTCCGAAGTTCGTCTATCTGCCTTCGATTTCCAATCTCGAGAACATAGATTTCTGGGCAGACCTCGGAATCGTGGTGCTTATGTTCACGCTCGGGCTGGAGTTCTCGTTCAAGAAGCTATTGCGGTCGGGAAGTTCTGCCATAGTTACGGCTCTGATAATCATTACGGGAATGGTGCTGGCAGGCTTCGGTGTAGGGAAGCTGCTTGACATGAACTTCATCAACTGCATCTTCCTTGGAGGCATGATATCCATGTCTTCGACCACAATCATATTGAAGGCTCTCACCGATTTGGGACTCAAACAGAAGAAGTTTGCGTCGCTCGTGCTTGCAGTCCTGATAATCGAAGACCTTTTTGCCGTGCTTATGCTCGTGTTGTTGTCCTCGTTGGCGATGGGCAACGTCGAGGGGTCGGAACTGCTTTACAGTGTAGGGAAGCTCGCCTTTTTCCTGATAATATGGTTCGTGGTCGGGGTCTATCTTCTCCCTTCGGGTCTGAACCGTCTCCGAAGCTACCTGAACGAAGAGACGCTGCTTATAGTTTCGATGGGGCTTTGCTTCTCGATGGCCGTCTTTTCGGTGATTTGCGGCTTCTCCCTTGAACTTGGGGCTTTCGTCATGGGGTCGATTCTGGCCGGGACGATGGCGGCAGAGAGGATGGAGAAAGTGGTGCAGCCTGTGAAGAACCTCTTCGGGGCTGTCTTTTTCATTTCAGTGGGAATGATGGTGGATCCCGGAGTGCTTACTACGTATTGGAGCGAGATACTTCTTCTTGCGGCAGTGGTCATAGCCGGTATGATAGTTTTCGGCACGCTCGGCATGCTCGTTACGGGACAGACCCTGAGGGTGGCCATAGAGAGCGGCTTCACACTGACGCAGATAGGAGAATTCTCTTTCATCATAGCCTCGCTCGGCATGGGTCTCGGTGTGCTTCAGGCGTCCCTGTATCCGATTATCGTGGCGGTGTCGGTGATTACCATCTTCACTACGCCGTATTTCATAAAGTTTGCCGATCCGGCCTATGGCTTTGTGGCCCGGCATCTTCCCAAAGGTCTGGATTTCCTGATTTCACGCTACTCGAAACAGGAGATTGATGCCAACGAGGCCCGCAGCGCATGGAAGGCCGCAGTGGGCCGCAACGCCTGGCGCATGCTTCTGTATTCGGTGATACTGGTTGCTATAATGCTCATAAGCCGGATGCTGCTTTATCCGCTGCTTATTGCATACATCCCGGCATGGGGGCATCTTATCGCCACTTGTGCCACGCTTCTGGTGATGCTCCCGTTTCTCGGCGCGTTGTGTTTCAGTTCTCCGTCGGCTGACGGCGGACAGCGGCAATACGATGTCCCTTCGGTGGCCATAAGGATAATACGCTACATACTCACGCTCCTTTTCATAGTGTATTTCCTTTCTGTGGCATACGGTTCCACGACAGGATGGATAGCCGGGGTATGCTGTTTTGTCTTCATAATGATTTTCGCTTCCCGCAAGCTCAAGGCACGGTATACGGCAATGGAACGCCGTTTCCTCGACAATCTCAACATCCGCGAGAATACCCGGCTGGGGCTCAACAACAATCTCGTGGACGATATGCATCAGGCATACATAGAAGTAGGCCCCTACAGTCCTTTTGTGGGCGACAAGCTTATAGATTCGGGTCTTAGGGAGAATTACGGGGTGAGCATATCGAGCATCCAGCGCGGACAGAGGATAATGGCTTTGCCTTCCAAAAACGAGCGCATATTCCCCGGAGACATGCTCGGCATCATAGGAACCGATGACCAGATAAAACGGCTGAGCGATGACCTTGAGCGCGACGAGAAGGCTTATTTCCAGC
>Ga0209064_1003829_pt1 | contig 12284 bp, 22 predicted proteins | sample Inofromicrocosms_FD_187498 | JGI IMG/M metagenome (GOLD analysis project Ga0209064, IMG submission 187498) | Mouse cecum microbial communities from Vienna, Austria - Inoculum for glucosamine and mucus D2O microcosms (SPAdes) (version 2) | ecosystem: Host-associated > Mammals > Digestive system >... | reverse complement strand
TCAACACCTAACGGAGTTGTATGCAAGTCTGTTATACTGAACGGATATTCTGCTGTCGGACACATAATCAATCCCAGTCGTTAAGGTTGGCGATGAAGTCGTCAACTGATGATTCATCGAAAATTTCGGGAAGGGCTCCTGTATTAACATGGTAGTCGTAATCGACCATCATATCATCAACGGCGTTTTCTCCATATTCATTATCTTCGTAGTCCATCAATCGTTTGTTTTTTGGATTTCGTCAATCCGTTTTGAGAACTGTTTGTAAATGAAGTAGAATCCGGCAAACATAAATACGCCGAGGATAAACTTGGAGCTGTTTGTCAACATATCATGTTCACGCAGATACTGATTACACAGGGCAATGATTGCTCCATAAAATCCAGCCATCAACAATAGAATGAGTAATGCTGAAATGGCTTTTTTCGCTGTGGGATTGAATCTCATTTACTTGGCAACTTCCTCTTTGAAGCAGTTGGCGGGTTTGAAAGCCGGAATGTTGTGAGCCGGAATAACGAGAGTAGTATTCTTGCTGATGTTACGGGCGGTCTTCTCGGCTCTCTGCTTCACCACAAATGAGCCGAAACCACGGAGATACACGTTTTCGCCGTGTGCGAGGCTGTCCTTCACAACGGTCATGAACTGTTCGATAACGGTAACAACCGCAGCCTTGTCGATGCCGGTTGTCTTTGCGATTTGCGATGAGTCCGAGTGCTTCGCACCGCGCACCGGGTTGTTCCCGATGGTCACCTGCTTCGCGGTCGCCGACATGCGCTCTCGGCTCATGCGCGAATATATTTCACTCGCTATTTCTGCTTTTGTCATTTTCTTGTAGTTATTTGAATTTGATACGTTTTCGTAATGCAAAGTTACTAAAAATCGGGCAATTTTAGTTAATTTTGTAGTCTCAAATCATTCAAAATAAAAGGCTACAAATACATTTATCACAAACGTAACCAAGCGACCATAAGGAATAATAATTATCTTGAATTAAAAGATGATGATTAAGAACATAATATTTGATTTCGATGGCACTCTTGTAGATACAGCACCGGTCATTCTTGCAACCATGTTTGCAACATTCAAAGAACTTGATTTGCCGGCTCCTTCACGCGAAGAATGCAAATCGACTATCGGGCTAAGATTACATGAAATTCCGTCAAAACTGTTTCCTAATAGAGCGGGTCTTGGCGAGATATACACTAAGACATACCAACGCCTCTTCAAGACGTATAATACCCCGGGGGCAATTATTGCATTTGAAGGAGTGCCCGAAACGCTGACGGAATTGAAAGACAGCGGATATAATTTGGCAATTGCGAGTAGCCGACACAGGTTCTCGCTTGAAGAAATAGTCAACAGTTTGAAAATGTCGACTCTGTTTGACATGATTATTGGTGGTGACAACGTCAAGAACGGAAAACCATCCCCCGAACCAGTTCTCACTATTTCCAACCTAATGGGGTGGCAAGCCAACGAAACTCTCGTTGTTGGCGATGCCGGCGTAGACATCCTTATGGGTAAGTCAGCAGGGTGCAAGACTACGGGTGTGACGTACGGAAATGGGACTATTTACGAACTGCAAAATGCAGGTGCTGACTACATTATTGGCTCATTTGCTAAGATTAAAAATATACTCTGATTGATGACAAGAAATCATGTGGTTGAAATAATATCTTTGTCTCGCTCAAAATACGAGTAGAGTTGCATTAGATGTGGCTGACAGGGTGATGTCTCGGTCTGCTTTGAGTCGTGTATTCACAACGTTGTTGATATGTTTATCAAACACATGGACAAAGCGTGCAACATTAGACTGATGATCGATAATGAAAGTTGGGAAATATTTCGGTTTCATCACGCATAAATGGGTGGCACTCATGCCACCCATTTATGCGACCTGCGTCTATAATCCATAACATCACTTGTCTGAAACAGGGATATAACTAAATAGTTTAGTTTGTTACAAGCTTCAGGCCTATTATGGATGCAATCAACGTGAAAATGAAGAATAGTCGTATCGGAGTAGCGGGTTCTTTGAAAAAAACTATCCCCATGATGACTGTGCCTACTGCACCAATACCGGTCCAAACAGCATAGGCTGTACCTATAGGCAATGTCTGGACAGCTTTGGCCAACAGATACATACTGAGAACCGTTGACAAAAGGAAACCTGCACCCCAACAATAAAATTCAGTGCCAACAGATGTTTTGGTCTTGCCTAAGCAAAACGCGAGACTGACTTCAAACAGTCCTGCAAGAAGTAAAAAAATCCAGTTCATATGATAAATTATATACGATTTTAATTTGGGGCCTGTTAATTCCAATTCCGAGTGCAAAATTACCAAGAATGCGTCGGACTATATTTTACATTTGATAAATAATAACCACATGCTGAATTATTTGTAATTTTGCAATCTCGTTACTATGGATATAAAAGAGATAATAGATTGCAGATATAAACTGCCTGAGAGTTCATTGACCAAAATATGTGAGTCAATGGAAAGAGTCTGTTACCCCAAAGGATATAATGTTCTTGAAATAGGCAAGATAGAACGTGATGTGTTTTTCATAGCAAAAGGCATTGTTAGAGCATATACTCTTGTCGATGGCAAGGAGGTTACTTTCTGGATTGGAGAGGAAGGTGCTACTATTGTATCTATGATGGGCTATGTAAGAGAGCAACCCGGCTACGAAACAATGGAACTCATGGAAGATTCGGAACTCTACGTTATAAAGAGAGAAGTATTGCTACGCCTTTTCAAGGAGGATATTAATATAGCGAACTGGGGACGTAGATTTGCTGAAACTGAACTTCTTGATGCTGAAATGCGTGTTATTACCTTACTTCTTTCAACAGCGACCGAACGTTATCAGGACTTTCTTGATACTCAACCTAATTTATTACAACGACTGCCATTGGGATGTATTGCATCGTATCTCGGCATAACACAGGTTAGTTTAAGCAGAATAAGGGCGGCGATTGCCAAGGATAACGGTTAACTCACAATTTTAATCATTTTTCTTGGTAGCTTATGATAAGGACTTTTGATGCATTTCCCTAAATTTCAATCATCTTCAGTTCCTGCGTAAGTCGGAATGTTCGTTGACTGTCGAGATCTGCCCACTTTGAGGTTATCCTAGGCGGATTTACTCGCGTATGTGCAAAAATTGAGTAGTCAATCGTGTCAATGATTTGTTTGCCGTCATTGTCAAGTTCGCGCACATCGGCCCATGTAGGAGAGCCGAAAGGCGCTTCACCTCCTCGGTAAGAGGGTACATATCTGAGTAGCTTTACAGCTTCTGACGGGTCAGTGTCAAGATTCTTGATTGAGTCGTTCAATGTTTTAACAAGAGTCGGAACATCATCGGACACTCCTGCATCTTTGACCCAATCAACCAATAACGGACTGTGGCTGAAGAAAATGGTCTTGCCACTGACTATGCGTGTCGTTGCGATAGTCATTCTTGGCAATATTTCGGTCAGTAATGACCTGATTGTCCGGGTATTTTTTTCATCATACCGCACTTTCTTCCCAAAATCAGCAAAATAGTTGAGGTCATGATTACCCATCAGAAGATGTACATTATCATGGCTCTTTACATAGTCAAAAAGTTCCCGAAGATTTGCAAGAGACTCCTCATTTGTGATTCCTTCAGCCGGATAGGGATCGTGGTAATCTCCGAGAAAAATTGTATCCGCATCGGGATATAGTTCAACGGCACGGCGCCAGAACTGACGTCCGTGAATATCAGGTATGACAATTATATCATTATTGTTATAGGCCATAACTCAGTATATTTATCAATATAACAAATCAGAGCAGATATACGTCTCGAAATTCGGTTTGCAAATTTACGAAATGTATCTCAAATTTTTGTAACTTTGCGGAGCCTTAGGCCCTTATATTCCGCTCATCAATTACTATTTCGAGGGCATGGTAAAGTCTTATGAGGCTCGCGTGGCTATACCGGATAAGAAAATCTTAGATATAGCTGCCAAAGAGTTCGGCATAAATCCGGAGAAAACATTATTCATTGATGACTCTCCTTATAACATAGCGGTTGCCAAGGAATTGGTATGGCAGGGTGTAGAGGTCAAGCCCGGCAGCGATTCGCTTGTCAAAATTATTGAGGATTATATCAGTTTACAATACTAAAACACATAGCACCAAAAGCCGACTTTTGGCGGCCAAAATTTTTGGCAAAATGAATGCGATGGAGCATCAAACTTCACCGACCTTATTTCTGATATGGTGTCGGTTACGTTGTTTCGTTTGTCGAACCACTCGTCACGTTTCTGATGGCACTCTCTGAGAGCCGGAGCAACTATTGATGAAGAGTTCTTCGCCTTGGGGGAGGCATTCGTACATTACTCTGTCACTTACCATATTTGCTTCCATATTTCCGCTCGAAAATATAGAAGTGTTCCTTGCCCCATTTAAGCATCTGGTCAATAATCGGGACAAGCGACTGACCAAGTTCTGTGATTTTATATTCTGAACGGGGAGGAAGTTCAGGATAGATTGTCTTTGTAATCAATCCGTCTTCAACCATCTCTTTGAGTTGTATGTCAAGCACACGCGGCGCAGCTTCCGGCAGACATTTGTGTATTTCACTGGGGCGAAGTGGCTGTCCGTTTCTCAACTCATCGAGTATGCAGGACTTCCATTTCGACTCAATCAGGCTCATTGTAAGCCTTAAAGGACAGTCCAGATCCACAGGTATTTTCTTTTCGTATGCCATTGGTTCAATTATATTTTTCTTTCCGATTGCAAAGTTAGTCAATAACTGTCTAATTTCCATATACCGAATAATTTTTCGGTATATGAATAATTTTTCGGTACTTGATTTAGAGATATTACCATTGTAACTTTGCGGTGGGTTCTGATGGCTTAGCCAACACGCACCGGCTTTGCCGACATGCGTTTCAGACCCACTCGCGATTGCTACGCAATTGTCATTCAGAAAATCAAACAAATACATAAAGATATGCGAAACGAAATCAAAGAATACGAAGCAGTGGCTAAAGCCGCTGAGAAGTTTGTAAAAAGCGTAGCCGAGGGCAATAGCGAATACGCAAAGACTCTGTTCACCGACGACGCCGTTCTGTTCGGCATACTTAATGGTGTCGTTGAACGTGGCTCAATCGAGCAGTTCTACCACAATGTGGATACTGTTGGCGCAGGTGCCGAGTTCAAGGCTCGTATCGACGTGCTTGCTGTTGAAGAGACCGTAGCCGTTGTGCGTGTACTTGAAGAAGGATGGGGAGGCACCATCGATTTCACCGACTTCCTCCTGTTGCTCAAACTCAACGGTGAATGGAAGTGTGTCGCAAAAGCATATAATCAGAACTCAGACACAATCAGCAAATAAGCCTATGAATAAAACGATTATAGTAGGATTGTCCGCTATTATAGTACTTTCGTCATGCTGCGACAATTCTGCAAAATGTGAAAACGATTCCGTCGCCAAGTGCGACACTGTTTGCGGGAAGCAATCATGTAGTCAGGCCACTACAGATGAGATTGACGGAATTAAGAAGGCTCTCGGCTATTATACCGAAGCGGCTGTAAAAGGCGACAGCAAAATCGCCATGCAGGGGTTCGCTCCTGCGGCAACAATGTCGTATGCCGAAGGCGACAGTCTTGTGACTGTACCCATTCAGGCACTCTATGACTATTACGACCAGACCGGACCCCAAGGTGTAACATACGAAATTGCAAACTGTAGCGTAGCGGGAGGTGTAGCAATGGTACGTATCGAATCCAAATTCGGCGAAACCGAGTTTACCGATATGTTCACTCTTGTCAAAGACGGCTCTGACTGGAAGATTGTCAGCAAAGTTTATCAAACAAAATAAGATATACAGCATCCAAACGCCGCCTGTGGCGGCCAAAATTTTTGGCAAAAATGAGCGGGGCAACTTCTCACGAGGTTGCTCCGCTCTGACTATGAAATCTATTGTTATGCTGTTATTCTTTCTTTGATGAGGTGGGTGTTGGCGTTGATGAGGTTGACAATGCGGTCGTGGTACTCGGTGTTCTGATTGCAGACGCCTCTTGACTGAACCACCTTTAGAGTTTTGAGGTCAACCTCGATGGTCTCGATTATCCTGCCGTCTATCCTCGCTGAGAAAATAAGGCTGTCCTCACGCTGGTCGTAGGCTGTGCTGAACAGACATATATGCTGACATTCAGCCTCATGTCGGTATTCCTCAACGCTTTCCAATACCTTGACCTCAATCTCTCCGTCGTTGATACGGATGCCGAAAAACTTTTCTTTCTGCTCTTTGAAACTCGCTTCCCTCTCTTGGGCTTTGCGGATGTCCTCGGCTTTCTTCTCCTTCTCTTGGATGGTTTGGAGTTTTCTCACATATCGGTCGTGTTCCTCTTGGAGATTAGCGGGACAGATGCATCTGGGAGATTGAATGTCCTTGCCACATCGCTCCAACATCTTGATGTAGTCTATCCACATCTGCGAGTTATTGACCTTGTAACCATTGCGGTAGGCTACCTTTATAGTGTTCCAATAGATGTTGATGTCTGCCTTGTTGGTGGGTCTATAACATAAGTATCGGAGTAATTCTATCTCGTTGGCTTTCATCAGTGTCTCGGCTTTAGAGTTGGTCAGCAACTCTTGGAAGAGGGTTACGGGGTGGATATGGTGGCAACTGCCTTTGAAGCCGTTGCGCTTGATTGTGTCCGTGACCTTGATGCGAGGGTAAACCCATTCATCCGATATGCGTTGGAGGCTTCGTTGTCACGCCTTATCTCCAATGGAGAGCCAAAGGCGAAACTGTCTATATAGTGTCCGAGAGTTCTCTGCAATCCGACAACGGTTGTATTACCTTTGCAGTCAATCCAATAACTGCCGATTTCAAGATAGGCGGGACTTGCCTTCATACCCTTCCGCATTTCAACCATCATCAGGAACATTCTGACTACCTGATAATTTTCGATGGTGGTGATAACGTTGAAATAGGATTTGTCTCGGATAACACGCTCTTTGGTATCCTTGATTTCTATCTGTGTGCCACATTCGGGGCATAGACACGTTCCGTTTCGGGTTTCCAGCCACTCGTGACCGCATTTCATGCAGGTACATATTCCGTTCTTCAACCGATAACCATAGTGATTGATGGTAGAGTTGAGTGCCCAGTTCATTTGGGAAGTGGTGAGCGGGCCCAGTCGCCCGTTCAGTTCCACTATATGTTTCTCTCTTAAAGTTTTTGGTCTCATAGTCTTGGGGTGTTTTAGAGCTCATCAAAAAGGTTGGGGATAGAGTCAATCTCTGCTCCGGCTTTGGGAGCGGTGGCGGTCGGCTTGGGTTGAACCTTCGGCTGAGATTGTCTGCGGAGTTCTTGGAGTTGTTCCTGCTTGAACTGCTCCATAGCCTGCTCTTTGAGCGTGGCTTTGTCTTCCTCGGTGAGTTGGTCTTTGGAGATTACTACCTTGCAGTTGATGGGTTTGCCGATTTCCTCTGCGGTACAATCGCCATCCCAATAATGGGTCGCAAGCGAAAATACCTCCTCGTTGGTCATTACGCTGACACCCTGACGTTTGACTTCGTTCAGTATGAACTGACAGCACTCGGAAAGGGACTTAGATGGGTCTGCATAGCGGATAGCAAACAGATTGTCGCTCTCTGCACGGCTATCGAGATATTTGCGGATAGCCTCGATAAAATTCTCAGATGATTTCATAGTCGTATATTTTAGAAAGTTAATACCCAATAAATTATCAGTATTGCGGTTATGAGGGATATTACCCAGCCCGCACCTCGGATTACAGGTCTGACTATCGCCCACACCAGAGTTCCGATTATTGCTCCGATGATGATTGCCACCACCTTTGCAACATTTTTTATTTGGTTGAACCTGAGGCTTTGAGCTTCGCTTTGACTTTTTATGTGGCTGTTTGTTTTCATCGTTGCGACTTTTTTTTTATTTGTATATCACCATCGGTTTTCGCTTGCTTGACACCTCAAAGGCGTGTGTGAGCAGAGGGGATGTTCGCCTTTGACGGAAAAATACGAGCCGACCAACGGGAGGTCTGGAGATTTTTCAGTCAAAAGCAAAAGAATATCCCCGGCACCACACGTTCCCCACTGGCAAGCAAGTTGAAAATCCTTGTTGATTAGACAATAACAGGAGCCACGACTCCGGCACGGTGAAAACACACGGACACATAATCATCTATGAATATAAATTCACAACTGATTGATAGAAAAATGGAATTGAGCGACACGACCAGCATAGTCTGTGAAGGACAGCCGACGCAGGAAGATTGTACTTCACAGTCTATGCCGAGTGTCGCAGAGTCAAAGCGGCAAGTGATGGAGCGGTCGGAAAAATCCTTTCATAGCAACGGCGCCAAGAACACGGATGAACGGCAGATAGTCTCAGAGGAAAAAGCAGCGTCCCCGATGCTTACCTCGGAGGTGCTGCCGGTTATAGGTGTTCCACCGATGCCAATAGGCGGGAGGCGGTCAATGGGTGTCAGTGGCTCGTCCACCGTCTCCCTTTGACGGCATCCAGCCGCCAACAATGAAGACCGCTCCCTCTCTTGCCGCGCACCATGTTTCACCGTAATTCAATGACAGCTCAAAACCTTTTAGGACCTTTATGGTTTACAAATGAGAAATATTTTGTAACTTTGTCAACTGAAAAGATGCTTAGATATGATTAACGACGCAGAAAACATATTCGGACGGAGGCTAAATCAAGCCCGCCTTATTAAAGGACTTACGATGGATGAGCTCGGGAAACGGGTTCAGCCGGCCATAACCCGTCAGGCCATAAATAAATATGAAAAAGGGCACACTGTGCCGGATAGCCGTATGCTGATAGCCTTCAGCGCGGCACTTGGTGTCAAACCTGATTATTTCTTCCGACCTTTTACTGTCGCCGTTGACAAGATAATGTTCAACAAGAAGGCAGGAATATCGGAACGAGTCATCGCATCAATACGCGAAAAAGTCAGGGAGGAATTGGAAAGATACCTTGAAATTGAAGAATTGTGCGGAAGCAGTGCTGTTTTTACACTCTATAAGAAGGAGATATGCACTGCCGACGAGGCGAGAGAATATGCCAATGAAGTGCGGATAAAATTCGGTCTCGGATTTGACGGCATATCAAATGTGATAGAGGTGCTGGAGGATAATGGTATAAAAATCATTGAAATCTCTGAGGACGAATCATTCGGTGGTCTCAGTGGCTACGCCAACGACATAATCCCCGTGATTGTGGTAAATAGAAACCTGACTTCTGAGGAGAAGCGTTTCACGTTGCTTCACGAACTCGGGCACCTCATAATGGATTGTCCCTCGGAATCTGAATCAAAGAAGATTGAGTACCTTTGCAATACGTTTGCTTCGGAAATGCTTATGCCTTCGTCTGTATTGAAAGGACGTCTTGGCAATATGCGCCATGACATATCATTGGCAGAACTGAGTGATATTCAAAGGCAGTATGGAGTTTCGATAGACACCATAATGTTGTCGCTGAAAAATCTCGGAGTCATAACCGGAAGACGATACAACGGCTATCTAAAAAAGAAAAAACTCTTTCCTGATTTCAACGCGATTGTCGGGAAATCCCTTTTTGTCTCGGAAACATCCGGAAGGTTTGTCAGAATGGTATATCGTGCAATAGCCGATGAAATTATATCATTGTCAAAGGCTGCATCCCTGCTTAATACCTCTGTTGACAGAGTCAGGTCTCAACTCCAGCTTGTATAGGCAATGAAAATAATAGTCAACGATACAAATATCTTCATCGACCTGCATTCGGTAGGTCTTTTGGAAGAATTATGCCGGTTGCCATACGATATTCATACTGTGGATTTTGTTGTGGCTGAAATTGAGGAAGCTGAACAACGAGAAATTTTCGATAAGCTTGTTGACGAAAATAGAATCATCGTTGACGGATTCACTGCCGATGAGGTATTGGAAATTGTTGAGGAACACTCAGCGGTTTCCAGCAATCTTTCCATTCCTGATTGTTCTGTATGTTATTTTGCGAGGAAACATAACGTGCCGATGCTAACAGGTGATCGACGGCTAAGACGTTATGCCGAACAACAGTCGATTGAGGTGCATGGAATCCTTTTCATATTCGACGAGTTTGTAAGATATGGTATCGTATCAACAACAATCGCCGCATAATGTCTGGAAAAATTATTTACAATCAACGCCCGGCTCCCTAAATCCGAAATCAAGGATCGTTTGAAGCGGTGGAGAGAGGTGCGAGATTAAGAAAAATGAAGACAAGAGAAGAAACAATATCTAAGCTCAATGAGCATCGAAGCACGACTCCCTCAAAGTGGCGGGAGAATGCTGAATGGCATATGGCGAATAAATCGTGGTTGAGATACTCGCAAAAAATCGCGATGATGATGCTTGACAAGATGGAGGAACTCGGATTGACGCAAAAGGCACTTGCCGAACGAATGGGTTGCTCCCAGCAGTACATCTCGCGTGTTTTGAAGGGTACGGAAAATCTGTCAATCGAGACAATCTCCAAGATTGAAAATGCCATTCATCTAGAGATCCTCGAACCGGCTTTTGCGCCTCGATGAGCTTTCTAACACTCTGCATAAGAATGGTTAAAATGAACCCCCGGACTTGAAAGTCAGTGGGAAAACTATTAACTTTGCATCACCCTTAGAACCCTTACGGGTCATGCAGCGAGCGGCTGTGTGAGGATATAGAGATTTAGGTTGCAAATTCGCTACACACGAATGTTAACCAATTGCAACTTGTTGATATATGTGCATTTGGAGTGTAAGAAACAAGTCCCTCCAGCTCCACAATCAACGCTGATTTTCAGTAATTTACAAGATAACACCCAATTTTACACCCAAAAATGTAAGATTGGGTGTTGTTTATTTTTTTGTTGGTCTAAGGTCTAATTGGAGAAAGACAAAAGGGAAAAGAAGGGAAGAAATTTTATTTTCCCTTTCGTTCTTTTCCCCTAAAACCTAATCACCATCGGCACATAAACACTTCGGTTTAGTGCCACATATATAAGATACGGAGCTAAAGCGGAGTGACTATTTGCCGAAGATTTCCCGGAGTGCGTCAGCAAAAGCTTTGTTGCATTCGCTTGGCATGTCACTTATTGGCTGACGATATTTCGAGCGGTAGAAGCTCATCTTGATGCCGAGGTTTGTAAGTATGTCATTGAGCCACTACTCCGCCTCCGGGTCTTTCGGCAGGCGCAAGGACGGCACGTTGAGGCGAGACAAAAGGAACAGCCGGCTTACAGCCGAGGCAGAGTTCTGGAAGTGCATGGCCCTGATGAAGGCCGGCTCGACAATCAGGATCCCTCGCCGGAAGTTCCTCGGGGCATCGCCTGAAGTGGAGCAGGCTGTAAGGGATATAATAGCAGAGAACATAGAGGAGTATATCCGGGCCGAGTTCCCGGGCAGGACATTTAGGATATGAGACAGGACATATATAACCATATAAGGGAGGCTCTCGAGGGCCTCGGGGAGATAAGGCACATCGACCTTTGGAACCGTAACGCGGAGTCCATCGACGAGGAGGCCCCGTGGGAGCGCCCGGCGGTGTTCGTGGAGTTCAGGCCAGTGAGATGGCGCGAGATCGAGAGCCGCGTGGAATACAGGTGCACGCCGCAGGTCGCCCTTCACATAGTGACGGACTGGGTGCCGGCATGGGGAGGCGCGCCCGGGGCCGGGATGATGTTCGACCTTCCCCGGCTGATACACGAGAGGCTCGCGGGGCTGTGCGGCGAGCGGTTCTACGGGCTGGAGCTTGTTGAGAGCCACACGAACCACGACCACGAGGAGATCCTGGACATGGTGGAGGTGTACGAGTGCGAGGCAAGCAGGATATTCTGAGGGGATGAGCCGGGGCGATTCCCCGGCCGCATGGCAGGAATAACAGAGGGGCGCCGTCACGGAGCCCCTCTGTTGCGTTAATATTTATGAAAAACAATAGAAATTTCTTGTAATAATATTTTATATATCAAAATTTGTTTGTAATTTTGTAGAAAGACCTCCGAAGGGGCGCGATAACTTCAAGCTTGTGAGGCATTAGAGTCGTAATTTTACGGCTCTAATTTTTTTAGTTCTTCCAGAATGGATTTTTTATCCGAAAAACTGGAATCTATTTTTACTGCCTTATCATGATATATTAGAGATTAAATAAAGTTAGATGTTACGCACGTGCCATGAATCTCCAGTTGTGAAGTCCGGCGGCAAGATGGAAAATTCTGCTGACGAAGTCATTCTTGCGCAATCGACACTCATCCTTTACAACCC
>Ga0209064_1003828_pt1 | contig 12286 bp, 7 predicted proteins | sample Inofromicrocosms_FD_187498 | JGI IMG/M metagenome (GOLD analysis project Ga0209064, IMG submission 187498) | Mouse cecum microbial communities from Vienna, Austria - Inoculum for glucosamine and mucus D2O microcosms (SPAdes) (version 2) | ecosystem: Host-associated > Mammals > Digestive system >... | reverse complement strand
ACAATGAATTATCCAAATTTTCAATGTACTCTTTTGCGCTAAAAATCAATATTTCTAAGCACGTGTTTTTATTAATATTTCAGGTGTTTTGAATGACGTTTTTCGGAACATCAAACTGAACACCCTATTTCTTATTTAATGGAGACAAAAACAGAACGTCAAAAACTAAATAGAATAAAAGCAGTATTGGCAGAAACCGGACACACCGGCAAATGGCTCGCCGAGCAACTCGGAAAAGATCCCGTCACTGTATCTAAATGGTGTACCAACACCTCCCAACCTGATTTGTATACCCTCAATGAAATTTCAAATCTTTTAATGGTTGATAACATAGATTTAATTGTATCATCACGAAAAAAATGACTACATATTGAATCTATGTGTTTACTTTCGTATCACTTTAGGTATAATTAATAAAAACTTTTGTTCTGAAATAAATATCAAAAGTTACAAAATAAATGGATACAAAAAAATAATGACTGTCGATGATGAGATAGCTTATAATAATTATAAGTTGACTGCAGATAAAATCCTACAGCTACTATCTCAAATCAGAGAAGACCCATCGGCTTCTGCTAAGCGTTGGGTTTGGGAACTTTTGCAGAATGCAAAAGATGTTCCAAATCGCTTTGGTAAAGTGTCTGTGGAGATAGAATTAGTGTCTCAAGACACACTTATATTTAGGCATAATGGAGACTGTTTTAGCACTAAGAATATTACTGGGCTTGTACAACAAGTTAGTTCTAAAGATTCACAAAATCTTGAGGGTCAAACTGGCAAATTTGGTACTGGCTTCATCTGTACACACTTACTCTCAGACATAATTGATGTTGAGGGTATTGTTATATATATGGGCGTACACCGCCGTTTTGCCATTAGTCTGGATAGAAGCGGATATCGTTCTGAAGACTTGTTACCACGTATTGCATCTACTTTAGAGGAACTTCGTCACATTGAGACCACTTACCCTATAGTAGATAATTACGAAGCCAATCGCACTGAGCTATCCTTCGATACAGTCTTCACATATCATCTTACTACTGAAGAAAAGCAGAAGTCTGCTATTGCAGGGCTTGAAGACCTTATCAACACTCTTCCAATAACACTCGTCACCCAGTCAAAGAAGATAAAACAGGTTCGAGTAATTAATCGTCTCAAAGGTACTAATGTAGTATATACCTGTAATTCCGAATCTTTGGGTGACAATGTACGTCTGTCAAAGGTTGTTATAGATGATATAACAAAGTCTTATATCAGTTATATCACCGACGATGTAGCATTGACAACGGAAGTAATTCTCAACAACGGCAAGTATGAGATTGTTAAGCGCGACCACAAACAACCTGTATTATATCGTGATTTCCCTCTCATCGGCTCAGAAAAGTTCTATTTCCCATATACACTTAACGGCTTTGAATTTAATCCTACGGAACGCCGCAATGGTCTATTACTTAATAGTGCTGACCATCCAAGTTGTATATCTAACAGGCAGATTGTCGACAAGGCTGTAGATGCGGTATTTAAATTTAATGAATGGCTCATTAGCCATAATGCCACAAATAGATATATGTTAGCATCGTCACGTATTCCTGAATCTTCTGAGAAGTACAGTGAGGATGTTGCAGCGCCTTGGATTAAGAATCTTCAACTTAGATGGAGAAAACAGCTTCTTGATGAACAGTTAGTAGAAACTGAGACTGGTGTGGATATATTGAGAAATCTCTCCGTACCTGCTTTCTCAGCTACAGCCACAAAGGAGATTAACGAGAAATTTTTCAATCTGCTTCGTGGTCAGTATATAGGTCGTGGCGTACTTCCTAAATATGAGCATCTGCATGGTTGGCTTGAAGTCATTCGTCCAGAGTATGATAATTGGGAAACAAAGTTGAAATACGAGAAAGATGATTTCCTTACAGACCTGTCGTCTTTAAAGACACTTTCTGCGCTTTGTGTGAAGATTAACAAAATAGAGTCACAAACAATTGAATGGCTAAACGAGATTTTCAAGTTCCTTGTTGATCAGAATCTACTTATTGATTTTGACAAATACGCAATCATCCCTAACCAGAAGGGTGAATTTAAGCTACTTAAAGACTTGAAATCTGATCAATCTTCTCGCATTCCAGAAATTCTTAAATCCATCTACAATAGTGTTAATCAAGACAATGCTACAATACAGGACATTCTCATGAATGCAAGTGTCGATGCAACAATATTCGGTAACACTCTTCAGCCTTTCAGCTTGAAGGAAATGATTGTGGTACTGAATACCTACATAAAGCAAGGCACATACATTTATAAGAATAACACATGTGTTGATGTCAAATCTGTAGTTACATATAGTTTGCTCTCTCTTTATCCTAATGTCGATGACGCTGCGTACTTAAGAAAACGGCACAACATCTATGAATTCTGTAAAGCATATCGTAATATGCCAGAATATAGTATGGTGAATATTACAGAGACAGATTTATGGAAGGAAGCAGATAATTATTGGTTTAACAATAGCTATTCTGCTATCAAGACCAATGTTTCTACAATGGCATCAACATTCTTCGTGGTTGCTAAGACGGAGGAAGAAACCCTTGCCTGGTTGAATAACTACCTTAAGTTCTATCGGGACAATTCTCATGGCGATTTGATTAAGGAGCAAGCTGTTTTTCCAAATCAGCAGATGTCTTTCAAAAAGTTAAGTGAACTGCGTTACGATAGTTCAATTCCAGAAGAATTCAAGGATTTGGCTAATCGTGCATATAATCCAACTTCTCCTGTCGACGTGTATCGTCATCAACTTATACATAAAGATATTCTTGGCTATGAGCAGCATAACCCTCTCACCATTAAAAATATCTATGAATATGTAAGGAAAAGATATGACGATAGCAACAATGATACAAAGGAAGCTATCGCTCGTCATACCATTACGATTATGCCCAAGGAAGATTCCGGAGCACCCGAAGAGCGTAAGCTGTATGACTTTGCAAAGGCTATCTCTGGATTTACATTTGAAGAAGCCAAGTACATTGAGTCATCTACCGGCTTTAACTGGGAGTTTGCTCAAAAGCATTATATCAAACTTTTGGCTCACAGAATAGCAAATTCTGTTAATCTTGAGGGATTCAAAGGCCTTTCATCTGTCTTCACGACTGAAGGTACTGCCATCCTTACTGATTGGATTGACAAATTCATTGAATTTCTACATACTTACAAGTCAAAAAGGTATTGGAGCATAATTACTGATAACGACGATGGTATTGGTATTTGGCTCAACCAAAATAATAATTTCTGTAGGTTCCAGGATATTCGTAAGGATGACAATATTTCTGAAGATTTAAAAGACTTATGTGCACACAATGCACACATTAAGCGTGATCTTAGAGAGGAAATGTTTACCCTTGAATCCCGTCACGCAAACTATCTCGAAACTACACCAATAACGCTAAAAGAAATCGGAGAGTATGTTGATGACAAACTTGAACACTATGATGGCAGCAAGCAGGATAAAGACTTCCGCTCTTTAGTCTTCACAGTAGGTAAATTGTGTAATACCATTGCAGGGTTAGAAAGTATAATGACCTACTTTAATAGAGCGAAGCCTTCTCTTATTGTATGGTCATTGGGCGAAGGTACTACAATGGATCTTGTCGGTTCAATTGTTCAGCAAGGTGATGAAAAACTTCGTGCTGTTAAGGAGATACTCGAAGACAACACTATTGAAGATTTGAATAATATTAAGGCTATTCTTCATGGTTGTCCTGCTGACCAATACGGCAAAGTCAAAGAACTTGTTGAGAAACTTGCAAGTGAAGGTGCCCTAGACGTAGGTGGTGAGACCCCCACCGGTGGCGAAGACAAAGTCGAGGTTAAATTAGTACCTCAAACTTATGAGATTGAGATTATAGACTCCAATGGCAATCCTCAACTTGTTAGAACTGATCAAGTTCAATATGCAGGTCTTTCCCTTGAAGAAATTGAGCAGTATGTCTCAGAAGCCAAGGCAGCTGTTGTAAAGTATTTCAGAGAGCTTAATGACCGTAATCCTGAGCTTGGTCTCCAATTTGACAACGAGAAGATAGCAAGACATTCCTTTAGCCAGTTGTATGGTATATCAGATAAGTATGGTAATGAAATACCTCTAGTTGTACATAGCTACAAGGGACCACAGTATAGATACTTTGACTTAAATTGGTATGACTGGCAGATGCTGTCTAAGCCTGGTGCTGAACTATGGGTATTGACAGTAACTGGTTTGCAGTGCATACCCCTTTACGCATTACCGGTAAGGCATTTTTCTTTCGACTTAGAGAATATGTCTCATAATTCGCGTGCAGTACTACAAACACTCGCAGCCGTAGCTAAGAAATCGCTTGACGATAACAATTATAATTGCAATATTACATTTGATTTTGGTAATGTCATGCCTACAGGATTCGTAAAACGTTGTAGCTTCGACTCTGTACCAAAACAGTTGGAGAATTGCGTTGACACGATTAAACAAGTATGCGATGCTAACGTGCCACAAATTGTTCATATGTACAATTCTGGAAAGTGCATACCTATCAGAAGCAGTGATATTGGTTATTCTCGTGCATTAAGAGAGGTAGAAAACGATATGACCATGGCGGAACTATTCGAAACACAGGCTAAAGAAAACTGCCCACTCCCACCCATTATTGGAACAACTCATATTGACTAATGATATTCAGTAGACAAAAACATTGGCAATTCCTCGAAGACGAGTTGAAGGCGGAAACTGAGGAATTTAAGAAGACGTACATGACCACAGCCATCTCGTTGCTCAAAAACAGCAACGAGATGTATGTGGGTCAGTTTATCACTTTTAAGGAGGGACAGATGTTAGTGAAATTTTCACACTCTCGTACCTTACCTAGGAAAGGGCAATTCCTTGTATGTATGCTTCTTCCCCCAGAACTTCAAGACTACAGGAATTGGGGTGATAAAACTTATCGAGATTTATATAGAGTGCGATACAACTCAACTGAGTGTGTCTGTGTAGAAGTTTCTCCTACGGGGGAGCCCAACTACTCGTGGGTTATTTTCTCCAAGGTATCTCTTGATTTTGCGAATTACATTAAAAACGCGCCTGGAATTGTGCTCACATTTGCACCACAGCGTCCACCTATCGATTACTCTCTAAATTTACAACGAATTATAAAAGATTCGACTAGTCAAGGAGCTTCATTTATACTTGACAAAAACTATCATAGCAAAGAATGGGAGCCCGTACTCATAAAACAAGACAATGTATCTTCCTTTGTATACACACAATTGCAGATGACTGATACTATGATACTAGAGGGACCTCCTGGTACTGGCAAGACACACATGATAGCGGAACTTTGTGCAAGACTTTGTGCCGAGGGTAAGTCCGTGCTTGTTACAGCATTGACAAACCGCGCGTTGATGGAAATTGCCGAAAAGCCAGCTATGGAAGTATTCTTAAAAGATCGGAAAGTTCTTAAGACCAATGTAACGTTAGACGAGGCTCGTGAACTCCAAAATCTTGAATTGATAAAGACCATCGCTCCAATGCCTGGATGTCTTGTGCTTTCAACATACTATATAACAAGTGCCTTTGCTGCTGATTTGTTCATAGAACAACCTTTCGACTATATTATCATGGACGAGGCAAGTCAGGCTGTGTTAGCAATGTTCGCAGCAAGTCGAAAAATAGGTAAGAAGAATCTTTAGGTAGGTGATACCAAGCAGCTTTCACCTATAGTTATACTTAATGAGAGTATAATTAAAAGAGAAGGCTATACTCCATTGGTAAATGGGCTACAGTTGTTATCAACTAGTAGCACTTCACCAATATATCAATTAACTAAAACCTATCGTTTTGGAAAACGAACAGCCAAATATACAGGATTTTTTTACAATAATTCACTAGTAGCCGCTAAGTCAAAAGAGTTCTATGATATTCCTTCAATGTGTAAAGTTCTTTGTAAGGATGGTGGTCCTACTCTCATTTTGACTGATATGCCTTCTGGAGACAATACTCCACAATTTGCTATAATGATGACAGCATTCATTATCTCCAATATTCTTAATGATAATCAATCTAAGGAAATAGCGGTGCTGACATGTATGAAAAAAACCGTTGGCGCACTTCAGTTGGCCATCGCAAGAACGGTAGGGACACGTAAGAATCTAATTGTTGATACAGTAGCAAGAGTTCAGGGCCTTACGACAGAAATAACTATTTTTTTTGTACCGGACTATTCCTATATTAGAACTCTTGAGCAACATCTTTTCAACGTGGCCACGAGTCGTGCAAAGGAGCATACTATAATTATTGCAGATAGATATGTTCTTGATTGCCCTACATTGTCACCGAAGGTTCGTAAATATTTAGAGACACTAAAGAAAGAACGATACATATATGTTCCAGACCCAGACCACGGATTGGGCAAGGATGCGAATTCACTTAACTATCAAAAATATATTGGTAGCAACTTATTAGCAGAAAGCTAAAAATAACATATTTTGTAGAGAATCATGAGTCGTCATTGATAATCCATATAAGATGTTTTTGTTACTTTTAACTACAATCTCTATTTATACCATTAATGTATGGCACTACCGATAAATGTTGAGGATCTGCTGAGGCAGAGAAAAGTTGAATCCAATAGGATTGAGTTTAAGAAGGGGTGGAATCCTGATAGGATCTACCGCTCTATCTGTGCGTTTGCCAATGACATCGACAATATTGGTGGTGGATATATCCTTGTTGGTGTTGAGGAAGAGAATGGGGTCGCAAAACGTCCGGTGTGCGGTATACCGACTGAACAGATTGATACTATCTTGAAAGAGATCACCAATCTCAACAACAAGATAAATCCATACTATCTTCCTCGTACTGAACCATTGGAGGTAGACGGTAAGGATATTATCGTCATATGGTGTCCGTCCGGCATCAACCGTCCGTATGATGTACCTGAGTATGTTAAATCTAAAAAGGATTCAGCGAGGAAATATTATATCCGTTCCGGTTCTTCTACGATTGAAGCGAAAGGTTATGTGCTTGACGAACTTAGAGAGATGGCAAACCGAGTGCCGTTTGATGACCGAGGCAATCCTGAAATAAGCATTAAGGATATTTCAGGCGTGCATGTTCTTGACTATCTACAGAAGATAGGTAGCAAACTTGCGAGCGATTTTAACGGAAATAGTCTGGAGGATGTCCTTGAACAGATGGATCTTTTTGTCGGACCGAAAGAGAACCGCATGATTAAGAATGTGGCGGCAATGATGTTCTGTCCTAATCCGGAAAAGTTCTTTCCTTATACACAGGTAGAAATTGTCATCTTCCCTGAAGGTGTATTTGAAAATCCCCGTAATTTTAAGGAGGTACTTCCAATTCGGGGAACTGTGCCTCAGATGATTGAGGAAACTATGCGCTATCTGCGCACAATGGTAATCCAACTCCACATTATCAAACAAGCATCCGGTCCGAGCAAACGAATCTACAACTATCCGGAGAAAGCTTTGGAAGAAGCCATTACCAATGCTTTCTATCACCGTGACTATCGTTCACGTACTCCTATCGTTGTGGAAGTACAGCCATACGAAATCACTATTTCCAGTGCTACAGGTCCTGACCGCTCCATTCCAATGGATGCCATCCAAAAGGGACTGCGCATGGTGAGCCGTTATTACAGAAACCGCCGACTCGGTGAGTTTCTAAAAGAACTGTCTTTGACTGAGGGGCGAAATACCGGCATACCAACAATACAGCGAGAGTTAGCCCACAACGGCTCACCGACAGCTTCTTTTGAGACGGATGAAGACCGCCTCTCCTTCCTTGTCCGTATCCCATGCCACGAAGGAGAAGAAGGTGTGTCCTCCGCTTTTATGACTTTCGAAGCCAGCGACAAAGAAGTTAATTATCACGACAAAGATAACGACAAAGAACCTGAGAATTACGACAAAGAACTAGAACAAAGAAATCTCTCTGCTATACAAATTGAGCTAATAAGGATCGTGAATTTATTCCCGAGCATAACCTTTAATGAGCTTGCTTTCAAGTTGGATATAACTGTATCAGCACTGAGAAACCAACGTAAGCAGCTTGAATCAAAAGGCATATTTCTTTGTCGTAATGGAGCGACAAAGAAAGGGACATGGGAGATCAAATTTGGTTAATAAGCATATAAAACTTTTTAAACATGACACCTATAGAAATGATTGTGAGTTTTTTGATTTCGTTAGCAGCTGGAAACCTTCCAACTGTTAAAGGACTACTGTCTGAAAATAAATCTGTAGATAAGGCCTTAAAAAAGTGTTTTAAGAGGGCTGTGGAAAAATGGGATGTCATCGAAGAACTAAGAGAAAGTACCAGAAATAATCCGGAAAAGTTCTTTTCTGATTTAAGGGAGTTCCTCTCACATTCATCCAAAGGACGCCACCCAAAACAAAATGAATTGTTAATTCATTGGGCTGATGAAATTAAGAATGATCCTACTGCGTCTGCATTTGTTACTCAAATTCAACAAGACTTGGATCTTACCATATCACAAGATATAAAAAATATCGTAACTTCCATAAATCAGGAACAACAAAACATACAAACAGAGATTCAAAAGATTCAACAATTAGTAAATCCTTTTCGCGGTGAAGGAGTCAAAACTATCAATGAGTATTGGGATTACTGGGCAACCGGTGATAACTTTATTCTTCATTCTGATTTAGTGCTCGCTGAGCGAACTGAGCATGTATCTGAAGTTGTAAAGTCGGCGTTTATTCCCGGGGTTCACAGCGTGCGTTCATCTTCAATTTCTGAGGCAATAGCATTTGTCTGTGCATCTCTCCTACTTAGTAATGATGACAGTTTTAGAAATGCTTTTGTCATTACCAAAGAAAGTACTTATGAAAGAATAATGGCCACAGAACCTTCTGGATTAATAATAATAACTGACTTAAATTTAAACCATAATGTAGCAGCACATAAGGGTAATATTATCTTCCATTGCGAATTAAAAAAGGGGAATGGATTACCAGAACTTTCCCCTGACGCATTTGCTAAATCTATTGAAAAATCATTATCAAAAAATGTGGAGGCGTATCATCTTGCAAGACAAGGTGGTTATGATGTCGTATCTCTTAGAAGAATATTAAATATAGAAAGTAAGAATCCAAATTGGTTAACACATCAGAATATAGACACCATAACAAATATGTGTTTATTAGGAGAATGGAGTGAAAGTTCTAATGGAGATAAAGAAATAATTGAAACTTTTACGAATCAAAAGTATGATGACTTCATCGTACAAATATCACCTCTGTTAAAGGTTGATAACGCACCTATTGTAAAGATCGGTTCAGTGTGGAAAGTCAAATCTCCAATAGACCTATTTTCATTGATACTTAATCACATAACGGACAAGCATATTGAGAGATTAAAGGATATAATATCATATTTGTCAGTTGATAGTGATCCTGATGCTCTTAAGAAACTAGAAGAAACTGGAATACAGTTTCGCACAAATGATCAGATGATTTCTAATGCTTTGAAGCGTGGAATATATAGTAATTTAGCGGTACTATCCAATATTTTTGAGCATGATGATTTCGATAAATCAGAAAAAATTAAAAAGATAGTTTCTGAAGAGTTGTCATCATACGATTTGAAACAATACTTGAGTAATCGTAATTTTATAATTTATCTCGCAGCTGCGAATCCTAAAGCATTTCTCGACTTTATAATCAATGATATACATAAAGGTGGAGTACTATTAGACGCACTTTTCAAAGGAAGAAAAAAGGAACTGAGCCTAACAGGATGGGAAATTAATTATACTGAATTAATACATGCTTTAGAGTGCATAGCATTGGATAAGCGTTTTCTATACGAGGTAACGTATATCTTACTTTACGCTATGAGATTCCCTAAGGTGGATAATTACGTTGATAGTGTAAGGGAACTTCTCGGACGTATTTATCAATTAGGACATGCACAAACTAACGCTACCTTTAACGAGCGATTTAATGTGATAATTCAGCTGAATACTACTTATCCAAAGGAAGTATTTTGGATATTATGCCATATGATTGATTCTATAACAGAACCACATTCATTTTTTATAAGTCAGGGGTTTCCAACACAAATATATCGTCATAAAAAAGAAAATGACACTATATATGTAGGAGATCTAAATAATATTTTGTCATTTATACCAGAGGTATATTCTTCCACTGAGGATGATTATTTAAAGTGTATAAATATAGCAATGCGCCGTAAATTAATCAACCTAACTTCTCCTTTAATTGATTTTCTAACAAAAGAAGCAACTAATTTTAAGAAGAATGTCCGGATTATTGATGAGGTCGAGAAAGAAATTTCGCACCATGAACGATACAAGGACGCAGATTGGGCACTTACTAAATCTGAGTTAATACCATTTAAGACCATTGTAAAAATACTATGTTCAGATGATATACTTATGCTCAATCGAAAATTCTTTCGAAATGATCCACCTATTCAGACTAAATCATACTCAACTGAAAAATTTGCAGAATGTGAAAGACTATCTTGGGAGCTCCGAGGTCGAAAAATTCAAGAAATAATCGATTTATGGGGAATAGAAAAGGGTTGGCTCTTCTCTAAAACAGTAGAAAATCCTCAATCAATTTTTGAAGGTCTATCAACTTTGACTAATCTTAATTATAGCAACGAAATATATGCAGCCTTAGTTGCTGATAAGATAGAGACGTCAAATGCTATAATTTATTTTTCTCTTCTATATTATAGGATTGGAGAATATGAGTATTTAAAAATGATTGAAGAATTGTATAATTTCGATAATTCACGAATAACTGTACCTCTTTACGCCCCAGGTTGGACAAAGGCTCTTGCAAATAAAGCCGAAGAATTGGGGAAAGGTATACATCGTGATTACTGGAAGAACGTTCATATTAGGCAGAGACCAAATAAATCTCTTTTTGAATCTATAATTCTAAATTTATTAGAATCGAAAAGAGAATGGTATATAATAAATTTAATTCAATGTGAAAAATATGTACAAGAAATTTCAGTTGAATTAAAAATAAGAATATTAAAAGGAGCAATTTTTAACCTACGAGAAAAGAGTTCTCATAGAGATTTCTATAATTTTAATAAAATCTTACTCAGTATTGAGGATGAAGAAATTCAGGGAACTGAATTTGAGAAAGATATATTGGAGATAGAAGGGCTCCTTTTTCATACACTTAACGATTGTCTCAATAAAGGAGAAGAATTACACATAGTTAGGGCTCTCAGATGGAATGCTCATTTAATGATCGATTTATTGAAAGGTTATGATAAATTAAACACTCCAGATTCTTTAGTAGGGTTTGACTTCCTTTACAAATTTGTAAATAAGGTTGATTTTATTATCTGTCAGCGCACAGATGGCAGTATTGATTATGATTGTGTAATCAACTATTTATCAAAACTTATCAATTGCTCTGATCTACCTCTCGTCTATGTTTTAATTGGGAATCTTTTGTATTCAATTATGATAACCGAAGATGTACCATACAAAGAGTTTTGTCGTATTATTGAGAATCTTGCAAACGATAATGTAGATCAACACTTATATCTTGCAATTTCTAATAGCAGAGGAGTTACGTGGCGTGGATGTTTCGATGGTGGTGAGCAAGAACGAAATCTTGCTAATCATTATGCAGAAATTGCACAAAAGGTACTTCCACATTCATTACGTCTCAAAAAGGTATTTGATAATTTGGAACAAAGTTATCTAGCCGATGCAGAAAGAATGGATAAGGAAGCGCTTTATAATAAGTATAGATAACAATTGCTAATGGATAAGAATCTTGACGAACTGATAAAGGAAGCTCTGAAAGCTTATTTGGCTTCGGGAGTTGAGAATCAGGTAGACTATCAGAAATTATACCTTTACTCTACTTTGACTCATTTTACTACCTATCCAAAAAATGACACTGGAAACCCTCAACTTGACACTGTAAATGACCCTGTAAGTTCTCAGAATGATTCTGTAAACGAATTTAAGGGAGGTTTGAAAAGGATATATAGAGCCGAGTATCAGACAAGCTTTTGATTTTGTTGCGTATGTCACCGATTTTTGCTAATTTTGTAATTGAAAGCAGCAAGCCATGAGTGGTTTGAAGATGGAGTGTGGCGTCCTGAAAAATATTGACGGGTCAGAGGGTTTGAGATTATGAATGAATGTTAAACAGTCCGAAGACTGTGGAGACATGCAGGTATGAGCCTGAAATCCCCGAGGTTGGGGTAAAATCCTCC
>Ga0209064_1003815_pt1 | contig 12329 bp, 7 predicted proteins | sample Inofromicrocosms_FD_187498 | JGI IMG/M metagenome (GOLD analysis project Ga0209064, IMG submission 187498) | Mouse cecum microbial communities from Vienna, Austria - Inoculum for glucosamine and mucus D2O microcosms (SPAdes) (version 2) | ecosystem: Host-associated > Mammals > Digestive system >... | reverse complement strand
CTTTATGCATAACGGTCTGAATATGACCGCAAATGTAAATTGAAATCCGTTCGCTACCAAATCTCTCCTAACAAATTGAATTTCAATAATTTCAAAGTACTCTTATGATTTTTAGTGGACACTAATGGTTTAGCATATAAAATAAAAGCAATGTCGAAAAGAGATATTTTCTTATCGGATACTGAGGCTTATCGAGAATTAGTTCCTTGAAAGTCTTTTTTTGTGAGAATTTTTTTGAATTACTTTTTCTTCCTCAGATACGATAGAAAAACCCCATCAATTAGGAATGGATTTATAATTTACTATTTGGTGGAATTTTTCAACCATTAGTTGACATACAGCGTTGTTCCTTTCAATTGGCCTGGGATTCTATCACAAGCAATCGGACGCCAGCGTATTTAATCATATAGCAAACAAAATATTTTATATTTTTTGATTTTGTGTCTTTATGTTTTAAAATGTCTTGCTGCAACTTTGAAATGGCGACATTTGTAGCACCATGCTCAAATATCTTGTCTCGGCAAAAAAATATCTAAAATAGCTTGCCTTTGAGCATTTTTTGCTATCTTTGCGGATATATACTGCATAAAACTCAATCCGCAATATGGCAACCAAACCCTTCCACTATCAGGAGATGTTCCCCCTCGGACCGGATACCACCGAGTACTATCATCTCACATCCGACTACGTACACACAGAGAACTGGGGCGGCCACGAATTCCTCGTGGTAGATCCTGAGGCTCTTACCGTACTTGCCCGTCAGGCAACACACGACAACGCCTTCATGCTGCGCCGCGAGCACAACATGATGGTAGCAAAAATCCTTTCAGACCCTGAAGCAAGCCAGAACGACAAGTTTGTCGCCCTGACCATGCTGCGCAATGCCGAAGTGGCTGCCAAAGGCCAACTGCCTTTCTGCCAGGATACCGGCACTGCTATCTGCCACGCCTCGAAAGGCCAGAACGTATACACCGGCTGCAACGATGAAGAGAAAATCTCGCACGGCGTATACCTCACCTATACCACCGACAACCTGCGCTACAGCCAGAACGCACCCCTTACCATGTACGAGGAGGTGAACACCGGCTGCAACCTGCCCGCACAGATCGACATCCACGCTACCGAAGGCGGCGAGTACCACTTCCTCTTCGTAGCCAAGGGCGGTGGCTCGGCCAACAAGACATACCTCTACCAGGAGACCAAGGCCCGTATCAACCCCGACAAGCTCGTGCCCTTCCTTGTAGAAAAGATGCGTTCGCTCGGCACAGCCGCATGTCCTCCCTACCACATCGCATTCGTAATCGGCGGTACATCAGCCGAGAAGAACCTCGAGGTAGTGAAGAAAGCATCGGTAAAATATCTCGACAACCTGCCCACCCACGGCAATGAATACGGCCACGCATTCCGAGACATCGAGCTTGAGGCTACCCTCAAGAAGGCAGCCGAAGAACTCGGCCTCGGCGCACAGTTCGGCGGCAAGTATTTCGCCCACGACATCCGCGTAATCCGTCTGCCCCGCCACGGCGCATCGTGCCCCATCGGTATGGGCGTAAGCTGCTCGGCCGACCGCAACGTGAAAGCCAAAATCGACCGCAACGGTCTTTGGATCGAAAAACTCGATGCCAACCCCGGAGAACTCATCCCCGAAGAATACCGCAAACAGGGCGAGGGCGATGTAGTGAAAATCGACCTCAACCGTCCTATGGCCGAGGTACTTGCCGAGCTGACCAAATACCCCGTATCTACCCGTCTGTCTCTGTCGGGCACTATCATCGTAGGCCGCGACATCGCCCACGCCAAGATTAAAGAACGCCTTGACCGCGGCGAAGAAATGCCCCAGTACCTCAAGGATCATCCTATCTACTACGCAGGCCCAGCCAAGACCCCTGCCGGTATGCCTTCAGGCTCATTCGGCCCGACAACAGCAGGCCGTATGGACCCCTATGTCGACCAGTTCCAAAGCGCCGGCGGCTCGATGATCATGATTGCCAAGGGCAACCGCAGCCAGGCCGTAACAGATGCCTGCAAGAAACATGGCGGTTTCTACCTCGGCTCGATCGGCGGCCCTGCAGCCGTACTGGCACAGGATTCAATCAAGAACGTAGAGCTCCTCGAGTATCCCGAACTCGGCATGGAAGCTATCTGGAAAATCGAAGTTGAAGACTTCCCCGCATTCATCCTCGTTGATGACAAGGGCAATGACTTCTTCACCCAGATTGCCAACAAGTGCAGCGCCTGCGGTCTGAATAAGTAATTATACAAGAGGAGCATGCCCCCTTCGCCGGGTCATGCTCCTTTTTTATATGCAAACGACTTAGATTTCGCAAGTTAAGCGTTTTTTCGAAGAAATGATGTTTAACTAAATTGGATAATCCATTTACTCATTCAACTTGCGAAATTCATATTAATTACGTTTCAATCTACTTAAGTCTATGAAAGCGTATATCTTATCTATTCTCCTCATTATGGCGACATTATTTAATGCAAATGGTGCGGCGCCCAAATTCAGCACGCCTGATTTTGCATATCCGCAAAAGGTGATCAAATCGGCACAGAAAAACCTTGATGCCGGTCTCGACCCCTTGCGCTGTATGCTCGAAATCGCTACCGCCGAGCGTGCTATCGACCCCGACACCATATTCACCCTGCCTGCGAGCATCGAAAAACAGATTACCAAGGCCAAGACAGATGCCGACCGCGCTATGTTGACAGCCTTCGAGGCCGAGGTATATTCCACAATATATCGCGAAAGCAAGTGGAAATACAACCGCGTCGACGCTCCGCTGATGCCCCTGCCCGAAGATATTTCGAAATGGAGCGCTCAGCAGTTTGCCCACAAACTCAACGAGCTATACGACTCGGCCCTCAAATTTGCCAAGGCCGACAACAAGCCCTTGGCCGACTATAAGGATGCTATAGAGTTCGGCAAAGAATCGCTCGACTTTATCCCTGATATCTACGGCTTTATCCAGGCCCGCAAATTCGACAATTTCGAGGAGTTCTACGATGCCAAGTGGAACAACACTGCCGTCCTCGCTGCCCTGTGCGACGAAATGGAAGCGAGCTACGACAAAGGCTCTTGCCCGGCCATATATTGGGCTTGCAACAAAGTGTCGCTCGAAAACTATCGCGAGCGCTACGGCTCATACATGGCCATATACAAGGCCAACAGCGGCAAACCGGGAGCACCCTATGCCTTAGTAGAAGCTATGTATTCGACCAATACTATTGTTGAATACGAGGACGAAGACGATGCCGACGAAGACGATTTGGCCAAAAAGATTGCCAAGCGCGACGAGATGATAAAAATCCTCCGCACGGCACTCACCACCTATCCCGATTTCTATCGCAAGGCAGTATTCGAAAACAGCCTCAAAGAACTTACCCAGCCCAAGCTTACATTCTCGGTACAGAGCATGGCTGCCCCGGGCTCGGAGGTAAAGGTCAATGTACACTATGCTTTTGCCAAAAGCGTGGCGATCGGCCTCTACAAGCTCCCTATGGGCGAGAACAACTACACTTGCGAGAAGATTGCCAAGCTGATGCCTTGCCTTGCCAAGAAGACTGTAGGAGTTACAGGAACCGACGGTCAAGGCACTGTTGCCTTTGCATTGACCGAACCGGGCAAATATGCAATCGTGCCTATTCTCGACGGCAAGGTGCAGAAAAACGCATCGTCGTCGACGATACTTTGCACACCCTTTATCCCTGTAAACGTCAACGAATGCAGCTCAAATGCAGTCGTGACAGTCGATTACACCACCGGCGCACCCTTTGCTGATGTCGCTGTCGACTATATGAAAGCCGGACGGAGCAACAGCTTTACCAAGACCTATCTCGGCAAGACCGGTAAATCGGGCATGCTCGCCTATACCGCGCCCAAGCGGGATGGCTACTGGGGCAGCTATGTACAGTTTACATACAAGGGCCAGGTCTACAACTTCAACCGCAACATCCGGGCTTATGTATTTACCCCGCGCAAGGAAAATGAAGAGCGCTTCAGTGTGAACATCTTTACCGACCGCAATATTTACCACCCCGGCGACACTATCGCGTGGGCTGTAGGCGTGGTCGGAAAGCAGCCGGGCGAGAAACCTGCAATATATGCCGACCGGAAGTTGCGCGTAGTCCTCTACAACACAAACAATACCGAAGTCGGCGAAGTCGCTGTCAGCACTGATGCCCTTGGCCGTGCATCGGGCACCTTTGCCACAGAAAAGGGTACTCTTACAGGCTCGTACCGCATACAGGTAAAGGCTGCCGACAACAACAAGAATCTCGGCTCATCGTATGTAATGGTGAGCGATTTCAAACTGCCCACATTCGAGGCCGAGTTTACAAGTGTTGAGCGCGACGTTCCCGCCGCCGGTGATATACGACTCACCGGCAAGGCCCGCACATACTCGGGTATGCCCGTTGCCGATGCCACCGTGAGCGTAAAAGTAAGGGGTGCAGAGCGCTGGCGCTGGTTTATCCCCAATGGCGAAATCATCGGCACATACGATGCCAAAACCGACGTTGCCGGTATGTTTACAGTCGTTATTCCTGCCGCTGACCTCAAAAAAGAGAATTACAGCGGTGATACTTACGATAACTTCCAGGCGAGCGCTGTGGTTACATCTACTACCGCCGAGATTGCCGAGTGCAACAAGAACTTCAGCACCGGTAAACCATATGTGCTTTCTGCCGAAATTGCAAATTCAAATGTCGACACAAGCCTGCCATTGGCTGTTACATTTAAGGCCTACAATGCCGACGGCGAAAACAAGCCTATCGGCATAAAGTGGCAACTGCTCGACGACGACGAAAAAACAGTGCTGAGCGGTGAAGCCAAGGGCGGCGAACGCCTCGACATCGACGTTTCAAGCCTTGCGGCCAACGATTATGTACTCCGCCTGGCGCCTGCCGACAAGGCTCTTGCCGACACAGTAGCCGAGGCTGCGGAGTTGGCTCTCTACAATGTTAAGCGCAACCGCGTACCCGCAGGTCGCTCGCTGTTCCTGCCCAAGACCGAATATACCGTCACCGGCCACAAGGTTGAGGTGATAGTAGGTACCGACTGCGACGCAGCCTACGTGTACCCGATGATGCAGCTTGGCGAAGACCTGGTTACATTCGAACCTCGCAAAATCAGCCGTGGCTTCGACAAGCTCAAATTCGAGCTGCCCGAAACTCACAAAGAGGCAAAAGTGATTGTATTCACCGTAAAGAACGGCCTTGTTCTCTACGAGACCGTCGTCCTTTCTCGCCCCAAAGAGAAGGCCGTGGAAATCGTAGCCGAAAGCTTCCGCGACCGCCTCGTGCCCGGAGCTCCTGAAACATGGCGTTTCCGCCTTGTCGACGGCAAAGGCAAGGGCTTGGCCGACGCGGCATTCGTAGCCACAATGTACAACAAGGCTCTCGACCGCTTGCAGAATGGCTCGTTCGGCTCTGCCTTCAACTTCTACACTCCCAAGGCAACTCTGACGCTCGACTATCGAAACAGAGAATCTCTCTCCGGATCGACATCAATATCGTTCATCAACAACAAGGTGCCCTCGTATGAATGGCCTGTATACCTCTACTGGGACGAACGTTCGTACTTCAACAGCCTGCACATACGCGGTACCCGACCCTTGATGAAAATGGCAACTAACGCTACTGCCGATCTTGCCGGCAAAGCAGAAGGTGTTGCATATGATACCGAGGAAGAAGTTGTATTGAAAGAATCAGTAGTTGCTTCGTATGGTGTTGCCGTGTCGGAGGACAATGGTGCAGCTGCGACGACTGCCGCACAGTTCGAATACCGTTTGTCTGAGGTATTCCAGGCCCTTTGGCGCCCCGGACTTGTAACTGATGCCAACGGCAATGTCGACATCGTATTTACCGTACCCAACGCCAACACCACATGGCAGTTCAAGGCCGCCGCGTGGACCAAGGACCTCGCATGGGCAACGCATGCCGCCGAGGCTCTGGCCAACAAGCCGGTAATGGTGCAGCCCAACCTGCCCCGATTCCTCCGCCAGGGCGACAAGGCTACCGTGCTCGCAACGGTATTCAACAACACAACCGATACAGCATCGGTTGTGACCACTGTCGAAATCTTCGACATCAATACCAACAAGGTTGTTGAAAGCCGCGAATTTACCGATATCGTAGCACCCGACGCTTCGGCCATTGTGGCAATGCCGCTCACCGCAGCCGTCGATGCCACAGCGGTAGGCTACCGCGTGCGCTCTGTTTCCGGCTCGTTTGCCGACGGCGAACAGGCTGTAATCCCGGTACTCTCGGCAGCTTCGACAGTAATCGAAAGCACCGAGTTCTACCTCAACCCCAAGGAAGAGAAACCATTTGCACTCACCGTCAAGGCCTCGGCTGATGCTTCGGTTACACTGCAGTACTGCCAGAACCCTGTATGGACTGTTGTCAAAGCCATGCGCGGCATCGCCGGAAGGAACGAAACCACCTCGACCGGCCTTGTAGGCCGCCTCTTCTCGGCCTGGGCTGCTAAATATATCATAGAGCAGAACCCCTCGATTGCCAAAGCTATCAAGCAGTGGAGCGACAATCCGTCGGAAGAAGCCCTTGTGTCGATGCTCGAAAAGAACGAAGACCTCAAGCGCCTCATGCTCGACCAGACTCCCTGGGTACAGGCCGCAGCCACTAACAGTCAGCGCATGGCCGCTCTTGCCGACCTTCTCGACCCGGCCAAGGCCGACGCCGCTATCAATGCTGCCACTACAGCTCTGGCCAAGCTCCAAAATCCCGACGGCGGATTCCAGTGGGGCGGCTGGAGCAAGGAGTCGTCGGAATGGGCAACACGCGGCGTGCTGACAACTATCGGTATTGCCAAGTCGCTCAATCTTATTCCCGCTTCGAGCAATATCGAGCCGATGCTTCAGTCGGCATTCAGCTACGTAGAAAAAGAGGCAACCAAGCCCCAGCGCAGCAAGACCGATAATGAGTTTGCCCTCATCGCCACATTCCTGCCCTCGCTCAAACATAGCGTGGCAGGCGACCGCCTCATACGCAACACCGTGAGCGAGACGGCCCGCAACTGGCGTACCGACGGCACACTCGGCAAGGCATACGATGTGCTGCTGCTTGCCGGAAACGGTCGCGCAGCCGAAGCCCGCAAGGTATACGAATCGATTCGCGAGTTCGGCGTTGTCAAGGGTGGTATGGGACTTTGCTTCCCCTCGGTTGACGACATCCGCGCCTATGCCACACTTATCCAGGCATATGCGACAATGAAGGCTGCCGACACTGAAATCGATGCCATGCGCCAGTGGGTAATCGTACAGGCTCAGGCCAACGACGACCTCGGTGCTTACAACCCCGACTACGTGATTGCCGCCGTGCTGATGACCGGCAGCAACTGGACCGACGTTGCCGTGAAACAGAATGTGACCGTCAACGGCCAGCCTCTTGAAATCAACAGCATAGAGAGCGCCACAGGCTACTTCGCACAGCGCATCGACCGTACAGGCAAGATTAAGATTGTCGTTACCCCCAACGGCGTAACCCCCTCGTACGGCTCGGTTGTAACTATCGACCGCCGCCCCATGGAGAGTGTAAAGGCTCGTCCGGGCAAGGACCTCGCTATCGAAAAACGAGTACTCGTAGAGCGCGACGGCCAGTGGGTTGAGACCAACGACTTCGCACTCGGCGAACGTGTTCGCGTGCAACTTACTATCGTTGCCAAGCGCAACCTCGAATATGTGAGCATCGACGACGAACGTCCGGCATGCTTCAAACCTGTAGACCAGCTTCCCGGCTACGTCCGCAACGGCGGTCTCAGCTTCTATCGCGAGAACCTCGACGCATCGACCCGCCTGTTTATCAGCTACATGCCCCAGGGCACCTACCATGTGACCTACGACATGACTGCCGCCCTCGCCGGTAGCTTCATTTCGGGCATCGCCACACTGCAGAGCCAGTACGCCCCCGAGCTAACAGCTCATTCGGGTGCAGCCCGCATTGCGGTAAAATAATTGCCAACCCCTAAAAACAATCCCTGCCAGGCAGTCCGGAATCACCGGCCCCCGGCAGGGATTTTTATTTGGTATACCTAACAAAATCCCGAAATTTCCATTTTTATTTGGTATACCAAACAAAAATGGCATAAGACGTTCATTCCATTGGTTGAGATCCAATGGTGTTTACTTAAGGGTTAGATGCACGATGCAACTCGTTAATTATGTCCAACTAACATCCCTCTCATAGGGTCGCGGCATGCCGCGACCCTACGAGAGGGATGTTGGATAGAACGTTGACAATCTGCGAATTAGCGCCATCTAATCGAGGCTTGCTCGAAGAGCATTACTTTTCCGAACCCCAGCATTACGAAGTTTGCTGGGGACTACATCTCTCCTCAGCTGATTAGTGTCGAAGACACTGCCCATTAGGCTGAAAGGAAAAAACATAATACACTGGGAGGCCAATAAATGCACTTCAACCCGGTCGTGGCATGCCGCGACCCAATGCTAACGTGCTTCGACTTGCGAAACTTAAATAAATGAATAGAGGATTAAAGCAAATCGTAATAGTACATCCGAGTGCGTAGTTTTTCAGAGTCCGGAATGTGATAGAAGGACTTTTCATCATCGATTCTCGGAAATAACGGACGAAAGCCATTTCGCTCGTAATATGCAATAGCATGTTCGTTATTTACAGCGTCGACAAGGATAAAACGACATCCTGTCTTGTTGTCGTAACTCCTGAACCAGTCTTTTATGAAATCCATTATCTGTGTACCTGCACAATATTTAGAGCCTTGAAAATCAATATTCACTCCAAGGCGACCGATAAGAACACCTGGATATGTACGCCCCTGTTTACTGAAGGTAATACGGTTATTGAGTTTTCTTCGCGGATGATTCTGTAAATGCGTAGTCTGAATACTTGCATTGGCAAGCGTAATCATGCCTACTATCTTTGTAAAATCATCGCGGAGCACCCAGCAATATGTCTTACCCATAAGTTCTTTCTCATAGGCAATAGCATTGTTAGCGAAGAAGTCATCAAGATCTTCATCGCCGCATGAAAAAGGTTGGCAATAATCAAGTACTTCCTGAGTGACTCTTGCCAACTGACACTTTTCGTCAAGTATAAATGCGCCTTCCATTATTTCTTTTCCCAAGGGAACTTGAACTCTCGCATCTGTCTCATGACCTTGGCAATGCGTTCCTCCTGCTCCTGAGAGAGGCCTGGAGCGGGATTCTGCTCACGTTCTTCGGCTTTTCGCACGAAATCATCGGCGATTTCCCCGGATAAGATAGGCACTGCTTTTATAGGGATTGCCATATTGCTAATTTTTAGAATACAAATTTACTATATTATAACGACTTTTGCAAGATTTAGTATGTAACGACCCGGCAAAATAATTATTTGGAAATCATAAAATAAAACCGTTGAGAATGTGGGGGTTCTCAACGGCTTGAAAAATGAATATTATCGAATGTTCTCAAAACATCCTTGTTGACTGAAAGCTTTATTTGCTGCCGGTGATTTCTTTGGTCTTGTCGACTACGGCATCTTTCACCTCTTTAGCCTTGTCGGCGGTTTTACCGGCGATTTCCTTGGTCTTGTCTACCGTGGCGTCTTTGATTTCGGTAGCCTTGTCGGCAGTCTTACCGGCGATTTCCTTGGTCTTGTCTACTGTGGCATCTTTGATTTCGGTGGCCTTGTCGCCGGTAGCCTCGGCAACGTCTTCGATTTTGTCACCTGTAGCCTCGGCGGCATCTTTTACTGCATCAGAGGCGGTGTCAGTACCCTTCTTTACAGCATCAACTGCCTTATCGATGATACCGCTTGCCGCAGTGAGCGTCGATGCCATTGCAGGAGATTTCTCCTTTACCACAGGCTCAATCTTGTCAAGGAAATCCTTGGCCTGCTGGGCCTTGCCGTCGTTTACAAGCTGTTCGGCATATTGCTTGGCCTGGGCCACATAGAGCTGCAGGCTGTCGGTGTTGGTACAATTTTCGATTTTAGATGTGAGCACCGAGGCATCTACTGTTTCGGTCTTGCTCGTACATGATGTGCCGCCTATTGCCAGAACAGAGCCGACGGCGATTGCTAAGACTAACTTTTTCATTTCATTATGTGTTTATTGTAAATAATCTACAAACAACGGCACTCTCGAAATAGTTCAAGACTGACAATAAAAACATGTCATTAGCCAAAACCGAGGGGCATCCTTAAGCGTTATCACCTTTGGATTGACAAAATGGCAGTCGCATCTGCCATTTTTATCTTTGGCTCAGTTTTTGCAATAACATTGAAAAACGAAAAAACAACAAAAATATATACCAACATGAAACTCAAACCACTTGCCGACCGTGTGCTTATCCAGCCCACAGCAGCAGAAGAAGTTACAGCCCATGGCATCATCATCCCCGATGCCGCTAAAGAAAAACCCCTCCGTGGCACAGTTATCGCAGTAGGCCAAGGCACTAAAGACGAGCCTATGGTACTCAAAGAAGGCGACGAAGTGCTCTATGGCAAATATGCCGGCACAGAGGTTGACCTTGGCGACGAAAAGGCGCTGATAATGCGTCAGAACGAAGTTCTTGCTGTAATCGAAAAATAAAATACTACTACAATGGCTAAAGAAATAAAATTCAATATCGAGGCTCGCGACGAGCTCAAAAAAGGCGTTGACGCTCTTGCCGACGCTGTAAAAGTTACCCTTGGCCCTAAAGGCCGCAACGTGATTATCTCGCGTCAGTTTGGTGCTCCCCACATCACCAAAGACGGTGTTACCGTTGCCCGCGAGGTAGAACTCGAAGACGAATTCCAGAACATGGGCGCTCAGCTCGTGAAGGAAGTTGCATCGAAAACCGGTGACGACGCCGGCGACGGTACAACAACCGCTACCGTTCTTGCCCAGGCTATCGTAGCCGTAGGCCTCAAGAACGTTACTGCCGGTGCCAACCCCATGGACCTCAAACGCGGTATCGACAAAGCCGTTGCCGAGGTTGTTGCAGGCATCCGTGAGATGAGCGAAGAAGTTGGCGACGATTTCAAGAAAATCGAAGACGTTGCCCGCATCTCGGCAAACAACGACGAAACAATTGGCCGTCTCATCGCCGAGGCTATGCAGAAGGTTAAAAAAGAAGGCGTTATCACCGTCGACGAAGCCAAAGGCACCGAGACCAACATCGAGGTGGTAGAAGGCATGCAATTCGACCGCGGCTTTATCTCGCCCTACTTTATCACCGATACCGAGAAAATGGAGTGCGTATACGACAACCCCTTCATCCTTCTCTACGACAAGAAAGTATCTAACCTCAAGGATATCCTCCCTATCCTCGAAGGCACCGCACAGAGCGGCCGCGGCCTGCTCATCATCGCTGAGGACGTTGATCAGGACGCTCTCGCAGGCCTGGTTGTTAACCGTCTCCGCGGCAGCCTCAAGGTTTGCGCTGTCAAAGCTCCCGGCTTCGGCGACCGCCGCAAAGAAATGCTCGAGGATATCGCTATCCTCACCGGCGGCACTGTGATTTCTGAGGACAAGTGCATGAGCCTTGCAACTGCAACTATGCAGGACCTCGGCCACGCCAACAAGGTAACTGTCAACAAAGAAAACACCACTATCGTTAACCGCGACACCAACAAGGAACTCCTCGACGCACGCGTTGCCCAGATCAAGGCTCAGATTGCCCAGACCAAGAGCGACTACGACCGCGAGAAACTGCAGGAACGCCTTGCCAAACTCGCAGGCGGTGTGGCTGTGCTCCACGTAGGCGCACCCTCTGAGGTTGAAATGAAAGAAAAGAAAGACCGTGTCGACGACGCCCTCAGCGCAACCCGCGCTGCTATCGCCGAAGGTATCGTTCCCGGCGGTGGCGTGGCATACATCCGTTGCCTCGACCGTCTGCGCGACCTCAAGGGCGCTAACGACGACGAGCAGACCGGTATCGCTATCGTAGAACGCGCTATCGAAGAACCCCTCCGCCAGATTGCTACCAATGCCGGTGTCGAAGGCGCAGTGGTTGTTCAGAAAGTACGCGAAGGCAAAGGTGACTACGGCTACAATGCCCGCACCGATGTATACGAGAACCTCCTCGCCGCAGGTGTCATCGACCCTGCCAAGGTTACCCGCGTAGCCCTCGAGAATGCAGCCTCTATCGCAGGCATGTTCCTCACCACCGAGTGCGTTATCGCTCAGAAGAAAGAAGAAGCTCCTGCAGCTCCCGCCGCCGGTATGGGTGGCATGGGCGGCATGATGTAAGCCACTCATACCTAATGACTTTGCCTATGGATTTCAACGCATTGCGAGGTCATTCAAATACTTACGACAGAATCACCTCCAGAAGTGGGGGTGATTTTGTTGTCTGTTTATTGCC
>Ga0209064_1003810_pt1 | contig 12340 bp, 10 predicted proteins | sample Inofromicrocosms_FD_187498 | JGI IMG/M metagenome (GOLD analysis project Ga0209064, IMG submission 187498) | Mouse cecum microbial communities from Vienna, Austria - Inoculum for glucosamine and mucus D2O microcosms (SPAdes) (version 2) | ecosystem: Host-associated > Mammals > Digestive system >... | reverse complement strand
GAAATGGACTATTTTTATCTCATACAGCATGAAACAGACTCGTATAGATGTCTTTTAAGGGCTTTTTGATGCTTAATGCTACCAATTTCACATCGCCTCAAATGACAAGCCCTTTTTCGTAAAACAGATGTAACTTATTATATTTGTAGAGAATATATGATTTTGTCTTTTTTTACCGGACAGCAATAATTATCTTTACATCACCGGAGATCCACATGACCATCATATATTCTGTGATAAGGAAGATTGTAATTCTCATCGCTGGTTCTTCGAAGATATGCTAATTGGAATATTCTCAAAAATAGAGAAATATGTTGTCGGGCTTGTTGATAACATCCTGTCTGCGCCCGAACAGTATAATTCGTATGTTGAGAAATATTTGAGTTACTATCGGAGAGAAGGGTTGATAAAGAGGTCGATCCTGAACTCATTGATTGCTGACAATCATTATGATGGGATTGATATACCTCGGGTAATCAACATCTATGAGAATCAGGTCGAGCCTACTCAGTTCTCCGAGATGACTCTCAGACGCTATATGCACTACTGGCGTATCGCATACGAAGCTGTATATGACAAGAAGCATGGAGATGATATTGAAGTATTCCGGCACTCAAGCAAAGGATATGAGATTAAAGAATATAATCTCGACTCTGAGAATGATTTCAGGAGATGGAAGACAGATGTCTCTCCCTATCATGGTTTTGATGTGGTGTATGCCAGAGTTCCCTTGTACCCCGAATTTGCCAATGGGCAATGGCATTTCTATATCGGTACCCACAGCTATTGGAATCTTGATGATTGCTTTAAGGCGGTCTTAGGATTGTCTGATGCGGGAATCTCGGTTGAATTGGGAGAAGTAGAACATATACTCGGAATCTTGAATGAGACTGACTATGTTGAGATTACTCCTTATGCATACAGATATATGCATGGCGATGACATCGGTAGTCAGACGAGGCTTCCCTATGCTGACGAAGTTGACAAGGATGTTATCAGGAAAATAATTGCAAACACTAAGTGGAATAAGATTGAGAGTGTAAGCCCTCTCGCTTAACAACTTATAAATTAGATAAGTTATGAAAATTCAATATGCATCTGACCTTCATCTGGAGTTTCATGAAAACAGCCGCTGGCTGAAAGATAATCCGATCATCCCGGTGGGTGAAGTGCTCGTATTAGCCGGAGACATCGGCTATCTTGGTGATGACAACTACTGCCTACATCCATTCTGGGACTGGTGTGCAGACTCATTCCGTCAGACTATTGTCATTCCTGGCAACCATGAGCTATACAAGAGTTTTGACATAAACGAGTTTCATGAAGGGTGGCAGCTTGAAATCCGTCCTAATGTCAAAGCCTGCTATAACTGTATGGTCCCGCTGTCGGCTGATATTGACCTTATTGCTTCGACACTCTGGGCGAAGATACATCTATGGGATGAATATCAGACCGAACGCGGCGTGACTGACTTCCACCGAATCCGGAATGGACAGTCCGGCTCTCGGCGCAGCGTTTCAATGAGGAGCATGATCGGTGCCGCGAGTTCATCGAAAGAAGCGTGACAGCAAGCCACGCCAAGCATATCATTGTGGCCACTCATCATGTGCCATCTTTTGAACTGATGTCTGACGAGTTCAAAGGAAGCCCTATTAACGGTGCATTCACCTCTGAACTTGGCGACTTCATCGCCGGCAGCCGTATCGACTACTGGATCTATGGTCATTCGCACCGAAACATAAACAAAACAATTGGCAACACCCAATGTGTATGCAATCAGCTCGGTTATATTTTCCAAGGCGAGCAAAAGGGCTACCTTAGGGATGCCATAATTGAAATCAACGACAATGAACTTCAAATTTGATGCAAGTCGGGTATTCTTCACATCAGATACCCATTTCAACCATATGAATATAATCAGCTACTGCCAGCGTCCGTTTCGTGACATTCACGAAATGAACGAGACAATCATAGCGAACTGGAACAATGCAGTCGCACCGGATGATATAGTGTTTCATCTCGGCGACTTCTGTCTTGGAGGTGCCAACGAGTGGAACAGGATTCTTGACCGTCTAAATGGCAGAATCTATCTCATTCTCGGCAACCATGACCTAAAGAATATCAGGCAGGGTTTCATATATAGGTTTGAACACGTTGCAATGTCAATGTGCATACATATAGGGAAAAAGAAAATCTACCTGAATCACTTTCCTTATCTGTGCTTTGAGGGAGGCTATCACAACGATGTCTGGCAACTGTTCGGTCATGTGCATACCCGCCCATCGAACACCGGGATTGACGCCGGACGACTTCAGTACCTCTTCCCGACACAGCTTGATGTCGGTGTAGACAACAATAATTTCACGCCTCTGTCTTTCGATGAGGTACGACACAAGATTCAAAGGCAGATCGAATCGAACTAAGTATTTACCTTCTCGGCGGCGTCTCGTTTGCGAACAAGACGCCGTTGTCTTTCAGTTTATAAGTTTCCCGATTTGTCCTTCAATCTGGGTAGATGGTAGTTTTGATGACGCCGTCGGCGCGTTTGGCGAAGAGGTCGTAAGCTTCCTGGATGCGGCTTAGTGGGTAGCGGTGGGTTATCAGATGGGTTGTATCAATCTTGCCTTCGGAAATCATCTGTATGATTTTGTCGCAGTCGCAAGCATCGACGCCGCCGGTCTTGAACGTCAGGTTCTTGCCATACATCCACGGCAGCGGCAATATCTGTTCCTTTTCGTATAGTGCGACAATCGTGACGATGGCATTGGGACGGGCACAACGCCATGCAAGCTCAAAAGTATCCTCGCCTCCGGCAACTTCAATGACGCGGTCGGCACCACGATCCTCTGTCAATGACTTAAGTACTTCAAGGCATTTTGTTGGCTCTAATACCTTGACATTCGGATAATGCTGGCGTACGAAATGCCGACGGCTCTTGTCAGCCTCGCAAACGACTATCTTATGTGGCTGATATAGCTGCACACATTCCAAAGTGCATAACCCTGTCGGTCCGGCACCGATAATCAGAACCGTATCTTCCTCCGAAATTTCCGAAATCTTGGCAGCCCAATAACCGGTGGCGAGAATATCGCCGACAAACAGAGCCTGTTCATCGCTCACGTTGTTGGGAATCGGAGTAAGGCCATTATCGGCGTATGGCACGCGGACATATTCCGCCTGACCGCCGTCGATGCGGCATCCAAACCTCCAGCCACCTGAAGTGCAGTTGTTCACATACCCTCGTTTGCAATAGAAGCACTCGCCGCAGAATGTCTCTACATTTACGGCAACCCTATCGCCGGGCTTGACCTTAGTGACTTCCGAACCGACGGACTCTACGACTCCAACCAGTTCATGCCCAACGGTAATGCCGACCTCCGCCTGAGGTACAGCCCCATGCCGAATATGGAGGTCCGACGAGCAGATACTCGAAAGAGCAACCCTCACTACGGCATCTTTTTGGTTCAAAATTTCCGGCTTTGGTTTCTCAATCAGCTCAAACCGCCCCGGCGCAATATATGTCAAAGCTTTCATCTCAAATTTTATTCTATATCCAGTGGCAGGAGGTTGTCATTATTGAAACGGTCAAAGTCAGACTGGAAAAGCTTATCCTGAATGACGCGATATTTCTCAAACTCAGTTTCAGCGTATTCTTTAGCTTGTTCGGCTGATACATGTCCGGCATCAGTCAGAACGGGACGGTCGGTAAGATCAAGAAACCTATCAATACGCTTAGCCCAGTCCTCCATTGTCATAGGGATATGACGCTTTGCCATATCTTCCGCCAAGTCAAGGAATGAGTTGACAATCCGGCCCATATCCTCCAGCTCACTCTCTTTGAGATAATTTTTGGCGATACTTACGTCAGGCTTAACAATCTTCCCGTTGGGAGCATTTTCCCATGTTGTGAGACCCATATGCTCCTTTTCGGCATTAGCCCGGTCAATTATCAGCTCAGCGGCAGTATGACCATGCACAGCGTAGTGCATCTTATTCTGCACCTTCTTAAAGAATAGTCTTGTGGTAGGGGCATCTCTGTTGTAGTCAATGGCAGTAGCATAGATGTCAGTCAGCTTTTGATAGAAACGCCGCTCGCTTAGACGTATCTCGCGGATTTCAGCCAACAGATGCTCGAAATAGTCCTCGCCTATAAACGATCCGTTCTCCATGCGCTTCTTGTCAATCACATATCCCCTGATAGCAAACTGACGCAAAATAAACGTACACCACTGCCGGAACTGCGTGGCACGAGTACTGTTCACGCGATACCCGACACTGATAATGGCATCGAGATTATAGAACTTTAGCTTCCTGTTCACCTCTCGCTCTCCCTCGTTTTGAACTACCGAGAAATTCTCGGTAGTTGCCTCCTGAGTCAACTCGCCGGTCTCGTATATATTCTTCAGATGCAGGCCGATATTGTCGGTGGAGCAATCAAACAACTGAGCCATAGCCTTCTGCGTACACCACACAGATTCCTTATGGTACACAACCTGCACACCATCCTCCTTCCCCTCAATCTGAAAGATCAGGAACTCCGCAGTGCTATTTCGTATCTCAAACTTCTTCGCCATAATGGTCGCAAATAAGTTAAAAAGTCGTATTAATAATATTGTTTCTTACAGTCTGTTCAAGCATAAACTCCGACGGCTTAAACCTGTCAACATCCTGAAGACCGATAGCCGTCTGTCAAGCATCATCCTTCCCTTTCTGCTCCGGTTTTCTGCACATGGCAATCTATCCCGTATATACCAAATGTTATAAAAATACAAGAAGCTGTTTAATAGAAAGAATAGTTATTCTTTGCGTTAAGGAAAAGAATGTATGATTTGAGAACATCCGAAAATGAAACATTAAACCCTGAGATATGCATAGACATATCAGTATGATATTCAGAGTTTAATTTTTCGAGAATAATAGATATGTACAAAGGGTCATCATAGTCGAATAGTGATGTGAAATCAGGTTCTACATTACGGATAATTCGAGGCATCCGCACGAATGCGTTGAGGAAACTCTGAAGGCATCCTTCCAAAGGATAACAATTATCTATGAAAAATTTGTAATCATAGAAATGTGATTGCTTGGAGAACTCTAGGAATTTTTGAGGAGTTAGGATTTCATAGACTCCACCATCATGCGAATGATCAGGAGCATAGATTAGTCTTCTTTGAGAATTGATGTAGCACATGAAAAAATTTGGAGTAAGTGCAAGTGCACTTTCGAAAAGAGAACGCCAGTTTCCAGAAGCACCTACCACTACGTCAATTGAGAAGGGCACATATGGACGAATCTTTTCACTAAGCTTTTGTAAATTACGAGTAGTAACTACAACTTTCTGTGTTTCATCACTATTAAAACGATGAAACAATACCCCTTTTGTCTTATCCGCATGAATGAGCGAAAACGTATTTTTATTGCTAGCATTGGCAAAAGTATATTGTATATTCTTAGCCAACGAATTAACTGCTCGGTATATTTCGTTAATCTTTATAGCCATTTTCGTGAAAAAAATTATATAGTGCTTCTGCTATGCCTTTCGCTGCCAGAAAAGGAACCCCATTTCCAATAGTTTTAAATGCGTCGGACAATGAGACATCTTCAGGAATAACGAATGTCGCAGGGAGCGATTGTATTGCTAAAGCCTCTGCCACTGATATTCTGCGTGGCAAATATGGATGTATGTGGACTTCGTTATTTCCATATGCGGCAGTTGGAGAATACCGCCAGCGATGAAGGCGCTTATAGCATTTCTTCGAAACGTCTCCTTCATCTATGGATGTGAAACGTGTAATACCTGCACGCGGTTTAAAGAACATATTGGCATTAGGATGATTCATAACATCATTCTTCTCCCACCAGTGTTGAATCGTTAAATCTTCAATAACATCATTTGGCATGGTTGTTATTGATTGTTCTTTATATGCTGTTTGCGTTGGCCAAGGATTGCAAAGAACGTCTCGGGAATATTTCTTACTACTTTCCCAGTTAAACTTATGTTCAAAATCTTTTTGAGATTTGATCTTAAGTTTAGTGGCCAGGTGTTTGCTAATTCCGATGAGTATTATCCTCTCTCTATCCTGCGGCGCACCATATTCGATAGAATTTATAAGCTGCTCGGTTAGATAATAATTGGCATTACGTAATTGTTCTTTTAAAGTTTCAAAAAAAGCACGGTGTTTTGCGGTTCGATATAGTCCTTTTACATTCTCAAATAGAAAGAAGTCAGGTTTGGATTGACAAATAATGGAAACATAGGTCCCGGACAATTTTCCATTTTCACCATGTCTGCCTCGATTTTTACCAGCTACGGAAAAATCGGGGCATGGAGGGCCACCAATAATTCCAGTGAGATTCTCAGCTTTACTTTGCGACATTAATCGATTGAACGCTTTAATGTTTTCTTTTTCGAGAACTTGTGCAACATCTCCTATGAAGTGGCCATAGATGGGTTCTTCAATGCCCATATTGGCTCTTGCAAAGCGGTAAATATGGTTAAATGGCCTATGAAATTCATTTACATAGGCTACTTTATAGAAGTTGGTTAACTCAAATCCGAGATCGAGGAAACCCGCACCTGAAAAGAATGAAAAAATATTGATTGGCATATTAGTCTTCTATAAATATTAAAGAGTTAGAGCAAATTGTTAGTGGTAGGTTATTCCGGACGAATAGATTGAGGAAAATTATTGTTTTATTTAGATATTGATGTAAATCAATATCTAAGGTATCAAATCCATTGATAAACTTTCTTCCTGAATTTGTTTCAACAATAGCTACATTCATATTCGGAATTGCAACAAGTTTCCCCTTTATGATTTGGCTACTGTCTGCTCCATCCTGAAAAGAAGGACAAAGATGGCGACAATTACAAAACTTACAGTTCTCATTAGCTGAACAAAGGTCAATTGGCTCTGAAGTTGTTTTGAAATTAATATTATTAATCAGACTCTGAGCATTAGACAGAACATCGTCTTTATTAACAGGTAATCTGTTGATGGTATAGTAATTGGAATTTCTGTCAATAATTGCTAACCTTTGAACTTTTATGCCAAACGTTTCTTCAAACATTAAGGCATAAAGTGAGAGTTGAGTAATATATTCTTCTTTAATGTTGCCGAATTCGTCATGCACTTTACCGGTCTTATAATCGATTATCTCAGCACCGTCACTTAAAGAGGATACTGAATCAATATGCCCGATAAGAATATTGCCCAATTTCACTTTTTTCTCAGGGCCAAAAGGGTTACTCTGCCCGTACTGACTTCCAGAAATAACTTCCGGAGTTATAGATTGAGCAATATTCCAGATTTCATTACATAACTTAAAATCTGCTAAAATGAGATTCTTAAGAGTGGGAAATTGTGCTTTAATCTCTGACTCTTTTTCTTGGATCAGTTCTTTCCATTTCAATTTAAATTCCTCGCGGGAATTTATGAATCCAAGCCTGCGAAGTTCGAGCATTTTGTGCGAAATAGTTCCCAAAATTGCATTTGATGTCGGAGGTGTTTTCAGCGAATATGGAACAGATTTCGAAAGAATAGTGTACAACATGCATCCTTTCTTCGAGTTTAGGAAAGAACTTGGAGAAAGGATGCTTATAGGCTTAATATATTCAGCTAGTTTCTTAATATGTGGGATATTATCCATTGCGCACTTTTGAGATTATAACCTCGTAGCAGTTTCCTAATCGTCGAAGTAGATTAAAAGAATCTATGGTCGCAACATTATCCACCGAAACGCCAAGTTCATAACATGTATCGTTAAGAATCTCGTTTGTTTCGTCATTGTTCCACAGGGGATGGACACCTATAATATAGACTCCGTTTACTTTGATATAGGGCAAATAGTCCCAGGATGATAAATCGGCTTCTTCTTCGAGTTCAAAATTATCATCTCTGAAGAAACTCTTATATAGAGTTTTGAGCAGGTCGAAAGTAGACTGTCTCCAAGTAATTAGCTCCGGGTAGTTATAGTTACCAGTTATACCAATGTTATAGTTCTCATCGGTCAGGTAGCGTAGTAGGGACATTCCGAGTCTCCAGTCAAGGAGACCGTGATACGGCATATTACTATAATTAGAAAGACATTCATAACATGATGAGTCGCAAATTTTAGAGTGCGATTCGCTTATCATGTTATCAAACATGGAGCCTTTCTTCGGATTTAGTATTTGGTCTACATAATCCTCAAAATATTTGTAAAGATGCACAACAAATCCACTACCATGCATCAATTCATCAGATAGCACGATTTGTCCCACGTTTCCGGCCTTTTGCGGTTCGACAACGTCAATTTCAACGGGATCAATATCAAGATTTGCTGCCAATGCTCTTTGGAGGATAAAAGCCAGAGAATAGTATGCAGCTCTAACGCCTTGAGAATCGAACCTAAGAACTTTTCGCCCGTTGATTTCATTGAACTGAAATGGATTAAGAGCTATGCCGGCAACCTCTGAAGCTGGTTTAAGTTTGAAAACGTTAGTGATTTTCTGTGCAGCAAGTCGAATATTCTCAAGAGTTACATCTCGCTTCTTTTGGAATTTTGATACATAATCATTCCCGTTATGTTTAATTTCGGCGCGAGACTCTATGCTTTGAGAAGTATTTGAAGGCACAGGATTAGCTATCCATAACGGGACGCGAGAGTAAATTGTGCCCCATTGTGGCTGTATGTATGTGGCATCACAATATCCTCCCTCGATGTCGTTATCAGAAATTCTCCATGTAAAATCTTTCTTTGCAATAGAGATTTCATAACGTTTATCTCGTACTGTAGATGGAGTTTCCGAAGTATTACTTTCCGATACTACTCCGCGACGTTTGACAGACGTGTCAGAATCAGATTGGCGGTTATCGCCTGGTGTTAAATCTGTGATAAACGCAGCGGGGGTGCGGAGCTTAATGTGTTCAACTGGGCTTCCGCAGTATTCACAAGTTTCTTCTTCATCTCGGCTTAGCGCAATATCTTCGTTAAGCGAATTTGGTTCAACAGTCTTAAAGAATGGGCAACCGGGCCGAGAACATTTTAAAAGTTCCCTTTCCATTGTAAATGCGCGGACGTGGTTTCCACCGCGTGTCTTAAGTATTCCGTTCTCAACAATGAGTGATGCGGGGGAAAATCCTATAGAGGTAAAGACTGATTTATCTTTGGTTATTTGACTACCCGGAGAGAAGGCAGTAATAGCCATCTGTAAATCGCTCGATACTGATGATAAATCATGTTGACGCTGTGAGGTGTACTCCATCAATTTGGTATACATTTTACGATTACGAGTTGGCATGCCATACATCGGCAAGATGCCTCCTTCGGCTAAGCATTCAGCTAAATCATCTGATGTGATTTCAGGGTTGCCAACAACTTCATCGATCATCTTTACCAACTCTGTACGTACGTGGGTGACAAGACGGCCGATAAATTCCGGATTCTCAGTAATTACATTCGCAATGCTGAACAACACCTCGTCATGTGAAGTCAGCCAATTAGAAATATGTTGGCGATACAATGACCAACCGTTCTTTAGTCCAAATTCTCCGTGGGTGCTACCGTCTAACCTCTCTGAAAGGGAGCGGAACGCATAATATAGAATTTCTTTATCATATAGACGTTGGGCGATTTCGTATGCGTCCATAGAAAGAAACGGCGTAGGTGGTTTATCTCCTGTTATTTGGTGGGGATTGTGGAAGAAGTGTTCATCATGACTACGACCTCGACATAATGTTAAGATCATAGAATATGATTGTCCGCGTCGACCACCTCGGCCAACACGTTGCTGATAATTGAAGCGTTGAGGTGGCATATTGGCAAGCATTACAGCTTGTAATGCACCTATATCTACGCCGACCTCCATAGTCGTTGTAACGCTAAGAATATCAATCCCTTTAACTCGTTTAAGAAGCTCTTCATCTTGGACGTTCTCAGCTATGATAAAATCGCGGAAGTGTCTTTGACGCTCAGCTTGATTGTCTGTCTGCCCTGTTAATTCTTCACAGTGGAGGCGCAAAGGCTTTCTGTTCTCGACTTGGTTAACAAGCAAGTAATTAGAATCCCATACTTTCTTTAATTCTATTCTATTAGGATTACTGAGAGGACGATAGCAACCAGAACAAATTCCACCGGAAAGATGCAAGTGGTTTTTCTTGCAGTGAGGACATTGGTATATAACACCATCTTCAGGTGCTCTACGGATAACCAGTGTATCGCAGTTGATGAAGAAATTTGGATTACCGGAATTGGTAAGACAAATCGCCATGGCTTCTCCTAAAGGATTGCAACAATCTTCTTTTCGACGTGCATTTACAATCGGTATTCGATGTAGGTTTGCACATTTATCAAGATAACGTCGTACTGGATGTTTTCTCGGTAGGTCAGTGAATCTCATTGGCCGATTATTATTTGCGCCAGTGAGATCATATATGTTTGGGGTATATCTAAATCGCTCACCCAATAATCGAGTGACTGTATCAACAATCTCTCGAAGAATATTTGGTGTAATTGGGAGATTATGTGACGATATAACGTTACGTAAATCTGCGTCGGTCAATTGTACACATACAGTGCCGATTCCAGACGACTCTAATCCGTAATATAATCTGCCAAAGAAAAGATTGCTTATTTGGGCTTTAATCGCCGGTAGTGAGCGTTCTTTGAACTCGGATAGAATTTCATTATTGGCTCGATATTTTGGAATGTCGAACCAAGGTACTTGCTTAATTTTTTGAACTTCCCAATCACATCCTGCTGGATTCACACCAAGTTCAAAAAATCTCGAGTATAACTGCGAGTCAAATACATTTGTAGATGAAATGACATCCGAGAATTTCGTATATGTTTTGAGTGTATTGAGCTGTTTTTGTTTTGTTTCTAATTTATTACGGAGGCCGTTTATCATACTCTGCAACGAGGAATTGCCCACTCCTTCCAAAGTATTAATATTATTCTGGATCTCTGTGATTTCAGCCTGGCAAGCAGAAATTTCCTCAGAATTGGAATTGACACACGCTTCAAGGAAAAGCTCTCTCATTAAATCGAGGAATTGTTCACGCTCAATTCCATTTGCAATTGATGCTGCGTCCTCTCGACTATCAGAAAACGTAACGAGCTTAGGGGTGTTTACCGTTGGAATTTGGTTAAACAGTTCCTTGGCATATATTTGAGTAGATTTAGCAAAACCAGCCCTAAAACCTCGAATCGCAGCCGGGCGGGATTTTGATTTACCTCTGTCTGCTCCACAACAAGGGCAATGCGTGGGAAGCGCTGGAGAGTTTGCAAGTTGATGGATTGGTGTCACATCAACTTCATACAAATAGCCATTTACATAATTCTCTAAATCTGGTGTATGACCTCTTTTAAGTTCTCCAGAGAACTTATTTATGTGGTAGCGCTCCCACCGACAATCGTAGGGGGTTGTGGTATTAGCAGAGCCTAGAGACATTCGATGTTTCATGTTTACATCCAGGTCAGTAAGATGCTTATAGATGTCAAATTCTTCTGTGCCAAACGTTTCATCTAAAGAATCAACAGGCCAGAAAATAGCATAGTCTTCATATGAACGTCTATCTACGATTGGCTGTGTTGATTGTTCGGGCAATGCCTCTATATTGCTTGAATTTGGTAATATATAATTTGTCGTGCCATAATCATCTACTGCGCGTTTGCCACCGTAGAAAACAGCACCACAATTTTCGCAATACAACAATTCCAACACTCGTTTATCATCCAGCTCGTCAACAAGCTTTGGCTCATTGTGTAGTCGACCGACTGGCCTATTGATAGACCAGTCACATGTGTCGATTGTCGCCCAAAGCCCACCAACGTTTTTATAGAAGAAATGAAAACGTAAGCGAGGTATATTCACTGGTCTTTTGAGTTTACCCTTGTAAATATCAAAAAGGCCTCTGGCGACGATTAAACCCTCGCCGGCCATTCGTTTCATTCCAATATCATCCAAATCTTCAAAAAGATTGAGGAAATATTGATCAAGGATGTTGTTATCTTCTGGGTTTTCTGCAAACGGAATAGCTCGATTTGCCCCATATTCACCGCAGTTAAACACGTCGTTGAGCCGTTTTGCTAACGCGAGTTCTCGTGAGTTTAGAATATTGAGGAAACGTTCTATGACATTGGTTGAATTATCGATTATTCCGAATTGGTCCGACAGTTTATCTGACATTTTGGATAGGACAGAGGAAACTTCTGGATTATCTAAATTGTTAGGGTGTTCAGTTTGACGTTCCGAAAAACGGCATCCAGAACACCGGATTTTACATAAAAATCACGTGCTGGAAATTCTTGTTTTCAGAGACGAAATAGTACATTGAAAATTTGGATAATTCATTAA
>Ga0209064_1003808_pt1 | contig 12346 bp, 11 predicted proteins | sample Inofromicrocosms_FD_187498 | JGI IMG/M metagenome (GOLD analysis project Ga0209064, IMG submission 187498) | Mouse cecum microbial communities from Vienna, Austria - Inoculum for glucosamine and mucus D2O microcosms (SPAdes) (version 2) | ecosystem: Host-associated > Mammals > Digestive system >... | reverse complement strand
CCGTAATTCCCACAGGGAATTTAATAAAACGCAAATAAAAAGATTTAGGCATAGCGTTAAGCTGTGCCTTTTCTGTACTTTTTTTCGTGGACGAACTAGGCTACTCGTAGCCTAGTGAGATATAGATATGTTTTATATTTCCCGCAAAATTCAATCGGTTGCGTTCTTTCATTTTTCGTGATATAATAATTGTACGATAAACAGTAATTTATAGGAGAAATATTATGTCGTATTCATTAAAGAGCGTAACGATACGCACAGACAATTCCGAGAGCGGAATGGCAAAAATCAACGAACTTTGGGCGGATATTATGACGGGCAAAATTCCGCTTGAGTTTATAGAAAATGGTGTACCGGTAAAAGGTCTGTCGCCTATATCGTCATACAGCGATTACGAGAGCGATGAGAAAGGCAAATATAACTTATCCGTTATGACCGTAACCGCCGCGTTTTTTGTAAAAATGGAAGAATTGGTCGCACAAAGAAAATACATAAAAATTGACGAGAGCGGCGAAACTATTACCGATTGCGCAAATAAAGCGTGGTCGAAAGTTTGGCAACTTACCGCAAGCGGCGAAATTAAACGTGCATTTACTATCGATTACGAAAGCACAGTACCCACCGAATATACCAAAGACGGCAAAGCGCATTGCTATTTGTACATAGCAATCAAATAACGATTATAAGTTAAATTTCAATTTATCTTTCTAAAAGGTTTGTAGTAAAAAGCTCTCGAACATATCGTTCGAGAGCTTTTGTTCTTGCTTGAAAGTATAACTCTTAATAATTTAGTTTTTTAATTCCCTATGGGAAGCGCGCTTTAGTGGGGGATATTTACTCATTTGTAAAATACGCTTAGATCTTCGGGTCAGCCTTGTAGGCGGTGTGAAGGATCTTATGCGATTTCGGGCTGTTCGGGCAGGTGAAGTACTCGTTATAGAGTACATCCATAACGGGCGAATCCGCACTGCGGCGAATTTCGTTTTTCGTGTCTGCCGTATAGAGCGCCTTGGCGCGCGTTTCTTTGAGCTCCACCGAATTGCGGACGCTGTCCGAAAGGGTGGGCTGTCCGCCGCCGTTGACGCAGCCGCCGGGGCAAGCCATGATTTCGATGAAATCGTATTTCTTCTCGCCTGATTTGATTTGCTTGATGATCGTTTCCGCGTTCGCAAGCCCCGAAGCGACCGCAACGCGTACGGTGTTGCCCGCAACGAGATAGGTGGCTTCCTTAATGGGCGCAACGCCGCGGACTGCGAAGAAGTCGAGCACTTCGAAGCTTCCGTCCATCATGTGCGCCGCCGTACGGAGCGCCGCTTCCATTACGCCGCCCGTCGCGCCGAAGATCGCGCCGCCGCCCGTTGCGACTGCAAACGGGTTGTCGAACTCTTCGTCGGGAAGCTCGGTGAACTTGATGCCCGCCGTTTTGATCATGCGCGCAAGCTCGCGGGTGGTGATCGCCGCGTCCACGTCGCCCGCCATTTCTTCGCGCTTGCATTCGTTTTTCTTCGCCGTGCAGGGAATCACGCTGACAACGTACAAATTCTTGGGATCGATGCCGTTTTTCTCGCACCAATAGCTTTTGAGGAGCGCGCCGAACATCTGTTGGGGCGATTTGCAGGTGGAGAGGTGGGGGATCATTTCGGGATATTTCTTTTCCACGAATTTCACCCAACCGGGACAGCAGGAGGTGAACATGGGCATGGGTTTGCCCGTTTTAATGCGGTTGATGAGCTCGCTCGCCTCTTCCATAATGGTGAGGTCGGCGGTCACGTCCATGTTGAACACGTGATCGGGGCCCAAGCGGCGGATAGCGGCAACCATTTTGCCTTCCACGTTCGTGCCTACGGGCATATCGAACGCTTCGCCCAAAGTTGCGCGGACGGAGGGGGCGGTAAAGAACACGACCTGTTTTTGAGGATCGGAAAGAGCGGCCCAAACTTCGTCGATGGTGGAACGCTCGGAGAGCGCGCCCACGGGGCAGGCAACGATGCACTGACCGCAGCCTACGCAGACGGACTGGGCAAGAGGCATATCGAAGGCGCTGCCGATGTGTACGTTGAAGCCTCTGCCGATGTGTCCGATCGCGTTCACGTGCTGTTTTTCGCACGCCGCAACGCAACGGCTGCAATTGATGCACTTGTCGTTGTCGCGCACGACGGCGGGAGCCGCGTCGTCGAGGGGAAGGGTGAAGTTTTCCCCTTGGAATCTGTCTTCGTCTACGCCGTAGCCGAGGGAGAGCTTTTGCAGTTCGCAGTTATGGTTTCTCTCGCAGGAGAGGCACTTTTTCTTGTGCTTGGAGAGGAGAAGCTCGAGCGTCATCTTTCTGCTCTGACGGCAGCGCTCGGTGTTCGTTCTCACTTCCATGCCTTCCGCCACGGGATAGACGCAGGCGGCGACCAAGCCGCGCGCGCCCGTCGCTTCCACCACGCACATACGGCACGAGCCCACACAGTTTACGTCCTTTAAGTAGCAAAGGGTGGGAATCTCGATATGCGCCTTGCGCGCCGCTTCCAAAATGGTGGAGCCTTCCGGAACGGTTACGGGAATGTTATTGATTTTTAACGTTACGTTTTTCGCCATTTTTGTTACCTCACTTTCTCACAACTGCGCCGAAACGGCAGTTGCCCATACATACGCCGCACTTAATGCACTTGCTGCTGTCGATCGCCATAGAGGGCAGTTTGTGACCGGGCGCGGTGTAGTCCGTCTTGGTAATTGCGTTTACGGGGCAGTTCTTGGCGCAGAGCCCGCAGCCGATGCACTTCTCTTTGTCGATGGAATAGTTGAGCATTGCCTTGCATACGCCCGCTTCGCATTTCTTTTCGTTGATGTGGTCTTCATACTCTTTGCGGAAATAACGGAGGGTGGAAAGAATGGGGTTGGGCGCGCTCTGTCCGAGGGCGCAGAGGGAGGATTGCTTCATGTGGGAAGCAAGCTCTTCGATTTTCACGATGTCCTCGGGCTCGCCCTTGCCTTCCGTGATTTTGGTAAGGAGTTGTAAAAGACGCTTGGTGCCGATACGGCAGGGCGTGCATTTTCCGCAGCTTTCGTCGGCGGTGAATTCCAAATAGAACTTGGAGATGTCCACCATGCAGGTGTCTTCGTCGAGAATGATCATTCCGCCGCTGCCCATCATAGACCCGATCGCGAGCAAGCTGTCGTAGTCGATGGGGGTGTCGATGCACTCCGCGGGAATACAGCCGCCCGAGGGGCCGCCCGTCTGAGCCGCTTTGAATTTCTTGCCGTCGGGGATGCCTCCGCCGATTTCTTCCACGATCTCGCGCAAGGTCGTTCCCATAGGAACCTCCACGAGTCCGACGTTGGTGATTTTACCGCCGAGCGCGAATACCTTCGTGCCCGAAGAGGATTCCGTGCCGATCGAGGAGAACCAAGCCGCGCCTTTTAAGATGATGGGGTTGATGTTCGCCCAAGTTTCCACGTTGTTCAAAATGGTGGGTTTGCCGAACAAGCCTTTCACGGCGGGGAAGGGGGGACGGGGACGGGGTTCGCCGCGGTGTCCCTCGATACTCGTCATAAGCGCCGTTTCCTCGCCGCAGACGAACGCGCCCGCGCCAAGGCGGATATCGATGTCGAAATCGAACCCGAACCCTAAGATGTTCTTGCCGAGCAGGCCGTATTTACGGGCTTGGTCGAGCGCGATCTTCAAGCGGTTGACCGCAACGGGATATTCCGCCCGCACGTAGATGTAACCTTGATGCGCGCCGATCGCATAACCCGCGATCGTCATGGCTTCGAGTACGCAGTGGGGGTCGCCCTCCAAGACGGAACGGTCCATAAACGCGCCGGGGTCGCCCTCGTCGGCGTTACAGCAAACGTATTTCACGTCGCCCTGCGAAGCTTTTGCAAACGACCATTTTCTGCCCGTGGGGAAGCCCGCGCCGCCTCTTCCGCGCAAGCCCGAAGCGAGCATTTCGTTGATAACGTCGTCGGGGGTCATGGAGGAGAGCACTTTTTCGAGCGCGGCATAGTCGCCCGCCGCGATTGCTTCTTCGATGTCCTCGGGCGCGATCACGCCGCAGTTGCGGAGCGCGATACGCATTTGCTTTTTATAGAAGGGAGTTTCCGCGAAGGGAATCACCGTGCCGTCTTTGGTTACCGTTCCCTGATAGAGAAGCTCTTTTACGATCTCGCCGTCCTTTACAAGGTGCTTTTCGGCAACCGTTTTTACGTGCTCGGGGGTCATCTGCGCGTAAAACGCGCCCTCGGGATACACGATCATGATAGGGCCGAGCGCGCAAAGACCGAAGCAACCCGTTTTTACGACGAGCACGTCTTTGATGCCAAGCTCTTTGAGCGATTTTTCAAGTTGGTCGATGACCTTCATGGAGTGGGAGGAGGTACAGCCCGTACCGCCGCAGACGAGTACCTGTTTGCGGTAGCCCGTTTCCTTTGCGAGTTTTTCGCCCTGTTCCTTTACGACGCGGCGCACGTCGATGAGCGCCTTTTTCTTTTGGCGGATCGCGTCTAATTCTTTCGTCGTCATTTCTTTGCCCCCCTGTATTCGTCGAGAATGCCTTTTACCGAGTTGGGCGTAAGCTTGCCGTAAACCTCGTCGTTGATCATCATAACGGGCGCAAGACCGCATGCGCCCACGCAGCGGCAGCTATCAATGGAGAACAGCCCGTCCTCCGTGCATTCGCCGCACTTGATGCCGAGCTCTTTCTCGATCTCTTCCAATATCTTGTCCGACCCCTTTACGTAGCAAGCCGTACCCAAACAAATGCTGATGCGGTTCTTTCCCTTGGGTTTGAGAGAGAACTGCGAGTAGAACGTAACTACCCCGTAGACCTCGGAAAGAGAGATTCCGAGACCTTCCGCGATGATCTTTTGCACCTGCATGGGAAGATAGCCGTAAATGCCCTGTGCTTCCTGCAAAATGTGCATAAGACAACCCGGAGTCGAGCGCGATGCTTCAATCACGGCGCGCAGCTTTTTTTCCTGTTCCGCCGTGCCGCATTTCGCTTCACATTGTGCCATAACAACCTCCTTAATGGATACTTTTCCCGTATGCTGCGGGAAACTCTTTTTAATGTATGCGTTTATTATATCATAGTCGGGGAAATTTATCAAGACTATTTCAAATATTGTCAGAAATTGTCTGAAAAAATATTTTTACGGGAGAAGCCGGAGAGCGGTCACAAACCTTGCATTCCGTGTTAAAATTTATTTGAATAGTTTTCAAAATACTATTGACAAACCTTTTGAAGCGTGTTAACATAAAGGTGCATTCAAGATAATGGAGGGGTAGACCGATGTATCGTAACGCTTATGATTTAACGGAATCTTCTCATGTTGAATAAAAGGAGGGAGCATGAAAAAAAGGAAGATAATGACTTTGATTTTTATTTCTCTATTTTCACTTTTGGTTGCACTGAGCATCTACGTGATCGCGCTGGCGATAGAGGCAACGGTGCGCTTGCAGGGAACCGGTCACGTGATTGATTCTTATTGGAACATGGATCGGGCGGTGATGACGTTCGTCATGTTTTCCGTCATTATTTTGGCTTCCGTCGCAGGGATAGCGTTTTGTTGTGTTAAATTCAAAATGCTGTCAGCGGAAACGGCGCGAGAAAAGACGGGAGAGGGAGAACAATCGCAGGCGGGACGGAAAAAATGCAATCTTGCAATTTTGATTTGTGCTGTCATCATTATCGTCGCCTTTGTTTGCAGGGCCATGATCGATTTGTTTTGACGGCAGGTGCCTGAGAAAAAATGAAGCGTAATAATAAAAACACGGGCGGGTTGCCGTCCGTGTTTTTTATCTTTAATCTTCTAAACCTAATAAATAATCTGCGCTTACGTCAAAAAATTTTGCCAACAAAACAACAGCTTCGGCATTCGGCACTCTTTTCTCACTTTCCCATTGTTTAATGGCAGACGGGCTAAAACCGGTTTGCGTTGCGAGTGCGCGTTGACTTAAATGTCTTGCTATTCGTAATTCACTTAATCTTTCCGCAAAAATCTTCATTCTTGGAAAATTATATCACAAATTTCACCAAAAAAGCTTGACAGGGTTCAAATGAACGCATATAATTATTGCGTTCAAATGAACCAATAAGGAGAAAAGTATGCAAACAGCGCGATTATTTGAGTTGATCGAACAAAGCAAGTTATACGATTTGCGGGAAGAAATGGAAGAGAAAGACGAGCTTGGATTTGGGAAAACCGTTTGTGAACTGAGAGAAAAGCTATTTTCGGGATTGAACGACGAACAAAAGGAAATCGCAGAAAAGCTCGAAGTTGCTATCGAAAACAAGTTGGACGAATTGCACTACGGTTTGGAAGTGTTTTTAGTAAACTATACGTTTCGTATGGGCATGGAAATGCAACGGGTATTCGACGAGGAAGATTTTAAGTAAGGGTTTCAGTGCAACATTACGGAGAGAGGAAAGCGTAAAAATAAAAACGCGGGCGGGTTGCCGTCCGTGTTTTTTATGGTTTGGTTATTCCCAAAAAGTTACTTTTCCGTTCTCTCTTTCAGCCGTTTCAAGGCTTCTTCCTTGGTCGAACGAGCACTCATGCTTTACCGTTCTTTTCCTTTCTGCGTTTGTCGTTGATAATTTGAAGCGCTTCCTCGTCGATGACGGTAATGCCTTCCGATTTGGCGATGGAAACCATTTGCGTGAGAGCCGCCTTTAAGAAGATGCGGGGGATCTTGGTGAGCCTGGCGCACGCTTAACTCATAATTTTTGCTTCCTTTTTTACCATTATATCGTATTTCCGCGCGAAATACAACCCTTTTCGTAAAATCGCATTTTTGTTTTCGGGTACGGTATTGTTGACAAACTTAATAAAATATGATAAACTACGGCTTGGAAATTAGTATAACGAAGGAGCGATAAAGCGTGGCGGTTAAAATTTTGGTCGATTCGGCTTCCGATATCGATGCGGAGGAAGCGAAGGAACTCGGCGTGGAGCTGTTGTCCATGGAGGTGGAAATCGAAGGCAAAAAATACATGGACGGCGTGGAGCTCACGCACAGGCAATTTTTCGAAAAGCTTATCGAGAGCAGCGAGCTTCCGAGAACGAGCCAAATCAATCCCTTCCGTTTCGAAGAAAAATTTGCGGAGCTTACGGAGCAGGGGCACGACGTGGTGGCGATCACCATTTCCTCCAAGCTTTCGGGCACTTATTCGGGCGCGGCGAGCGCGGCGAAAAAGTTCGGCGGGAGGGTATTTGCGGTGGATAGCCTCAACGCGTCGCTCGGGGAGAAAATTCTCTGCCGTTACGCGCTCGAACTGGCCGGGAAGGGCGCATCCGCGCAGGAGATCGCTTCGGGGCTGGAAAAGGCTCGGCGCAGGATCAACGTGCTTGCCCGCCTCGACACGCTTCACTATCTCAAAAAAGGCGGACGCATTTCGGCGATAACCGCTATTGCGGGGCAAATGCTTTCCGTAAAGCCTGTTATCGGCATCGTCGGCGGAGAGGTAAAGATGGTGGGGAAAGCGATCGGTTCGAAAAAGGGGAACAATCTTTTAAATTCGCTCGTCGAAAAGAAGGGTGTGGATTTCGGAATGCCCTTCCTTGTCGCGTACAGCGGGCTCAGCGATATCGTGCTAAACAAATATATCGAGGACAGCCGTCATCTATGGGAGCAGGGTACGAACAGCATTCCCGTCAGCCCGATCGGCAGTACGATCGGAACGCACATCGGACCGGGTGCGATCGGCGTCGCGTTTTTCGAGCAGGTAAAAGAATAAAAAAACGAGCGGGTTTCCCGCTCGTTTTTCAGTTGAGGGCAATGACCGAGCTTCGCTCTACGAGCTCCGTCGGCACGATGATTTTTTTGGGCAGAGTGGTGTCCCCTAAAATTCGTTGAAGCAGTACGCTCGCCGCGATCTCGCCGATCTCCGTTTGCGGAATGGCGATCGTCGTAAGGGGCGGAGTGAGATATTTCGCGTCCTCGATGTTGGAAATGCCGATGATGGAAATCTCCTCGGGAATGGAAACGCCGAGCGAATGCAGGGCGGACATCGCCGCGATCGCCATATGGTCGCTTCCCACCAAAACGGCGGTGGGGCGGTTTTCGCATTCCATGAGTTTAAGCGTCTTATCGTAGCAGACCTTGCGGTGCCATTCGCTGTCGATCACCCACGCGGGGTCGATCGGCAAAGAGTGGTGCTGCATCATTCTGAAATAGGCTTCCCGCCGTCCGATATTCAGCGCGTCATTGTTATGCGCGCCGATATAGGCGATTTTTTTATGTCCTTTTTCGAGCAGGTAGCGCATGGCGCGGCAGCCTGCCTCAAAGCGGTCGTAGCCGACGTTATCGATCATGGGCTGTCCCGAGTCGATGCCCACGATGTGCTTGATTTTGGAGGAGAGCAGGCTCATGGTTTCCGCGTTCGGCTGGTCCATGAGAATGAGCCCTTTGGGCGGGTGGGCAAGGAAGGAGGAAACCGACTCCTCTTTGAGCATATCGAACTGCGTGAGCACGAAATCGAAATCGTAATCCTTTTGTTTGAGATAATTTTTTGCGCCGCTCAAAATAGCGTTGTAATAGCTGTCCTTCGTGTGCTCCACCGTCACGCGGGAAATGCACCCGATGGAAACTTTGGCGTGCGCTCGCCCTTTTTTATAGTTGGGATTGAGCTCGTAGCCGAGCTCCCGAACGGCGCGCATCACCCGCTCGCGGGTTTGGTCGGTAACGCGGTAATTCGGGTCAAGATTGATAATGCGCGACACCGACGCGATGGAAACCCCTGCGCGTTCCGCAACTTCTCTGATCGTAGCCATATTCTCTCCGTAAGACAGGCGTTTGCCCGTCTTTTTTATTATTTCAAATTCATTATAACATGGAAAAAACCTCCTGTCAAGATGTTTGGTAAACAAAAATCAAAAATATTTGGTAAAATTTGACAGTAAAGATGGAACGGAGGAAGCGAAAAGAATACGGAAAAGGTCGTTTGACGAAAAAAAGTCCGATTTTTGTCGAAAAAATGCAGTAAACATTAAGGTAAACAAAAAATGTTTATTCTTTTTTTTAAATTCCTATTGACAGCCCGTAAAATTCGTGATAGAATGCAATCGGAACTGAATTTGGGAATAGCAAAACATTTTTGTGAAAAACGTTCAGTTTATCAAAAAGAGGTGAGATCTTGAAGCAGTTTACGGTAGCGATCGTAGGTCTTGGCGGAAGAGGACTTTATACGTACGCAAAATATCAGGAAAAATTTCCCGAAAGAATGAAAATCGTAGCGATCGCAGACATCGATCCCGAAAAGGTGCGCTATGCAAGCGAGCGGTATTCCGTGCCCGCCGATTTTTGCTTTGACAGCGCGGAGAATTTGCTCGAACGCGAAAAGCTTGCCGACGTGCTTATCATCGCCACGCAGGACTGTCAGCACCGCGATCACGCGCTTGCCGCCTTAAAACGCGGCTATGATATTTTGCTTGAAAAGCCCGTCGCCGTCACCGTTTCCGACTGTATCGATATTCGCGACGCGGCGATCAGGGCGGGCAGGTCGGTGACGATTTGCCACGTGCTCGAATTTACGGCGTTCTTCCGTAAGATCAAGGAGGTAATCAAGAGCGGAGTTATCGGCGAGCCCGTTACGGTGGAAGCGATCGAGAACGTGGGGTATTGGCATCAGGCGCACAGCTTTGTTCGCGGGAATTGGCGGAACGACGAAATCGAGTCGCCCATGATCCTGCAAAAGTGTTGCCACGATTTCGATATTCTTTCTTGGCTTTTAGATAAGAAATGTCTTTCCGTTTCTTCGCTCGGCTCGTTGAAATATTTCAAGAAAGAGAACGCGCCCGAGGGGAGCGCAGAGCGCTGTTGCGATTGCAAATATGCGCATTCGTGCCCGTACAGCGCATACCGCATCTACTTCGAAAGCAAGGAGATGGGCTACGACCACGGCAACCGCGATTGGCCTTTAAATATTTTGACGGAAAACCCCGACAGAAAGTCGCTCAATGAAGCGATCGAAAAAGGCCCTTACGGCAGATGCGTCTTCCATTGCGATAACAACGTGGTGGATCACCAGATCGTAAGTATGCAGATGGAGGACGAGGTTACGGTATCCTTTACCATGACGGCGTTCACGGCGCAAAACTTCCGCAGGGTCAAGGTCATGGGAACGCTCGGCGAGATCGTCGCCGATCAGCGCGAAAATCTCGTTACGGTCACGCCGTTCGGGGGAGAAAGCACCGTTTACGATATTACAAAGCTCGCCGACGATTTGTCGGGACACGGCGGAGGCGATAACCGCATGATGACGGAAATGTTCGATGCGCTCGAAAAAGGCGGAACGGTTTCTTCCTCCATAAAGGAGGCGATCGCACCCCATCTCGTCGCGTTTGCGGCGGAAGAATCCCGCAAAAAGAAAGGCGAACGCATTTTCATGGCGGAGTTTGAAAAAACAAACTCCAAATAAATGCAACTGCTCGGCAGGGCACAAAAATTCAAAAAAGTTTTTGTTGTTTCCAACAAAAAGAGGAAACCGTATTCTACGGTTTCCTAATAAAACTTATCCGACAGAAACAACGGAGGTAATAATTTTATGAAAAGAGGATTACGCTATCTTTCGCTCATGCTCGGCGCGGTGACTGCGCTCACCCTCGCAGGGTGCGGAGAGGACAAAAACGACGGCAAGGACGACGTCGGCAACGGCAAGGACGAAGCGGTGAGTATTTTCTCGCGTCCTACGGTGGAACGCCCCGCTACGGGCAGAAAGGATTGGAACGACGTCGATTCTTTCGTCTGCTATTACGGCTCGCTTACGGGCGATTCCGAGAAAGAACCCGTATTCGGCGGGGAGCCCGAGCGTGCGCTCGATATGCTTAAACAGTTCGACGTTGCCATCATTCACAGCTCTCAGCTCTTCGGCGACGAGAGAGCCGCGCAATACGTGCAGGAGCTCAAAGACGCGGGCACTTACATCATCTCCTATCTGACGATCGGCGAGGACGACGGCTTGCACGTGGGCGACGGGCTGGGGGAAAACGGCTACGCTTCCTACTATCTTTACGAAAACGGTATGCCCCGCATGAATTCTTCTTGGGGTTCTTACTTCGTGGACGCGGGCAACCCCGTGTGGCAGGAAATCGTGCTCGGAAAGGCGAAGAGCATTTTGGAGTACGGCGTAGACGGGCTTTTCCTCGACACGCTCGACACGGTGGACGTCGCCTACGATACGATGGGGGGCATGGTCGATCTCGTCAGACGTTTGGACGAGGAACTGCCCGAGGGGACCAAGCTCGTTCCCAACCGCGGATTTACCGTTTATCAATACATTTCGCAGTACGTGGACGGCATCATGTTCGAGAGCTTCTCCACCACGTACGACGAGGCTTCGGGCTTCTTTGTGGACAGAAACGAAGCGGACATGGAGTACAACCAAACGGTCGCCTGCAATATCATCAACCGCGTGCGCCGTTACGATTATATGCCCGTGTTCTGCCTCGATTACATCAATAAAGCGGAATACAGCTATATGCCGCAGAACGTATACGACAATGCTTGGATGTATGACTTCGTGCCGTATGCTACCTATTCGCGCAATCTCGATATTTGTCCCGATCCCGATGTTAAGCCCCAAAGCGCGCGCGGCTCGCTGGCGCTTTCCAAGCTGAGCGATTCTACGGGCGAAACGACCCTGAACGGCGACACGAGCTCCGCGAATCTTGCCTATGCGGGCAACGAGCTCTGCACCGTCGCCGTCGATTCGACGTTCGTCGGCTATTCGGGCGCGAAACCGCTCAACGACGGCTTCTTCGCAACGGAGGAGAACCACAACCAACTGAATTGGGCTACCGAATCGTGGGCGAGCGAGAACAACAACCGCAAGGATCACTGGATCCAATTCACTTTCGCCGAACCGCAGGAGATCTCCAAGGTCAACGTCTATTGGGCTCCCGACGGCGCGGGCACGCCAACCTTCTATTCCGCCCGCGAGGCGAGGATCGAAGCGATGATCGACGGCGCTTGGCAGACGGTCGCCACGTATAATTGGAAGAACGGCGAGGTGTATCTCACCCAACAGCAGCTCACCGAATTCACCTTCGATAAGATTACCACCGACCAGATCCGCATTTTCCAACCCAAGGGCATGGGCGACGCGACTTCGTCGAGAACGGACGGCGTGGAAACGGTGTTTACGGGCATTATGTGGGTGAGCGAAGTAGAAATTTACGCTTGAAGATAAAAGAAAAAGGGGAGTATTAGGAGGTAACCATGAAAAAATCCATTTCGGCAATCAGTTGCGCATTGGCGCTTGCGGCAAGTTTCACTGCATTCGCCGCCTGCGCACCCGCTGACGATTACAATTATGAAGCGATCGACCCCGGTACGCTCGCCGCGCCTCGCGCGGAATTCAAA
>Ga0209064_1003807_pt1 | contig 12351 bp, 12 predicted proteins | sample Inofromicrocosms_FD_187498 | JGI IMG/M metagenome (GOLD analysis project Ga0209064, IMG submission 187498) | Mouse cecum microbial communities from Vienna, Austria - Inoculum for glucosamine and mucus D2O microcosms (SPAdes) (version 2) | ecosystem: Host-associated > Mammals > Digestive system >... | reverse complement strand
ATTCTCGCAGGACGAGGACAAGATGATATATTTCTTCCTGCTCTCATCGCTCCGCAAAGAGCATTACGAAGCCGTCGGACTGACCGACCGCAAATCTCACAGCGCACTCAACGACAGCGAGAAAATGGCAATCCTCGCCAATCTCAACGCCAAGACAAAGGCGATAATCCGCAGGGATTTTCTGATTGACAATTTCAAGGGTGCGTATCGTGACAACGCTATTGCCGACCTCCTGCACTCTTTCGCCAAGAAGCACATGCCGGAAGAACTCGCCAACATCGAAGCCGAGTATAACGATATTTACGAGAAGCGACACCAACGTATCGAGGAACGCAAGGCTCTACTCGCCAAAGATACCGAACCCGAAGCAACCGAGCCGGAAGCCGAGGTTGCACCCGAAGCCGAGGACACACCACAAGAACCTATGCCGGAAGCTGAACCGACCACGGAAGAAACCGCTCCCGACACCACCGAGGTAGAGACCGAGGCTATCCAATACGAACCAACGGAAGAAGAAGCCGAAGCGATACTGACCGAAGAAGAAAGGTACTGCGAAGAAGCTGTTGCATAAAGCGACAAGCACCTATGTTTGAGCAAGCCACCCCATGCCGAGAGGCGCGGGGCGGCTTTTGCACGTCACCGCCCAAAAGCCGCCTCTTTGGAAAACAACAAAGCCCCCGACTCACGCCGGGAGCTCATTGTCTTAGTGTGATTAGCTGTTTTTATTTCAAGATTGCTGATGCTGCGCCTGATTGTTCACCGACTTCATTGCCTTGTTGTACTTTTTTGCCGTAGCCGAATGTATATGTGGCAGTGAAGTTTATGCGAGGGTGTGATGATGTTCCGATGACAGTCTGTCTCTCGCTATAATAGGGTGAAACAGTCGTGTTTGTCGCGCCATCCCATCCTTTATTGAAGAAGTTGGCAGCCATGACGCGCAAATTCCAATTGGCATTGGCCCATCCAACGGTAACACTATGGAAATTCCGACCTTTGTTTATCCGTGGTGAAGATGTAAACATACTTTTCTGAGGACCTTCGTAATAAGCTTGGAAATAGAAACTATCAAGATAATAGCTTGCTTGAGCCGTCACACGGAATGAATTGCATGTCTCGTTAAAAATTCCGGTAGATTTATTAAATGACTGGCCGGGGTTGGCGTATAGCTGGAGTTTCCCGTTGAGCAGTTTCCAGTTCGCGGCCAATCCAATCTCCCCATTGAGATAATCGCCATCGTTGATATATGAACGCAACAGTGCTTTCCCATTATCATAGGGCGAATATGTAAGCAGCTGACGGTCATACATACCGAAAAAGCGACCGTAGGCACTCATGCCGAAAGCATTTGACGGCATCCATGTATATGCGAGGTTGACTGTTGTGTGTCGGCAATTTTCTAATAATGGATTGCCGGTGATATACATAAGTTCATTCTCACGGAGTAGGTCTGCTGATTTCTCAGATATACCGGGACTGTTTTTAGCATACTGGAAATAAGCAGAGAAACTGTTTTTCTGATTTGGGACATACCGTACATTTATATGAGTGAACGGATAAGTGTCGCTGTTCGTCTTCCCGTTTATATCGCTGTTTTCCCAAGCAAAACCGGCATCAAGATTAACTGATATTTTCCGTGTCTGGAAATTATAGCCGACCATACCTACTGCAAAAGCGTTATGGTATTTGTCTCTATATCTGTTATCTCCGGTGTATTCAAGACGATTGATAATGTCACCTCCATTGCCTCCTAACATAACGGAATGCTTCTGTCCGAAACTTTTACGGATATACAGATTCAGACGATAGTTGTAGGCGTTCTCTTTAGCATGACGATATATTGTTGGTTGGTTTGATACTGCGTAATCCGTATAGTCATTACCATGAGTATAGTTGAACGACGGGGAGAAGTCAACTGAGAATCCCTTTGGCAGAACGAAGAAATAAGTGCCAGAATAAGCGACTGAGTTAGAACGATTCGGATTCTTCCGATCAAAAGAATATCCTGGAGCTGAATTGGGCGAATACTCCAGTTTGCCGGAATATTCATTTGTGGGTATGTCTAAGCTGGTAAACGCAAGTAGATTGCGTATCTGGATTTTATTACTATTATATGTGGCGCGGAAAGTGACGGGATATTGATTCTGCTTATAATGTGAGGATTCAAGTGTTTCCTTACGGGTTAGCGAAATTTCTTTGCCGTCCTGCCCGGTCAAACGGTAAATGCCCTCTGTCGTACTACCAATATGGTGGTTGTTCCAGTTATTGGCACCGGCATACAGGTCGTAGGTCATCTTCTTGTAAGAGAACTTTGAGAAGATGTTGACACGACTTGACAATCCGACAAGGAAATTTTCATCAGCAGTCACCTTTGTGTAGCCTCCGTATGCGTATTCCTGCACGATAATGTTTATCACTCTCTCTGCTCCACGGAAACGAGGGTCGGTAGGAAATTCAAGATATTCCACACGCCTTACATCAGCGGTTCGCAGTCCTTCCATTTCCTCTTTGGATGCTTCAAGGAAATTGATGTAAATGGCTACGCTGCCGCCTACATTGTCGGTAACGGTCTCATCAATTGGGTTTATTCTGATTTGAGGAATAGCCATCTGACGCAGAAGATCCACTGCATTTTGAGCCGCGTTCTTCTGTTTTCCTGACGGAGTATAGGTTGATTTTGCCGATGAAGTGCGCTGCATATGTGCTTGCACCACCACCTCATTCAACTCTTGTGTCTTTAACGTGTCGGCCTGTTCTTGCGCATACACAGTAATTGTAGCGATAGCCGACAATATGATTGATGTGATAATTTTTTTCATACTCTTTGAATATTTTAGGTCTATGCTTTAATCCGCTATCTTGAAACCCAACAGTGCAGCAATTCCATAGAGGGATATGAAAAAATGGCATATTTGTTGAGTGACTGATATTTTCAAGTATCATGGGAAGAATACCATAGATAAGGTTACGACGATAGCTCCCAGTACTAACCAAAGAATGAAAGTGTAGAATTTTTGTTTCTCTCCGTCTGAGGTATATTTTGATACGAATTTCTTAATCCGGGGAAAGCCGAAACACGAAATCGCTGAAAAGGCCATCAGCAACCAAATCGGGGTGGCGTTAGGATTTTGAATAAACATAGAAAGTGGTGGTCAGTTAAACGCATCTTCGTAGGTAAATGCCATCGAACTAAAAGCCATACAAAAGATCATGGCTATCAGTGAAAATATCTTTTTCATCATATTTATTCGTTTTAATTCCCGTTCCAGCCCTCAACTGAGAGCCGGAACGAGATGTGTTTAAGTTTTATTTCTGAGCGACTCCGTGCATATTCACCTGAATACGGTTTTTACCGTCATAAAGATTGCGCATGAAATCATTGAATTCTTCAAGAGTTAGATTCTCAATAGCCTCACGATGTTTGGTGATGAGGTCAATATCAAGCATCTCATATAGCCGTATGTTATTATGCCAGTAGGAGTTGGTGCGGATAGAGTTTTCATACTGTGACAGCATTGCATTTTTCATACGGTTGAATTGCTCGGGTGTCGCTCCATCTTTCAACAGATTGACAAACAGTTCGTCTGCGAGTTGCAACATTTGTGCCGACTGTTCTTCATTGGTCTGGAGAAAGTAAACAAGGTTCCATCTGCCGGTACTTACATTATATGTTGAACCAACCTGTGGACTATATACACCACCCTCTTTCTCACGGAGAATGTCATGATAAAGTATTCCAAGTATATCCCCAACAAGCGACACTTTCACTTCATTCTCTATTGTGGCTTTGAGATTATCATCGCTGTAAAATCCATATAGCCAATCTGCAGGTGCAGACATCTCAATGGTGAAATTGTCAACTACCTGTCCTTCGGGATTTTCAATCGGGGTGAATGAAAAACTTTTGGGTTGTTCAGTCGAGAGTGGAAGGGTGGCGATATACTGTTCCAACAGCGGTTTAATGGTTTCTATATCCACATTACCGGTGAATAGGAATGTATAATCAGATGGATCCGCGACAGACTCCTTATAGAGTTGCAGCATCCGTTTATAGTCGGCACCACGCATCACATCGGCTGTGACAACCTGCGTAAGCGGATTGTTGCCGTAGGTGGCGTTCTGCTTGTGTTGCTCAAAAATGAATTCGGGAGATTTCTCCGCCGCTTCATACTGAGGTATTATTCTGGCGACAAAATTATTGTAGGTTTCTTCGTTCGGGTTGATGTTGGTAAAGGCTGTATAAATCAGCTCCATTAATGTGGGAAGATCCTTAACGGTAGAATTACCTTGGAAATAGTTGGAGAACTGACCGACACCATAACCAAGTCCGACGGTTTTGCCTGTCAGATAACGGTTAATCATCTTTTGATTGAAGTTACCCATATCCGAGAGCTGAAAAGCATTGCCCATGAGAAGCACATCATTAGCTTCGCTTACCGGATATAAAGCTGCTCCACCGTATTTGAATGCTTGGAACAGTATTTCATCTTCTTTGTAGTCAGTAGGTTTCACAATGACTTTCACGCCGTTGGAGAGTAGAAATTCCGTTGTGCCGAATTTACCTTCCTTTACCTCCTTGATACTGCCTTTTGCAGGAAGTGTTTCAATTAATGGGTCAGTGATTGTCTCATCGGCATATGCCTCATATTGACGACTCAATACATCATTTACTAAAGCGAGGGCTGCATCCTTTTCAGGCAGATTTTTCCCATCTTTTTTCTGTTGCTGTATCAACAACACCTGATTATTGGGTGTAATAACTTGCGATATAGCTTGATTATAGGCTTGGAGAGGTATCTGCGTCACAATACTGTTGAAGAAATCTCTTTCCGCTTCAATTCCCATAGCCGGTGTGCGGTCTTTGAAAGCGTTGATGAGTTCTTTGGCTACTACAGAAGTATTTGTGTTGTTTCTTTCATTGAATCGCTTATCATACTGCGCCTGCAATTCAGCAATTGCACGATCGAGTTCAGATTGGGTAAACCCTGTGCGACATGCTCTGACTACAATGGTAAAAGCATCCTCGAAAGCAATCATCTCATCGTCTTTGGCGATGGCTGCTACATTGAAAATGCCTTTGGTCTTTGATGGATACATGTCAGTGAAATAGACTCCAGCATTAGCATAACGGCAATCAGCCTCCTGACTGTGTTCATACAGGCGGTTGCTAATCATCTCAGCCATTATGTCTTGAACCAAAGAGTTGATGAAGGCCACATCAGTGTTCTGGTATTCAAGAGGTATCTTGTCAAATTTCACTTGGAAGTCCACACGTCCGCTTTTGAGTTCGGGGTCCTCAAATGCGAAGAACAACGGAGCCTCATTGTCGCTTACGTGGACATATTCACGCGCTGCGGCATCTTCGGGCATCTGTATGTCGGAGAAGGTTGCGATAACCTTCTTTTCCATCTCATCAGCATCAAAGTCACCGACCACTATAATACCTTGCTGGTCGGGACGATACCATTTGTGATAGTAGTCGCGGAGAGCCTTGTAAGGGAAGTTCATCACCACATCCATTGTTCCGATTGGAGTTAATTGGTATTGCGGTTCAGAGAAAATCACCGGGGCCATCGCCACGCGAAAGCGGTGATTTGGATCGTTACGCATACGCCATTCTTCCTGTATCACCTTTCGCTCTGCGTCAATCTCCTCGTCCTCGAGCAAAAGGTCGCAGCTCCAGTCGCGCAGACATAGCAGCACACTGTCCACCAGCACGGCGTTTGTCGTTGGAACATTGTCGATGTTATACACCGTTTCCTCATAATCGGTATAGGCGTTGACATCAGTGCCGAACCTGATCCCCTTGGATTCAAGGTAACGCAGCATAGAGTCACCGGGATAGTGCTTGGTGCCGTTGAACGCCATGTGTTCCAAGAAGTGGGCCAACCCATATTGCTCCGGTGTTTCAAGGGCAGAACCGACTTTCTGTGCGATGTAGAAATTGGCACGGTTCTGTGGATGTTCGTTGTGAAGAATGTAATAAGTCAACCCATTGGGCAGCACTCCATGCTTCACCTCCGGATTGAGCGGCAGTGGCTGTTGTGCGTTGGCGATGCAGATGCAAATGAGCATCAGCGCCAAAGTCAGAAACTTTTTAATCATATTGGTTGAAGTTTGTTGGATTATTGACATTGTTATAGATTCTCATATTTCTTGCGGCTCCCTATATAGAGAAATAAGAATGTGAAGCCGGATCCCATAAGGACACATACAATGAGAGGATATTTTTCAATGGAATGAAACAGTGTCAGACCTATCGCAAAACATATCCAAGAAATATTGAAATAGTAGCGCAGTAACAATTTACCACGGCAAATTTCCCTGATATATCTCTTAGGTAAGTCGGGGTATTCTTCCGAGTACTTCCGCATACTTTTGGATAGCAATGTTGGAAAAATAACCCCACAAGCTATTGCAGCAAGCAACCCAGCGCCCCCAAAAATATAATAGTGTGTAGATAAAAATAAGGCATTATCTTCACCTGCCGCGCTGTTTATGATACACGCGAGCAAAGCTATTGCGGCGGCTGCGACGATATATCCGCCTCCGGTCAGTATCCCATATTTTAAGTTTTGCATCATACGGTTTTCGGTTATAATTACACTGCAAAATTAACCGAAATCCGGTGGGCCACAAACTACAACACCTTACATTAACAGGAGTAAGCAACTGATAATCAAGTGTGATAAAATAAATAATCTTACATCGTCCAACCAATGTGCATTCTATGAGAAATAACTCAGATATATCTCCTTTTTCGGGATGCCACTCTTTGAAATGAGGCTTTTGAGACGCGATTTATATACATATATGTTTCGGAGATCCGTCCCCAAGAAAAGACTTATTGATTGCAGTGACAGGCCGCAGAAGATAAAGAGTGCGAGCTTTCTTTGTGAAACGGAAAGCCTCGGAAAGTCCTCATCGAATGATGTCATAAGATTGTCAGTGGAGGTATTGACAATATCTTCCAGTTCACGAACCGATTCAGCGGATCCGAATGAGTCTATAGCCGATTTAGCCTCTCCGAAAATACGTTTTTGTTCCTGACCGGTTTCTTTGCATTCAAAATATGCGGATGCGAGGTGGTCTATGGTGTTGAATCTGGACTTGAATAAGGCTGCAACTTTTTCGGATACTACGTTATGCTTGCGCTCGTTCTCGAATAGATTATGTTCAAGGCTCTGAAGTTTCAGAAGATTGTTCTCATTCTCAACCTTTAATAATTGTATCCTTTTCCGATAAAACAGTATGCCGCCGATCAACACCCACAAAAGGATTGTGAAAACCGAAATTATTACTACGGCTCGTTCCTTTGCGCTCTCAATCTCTTTCCAAGCGGAGCGGGTGACAGATTCATACTTCTTATTAAGAGCCAGACTTGATTCCGCTATTTTTCGTTCACCATAGTCAATACTGGCTGCTTTGTTCCTTAGGCTGTCTATAAGACGGAGTTCGGCTCTACGGCCAAGCCGCTCCAAAATTGAATATTGGACATTGCGGCAAATATATTCATCCGAAGGACTATGTGGCAGCGCTATTGCCTTATTTATGAGGATTTCTGCACTGTCCGGTTTTTTGCCATGAAGATAGGCTTTCGCCCAATGCGCAAGGATGTTAGGTGATGCATTGTCTATATCACATATACCGCGCCAGATTTCTATAGCTTCTTCACTTCTATTATTTTCATCCAAACCTCGGGCGAGTTGGTCAAGAAAATACACCTTATAGCTGTCAGAAGAGTGTGCCAGCACATCGCTTTTCATTGACAGCAAGGAATCAAGTGCAGTGGCATAATCTCTCCTTACTACCAATCCTCCGACTATCGCCATTCGTGCATCTATGCTTTGTTTCCTGTAGCCCAGTTTATTGAACAGCTCCAACGCATTGTTTGCATAGTGTTGACTGACAATACCATTGAACCCGTTGCCATATACTTGCGAAAGATATAGATAGACGAAAGCCAAATCCTTGTCATCATATAATTGGGATGCAAGAAACTCTGCATCTTTCAATATTTCCAATCGGACAACCGGATTTCCGTCGGCTTTGGCAAGCTCTGACTTTATGATGAGAGACTTCACTTCGTCCGTCGTGCATTTACCGTCGAAAGCAGTAATCGCACGATTCTGGTCGGCAGTAGTCATGTCAGCAGGGACAAGCCATACGGTTGCCAGATAAGCCTGCAATAATGCCCTCCGAGCCTTTTGTGATTCAGACATAGAAAGTGTATCCATTGATGCCAATGTCCGAAGCGCATACTCAGGATTATCAATCAGAGTCATCTCAACGCTCTCCAATGTCCTGTTAGTTTTGGAACAAGAGCCAAATATGAGCAAGGAGATGGTGAGTATTATCAATATATATCCTTTCATTAGTTAACGGGTTGTCAATACATATTTAACGGGATTCATGGCCGGTTTAATATGTCATTAGAAACGATAGGTTGCTACTGTGTCACGGGAAGTTTCAATCTCGTAATGCTGTTGGACATGACGATTGGGGATATTGTTATACCTGCCAGTAGTTACTGAAACACGCTTTTCAAGACTGCATGAGGATATGCACAAACATACGATGATGCAGAAAAGAGTTAGCTTCTCAGCATTACCAATAAGAGAGAATATTCCCACCACGCAGAGTATCAGCACTACTGCGGTTACAATCAGGGAATACGCGCTGAATTTGATATTTTGTTTCATATCGGTATCGTTTAATCGGTTTCTTCAAGAATGAAAATGCTCTCGACAGGTTTTCCGAAGTATCGGCTTATTTTAAGGGCTAATGGAGTTGACGGAAGAAAGCGGTTTTTCTCAATCGCCACAATAGTCTGACGGCTTACTCCGACAGCTTCGGCAAGCTGTTGTTGGGTTATATCCAACTCGGCACGCTCCACCTTAATCCTGTTCTTCATCTTCGCACATCTTATTATAACGGTGCATTTCCAATCGGAAGTTGCACACGAAAATTATTGGGAAAATCACAAGATTAAAAACAGCGAACAGTAGGAATTGTACGCCATTTATCAAAATGGTACAGCAAACAAGCAGTATAACATAGACATAGATTGAGCTGAGCAGAGAAGCGAGGCGAATTGACTTTGTCATTTCGTCCTCTACGCGTTCTTTGGAGCAGACGATAAACAAAGCACCGAGGGCTATACCTATAATAGCAGAGTCAATCGCTATGGTTTCAGTTATCCCGGTGCCAAATACGTTAGCGCCGTAATAAACAGCTATGCCTATAATCAGCGACAGGACAAACATAACCCAGCCAATCGGTTGGAAGATGTGGGGGAAAAGGTAATTTTTCATAAGCATCGGTATTGATGAGTATTGTTGTTGAACGCAAAGGTAAATAATATTTTTCATATAGACAAGTGTACTTTACATTTTGTCTAATAGCATTTACTCCATTATCTTCATTCTTCAGGGTCATGGATGTCTATGATTCTCTAAGGCATGAGAACATAAGCTGTGAAATGGTCAGGTCCCTTGTATCCTTTGTCAAATTCCTTATCAGTCAGAAACGATAGCCTAAATTATTGACAATAGGTTCACATCCCTCTTTTATTGTTTAATTTCTACTTTGATATTGGGATTTATTGAAAGCAGTTGGTCTATAAATTCCTTTTGACGATCCGGCGAAATAATTACAGGCATTGAACTTTTCAAAATTTTACGATCTGAAAATTTAATTGCGAGTCGATGGGTAAACGATGTTGCCGGTGCCGATAGCATTGATTTCGTTGATTTAATCTCAGAGATTTTATCTATTGGAAATTTCGATGGACGAAAGAAGCCATATACCCATAGTTCATTATCTACAATCTTATAGTATATGCTGAATAACGTAACCAATACAAATGTGACTGTAAAAACACTAATCGCAAGGGCGGCCCAGAGAGAGTCCTTCATAAAGAAGGTCCACGCTACTGATACAAACACGAATAATACTAATATCCATGTTGAGACATCCCGCATTGATTTATATTTTGTCACCTGCATATGTGTAAATCACTTTATGATATTTTGGTAGATGATATTCAAAAGGGTTGTGTCTGAACTGATGATTTGGAATGATCCGCTTTCGATGCGGGCGTTGATTTGCGGAGCAGTTATCACAGAGTCGTTATAGACGAAGCCAAGTCGCTTGCCAATCAAACGCTCAGTTCCGTCAGCCCATTGCTGGCGTTTTCCCGGTTTCACCCGTCCTTGGATCAACAACTGGCTGACAGTGTCGCTATCTACGATAAATGTATCCCTGACAATCACCACGCTTTCAAAGTCATCGACCGTAGCCAACGGCTTCCCCACAATCGAATTATCTGGATAGTCAGCAACCGGATACCACCCGTCAGCCTTGCGATGCGACGTGCAAGCACAAAGTAACAGGAGTAATACCATCAGAAATGCTATGATTGATTGTCGGGTCATCCGGTTAATGTTTAATATGCAAAGTTACAGCCAATAAAAATAAAAACTCTCAACATATGTTGAGAGCCAAGTTTTTTAACACTTTGTGCCGTCATTTTTTCGCAAACGGCTCAGGTGCGTGGGAGTGATATTGAGGAAAGAGGCAATGTCTTTGAGTGAAAAGAGGGCAAAAAGATCGGGGTGGCGGCTGACAAGTTCCTCATATCGTTGTTGGGGTGACTTGCAATATAGATCCATATAGCGGTCATATACGGTTGAGAAGATAGCCTCAGCTGAACGCATGACAATATCTTTGACCATCATATCCTCTTTCATCCGTTTGGCAATTTCGTTGACAGGAAAACAATAAATATCACAAGGCGTTGCAGCTACAATGGAGACACGTGCTTCTACGCCAGACAAAGAGAATGGGAAATCGGAGACAAACTCCCCTGCAAACTCCATACCTACAACATGTTCAGTGCCATCTACTGAAAAAGCAACATATTTCAATGTGCCGGACTTGATATAGCCCACATAGCGGGCAATTTGACCAACTTTTGCAAATTCCTCGCCGCGCTCAAAATGGCGAAGTTTGCCCTCCTTGACGCAAAGCTCACGCCAAAAGTCCGGTTCAATATGGTTGATATATGCATTAAAGTTCTCTTTCATCTTTCGTTACCTGCCCCAGCCAAAGCAGATTGTATATATAGAAAAGCGCAGGCTGACTATGCACGTCCTAAGTGAAGGCCCTGAGAAAGCCTGTGAGCAGATGTAACAATAGCAGCCCACGCTATACGCGTGAGAACCACTATGCTATCCTTGCTCTGTCGAAAATTTCTCAGGTTTTCACTTACAAGATAAGCATAACGCTTCGTATTTTTCCCAAAATGTCGTGACAGACAGGTGCCTATCATATGCAAAGTTAATCATAAATTTTGGGATTAAGGCTATTGTAGCCTATAATAATATACTATTATAGTTGGGAAAATGAGTATGTTGCTGCTATGAGTGGTAACTGGCAGGCTTGCAAGCCGTGGCGACAGGAGCGTGAGGCAGTGCGCCGGGCGTATTGCCTCTCACAACCTTATCACCGCCGCTTGCTCCCAAATGATGTGATAATTTAGGCGATAAGCCGTGTCAGTGGCTCGCGGATCCACAGGCACGGCACATCGCCTTGTGGTGTTTACCGGTTGCCCGACTGATTCCGTGTCTCACACCGATTCAGCTTCGGGCAGTTCTGGTTTTGGATATTATGTCCGGCTGAAGCCGGAGGCGGCGACAATGCCAGAGCAAAGCGAGGGCAAGCCTTTGCTCGACTCTCGCGTTGTCGCCTGTCTTTGGAATACCAGTCTGCAAACGATGACTGTGGCTGCTTCAAGGTTGGCACTTTGAAACAGCAAGGGTCAACGGTGGCCGGTTCTTTCCCTTGAAGATTTTGAGCCTCGGCAGGGACAGGCGTTTTGGCGTGCGAAGTTACTGCGTCCGGTAGGAACGTCAAGTGACGCTGCGCTTGTGGTCGGCGTCAGCACTCGTGAGCCTCCGCAAATTCTTCTCGTGCCTCAAACAATTTGGGTATCCCTCGCTTGCCGCTGACTACACACTTGCCTTATCCTCCCTTATGGCCGCAGTTGTGGAACTGCACGAAAAACGGCCAGCCCTGCCGGAGAAGCTCAAAGAGCTTCAAACAAAAGGGAAAAAATTAACTCAAACACAAAAACAATGGCAAAATTCAGAGTCAGAACAGAGTACATATTCAGTGGCTTCTTCGACATAGAGGCTGAAAACGAGGCACAGGCAAGGGAGTATGTTAAAAAACACTGCGGATTGGTTATAGGCGGTGACATACATTCCACATTACCTGATGATGAAGTAAACTGGGAGTTCCCGGTTCACCCTGACACAAAAATTGGCGAGACCACAAGAATTAAACCGTAGT
>Ga0209064_1003805_pt1 | contig 12360 bp, 13 predicted proteins | sample Inofromicrocosms_FD_187498 | JGI IMG/M metagenome (GOLD analysis project Ga0209064, IMG submission 187498) | Mouse cecum microbial communities from Vienna, Austria - Inoculum for glucosamine and mucus D2O microcosms (SPAdes) (version 2) | ecosystem: Host-associated > Mammals > Digestive system >... | reverse complement strand
AAATAAAGTCAAACATTCATATAGTAAAAAAGGTTATCCTTATGATAATGCAAGTATGGAGAGCTTCAATGCCATATTAAAAAAAGAAGAAGTAAATGTAAATACTTATACAACATTTAAAGAGGCTAGATTAGCTATATTTGAGTTTATTGAGAGTTGGTATAATAATACAAGAATCCATGGCAGTCTTGATTACAAAACACCCAATCAAAAATATGATGAATATATTAAAAATATAGCATAAATTTATAAAAATTCGCAAAAAAATGTGTCTAAAAACTTGACCTAAATCCAATAGAAACGGCTTCATATTTTTAGACATAAAGAGAGCCGACAAACTGTGATTTCTCACAAGTCTGTCGGCTCTGCGTCTGTGCGTCTGGCTCTTGATGATGTATTTGTTCTTCCCTACAAACGGGAATTTTGTTTTTTAATCAAATCTTTTGAAAAAATTATATATAACCACACAAAGTCCTATTGGCGCTCCGAACAATGCTCCGCCTATCAATATGCCCCAAATAAGTTGAAGTACAGAAAATAATTCTGAACTCAAAAAGCACCTAATTCCAAATATAGAATTTATCAAAAATAGCGTTCCTGTTATCAGCCCTGCGGTTAATTTCTTATCCTTAATTGTATAAAAGAAATGGTCTCCAAAATTTATGAAACCCCACATTATAATTCCAATACCGAAACAAGTGCAATTTTCTCCTCCAATTACAAATATAAATGTGGCAAGCAAAAGCATAGGATAATAAATAAAAATATTATTTGACATCCAATGTCCATATGTCATATGGTGCGGAAGCCACTTATGTTCATACATCCACTTAGGAAAATTCCCAAGTGCCTCCTCAAACAAATGAAATGGCATATATATAGCAAGTGTAATAATAACAAAGGTTAATAATTTCATATTCCTCTTCCTTTCTTCAAATTGTGATTTTTCATTTTTTGCAAATCCCCGACAAACCTAAATTTATAATGCTCTCCTAAATACTGATTGTCGCATTGTTAATCAGTTCTACGTTTTCACTTCATTTTCTTTAATCACTGTTACCTGTAAATCCTTTGCATCAATCAAACTTTCCTGTCTGCACTTCGGGCAGTAGAGCGGGAAGTTTTTCAGCTCTGTATCTGCCCGTATCTGCAATCTTGTCTTATTTCCACAGACAGGGCAACGTACCCATTCTGTTATATTCATTTTTTATCACCTCATTATTTCTTATGGTGTAAACATAGCAAGCTGCATTACAAACCTTATAGGCAATGTAGGATATTTCATTTGATTAAAATCTCCAACAAAGAATAACTCTTTGTTTGGATAGTAAAATGCAAATGATCCTGTTGAGCCGCTATGACCTATCAAATCACCTTGTCCCAAAAAGGAAGTAGAAACTCCACCCATTTTTACCCTCATATAGCCACTCCCATAATAAATAGGACACATAGATAGTTGTAATTTTCTATACTGTTTTGAATCAAGCATTTTTTTGTCAAAAAGTTCACCACGGAAAAAAGCCTGTATAAATATCATTAAATCTCTTGTAGTTGTAATACAACCGCCACTGGCTTTGCTGCACATTATGAATTGCGGTCTATATAGCTGCTTATCCCCATAGTAAACCATAGGTATGTATTCTTTTTCCGAAACAGGCAAATAAGTTTCAGACATATTTATTTTCGAAAATATGTATTGTTCAAACACACTCTCTAATGAGCATTTTGTGACTTTTTCAATAATGTCACCCAGTATATTATAATTGATATCCGCATAGTGGGCATTGGCTTTGTAATTAGGCGGGAAATGAGCTTCTCTTTCTTTTGTTAAAGCAATATTTTTTTCAAAGGTAATAAATGTGTCGGATATTATAGCTTGCCTTTTTATATTGTCTTTTCCCTCCTCATATATATCTGCCAATCCACTTGTCTGATAGAGTAAATCTGATATTTTTAATTCACAAGAATAATCTTTGCCTTTATAAACGTGCAATCCTCTTAGATAAGCAGGTTCGTAAAAGTCTAACAGACTATCATTCAGTGTTATATAGCCCTGCTGAATGAGCGTAAAAATACATGCAGCAGTAAACATTTTTGTTATACTTGCAGCTACTATTGGACTATCTATAGTTTTTTCCCCGTAAGCCTTTGAAAACATAGTTTCTCCTGTTCCATTTTTAATTAGTACAACGCTTTCAAAAATCTTTTTTGTGCGAATATATTTATCGAATAAATCCTCATAACTTTTTACTTTCAACATCTGTTTTCTTTACCTTTCTGCAATATTTTCAGTTTATTCTAGTTCATAAATATAAATATATTTTGCTATTTAGTACGACTAACTATCATATCCATAAGCCAATCTATTTTTGGCAATGGTGTGTTTGGAATTCTAACTTTTTCCTGTGCAATTCCCTGTATAGCACCAAAAACAGCAACACATAGTGAATGGGGATTTCCCTCACGAAACTCGCCGCGTTGTTGCCCCTCCAAAATGATAGGAATCCATTGCTTACAAATATCTGCTGATTCTAAAAGTGATGTTATATCCTTTTCATTGACTACTGTGTGCTGCACATTATCCATAAACACAAACATCTTTCCAAATGAGGGATTGCTTTCTAGCTGATTAAATACATTTTTCATGGTTTGAAAAAGGTATTTGCAAGGTGCTCCCATTGCTATTTCTGTATCTATTTTCATTTCTTCAACACCAATTTTTACAAGCTCAAGATAAATACTGTCTTTATTGCTGAAATAGTGAAATAATAAACCAGAACTGACACCAGCCTTTCTTGCAATTTCGCGGGTACTTGTACCGTAGTAGCCTTTTTCTATAAATACATCTAGTGCAACTCGTAAGAGCTGTTTCTTTCTTTCGTTGCCTTTAACCATAAATTTCCTCCCGAAAATTAAGCATATGCTCAATTTTATACTGCTTTCTAAATATTGTCAAGAATTTTGCAGAAACTTTCACCCAATTTTCACCTTGCCGAAAGACGGTATAGCGTCAGTGGGAATTATTTTAGCTAACTGATAGAACAGTGTAGACATATCCAAGAAGAAAGGTGAACAGTAAAATGTAATAGGGTGAATAACTATGGCAAAAAGACCAGTACCGAAATACGACTTCAAGGCTTTTGGGGCAGCGATAAAGGCGGCGCGGACAGGGCGCAAGGAGAGCCGCAAGAAAGTAAGCGACGAAATGTTTATCTCGCCGCGCTACCTTGCGAACATTGAGAACAAGGGGCAGCACCCAAGTTTACAGATTTTCTTTGAGCTTATGCTCCGCTACAATATATCCGTAGACCAGTTCCTTTTGGAAACACCGCCGGAAAAGAACACGCAGCGGCGGCAGCTTGACGCGCTCCTTGACGGTATGAGCGATACAGGCATACGGATTGTGAGCGCAACGGCAAAGGAGATAGCGGAAGTCGAAACAGAGGGCAGATAAGATGTGTCCGTCACAAGTGAACAAGGTATAGAGAGCGTTGTAATCTTTTTTGGGGATTGCAGCGTTTTTCTTTTGCGGAAGTTTGGCAAAATGAGTATTTCCGGCATTGTAGATAGTAGGAAGAACTTTCGTAGCAAGCATAGGAAAAGAGTACCCTTTTCCGTATTTCTGCCCGCCCGGTCGGTCAGAAATTGCTTGTTGGGAAGTGTCCCAAACCCTCTATGAGAACGGAAAGGAGCGAAAACCCATGAACGGACGCAAAAGGACGGTACATGTCAAATTCTATGTGACAGAGGAAGAACGCAACTTGATTGAGGAAAAAATGAAGCTCGTCCCCACAAACAACATGGCGGCGTATCTGCGCAAGATCGCCATTGACGGGTACATTATCCAAGTAGACCATACAGACATAAAAGCAATGACAGCGGAGATACAGAAGATCGGGGTCAATGTCAATCAGATCACACGTCGCGTAAACGCGACGGGGAACGCATACAAAGAGGACATAGACGAAATCAAGGGGGGGCTTGCGGAAATATGGCGGTTACAAAGATTAAGCCTGTTAAAAGCACTCTAAGCAAAGCCCTTGACTATATCGAAAACCCGGATAAGACGGACGAAAAAATGCTCATATCTTCTTTCGGGTGCAGCTATGAAACGGCAGATATTGAGTTTGGCTATACCCTCTCACAAGCGCGGGATAAGGGAAACAATTTAGCTTTTCACTTGATACAGTCTTTTGCTCCGGGGGAAGTGGACTATGAGAAAGCCCATGAGATCGGGCGGCAGCTTGCCGACGCGGTAACAAAAGGGCAGCATGAATATGTACTCACGACGCACATTGACAAGGGGCATATCCATAATCACATTATTTTCTGCGCGGTCAACTTCGTAGATCATCACAAGTACGTTTCCAACAAACGGACGTATTACGGCATACGGAACATGAGCGACAAGCTGTGTCGGGACAACGGGCTTTCCGTGGTCGTCCCCGGCAAGGGCAGCAAAGGAAAGAGCTATGCGGAGTACCAAGCGGAGAAAACGGGGACAAGCTGGAAAGGCAAGTTAAAAATTGCCGTGGACGCGCTCATTCCCCAAGTTTCCAGTTTTGAGGAATTATTGCAGCGGTTACAGGCGGCGGGCTATGAGATAAAGCCGGGAAAATATATCTCATGCCGCGCACCGGGACAGGAACGCTTTACCCGCCTTAAAACTCTCGGCGCAGACTATACAGAGGAAGCCATAAGGGAACGGATAGCGGGCAAGCGCACCCGTGCCGCCAAAGCTCCAAAGGCGGAGCGCAGGGGCGTTAATCTTCTCATTGACATTGAGAACAGTATCAAGGCGCAGCAGAGCCGGGGCTATGAACAGTGGGCGAAAATCCACAATCTGAAACAGGCGGCAAAGACTATGAACTTCCTTACCGAAAACAGGATTGAACAGTACGCCGATCTGCTCACCCGGATAGAGGAAATCGCCACGGCAAGCGAAAAGGTGGGGGACAGCCTAAAGGAAGTGGAAAAGCGTCTTTCGGATATGGCGTTGCTGATTAAGAACGTCACTACCTACCAAAAGACAAAGCCCCTCTATGAAGCCTACCGAAAAGCCCGGAATAAAGAGAAGTACCGGGCAGAGCATGAGCGCGGTATTATCCTCCATGAAGCGGCGGCAAAGGCATTAAAGGCGGCGCAGATTGGCGGCAAGCTCCCCAGCGTCCCCGCCCTGCAAGCAGAGTATGAAAAGCTCCAAGCGCAGAAAGAAAGCCTTTACGCCGACTATGGCAAGCTGAAAAAACAGGTACAGGAATATGACGTTATCAAGCGGAACATAGACAGCATTTTACAGACAGAGAAGCAGACAGAACGGGAACGGCAGACAGAGCGCGGATAAAAGCGCAAAAAAGAGCCGGGACGCGGCAGCTATCAGACAGCCACCGCGCCCCGGTTTTCTCATGGGTGCAGAAATTGGTTTGTTACGCAATAGAACGCCGTTTTCGGGGGTAAAGGTATAAATCCCTTGCCGCCTTATTTTCCTGCCCGGAAAGCCGCATAAATCAAGGCTTATTTTGCCCCTATCGCGTCACATTCGCCCGCATTTTCCTCATACGTTCGGCGGTCTGTCTGCGGGTGATACGCTTCCGGCAGTCTGGGCAGTAAATAGCCCGGTTAGAGCTGGACGCAAAGGGTGAGCCGCACACGCTACACCGCCGCATATCTTCCGCATGGTAAAGCTCGGCATACAGCTCCTTATCTGCGGGCAGTACGGCGATACGGAACCATTTACAGAGCAATGAATAGGAAATAAGCTGCGGGCATACGCACTCGTCCCCGTCGTCCAGTAAGATACAGTTTCCGCTATCATAATTGCAGCACGTCCGGCGCACAAGGGCGTTGACTTTCCGGCTTTGGGGCGGCGTGAGCCGCTTGATCCCGTTCATACCTCGTCGGCGGGGTAAAGGGCAAGCCCCGCAAATTCCGCTTCGGTCATGTGTTCCACTTTGGTAAGGGTGCGGGCGGCAAAGTCCCGCATTTCCCCGTCCATAAAGGGCAGCGCGGCGTTCATAGCCACCACAAGCCCCTCCTTGCTGCCTGTCATGTAGATACTCAAAAGGTTGGTTTCCTCCACCGTGAAATTGTTATATTTGTTCATGCTCATACCTCCAAACTGTGATTTTTTGTTTTCGCCGCCGTTTTCTTCGGGGCGGTTTTCTTTGCGTCCTGTGCAAGCTGCGCCCGGATAGAGGGGCGGGGCTTCCTTACCTCCCTGTCCCGGTTCTCGTCCTTGCCGATCAGCGCGTATGTACCGTGCCTGTCCTTGATCTGCGAAAAGGAAAGTGTCTTATAGGGCAGCATAGAAAAAAGGCGGTCGGTGTCCTTTGTGGTAGCAATCTGCGTAAAGTAGGGGGACAGCTCCACCATGAAATACGATTTGTCCGGGCTGTTCGGGTTGCTTAATTCTTTCATTTTCCCTACAATGCGCCGTGCTTCTGTTTCAATCAGCTCGTCACGCAATGCTGCGGTATGTGTTTCCAAGTCCCCCGGAACCGCCGACTGCTCCCGGCTGTGCCTTTCCTCCCGTAACAGGGATTGCAGGGCTTCCGGGTCATTGGGGATTGCTTCAAATCGTTCAAACTTCCCAAGCTGCGGGTCGGGGGAAGCGTCAAAGGGTCGCGCCGCTGGCTGCTCCCGTTCCCCATGTTCATAGATAAGCATATAGTTATCAGCGGGTAATGCCTGTTCGGTGACGTGCTTATAATGCTGCTGGTAGTCCAGCTCATAGAGATTGCCCGTGATTTTCCCGTCCTGTACGCCTGTAAGCTCAACGGCATAGGCAAGTACCCTGTCGCGGGTCTGTTCCCCGTAAAACTTCCATGTGTTGTGTTCCCGCGTGTCTTTTAGAAAAGTTTTCCCGCCCGTCCGGGACGTGCTGCATTAAAGAGCGCGACACCACAAGAGCATTTTATCCCCGGCATTAGGGCTTTCTGCCGCCCGTTTTACAATCTCTTTGTCAATGTCAAAATCACTCTGATAAAAAGCGGTGTTCTGCTTCATAATCGCTTCAAGGGAAGCGGTCACGTCCACGTTTTCAAATTTATTCAATTTCCCCATAATCAGCTCCTTTCCAAATCCTGCGACTTACTCCTTGCCTGTTTCCTCTGCGCCGCCCGTTCCTTGTCGGCTTTGAGCTGCGCCCGGATAGAGGGCTTCTTTTCCGGCTTTTTCCCCGGCTCTGCTTTTTTGCCCTGTTCCTTTTCCGCTTTCAGCGCGGCGGCATACTCGGCAAGGGAGATCTGTTCGCCGCTTCTCGCCTTTGCCTCCAGCTCGCCAGCGGTGGGCGTGTTGTTGATGATACCGTCAAAGCTGTTGTCGTTCTGCTCGATCGTGTCCTCGATATGCTTCAAGGGGTTCTGCCCAAGTAAAAACTCCGGCACTTCCCGGTAGCCGATACTGTCAACATAATGCGCGGTGTTCCCGCCGTTCTGATGAAGCACCACTATATCCGACACGGAAAGGCTGTGTCCCCTAAAGTCTTTGGGGTGGTCGATATTGAAACGGGTATAAATATCTTCAAGGGAAGTCCCCGGCGTAAGCTCGGCGGTATAGATAAGGTCATAATTCGTTGCGTCTACGGAAAGCCCCGCCGCCTGCAGGCGGTCATAAGGCTCAAAATGGTAGTCCCGCATACCCGCTCCGTCCTTTAGCTGGTAAATGCCGAAAGCGTCCTCTCTTTCCCGTAAAGCAAATGTACTTCCTTTGCTGGTGCGCCCTCCGCTAATTCCTGTTTCATCTCCCGGTATTCGCGCAGGGCTTCCCAATCCTCCTTATGTACGCCCATAATGCCGCCCCGGTCTGCGTGGCTCTTTATGTCCTCCGCGCTGTCCGCTATGCTTTCGCTCCCGTCGCCGTGGAGCAGGAATATCTGCATATCCTCTTTTTCAAAAAGCTCTGTGGCTGCGGTTTCCTGCAAGGGCAGCATACCGTCCCAAGAATAGCCGTACTGCTTCATATCCCCGACGCTGATCGTGGGGTCGGGCAATGCCCCCGGCTCTGCGGCGGGCTGTACTTCCTGTGCTTTTGCATAAAGCTCTTTCACGTCACCCTGTGTCAGTTCCCCGGTTTCCAGCTTCCCCAAAAGCTCCCGGCATTTCTCCGGGGTTCCCTTGTAGAGAATATCCCCCAGCTTTGCCATGCCGTTATCCTGTGCGACATACTCCTGTAAAATGTAGCTGTTTTCCGGGCTGTCACTGTACGGGTTCTGCCGCACCTTGTAAAAGGTTTCTGGCTCAAAAGGTTTCTCCGGCGTGTCCGTGGTTCCCGGCTCCGCGCCCTGTGCTTCCTCCTGCGGCTGCTCCGGGGCGGCGGTTCTCTCTGCGGCGGCTTCCTGCCTTGCCCGTTTCTGTAACTCGGTGGGGTGTTCCCCGGTAAGGGGCTGTATGCACCCTATACGGTCGGCGGCATAGATCGCGTTGTCGTTTAGCTGCCGCTGCCATGCTTCCGCGCTGGGCGCATAGCGGAAGCCGTTCCCCTTTAATTCCTCCCGTATCTCCTTATCCGGCTTTTCGTCAAAGAAAATCTGCAAGCGGTTATCCTATGTGTTGGCTTCCACACGTCCCCCGTCAAACTCCCAGCCCACATATCCAAGCTCTTTCCTGCGGGTGAGGGCGGTAATGCGGTCTTTTAATCTACGTATCTCCGCGTTGTTGTTGGATAGCTGGTAGCTCTCAAAGGGTTTCGGGTTCGCCCGGTAGCTGCCGGACATGGCTTCTTTCAGCTTTTCGATCTGCTCCGTGGATAAATGGGGGCAGCCGTCAAGGGTCTTATGCTTGCGGTAGTAGGCGTTGACCGCTTTCATGGTTTCCTGCGCCTGTTCCAGTTTTGCAAGTTTGCTTTCCAGCTTAGAAACGGCGTCCGGGTCGTCGGCACTGATACCGCCCATGCCCGTGCTGCGGATTTTGTCAAGCAAGCTCTGTATCTCCGTAAACTCCTGCATATTTTTATCTGCCGCGGCGTTCTGCTTCTCCTTTTTGCGGACGGGGAAATTGCTTCCCCCGGCAATCATAATAGACGGGACGCGGGCGGTGATCTCATAGCCCTTGTTCATATTTGCCGCCAGCTTCCGGGCGTAAGCGTCAAGCAGCCCGTCGATCTTCTCATGGAAAGAGGGGGCAACGCGCTTTTTCTGCCTTGCGGCGATCTCGGCGGCTTCGTCTACATAGTGGCGGTATTCTGCTGTTGCGCTTCCGGGCTTGTAGTCGGAAAAACTGATTGCTTCCTTTGCGCGGCGGGCGGCGTTCTCGTTGATCGGATAGTATGTAACCGTTGTTCCCGTTGGCTCCGGCTGTTCTGCTGTGTGGCTCTGCGGGTCGGCGGCTTTCTCCGGCTGCGCCCCGTTCCGCTCTGCAAGCGTCTTTTCCGCACGTTCCCGGACTTCTTCGCTGATTGGCAGCGAATACAGGTCAGAGGTTGAAGAAAAGCCTACATTGTTGAAAACATAATCAACATCAGTTTCTTTCAATGCCCCTGCTGTAAAATAATCTTCCCTTGTGGGGTTCTCGCTCACTTTCCCGTCCAGTATGTCATAGTTCAGCCCTGTTTCTATGTGGGAATGGATGTCACCACCAACGGCAAGCGTCACATAATACCAGCCCATGTGTCCGCTGCTTTTCGCGTCCGTACCGTCGTTAAATTCCACGTTGAGCAGGGTGTAGGGTTTCAGTCCTTTTTGTGCGGCAATCTCATTGTCCTTTGCTTCCCGCGCCCTAAGTGCGGCAATGGCGGCTTCCTTTGTCGCGGCTATGATCTCCGGGTTATACCGTACCAATGCGGCATTGACACATTCATTCTGCACTTTTGCGGTTTTGGTTTGTGGTGTCCTGTGGTTGCCGATAAACAGGGACGTGCCATTGTCAAACTTGATAGATATGTCGCTTGTCCCGCGCCATTTCCCGGTACAGGGGGAAGTTTCTATTTTTCCCTCCGTGCCGCCGAAAGCCTGTGCGACAATCCCGATCTTGTCCTGCAAGGGGAGATTTTCGTACTTTCCGGCAATCTCAACCGCTTTTTTCTGTAAATCCGTAAGGGGCTTTTCGGCGGTCTGTCCTGCCTGTTCCGGCGCGTCTGTTTTTTCAGAAATAGGGCTTGTCGGCTCCTGCGGTTCGGCAGTCTGCGCTTCCTGTGCCTGTGCAAATATCTCTTTTACCTGTTCCTGCGTCAGCTCCCCGGTTTCCAGTTTCCCCAAAAGCTCCCGGCATTTCTCCGGCGTTCCCACAAAAAGCACGTCGCGGGGGATTGCTTTCCCGGCTTCCTCTTTCTCGTAGGCTTGCAGGAAAAAACGGTCATTTTCGCTTTCGCTGCGGGGGTTGGCTTCCATTTTGTAGATAAATTCCGGCTCCGGCGTAGAGTAAGGCTCGTACCCGTTGGCGGCGTATTCCTCAACGGTCATTCCTGCGGCGGCTGCTTCCTGTGCGATTTCCTCCTTGACGTGTTCCTTGTAGGCGGCAAGCTCCACGTCAAAATCTTTGAGCTGGGGGACGGGCGGCAAGCTGTACTCCCCTTGATTGACAAGCCCCCGGCACTCGGCAACATAGGCTTGCATGGCGGTATGGTAGGCGGTTTCCGTTGGGGTAAGGTTCTCCCCGGATTGCAGGGCTTCCCCGGCGATACGCTCCATTTCGGACAGGTTGCAATGCAGTTTCAGATAGGGGATAAACTCATTTAGGAGCATTGCCCGGTGTTCCTTGTCGGCTTCCAGTGCTTCCTTGCCCTCATGCTGTAAAAGATAATTTTCCCAATTCGGATCATTGGCATAGTAGGTATGGTACTTTTCGATATGCTCTATCAGTGCGCCCTCCCCGTCGCCTAAATCCTGCCGCCCCTCGTAGTGGTCGGGTATGCCGTCCATCACATAATCAATGCGGAACTCGGTTTTATCGTAGCCGGGACTTGCAAGGTTCGCTTCGTCAATAGCTTCGATAAGGGCGTTTGCACGGGAGAGGGGGAATGTGTCGCCCTCCCGTAGCTGGCTGCTTTCGCTGTAAAGGATTGTGACGGTCGGCTCTGCCGCAAGGTCGGGTGTCGGCTCTTTTTCTGCTTCCTGTGCTTTCGCGGCTTCCCGTTCCTTTTGCAGCTCCGCGAAATGCCCGTCAATGGTGTTGATGATCTCGGCGGCGGTGGCGCGGATTGTTTCAAGGGACGTTTTCAGCTCCGCAAGCTCCCGCCCGCTGCTCCACCCGGCGACGTACCCAAAGGAATAGTCGGACGTGTCAAGCCCATAGTGCTGGCACACGGTATAGGCGATACTTTCAGCCTGTACCTCACGGGTGCGGCGGTCGGGTCTGTCCGGCTGTTCCGGGGCGTTAAGGTCAATGTCGTGCAGCTTCGCGTGAGCGATCTCATGGATAGCGGTCTTTAGGTTCTGAAGCTGGCTCATGCCCTCGTCAATGGCAATCCGCTTTTCCTCCAAGTGGTAATAGCCATGTGCTGTCCCCTCGATCTTCTCAAAGCCCATAGGCACGGGAGAGGTCTTTTCAAGCGCGGTATAAAAATCCTCGTACTGTTCCACGTCCCCGGTCAGTTCGTTTGCGGAAATGCTGGGAAGCTCCCGCCCCTCGGTCTGCGACACGTCGAAAACGGCGACAACTTTATAGGCGGGGATTTGGATTTCCTTTGTTTCGGTGACGGGCTTCCCGTCGCTCCCGATCACCGTCTTTCCCGTCTGCGGGTCTTTCCTTTCTACCTCCTGCCGGATTTTGTACGGCGACGGGGCAAGTATGCGTATGCCTTTCTCCCCACGCATTACATTCCGTCCAAAGTTATTTTTCCATGCGTTAAATCCAGCGATAAGGGAAGCGTCGGGCTTCTGCATGGCGATCAGCAGCGTATTGTTGAAGCTGTAATTGTGGAACTTTGACATAACCTGTAAATATTCCTTGTAGCGTTCACTGTCAAATAATTCCGTGATACCCTGCTCCAAGCGGTCTGTGATCTCCTTGATCTTTTCAGCGGGCTTGTCGGCGGTGAGGATGATTGGGTTCACCGGGCGCGGCGGTGGCGGGGAACCTGTCGGCGTTCCCGGCTGGGGTTCCTCCTGCTCCGGCGCGGCTTCGTCCTTTTCCAGCTTATCCGGGGCGGGGCGTTCCGGCTCCGGGAAGCCCATTACCTTGTATTCTTTCGGTATGTCATTTTCCAGCCCGTTGTACCACTGTGAAAAGGTATTGCCGTTGTTGTAGATATAGCCCTGCTCTGTAAACTGTCCCCGGTCTTTCTGTACCGCGTCCCGCCCGTATTCCTCATACTTGAAATATTTCTTTGCTTCTTCGGGCAGCTCCAATTCGTCCAGCTCGTCAATGAGGTAATAACCGTAGTCGGTTTCACTTCGGACAGTGGGATAAATCCAGTAGCAGTCAA
>Ga0209064_1003796_pt1 | contig 12403 bp, 13 predicted proteins | sample Inofromicrocosms_FD_187498 | JGI IMG/M metagenome (GOLD analysis project Ga0209064, IMG submission 187498) | Mouse cecum microbial communities from Vienna, Austria - Inoculum for glucosamine and mucus D2O microcosms (SPAdes) (version 2) | ecosystem: Host-associated > Mammals > Digestive system >... | reverse complement strand
AGAACATCCTAATGATACGGTCCACCCAGCCGCCGCGAGTGGCGTCGATTTCCATGCGTACCTTGCTCGACTGCACGAAGGCTATCTCCGTACCGGAGAAAAGGCCGGAGAAGGCCACGGCTATGATGGTGATAATGATGGCGAGAGCCAATGGAAGTTCCATAACTTATACTATTGTTGAGATGCCTGAGCATCATCGGGGACATGGCTGTCGGGAGGCACCGGCGCCGGCACGGGGCCGGGAGGTGTGGCCGATGGGTTGCCGGCGGCGAAGTCCTCACGCTTTACCGGGAAGATGCCCTGCGGCTTCATCACCGAATAATTGGTTAACCTGTCGTCGGAACGGAAGCCTATCCCTTCGAGCACATGTGTCTCTGTTTCTATATGAATGAACGAGTCGCTGTAAATCTGATGCCGGGCTTCGTCCCAGAAGAGCTGTTGCGACAGGAACAGATCCTTCGGGGCTTTGGTGAGCTCCACATTTCCATCGAGACGCCACAGGCGGCGGTCCTTGAAATAGCGGGCCGAATCGGCTGCCACTGTGGCTATCACATGAAAATAGGCATCATACTTCTGCAGATACAATCCCTTGGGGAAAGTCCAGTATGGCGTGTCGACCTGGTCGTAGACACGCCATAACGGCGACACTATCTTATACTGAATAACGCCGGAGTCGGATATAAGGGTCGACACATTGATGGTGGTCATGGTGGGCATCAGTGCCGGATTCAACCGTGAGGCCACGTCGATTTTCTTCTCGTCGCGACATGACGGCAGCACTATGGACAGCATACATAAAGCCGCCAACGCCATTCCCGCGCCTCGCATATGTGCTCCCACCATGCCCAATATCAACGGATTTTACGCTTGAAGAACCATACCTCGTTGAAGTTGACGCCGAGCGTGATATTGAAATAATTCTCGCCGATCAGCTTTACCGGAGTGGCATACCGATGTTTCCACTCGAGGCCGAGATTGATTACCGTCCTGCCCTCGGGCGTGGGAAATCCGAAACCGCAGGTAACGCCATACTCCTTGACATTGCTGTTGCCGATGCGGAGGTAGTCGTTGCTGTAATATCCGCCGATACGGTAAGCTATTTTCTGGAGATATCCGCCGCGCAACTTAGGCACGAACTCGGCGCCTACGGCATAGCGGGTACGGTCGTTGAAAGTCATGCCGTCGAACACCACCTTGCCTGTCTTGTCGGCATACATGGGCGAATATTTGCAGTCGCTCCATCCCTGCCACAGAAAATCGGCCTCTACGGTGAACTTCGATGACTTAGAGTAGGTATAGCTTATGCCGGCACCCACCATATTGGGGGTATAATAATTGTTCTTGAGCTTCATAGTAGCCACCGTGTCGGGCTGTGCATCCTGGCTCATTTCCTGGGTAGTGGCGCGCGATGTGCCCAGAAGGGCCTTCTTGGGGCTGTAGGTAAGGCCGAGCACCATGCTGTTGAAGCGGTCGATCTTAAGCTTGTACTGAGCGCCTATGAGGATATTCCAGTCGCGCACCTCCATGACATGCTCGAATTTGGAACGGCCGCTTCCCGATGGCGTGGAATATACATCGTTGATGATGTTTCCGAAGTTGTAGCTGATATTGAAACCGAGGGAGAAGCCGGCCACGGATCCCGCCAGGCCAAGATAAAGCTCATTGATGCCGCCGGTGCCCTGGTTCTCCATGGTGCCGTGCATGATATCGTTGCCGAACGAATAGCCGACGGAGCTGTAAGGGAGCAGACCTATGGATCCGCCGAAATGCTTGCTGATGGGGAACTGCATGGTTACGTAATCCACGCCGCCTCCCACATTGAAACCCTTGGCGCTGTTTTCCTGCGACCACAGCATCGTGAGGTCGGCGCCGAGGTCGAAGAGAAACGTCAGCGAGTCAGTGGCGGCGTATGATGCCGGGTTCATCACGTTGACCTGACGGCCGGAGTTCATGGCCACGCCTACGGAACCCATCTGACGCTGCATAGAGGTGGCGCGGTCGCCAAGTATGCCGTAGCCATACATGGAGTAAGGCGTTGTGGTGCCCTGAGCCTGCGCCGTGACAGCCACGGCCAGCATTACAGCCGCCGCACTCAGTTCAGCTACCGCTTTTAGCTTGCTTATTATATTCATCGGAAATCATTGTTGTTAGAGCGCGTTCCTTAAAATTTCGAGGCCATAGGGGTCGCAGACTTTAGGCGATTTCAGTCGGTTGCTGAAGGAGCATACCGAGGTATGTGACTGACAGCAAGCGGCTAAAAGCGGCCAAGTCTGCGAGGGCGAAGGTAACTTCCTCCGCGTCAAGGCCTCCGAGATTGTTAATATGCGCTTATAAATCATTTTTGTCAATTATAATATTTTTACAAATCGCGTATCCTTATATTAAAGAATAATAATAAATCCTTATTCTCTAATGCCGAGACCGGAAGGGTATTGAACGAGGTAATTTCCTTTCAGGGGCATAACCCCGATGGTATTAAAATTACTTCCGCCCCGTCTCTTTTCGGCATATTTTCCGAGGTCTCGTCGGTCACGATGCTCGCATCGCTCCCTCCTCGACTCGAAAAACCTGCCCGAAAAGAGCCGCCCCTACGGCCCCGAAATTTTAAGGAACGCGCTCTAAATTTGAAAATCCTCACGAGGCCTCTGGCCACCGCGCAAGAGTCGACGGTATGCGGCACGCCCATCAGGGTGAGGTAGCGGCACACGGCAGGCATATTGCCGCCGGTCAGCACGAGCCTGACGTCACGGTGCGATTCCCTGACAGCCTGCAGAGTGCCCGCTATTTCATAAGCTATACCGCGGAGCACACCGCTGCGGATTGCCTCATGAGTGTCATGCCCCAGCAAGGGAGTCTTCCCTTCCACGTCCACCAGAGGGAGTCGGTGGGTGAACTTGTGCAGGCTCTCTATGCGCAGACGTATTCCCGGCGATATGTTGCCGCCGAGATAGCGCATGCCGGAGGTCATATCGAGGGTAAGTGCCGTACCGGCGTCGGCCAGAAGGAAATCCTCGCCCTCCCGGGCCACGCCGCACACGGCGGCAAGCCTGTCGGGACCGAGATGGTGTCTGTCATAATCTACAGTCACGGGCACCGGCGTGTCGCCGTCAAGCTCGAGACATGTTATCCCCATGTCGCGCACGCGGGCGGCAAGAGAGTCCTCATCCTTGCCTACTGCGCAGAACACCGCGCCGGTAACCCCGTAGCGGCCGACAAGCGAAACCATATTGTCGGGCGTCGCCGACGAACCGAGAAGAGTCTCCAATACCTCTTCCCCTTCCATGACCGATATCTTGCGGATGGTATTGCCGATATCTATGGTGAGTATACGGTCGGCCCTCTCTCCTGATGCCATTATTTTCTGTCTGGGTTATTGCCGGAGTTCGGGCCGGACTGCTCTTTCTTCATGCGTGCGGCTATCATCCATGAGGCTATTATCTGTATTACGGCGCCGGCGAGTGTGAACACCACCGTGTCGCGCATCGCCATGAGATACATGCCGTACTCCATCCGGGCCGCGTTGTAGAACCAGAAGAAGGATGCCACGCAGAAAGCTATGCCGGCCCATACCTCCATACGGCGCAGGCGACGTATCCGCAGCGACTCATCCTTGCCCGTGCACCCCACGATACGAGCCACTGTATATATCAGGGCTCCCGCGCCGAACACCCACTTGAAGATGCCCGCCAGCGCCGGACTGTCAATACTCGTGAACGGCGCCACCAGCCCTATGGCCAGCAGCAGCAGTCCGAAAGTGGCCGTGCCCTCGAAGGCCCGACGTATCCCGGCCCTGCGTGCCGTTTCATCTCTATTTACGTTATCGCTCTTTTTCATTTTTTATTCATTCCCGGAGGTCTGCGGCATCAGTCGTCGAGGAGATATACATCTTCGGTAGGCTTCTGCATATGATATTCTTCGCGGGCTATCTTCTCAAGCTCCTCATTGCCGTGCAGCAGCCCCATACGGCGGTCGTGAAACCATTGCGCCGAATCGTTGCACTCCTTGATGCGTTCCTGCAGCACCTTGATCTGCCGCTGATACTCCATATTGTTTTTCCAGGAAGTATCCTCGTTGAAAAAGAGCAATGTTATCACCACCCCGCCAAGCAGCAGGGGGGCTATATGCGATTTGCGCCGCATCCAGAAATTCATCTTCTTGCTCTTCTTCATGCCGCAAAATTAACCATTATCCCGAATTAATCAAAAACTATATCAGAACTCGGAGGTGAAATGGAACTTTATGTCGGGGAAATCCGACTGGGCCATCTGGAGCACATAATTGGAGTCGGCGAGGAAAACGTCGCGCCCCTCCTTGTCCTTGGCCATGAAGTGATGTTTCCTTTTCTTGAACGCCTCGAGAGCCTGTTCGTTGTCGCTTTCGATCCAGCAGGCCTTGTAGAGGCTTACCGGTTCCCAGCGGCATTGCGCGCCATACTCATGGAGCAGGCGGAACTGTATCACCTCAAACTGCAGCTGACCTACCGTGCCTATGAGTTTACGCCCGTTGAACTGATTGACGAACATCTGGGCCACACCCTCATCCATAAGCTGGGTTATCCCCTTCTCGAGCTGTTTGGCCTTCATCGGGTCGGCATTCTCGATATACTTGAACATCTCGGGGCTGAAGGAAGGAAGGCCCTTGAAATGCAGGTCTTCGCCGGCGGTCAGCGTATCGCCGATCTTGAAGTTGCCCGTGTCGGGTATACCCACGATATCACCGGGGAAAGCCTCGTCGACCACGCTTTTCTTTTGGGCCATGAAAGCCGTGGGCGCAGCGAAACGCATCTGCTTCCCCTGGCGCACATGCTTGTAATAGACATTGCGCTCGAACTTTCCGGAGCAGACCTTGACGAAAGCGAGACTCGAACGATGGTTCGGGTCCATGTTGGCGTGTATCTTGAATACGAACCCGGTGAAGCCCTCCTCGTCGGGACTTACGGTACGTTCCACAGCGTCGACAGGGCGTGGCGAAGGGGCTATGCGCACGAAAGTGTCGAGGAGCTCCTTGACGCCGAAGGTATTTAGCGCGGAGCCGAAGAATACGGGAGCCGTCTCGCCGCGCAGGTATGCCTGCTCGTCGAAGTCGGGATATACGCCTTCTATCAGTTCGAGGTCGTCGCGCAGCCGGGCGGCATCTTCCTCACCTATGCGGGCGTCGACCTCCGCGCTGCCTATGTCGGAAATCTCCACACGTTCCGTGACTGTCTGCTTCGACGGAGTGAACAGGTCGAGCCTATGTCCATAGATATTGTATACGCCTTTGAAGCGGGCGCCTATGTTGATGGGCCATGTGAGCGGGCGCACACCGATCTGCAGCTCTTTCTCGAGTTCATCGAGGATTTCGAAGGGGTCGCGGCCCTCGCGGTCAAGCTTGTTGACAAAAATAATCACGGGAGTGCGACGCATGCGGCACACCTCCATCAGGCGGCGTGTCTGCGTCTCCACGCCCTTGGCCACATCCACCACGATAATCACCGAGTCAACGGCCGTGAGCGTGCGGAAGGTATCCTCGGCGAAGTCCTGGTGACCCGGCGTGTCGAGGATATTTATCTTATAGTCGCCATAATCGAAGCCCATCACAGAGGTGGCCACCGATATTCCGCGCTGGCGCTCTATCTCCATCCAGTCGGAGGTGGCCGTCTTCTTTATCTTGTTGCTTTTCACGGCGCCGGCCACATGGATGGCGCCGCCGAAAAGGAGCAGTTTCTCCGTCAGCGTGGTCTTGCCCGCGTCAGGATGCGATATGATGGCGAAGGTGCGCCGCCGTTCTATCTCCCGGGTCTGTTCGTTGGCCATGTTCAGTTGCTTTCCTTTTGCAGTTTGCCTATGCACTCCTTGAGCGAATTGCGCCAGTAAGGGATATCCATGCCGAAAACATTCTTTATCTTGCCTTTCGACAGCACGGAATACAAGGGGCGCTTCGCCGGCGTGGGATAATCGCGGGTGGGTATCGGCGTAACCTTCATGTCTATGCCGGCGATGTCGAAAATCGACTTGGCGAAGTCGTACCATGAAGCCACTCCTTCATCGGTATAGTGGTATATGCCGGGCACCCATCTGTCGTGCCGCAATATATGGTGGATTGCCCTGGCGAGGTCGCCGGCATAGGTGGGGGTTCCTATCTGGTCGCATACCACCCGGATCTCGTCATGGTCCTTGGCCAGCCGGAGCATTGTCTTCACGAAGTTGTTGCCATATTCCGAATAGAGCCATGCCGTGCGGATTATCATGGCATCCTGACAGAAAGAGGTAAGTAAACCTTCGCCCTCCAGCTTGGTGCGTCCGTAGATGCTCTGCGGATAAGGCTCGTCGTTCTCCTCGTAAGGGCGGAATCCCTGGCCGGAGAATACATAATCGGTGGATATGTGTATCACCTTGGTATTGCAGCGCTTGGCGGCATCTCCGAGATTGCCCACGGCACCCGTATTGAGGGCGCTTGCCTTAAGGTCGTCAGACTCTGCCCTGTCGACGGCAGTATAGGCCGCGCAGTTGACCACTACATCAAACTTGTTGTCCTCGAGAAAACGGGCCACCGCCTCGCGGTTGGTTATGTCGAGGGTATCATAGTCGGTATATGTGGCCTCTATATCCGCATCTCCCGAAAATTCGCGACGCAATGAATTGCCGAGCTGGCCATTGCTCCCTGTTATCAGTATCTTCATTATCTTTTGAGTGCTTTTTTCTTTTTCAGTATTGTCTATTTCCACAACGCCTCCGGATCTTCGTAATCCTTTTTATAATAAGAGGCGAGCAGCGCGAGGAATTTTGATATCTGCGCCGTAGCCTTTAGCGTGTCATCGGACACCTCCTTATGCTGCAGCCTCATGAGAAGCAGGCCATACATGGCTTCGAAAAGGGTCTCGATCTCACCTTTCCTGTTGTCGCCGGCCTTCGCCCTCAGCTCCACAATCAGCGGCAATGTGGCATAATACTGGTTGGCATAGGCGGCATGCTTCGGGTCGGCGAGAAGCCGGCGGTGAAGATCCTCGATGTCGGCAAGAGTGTTGCGGTTGATCTGCAGATGTCCGCTCTTCTCCACGCCTTCTCGGCGCATCATGTCGATAAGGCTCTCGTACCATCCGTACATCTCCTTGCGCTTCGAGGCGTCAAGCCCCTCGTATTTACTAAGCAGCTCCCTGTCGATGCGGTCTATGTCAAGACCGTAGGCACGTATCAGATCCTCTATCTGCCACATATACAGCAGATACTCCGCGATATTCTCCCGCTTCTTTGCCGATGCCGTTATCATTTCCTCTTATCCTTATTTGTCGGATTTTTCCTTTTAATCTGCAAAATTACTAATTTTGCCGCAATTAATAAAACTCGCTTTAGAGCGCGTTCCTTAAACATACCCCCTATGATAATACGTCATATCCTTCATGATTGTTTCACGGTCCGCCAGCCGGGCTGCGGGATGGTGTTCGATTACTGGCAGGAACGGGGCGGTTCCGACAACCGGGAAGAGTTGCCCGGCTGGCTGGACGACATGGATGCATCAAAGCCGTTGTACGTGTTCGTGAGCCACAGCCACAAGGACCATTTCAACCGCAGAATTTTCGAGTTCGCTGACCGATTTCCGCATGTGCGCTATCTGCTGAGCCGCGAGACCATGAGACGTTGCCGACACATCACAAGCCCCTCTTCCGTCTACAACGGGCCCAAGGTGGATGCCGACAAGGTTATAGGCTTCTCGGACGGTGATTCCTGGAGCGACGGCAACATAAGCGTGCATGCCTTCGGCTCCACCGACACGGGCGTCAGCTTCATGGCAGAGACCGATGGACGCCTCATATACCATGCCGGCGACAACAACGCATGGCTCTGGCTTGACGAGTCGACAGCACAGGAAGTGGCTCAGGCGCGCAGGGCATTCACAGCCATTCTCGACGATATCGGCGCATGGCTTGAGGGCAGACGCATAGATGTGGCCTTCTTCCCCGTCGATTCCCGCATAGGGAGGGGGTATTACGAAGGGGCTCGTGAGTTCGTGCACCGCTTCGATGTGGGCACATTCATACCCATGCACTGCGGGCTCGGCGACCCCTCCGAACAGCGGCTCCGCCAACATGACGCCACGCAATTCAATTTATACGCCAACGGCGACAGAGGCCAATACATAGCCCTCTTCGGCGATACAGATGCCATTCAACTTTGACAAATCCATAAGAGCGCGTTCCTTAAAATTTAGGGGGCGTAGGGGCGGCTCTTTTCGAGCAGATTTTACGAGTCGAGGAGGGAGCGATGCGGGCATCGTGACCGACGAGACCTCGGGAAATATGCCGAAAAGAGACGGGGCGGAGGTAATTTTAATGTCGTCGGAGTTATTCCTATGATTGAAAAATACCTCGTTCGTTACCTTCGCCCTCGCAGACTTGGCCGCTTTTAGCCGCTTGCTGTCAGTCACATACCTCGGTATGCTCCTTCAGCAACCGACTAAAATCGCCTCAAGTCTGCGACCCCTACGGCCTCGAAATTTTAAGGAACGCGCTCTATGTTGTAAAACATATAATAATCGGCTTCCGCGTGAAACATTATGCTCCATCTCGGTGTTATGGTAATATAAACCCAAAGATTCCACTACTATGGCTGACACATCAATGTTCAAACAGAAGCTGCTGGGATTGCAAAGCAATCTATTCAGTTTCGCCTGCCGACTGACAGCCGACCGGGAAACAGCTCAAGACCTCGTTCAGGACACCACTCTGAAGGTGCTCGACAATGAGGAGAAGTATGTCGAAAACGTCAACTTCAAGGGCTGGGTGTTCACAATCATGCGCAACATCTTCATCAACAATTATCGACGCCAGGTGAGGAGCGCCACGATTATCGACACTACCGCGGATCTCTACCACCTTAATCTCTCACAGGAATCAGGTCTTGCATCTCCGGAAGCCATGTATGGCGCCAAGGAGATATCTGCCGCCATCAACGGCTTCACACCCGAATACAAGGTACCTTTCGGAATGTACCTCGCCGGTTACAAGTATGGCGAGATCGCCGCCAAGATGGGGCTCCCTCTCGGCACGGTGAAAAGCCGCATTTTCTTCGCCAGAAAACGCCTCCAGGGCATGCTCAAGGAATACAGATAACTCTTCCTGCCAGACTCATAACGGCGCATCTTTTACCGGGATGCGCCGTCTTTTTATCTCTCTCAATCGTTTATAAAACGAGAGCAATACCAATATTTAGCAAAAGCGACAAGGATATGGGAAACTACAGCGACAAGGAGAAAATAGTGATAATCGGAGGAGGTTTTGCGGGGCTCAACCTCTGCAAGCACCTTGACAGGAATCGTTACGACTTGATGCTCGTTGACCGCAACAACTACAACAGTTTCGCGCCCCTCTTCTATCAGGTGGCCTCGTCGGGACTCACGAGTGCCGACATTTGCTTCCCGTTCCGCCGCGAAATCAAGAAGCGCCGCAACGTAAGCTATCATCTGGGTCATGTCAAGAATATAGACCTCGACAACCGCTGTGTGGTCACCAGCTATGAGACACTCCCATACGACAAGCTGATAATAGCTGCCGGTTCCACCAACAACTATTTCGGCATGGAGAGTCTGGGACAGGAGACGTTCGGCATAAAGACTGTGGCGGAGGCGGCTCATACGCGCGACGAGATACTCGACCGATTCGAGCGGGGCGCCATATGCCGCGACAAGGAACGGCGTCACAACCTGCTGAGCTTCCTGGTGGTGGGCGGCGGCCCTGCCGGCGTGGAAATAGCCGGTGCTCTCGGTGAAATGAAAAAGAACGTCATCGCCAAGGAATACCCCGAGCTGGAACCCGACGACGTGACAATAACCCTCGTGGAAGGCACCGGCAACCTCCTCGGAGCAATGCGACCCAAGTCGAGGGAATACGCCTTGAAATCCCTCGAAAAACTGATGGTAAACGTGCGGCTGAACACCATGATGACGGATTATTCAAATAAATATGTTACCTTTGCAGACGGACACAAGGAGTATTTCGAGACTCTGATATGGACGGCAGGTGTCAAAGGGGAGACTGTCAAGGGACTTCCCGCCGACTGCATAGGTCATGGCAACCGCATCATCGTCGACGAGTACAACAAGGTCAAAGGATGCGACGATGTATATGCCGTCGGCGACATATGTCTGATGGAATGCGAGTCATATCACAAGGGACATCCTCAGATGGCCCAGCCGGCCATACAGATGGCACGCAACCTTGCCGCCAACCTCAACAGGCCTGAGCGACAAAAGCCCTTCAGATACCGCGACAAGGGAGCCATGGCCACCATAGGGAAGGCGCGCGCCGTCGCCGACCTGCCGGCTTTCAGCTTCAACGGCATCGTCGCCTGGCTCGCCTGGCTCGCAATACACCTTATGTCGATTCTGGGAATGCGCAACAAACTCAGCGTGCTCTCCGGCTGGTCGTGGAACTATCTGTTCTACTCCACATCGCTGCGTCTGCTGCTCCGTCCCGCCAAATACCCCCTCAGGAAGCACTGGGGAGATTAGACCCAAAGTTATGAAAGATTACCGCACATTTATCCTATCGGCAGCGACGCCATTGCTCGCGCTCGCTCTTACGGGCTGCTCCCTCTTCGGTCCCCGCGGACCGAAGGATGAACCTATCCTCCCTCACGACCGTGAAGTAATCAGCAACGCCACCGCATTGAAGACATATACCCCGGAGGAAATAAAGAAAGGCGTTGTGAAAGGCGACTGGAGCATCCAGAACGTCGGCGGCAAGGAGGCCGTCGGCGAAAAAGCCCCCTTCCTCAAATTCGTGCCCGCACAGAAAAAAGTCTACGGCAACAATGGCTGCAATGTCATCAACGCCGATTATCGGTATAATCCCGCCGACTCTACCCTCCGCTTCGAGAAGGTGGCCACGACCATGATGGCCTGTTCGCTGCCCGGAACCACCGACAGCGAAATCAACGTGGCTCTCAACACCACAAGATACTACTCATGGTCGGTGGCCGACTCCGACTATTATCTCTACTTCTACGACTCGGCCCACCGGCGCGTGATGACGCTGATGCACCAGAACTTCGACTTCCTCAACGGCACGTGGAGCGTGGCCGCCATTGAGGGTAAACCTGTGGATGTGCCCGACATGAAGCTGGTAATCGACGTAGACGAGGGCAAAATCCACGGCAACACCGGCTGCAATGTCCTCAACGGATCTATGGACATAAACATGGAACAGGCCAACAGCATTTCGTTCAGCGCGATAGCCCTGACGCGTATGGCATGTCCGCAACCCAACTATGAGACAGCTCTGGTGGTGGCTCTCGAAGAGGCCGCCGCCGCCAAACCCATTAGCCCCTCGGAAGTGATTCTCTTCAACGAGGCGGGCAAACAGGTACTGACCCTCCGACGAACCACCGACAGATAAGAACATGCTCTAATGGACGCAGAAGAAAGAATCGACAAATGGCTGTGGGCGATGCGGGTGTTCAAGACGCGCACCATAGCCACAGAGGCGTGCAAGAAAGGACGCGTCACCATCGGCGGCAATGCCGTGAAACCCTCACGCACCATCAAGGTCGGCGAGTCCGTCGACGTCAGAAAACCGCCTGTGACCTACACGTTCCGGGTGCTCCGGCTGTCAAACAACCGTCTCGGCGCACGGCTCGTGCCGGAATATCTCGAGAACCTCACTCCCCCGTCGCAGTACGAACTGCTTGAGATGACTCGCATAAGCGGCTTCGTGGACCGCCGCAAAGGCCTCGGCCGCCCCACAAAACGGGAGGGACGGAAACTATCCGAGTTCCGCGACGATACCGGTTATGCCGACACCTTCTTCCTCGACTGGGAAGACGATGACGACGACGAGTAACACACCACAACGCATACACGTTCATCCAAACTCCACCAAACGCTCTTAATTGACAAAAGCTTTGTGTTTCAAAGAATTTTTGTTAACTTTGCGGGCTGATAGGCATCCCCCGCTATGGGGCGACGCCTTTATGTCAATGTATATATCTGGTATATATCTGAAAATCAATGATAAAGATAACATTTCCCGACGGCAGTGTCAGGGAATATAACGAGGGGACAACCCCGCTGCAGATAGCAGAGAGCATCAGTCCGCGGTTTGCCGCCGACGTGCTGGCATCGAAAATCAACGGTCAGGAATGGGACCTCACACGCCCCGTGGCCGAGGATGCACGCATAGAGCTCTTCAAATGGGACGACCCCGAGGGCAAGCATGCCTTCTGGCACAGCTCCGCACATCTTCTGGCTGAAGCTCTCCAGGAGCTCTACCCCGGCGTGAAATTCGGCATTGGTCCCGCCATTGAAAACGGTTTCTATTACGACATAGACCCGGGCGAGCACAAGATTACCGACGCTGACTTCGCCAAAATCGAAAAGAAGATGCTCGAGCTGGCACAGCGCAAGGAAGCCATAGTACGCCGCGACATAT
>Ga0209064_1003793_pt1 | contig 12407 bp, 11 predicted proteins | sample Inofromicrocosms_FD_187498 | JGI IMG/M metagenome (GOLD analysis project Ga0209064, IMG submission 187498) | Mouse cecum microbial communities from Vienna, Austria - Inoculum for glucosamine and mucus D2O microcosms (SPAdes) (version 2) | ecosystem: Host-associated > Mammals > Digestive system >... | reverse complement strand
CGTCGTATCAAAAGCCGTCAGTAAAATCACCAGCTGCGCGTCATAGAGATTGGTTTCCTCGCCTGATGCATTCGTGTAAGGCTGGGCCTCGCCGATGGACCAGGCGGTGTAGCACATATTTTTCGCCGCCTTGTCGTCTCGAAGGGTCAGCCCGTGTCCTGGCTTCTCCACGCCCAGCACCTGCCCCAATGTGATCCAGTCGTTGTTCCAGGGAGCGCCGTCTACTGCTTTGGCGGGCATTTTTGTCCCGCATCCTGTCAAACCGGTCAGTATGACACATATCATAACGAGAAAAAGTGCTTTTTTCATTCTCCTGCCTCCTGCATTTTTACTGTTGTGTTGTCCCGCCATAGGCATACCTGACCGGCAGGCAAATCAGGGAGGGAGCCTTCTCCGGCTGGCCGTCCAGGACAAAATTCACGCATGTCTCCGCAAGCTCCTCCAGCGGCTGCACAATAGTTGAGGAATCAAACTCCAGGTTGCCGAAGTTCCGGATGCCGTCAAAGCCGATGATCTGCACATCCTCCGGCACGCGAAGGCCCATCGAATGCAGCGTGCGGCGAATCTGGTGGGCCAGATAATCGGTGACACAGAAAATACCGTCAAAGTCCAGCCCGCCGCCGCGCCTGTGTTCCCGCAGGAAATCCTCAAAAACGGAATAGGGGGCGCCATCATTTTCCAGCTTCAGTACACAGGGGAGGCCCATATCCTCACAGGCGCGCAGAAAACCGTCCTTGCGCTTGTCGGGTTCATTGGGCATCCTGGGGCCAATCCGAAAAAAGGCCAGACGGGTGCAGCCGTTTTCCGCCAGCTTCTGAGCGGCAAGATATCCGCCCCCGTAATTGTCACAGGACACGCAGGGGATTCTGCTGCCAAAATAGCGGTCGATGGAGACGCAGGGGATATTCTTCGGCGGCTGAAGCCGGGGATTATAGGAGAGGCAGATCACGCCGGAGAGCATCTGCTGTTCCGCTGCCGTCACGTATATCTGCTCGACCTGGGTATCGCCATCTGTCAAACTCAGCATCATTTTGTAATTCCGCGCCGCCAGTTGGCTGCTGATGCTGCCGGCCAGCCCGGCAAAAAAGGGGTTGGTCAGATTGGGGAGTATGACCGCAATGATGTGGGTGCGGCTGCTCCGCAATCCCTTCGCGCAGAGATTCACAGAGTAGTCCAGTTTTTTGATTGCCTTCTCGACACGAATCCGGTAGCTCTCCCCCACGGGAATCCCATTGATGACTTTGGATACCGTCCCGACGGACACCCCGGCCTCCCGCGCCACGTCTTTGATAGAGGCTCCTGCTTGCTCTCTTGCCATACGGCCCTCCCTTATATGAAATCCCCCGGTGTTCCGGGGGATTTCAGATTTACATGGATGCTGCTATGTGCCCGATCCTTCCGCCAGATACTCTATATATTCCACGGCGGCGGGCAGGCGCGGGCAGTTTGTGACCACGCCCAAGAACACGGTTTCCGGGAAACCGGCGCTCTGAAACAGAGGCAAACCGGAAACCTCCAGAGCGTTGACAGTATCCCCGTTCGCTGTCAGATACGGCTCCAGAACAGGAGAAAGGGAAGCGGGGAGCAGCTCCGGCAGCTCCATGAGATAGCCGTTCCGGGAAAGAATATCGTAAGCCTCCCGGTTCATCAGAGCAAGATCAATCTGCCCGGCGCTGGCGGCAGCCAGCAGCTTCAAATTTGACGTATAGGCATATTGGAGGTTCTCCTCGGAAGGGTTATCGGAAAGATAGAGGGCGCGGTACCGGTACACCTCCGTCTTCCGCGGGTCGTACCCGGACGCGGAGAGGAAGCCCTCGTTGAGCTGCGCGTCCAGATCCTCGCCAACCGAGAGATTCAGATAGGCGGCATAGAGAACAACATCCTTTTTGGTCGCCTGCCGGTATACGCCGGACAGCACAAGCGCCAGCGCCAGGGCGGCCAGCGTGATGGGCAGCTTGTAGTAGGTGAAGAGATAGTCCGCCTTGTCCGCCAGATTCATCTGCCGGAAGGCAGTTCTCCTGGCGGCGCGTTCTTCCCGCGTCAGTCTCATACGCTGTCTCCGCCCTCTTCCGCGTCCGGATCGTAGGAACACAGGCGGATCACGTTGGACAGCAGGTAGGCGCTGAGCAGGGCGCACAGTCCCTCGCCGAAGAGAATCAGTGGCGTAAAAAAGGCAACCACCACAAAGAACATGGCAAAGTGGATGGCAAAGACCACAATGGTGCAGAACAGATAGCGGATGCCGATGAGAAAGGAATTTTTCAGCATCGCGAAATTGGTGTTGGACACGCTGGCCGTCAGCGGGAAGACATAGAGCAGGACAATGACGTACACAACCGCCGCCGCGATAACAAATGCTGCCATCAGCGTAAAGATCATAGCGTCCCTGCCGCTGGAATGCGTACACAGGCGGTAGAGGAGATATCCGTCCCCCGCCAGCAGCGCACCGACGGCCAGAAGGATCAGCCAGAGGACGGTGGCCTGACGGAAATTCTCCCGAAAGGCACGGAAGAACAGCCGCGTCAGGGAGTTGTCCTCGTCCTTGACGATCTTGAACGAGACATAATACAGCGCCGTGGTGGAGGCGCCGATGGTGACAATGGGGATGGAGCAGATGAACCAGAGCAGGTTCAGGCAGCAGCTCTTGCACAGCCGCAGAAGAATCTGACTGAATTTACTGTCGTAGGAAAAAAACGGCACGGCGCGCACCTCCTGACGGTTAACATGGGGTGGAATCTCTGTAAATCAGCTCTGTCTCCGTGTGGACCACCCGGTAGTCCAGATCGGGCTCCTTGATCCGCGTCATCAGAAGATGTACGGCGGTAAAGGCCATAATGTCCGTGTGGATATGGACGGTCGTCAGCGGCGGCGTAATGATCCGGGACTCCGGCGCGTCGTCAAAGCCGGCCAGCATCACGTCCCCGGGGACGGATTTCCCCAGACGGCGCAGAATCTGAATGGCGTCCACCGCCACAAAATCATTGGCGCACAGGAACAGGTCCGGCAGCTCCGGCAGCGCGGCCAGCGGAGCCTCCAGCGCCTGCAGCCTGTTTCCCCGGATGATAAACCGCTCGTCCACATCCACGCCGGCCATCAGCATCGCGCAGCGGTAGGCGGTATACCGCTCATAGAAGGACTGACAATGCTCATAGTCGCCTAGAAAGCCAATCCGCCGCTTGCCCCTCTCCAGCATGTCATTGACCAGCCTGGTAATTGCCGCCGTGTTTTCCATATAGATCTGGTCGGAGGGCAAGGAGTTCCCCCGTCCCTTGTTGGGTCCGTCCACAAACAGAGTAGGCAGACCCAGCTGGCAGAGCATTTCGTCATAGGCCCTGTCAAACATCTCCACACACAGAATACCGCTGCACCGTTCCCGGATAAACGTGGCGGGCAGGGCGCACCGGGCCATGTCCTCGCGGTCTACGATATGGATGTTCAGCGAATAGCCAAGCTGTGCCAGTTCCTGCCGGAACCGGTCCAGCATCAGCGCGGCAAAGTGGTTGGTCATATGGAAGATCCTGCTGGTAAACAGGGAGATTTCCCCGGAGCTCCTGGGACCCTCTGGCAGCGCGGCGGAGGTGGACGTCCCCCCTGACAGGGCGGCGACATAAGAAAATTGTTTATATTCCATTTCTACGGCCTTCTTGAGAATTTTTTCTCTGGTGGCGTCCGCCAGGCCGTCAGCATTATTGATCGCTTTTGATACGGTATTCCGGGAGATTCCCAGCGCATCGGCAATGTCCTGGATGGTAACTTTTTTCATAACCCGCGTTATCCTCCGTTTGTGCTTAGGATTTAGGATAATGTTACCACAGGATTGTGCAAATGTCAATAAACTGCTCCGGCAGATGCCCTCTTTGGGTTTTACACAACACATGCTACCACAGGTGTGTGCAAATGTCAACATCTTTATTTGCGGATCAGTGCAAAGGAATCGCTCGGGGAATTGCGGTATTTTTGTAAGAATCCATCTATCAAAACTCAGAATTGATGCAAAAATCGGTTATAATATACAAATGATCAAAATAGATATTGACAAACTGTGAACAAAGTGTTACACTTGTTTTATCAAATCCGGAAAATATTGCAAATTCACTGATCGCTGAATCATGCATTTGCATATTTTCCGGAAAAGAAAAGGAGGAGACATATGAGTAAACCATCGGCAAACACCCTCGCGCCCAGGAGCGGAAGCAGCAAAATGCATAACACCCTCGTGTATGTGCGGCAGCACTGGCAGCTGTACCTGCTGTTCATGTTGCCGGCATTTGTGCTGACGATTGTCTTCCGCTATATCCCCATGGGCGGCGTCCTGATCGCATTCGAGAACTACAACCCCTTCGTGGGCGTCTTCGGGAGCGAATGGGTCGGCTTTTCCCACTTCCAGCGGTTCCTGTCCTCGCCGGACTTCCTCAGCTATCTGGCCAATACCCTCAAGCTGAGCGTATTCGGGCTGTTGTGGGGCTTCCCGGCGCCGATCCTGCTGGCTTTCCTGCTCAACCGCATCCTGAACAAGAAGACCAAGCAGAAGATCCAGCTGGTCCTGTACATGCCCAACTTCATCTCTGTGATCGTGCTCTGCGGTATTGTGCGCATCCTCCTCTCGCCCACCGGTATGGTCAATATGCTTCTGGGCACAAACTACAACTTCATGACCATGCCCCAGGCGTTCCGCACCATCTACATCGCCAGCGGCATCTGGCAGGGCGCCGGCTGGGGTTCTATCATCTACACGGCCGCCCTCTCCAACGCCAGCAAAGATTTGATTGAAGCCGCTGTCATCGACGGCGCCAACATCTTCCAGCAGATCAAGACGGTGGAGTGGCCCGCTATTAAGGACACCGTCATGATCCAGTTCATCATGGCTGTTGGTAATATCATGAGCATCGGCTTTGAAAAGGCTTACGCGCTGCAGACCGACCTGAACATGGCGTCTTCCGAAATCATCTCGACCTACGTGTACAAAAAAGGTCTGATCGACGGCGACTACGGCTTTTCTACCGCTGTCGGCCTCTTCAACACCGTCATCAACGTCATCCTCTTGATCTCTATGAACTCCATCGTCAAGAAGATGAACGAAGGCAAGGGCATCTATTAACAGGAGAGGAGCGAGAACGTATGCAACCGAAGAAAAAAAGTGAATTTGCCAAGCAGACCACCGGTGACAAGATCCTTTTGGTCATCTGCTACTGCATACTTGGCGCGTTTGTCATTGCTATTGTTTTCCCCATCATCTACATCATCCTTTCATCCTTCATTGACCCCGTTACCCTCCAGAACAAGGGCGTGACTTTCGACTTCAGCCAGTGGACCCTGACGGCGTATGAGCGCGTGATGAGCAACGCTCAGATCTGGGTGGGCTTTAAAAACGCGCTGATCTACTCCATTGTGGCTACCATTCTGGGCGGCGTGATCACGTTGCTGGCGGCCTACCCCATGTCCCGGCCTGACTTCCGCGGAAAAGGCTTCTTTAACGTCATCTTTCTGATCACGATGTTCTTTGGCGGCGGTCTGATCCCGACCTACCTGCTGATCAACAACCTCGGCTGGCTGGACAGCCCGCTGGCAATCGTGGTTCCCTGCGCGTTCAACGTCTGGAATATGATTATTGCCCGTACATACTACCAGGGCATTCCCCGGGACCTGCAGGAAGCGGCTGACATCGACGGCGCGACGGAGATGGACTACTTCTTCAAGATCCTGCTGCCCGTCTGTACCCCCATCATCGCCACCATCTCCATGTGGAACTTCGTGGGTATGTGGAACAGCTACTTCGACGCCATGATCTACCTCAATGACCCGGCCAAGCAGCCCCTGCAGCTGGTCCTCCGCGCGATCCTGATCCAGAGCCAGCCGGAACCCGGCATGGTCTCCGATATGCAGAGTACCGCGGAGCGCGCCCAGCTGGCTGAGCTGCTCAAATACGCAACGATCATTATCTCCAGCCTTCCCCTGATGATCATGTATCCCTTCTTCCAGAAGTATTTCGACAGCGGCATTATGGCCGGCGCCGTCAAAGGTTAAACGCATGTGCTTTTTCAGGCAATCTGCCTGCGGCAACAACTAAATGATGAAAAGGAGTACTGACATGAACAAACGCAGAATCATCTCTCTTGTCCTGGCTCTCGTGATGACAGCGGCGCTGCTAGCCGGCTGCGGCGGCGGAGGAGTCGGCGGCGGAAACAGCAAGGGTCTGGAGGTGGACCCCGCCGAAGTGGCAATGCCCCTGGCGGAGAAGGCCACCATCAAGGGCCTGACCAGGTTCCCCGCCAACACCGAGTCCGAGCCCAACAACCGCACCATCTTCAAGCGCCTGGAGGAGCAGACCAACGTCCATGTTGAGTGGCGCACCATCCAGAGCGACCAGTGGGGCGACAAGATTCAGCTGGAAATGTCCAACGCCAAGACCCTGCCGGACTTCGTTTTCGACGCCGGCTTTGGCGAGGCCGACCTGCTCAAGTACGCTAAAAACGGCGTCATTATCCCCGTGGAGGAGTACATTGACAAGTATATGCCCAACCTGAAGAAGGTCTTCGAGCAGGCCCCCGAGTACAAGGCCATGTGCATGGACGTTGACGGCCACATCTGGGCCCTGCCCTGGATCGAGCAGCTGGGCTACCAGAAGACCGCTATTCAGCTACTGGATAACATGCCCTTTATCAACACGGCATGGCTGGACTTCCTGAAGCTGGAGATGCCCACCACTGTCGATGAGTTCGAGCAGGTCCTCATTGCTTTCCGCGACAACGCCGCCGCTCTGAAAGCTGAGTTCGGTATCGACGGCGACATCATCCCCATGTCCTGCATTATGAACGACGGCGGCCAGGACCCCTACATCCTCATCAATGGCTTCGGCGAGGGCTACGGCGATCCCGATACCTGGAAGCACATGGTCGTGACCGACGACGGCAAGGTCGTCTGCGACGCCACCAGCGAGGGCTTCAAGAAGGGCACCGAGTGGCTGCACAAGCTGTATGAGCAGAATCTGATCGACGTGGAAGCCTTTACCCAGGACTGGTCCACCTATGTGGCCAAGGGCAAGAGCGGCCGCTACGGCGTCTGCTTCAGCTGGGACATCGGCAACATTGCCCCCTCCCTGGAAGGCTGGGAACCGCTGCCCATGCTGAAGGCTGACGTGAAGACCATCACCCCCGACACCGCCGCTTACACCTCCGGCTTCAACCGCGGCCGCTGCGTCGTGACCTCTGTGGCGGAGAACCCCGCTCTGGTCTGCTCCTGGCTGGATCAGATGTATGTTCCCATCCAGTCCCCCCAGAACAACTGGGGTACCTACGGCGAGGACGACGGCTTTGATATCTTCACGATGGGCACCAACTCCAACGGCGATCCCATGCTCCAGCACGCGCCCCTGGGCGACAAGTCCCCCGTGGAGGTCCGCGAGGCCGAGAGCGTCAACGGCCCCCTGGCCATCCTCGACAGCTACTACGGCGTGTATGTCACCCTTCCCGATGACGCCGCTTACCGTCTGAAATGGATCGAGGATATTTATACGCCTGACTGCCACGCCAAATACTGCCTGCCTAACTTCTTCATGACGCAGGAGGATACCACAACCGACTCCAACCTGGGCGCTGACATCGGCAAATGCATCAACGAGTTCAAGTCCCGCTCCGTCCTGGAGGGCTTCACCGACGCTGATTGGGACCAGTTCCAGGCTGACCTGCAGGCCTATAAGCTGGACGAGTACGTGGCTCTGTACCAGAAGTACTTCGACGCTTACCTGGCCAACCAGTAATCCCCCCTATCCCTGCATAGCAATCTCATCCTGTTAAACCAGTCCCCGCCCCGGAGGGGGCGGGGACGCTTTCAGTAGAATATGGAGGTTGTATGATCAGCAACATTTTAAGAGAAGCGCGGATATATGAGGAGCTGGCCGGGCAGACGATCCCGGATGGGGATCGCCCTGCTTTCCATCTCTCGCCCCGCACCGGATGGATGAACGATCCAAACGGCTTTTCTTTCTATCAGGGCAAGTACCACCTGTTTTATCAGTACTATCCCTACACGTCCAAATGGGGTCCCATGCACTGGGGCCACGCCGTCAGCGAGGACCTGCTCCATTGGACCCATCTGCCCGCCGCTCTGGCCCCGGATACCCTTCCGGACCGGGACGGCTGCTTCTCCGGCAGCGCCGTGGAGCTTCCCGATGGCAGGCAGCTGCTGATGTACACTGGCGTTGTCAGCGGCCCGAAGCTTTTGGACAAGACCAGCAAGGACACCCAGACCCAGTGCCTCGCGGCGGGCGACGGCGTGGACTACGAGAAGTATGGGGGCAACCCGGTGCTGACCGCCGCAGACCTGCCGGAAGGCGGCAGCCCATTTGATTTCCGGGACCCCAAGATGTGGCGGGAGAAGGACGGGACCTACCGCTGCGTGGTGGGCAACCGCCCGGCGGACGGCAGCGGACAGATCCTGTACTATTCCAGTGAAGACGGGTTCCGTTGGAAGTTCGAGAGCGTCCTGGCGGAAAATAAGAACCGTTTCGGACTGATGTGGGAGTGCCCGGACTTTTTTGAGCTGGACGAGAAATACGTCCTGCTCACAAGCCCCCAGGATATGCTGCCCAGCGGGTTTGAGTACCACAACGGCAACGGGACACTGTGTCTGATCGGCGACTTCGACGGCAAGACTTTTCAGGAGGAACACGATCAGTCCATTGACTACGGCATTGACTTCTACGCCCCCCAGACCGTGCTGGCCCCGGACGGCAGGCGCATCATGATCGCCTGGATGCAGAACTGGGATACGCTGTCTATCGCGTCGCTGAAAGCTCCCTGGTTTGGTCAGATGAGCGTTCCAAGAGAGCTGTCCATCCGGAACGGACGGCTGTACCAGTGGCCGGTCCGGGAGCTGGAGGCATTGCGCAGCAATCCTGTTTTCTATGATAATGTCACGTTCGAGGGCGAGTTGACCATGGTGGGCGTCCAGGGCCGAAAAGTGGATGTGACCATTACACTGCGCCCCGGCGACCCGCAGCATATCTACAAAAAGTTCGCCGTCTGGTTCGGGCAGAACGAGGCGTATCACACGGCGGTCAGCTTCCGGCCCTATGAATCCGTGCTGAAAATCGACCGGAAATTCTCCGGCTCCCGGCGGGCCATTATCCACCAGCGGAGATGTCAGGTGCCGCAAAGTGGCGGCTGCATTACCTTCCGCATGATTTTGGACCGCTTCAGCGTGGAGATTTTTGTCAACGACGGCGCACAGACCCTTTCGGCCACCATGTACACGGAGCAGGCAGCGGACGGCTTCAAATTCTTCGCGGACGGAAAAGTTTCTGTTGATGTTGAGAAATACGATCTGGATGCAGACCGAGAATAGGGGAACGTAATGGATCAAAAATTTGACGTGATCGCGCTGGGAGAGCTTCTTATTGACTTCACGCAGAACGGCGTCAGCGAACAGGGGAACCCGCTGCTGGAGGTCAATCCCGGCGGTGCGCCCTGCAATGTGCTGGCTATGCTGCAAAAGCTGGGCAAGTCCACCGCCTTTGTGGGCAAGGTGGGTGATGATATGTTTGGCCGCCAACTCCGGGAGGTGGCAGGGGCAGCCGGTATTGACCTGACCCATCTGGTGATGGACCCCGCCGCCCATACCACACTGGCTTTTGTCCAGACTTTTGCCAACGGCGACCGGGATTTTTCCTTCTACCGGGACCCTGGCGCAGATATGCTGCTTACGGCGGACGAGGTGCCTGCGGATAATATCGCCCGGTGCCGCATTTTTCACTTCGGCACCCTGTCCATGACGCATCCCGATGTGCGGGAGGCCACGAAAAAGGCCGTGGCCTGCGCGAAAAGCGCCAGCGTGCTGGTATCCTTTGACCCCAATCTCCGCCCACCTTTGTGGAAAGATCCGGAGGACGCCAAGACGCAGATTTCCTGGGGGCTGGGTCAGTGTGATGTGTTGAAAATTGCCGACAATGAGCTGGAGTTCATGACTGGGCAGACAGACTTTGACAAAGGCGCCGCTATTCTTCAAAAGCAGTATCCCAATATCCGCCTGCTGAACGTGACCGCCGGGGCTGACGGCAGCTATTCTTACTATGAAGGAAAGCGCGTCTTCGTCCCCGCCGTCAGGCTGGGCGGCACAATTGAGACTACTGGCGCGGGAGACACCTTCTGCGCCTGCGTCCTGAACTTTGTGCTGGAACACGGTATAGACGGACTGACCGGGGACGCTCTGTCCGCCATGCTGCGCTTCGCCAATGCTGCCGCCTATATTGTCACCACCAGAAAGGGCGCAATCCGATCCATGCCGGAGAGAGCGGATGTAGAAAGGCTGCTGGACCGCTATACAGGGAATGAGATATGATGAACGGAAAAGGTAACGTTATGTCCGTGTGTTTGGCGTTTCTTCCGCTGGCCGGCTGCGGCCAGCAGGAACCCGCCGGCAATCAGGAGCCTGTGGATATGCCTTCGCCGGAGGAACAGGAGGCCGCCTGCAGCTACCAGGCATATTTCCGTCCCGCTATGGACGGCTCCGACCAGCCCTATGTGGGGGACACCATGCCCTTCTATGAGGACGGCGTCTATTACATCTACTATCTCAAGGAAGGGGGCGATTCCCGCAACCATTCGATCTATCTGGCAACTACCACGGATTTTGTGAACTATACCGAGTACGATGACGTGGTGCTGGAATCCACCTCAGGCGCCCAGGACGACTGGATCGGCACCGGTTCGGTGGTAAATGTGGATGGGAAATACTATCTCTTCTATACCGGTCACACCGACGGGCCAATGGAGTATAAGGAAAAAGTCATGGTCGCGGTGGGCGAGAGCCCGCTGGCATTTACAAAGATACCGGACTGGGAACTGCTTCCCCCCGACGAGCTGGGACAAAAACGGGATTTCCGTGACCCGCAGGCGTACTATGACCCTGAGACCGGCAGCATTGTCCTGACCGTAACCGCCGCCCAGGACGGGGTGGCGCGGATTTTGAAATTTACGTTGAGCGCCGATCTGGAAAATGCGGTTTATGATGGAATCATATTCTCTGACCCAACAAAATCGTTCTGGAATCTGGAGTGCAGCGATACCTTCCGCATGGGAGACACCTGGTATATCACCTATTCAGGCCAGGATGATACGCTCTGGTTTGCCAGCTCCAGCGCCCCCTATGGCCCCTACGGCGAAGCGAAGCGCATAGACGGCAAGCTGTTCTATGCCGCCAAGCATGTGGAGGACGGTGAAAACGCCTATATGGTTGGTTGGGCGCGGCGGTCGTCATCCATGTCCTCTACAGTGGGCGTCACTGATTGGGCGGGGAATTTGGCTGTGCAGAAGATCGCGCAGAAGGAAAACGGGGATCTGGTTCTTCTGCCGGTGGAGGCCATCGCTGCAGGGTTCTCCACTCCGCAGATGCTGTCCAAAGACGAGGTCACAGTGGATGCGCAGGATGCATATGCCTATACCGATGCCTTCACCTGCTATGGGAGTTTCCTGCTGCGCGGCATGTTCAGCTATGAAAGAGAGGGAACCTTCGGCCTGAGCTTCGACTTCAACGGTGATCCCGGATTGAACAAGTTCATCACCATCAACCCCGCTGAAAACAAGCTCCAACTCTGGTTCAACGAAGGTGACACTTTGATTACCGAAACAGATGTGGATTTGCAGCCGGGAGAAACCTATCCCTTCACCTACATCCAGGAGGGATCTGTGGGGATTTTCTACATTGACGGCATGGCATCCCTGACTGTCCGTCTCTATGGTATCAGCGGTAAACCGGTCTATCTGTTTGCGAGGAATAACAGTGCGTTGTTCACATCTCTGCAGCAGTTTACACGGAGTTGAATAACAGAGGCGTACGGTTTTTAAGCGGTTTTACTATAAAAAGCAATCGCATCTCAGTGACCTATTGCGTGACTTTCCTGCCCAACGGCGGCACCGGCACCGCGCCGGTAATGGCCGACATGGCGGCAGGAGGCACCTTCAGGCTTCCCGCAAACCCGTTTAATTGGGAGGGACAGCCAGCCGCAATTATGCGTCCAGCGGCACGACAGTCAGGCTGATCGTGTCGTATGTGCTGAAACCTGCATGGGATTGATTTAGCTAGATTCTTTTTTCCTTGTCTGGTACATCTCCGTTTCTTCCTCTGAGATAAAATTCTTAAAGTGGGTACTTCTGGAGGTTGCACCACGACAGTACCCTACTATCAAGGAGCAGACGCACTCTCCTCTTGGCGGAGTGCGTCTGCTTCAAACTTACGCTCTGCTATAGAAGCTGATAGAGATTAGAGGAATAGCTGCCATTCTCCCGCCAGCGGTGCGTTTTGGAGACAACCCCCGCTCTGCACAGGTCATTCAGCGCCCGTCTGATGGTAGAACAGGAGAGGTCTAGGTCAGCAGCAATCGTTTTGACTCCCGGCCAGCACTGGCCTTTACT
>Ga0209064_1003789_pt1 | contig 12419 bp, 12 predicted proteins | sample Inofromicrocosms_FD_187498 | JGI IMG/M metagenome (GOLD analysis project Ga0209064, IMG submission 187498) | Mouse cecum microbial communities from Vienna, Austria - Inoculum for glucosamine and mucus D2O microcosms (SPAdes) (version 2) | ecosystem: Host-associated > Mammals > Digestive system >... | reverse complement strand
TGTCCATGGGGTCGTTCATGGTCTACCTCCTTTCTTTGCCCTCCACTATATATATGTCGAAAGTGGAGGGTTTTGTTGCATCAAATTTAAAAAATTTTTTTGCAACAAAAAATATGTACTGAAACTACTCTAATTTCCGGTTTTTGATAAGTTTTCGACATCGTGAAATTGCTCTGGATACGCGGCTGCGGCAACTGCTTTCCGAAATCTCAAGCCGGTCTGCAATTTCCCGGTAGCTCAAATCCTGCTCAAACCGCCAGATCAGAATGTCGCGGTCCGCCTGGGGTAGCTTTTGGGGAAGCAACTCTTCCAGTGGCGTTTCTGGCTCCGCCTCAGCCACTGGTGCAATTTCATCAAGCGAAACAATTTGATGTGCCATAGATCGTCGCCGCTCATTTTGTATGTTGTTTTTCAGCGCAAGCACAAGCCAGCCCTCCGGGTTCGGATGCTCCATCAACTTGCTCCGATGAAAGACCACTTGCAGAAATACATCCTGAACGGCATCTCCGGCCTGTTCCGTATCGCCCAGCATTCGGTATGCGATCCGAAATAGCTTTTCATATAAGGCTTTGTATAGTCTGGCGATGAAATCTTCCGAATTATGCGCCATGCCTTCCACCTCTTTATCTATATTTTCAAGCACACTGCCTTTATTATAGCATATTCCAATATTGGAATAAAGACAAAATTTTTCCTCTTATATTTTGTAATGAAAAACAGACAGAAACTGCTGTTTGGCGGTTCCTGCCTGCTTTTTGAAAGAGGTAACCATTCGTTTTTCACCCTCATCCGTCACCGCCTACGGTGGCGCCACCTTCCCCCGTGAGGGGGAAGGCGCGGACATTGGCGCTTGTCCAACTGTGGAGTAGTATCGGTAGACGCACCGAAAAGCCTTCCCCCTAATGGGGGAAGGTGGCACGGCGAAGCCGTGACGGATGAGGGTGAAGCCAAAGGGCTACTCTACTTTACAAATTTAGCTTTTCCCGGTTTTGCTATTTATCAGTTTTTATAAAGACGTGCAAGAAAAGCTTGAGCGCATCACGCTGTTCCTTTGTTAATCCGGGAAGTTTGATAGTATATTCGTTATCTAAACCGAGAAGATAGTCTACAGAAGTTCGTAACGTAACAGCTATCTCTTTTGCTCTATCCAGAGATGGGCTTTGAATGTTGTTTTCATAGCGATAGATGGTTTCTTTGCTGACTCCAAGTTTATTAGCAAGTGCAGCTCTGGAAAAGCCGCGATCTTCACGAAGTTGACGAAGCCTGATGCCAAAATCGTAAACTTGTTCATCATTCATAAAACCACCTCACTTCTATGTTTTTTATTGTATCTCATATAGATATACCTAATGCGATGTTAAATAATATATTTAATAGTCGTATTTAGTTGACTCCCTTTAAAGATTTATGTTATGATGTCTTAAAAGATGAGTGAGGTGGGGCCATTATGGATATTACAACCTGCGCATTCACGGGTCATCGACCACACAAATTCCCTTGGAAATACAATGAGCAAGACTCCAGGTGCGTTGCATTAAAGGAAACTCTAAAAGAGCAAATCGCAAAACTGGTGGCATCCGGTGTGACGGATTTCTATAGCGGCATGGCGGACGGCTCCGATGTTTGGCTGTCTCAGATTGTCCTGGATTTTCGCGAAAACAATACCGCGCTGAAACTGCATTGCGTTCTGCCCTGCGAAGGACAGACGGATCAATGGAGCAGATCAGCGCGGAACCGGTACGACGCAATTTTAAACCAGGCGGATTCAGTAACTTACGTGAGCCGCCAATACTACGATGGCTGTATGCTGGACCGGAACCGCAAGCTGGTAGAGGCCGTTGGCCTTCTGCTGGCTGTATACAACGGAGAGCGTCGCGGCGGGACAGCGGCAACACTGCGCTATGCCAAAAAGCTGGGCCGGGAGTTGATTGTGATTCATCCTCTCTCCCTGTTAATTTCTCATATTTCGTAACAAGCGTACCTCTCAGATGAGGTACGCTTTTCGACAATTTCCGGTTTCTTGTGTATAATTAGGATAAAGGGGGAGATATTGTGAAGATCGTTTCCTGGAACGTCAATGGAATTGCCGCCTGCCGGGAGCATGGATTTCTGAAATTTCTGAAATCGGTCAAGCCGGACATTGTCTGCTGCCAAGAAGTTAAATCAAAAATTGATCTGTCCACACCGGGATATCTGCAATATTGGAACAAAGCTAAAGAACCAGGATACGCTGGTACACTGATCCTGACCAAATATGAGCCTATCTCTGTCACGAACGGTTTTGGAATCAAAAAGCTGGATGGTGAAGGGCGTATTATTACTTTGGAATACCAGGACTACTATGTTTTGAATGTGTATGTTCCCAGCATCCACACTTACAGCGCCCCAGACCGGCCCGATTTCCGCTTGGCGTGGGACAAGGCTCTGCGTAAATACATTAGCAAGTTGGACAAACCAGTTATACTGTGTGGAGATTTCAACGCAACGGCGGCATACATCGACACCTACCCAACGAACCAGAAGAACGAGCCGGACAATCCGCTCTTTACCTCCGAAACCCGCGACAGCATTGTGCAGCTCAAAGCTATGGGACTTGTGGATGCTTTCCGAGCACTATATCCCGATAAGGAAGCGGACTATACTTGGTGGGGACCCAAGGATGTGAACCGTGTGCAAAACCACGGTTCACGTCTGGACTATTTCTTTCTTTCTGGTGAGTTGGTATCCGGGTTGCAAGAGGTAACGCACCACGCCGATATTTTTGGGTCCGACCACTGCCCAATTTCTATGATATTCAATCTAATTCAGTCAGAAAAAGATATATCCGATGAAGATTTAGCGACCATATGGCGCACAATCGACTGGGGGAAAATGAATCAGGAGCTTCGTACCATGCAGGAGGAACTGGCCCAGGCGGCATTTGAGCGGGACTGGCGCAAAGTAAGTTGGCTGCAAGACAAACTCCTAAATTCTTGGCCTGCGAAGGTTTTAGCCGTCAAAGAGGTTGCGGATGCCGACTCAGTTCCTGGCGTTGATGGTGTGCTTTGGATTACCGATGTGCAGAAGGCCAAGGCGGCAAAATGCCTAACGCTCCGGGACTACTACCCTCTGCCGAACCGGTATGGAGAGATTGAGGAACATGGAAAAAAGCGTAAACTGCTGATTTCCACCGTCCGGGACCGTGCGGTGCAGACGCTGTTAAAATACGCTCTGAAGCCAGTGTCAGAATCTACAGCAGACAATGGCTCATTTTTTAGCCGTGAGGGACGGTCTATGTTCGATGCCCGCGCCTACCTGGAGCGTAATCTGGAAGATGAAAGGGTGATGTGCGTTGTGGTTGTTGATGCACAGTCATTTTATGGACACATCGTCCATGACTGGTGTATGAAACACATACCTCTTCCGGAATCGCCGCTCCGCAAAATTTTGAAAGCAGGATGCCTCAAAAATGGTGTGATATTTGACAAGGACGAGGGCATTTCGCTGGCATCGCCGCTCTCGCCCATCATTGGAAATATGGTTCTGGACGGCTTGCAAACCTATATTTATGACCGTCTGTACCCACAAGGCGGTACAGATTTCAGCAACGGTGCAATGATCCGTTTTTTGGATGACATTGTTGTCACAGCCCGGAGCAGGCAGCAAGCCGGACTAATCATGCAGATCGTGACGGAATTTCTGGCCGAACGCGGAGCAAAACCGAACCCAACCAAATCTTATGTCACCTGCATTACAGAGGGTTTTGACTACTTGGGCCGTCATTATCAGCGAAAAAATGGTGTCCTGGAGATTTCCGCATCCACTAGCAAGCTTGTTGAAATTGAGCAGACGCTAAAATCACTGATACAGGGTTATAAAGGTACAATCCGCCATCTGATTGAAAAGGTCAATTATGAGCTTACAAAAATATACCGTAACCACCGCGCTGAGGATTCCTATATGTTGTTCCGTCATATTGACGCTTTTGTCACGGGATTATTTCTGGAGCGAATGTGCGCCAAACGCCCAAAATGGCATCAGGAAACAATCCGTGCTCATTTTTTTGTGCGCGATGGAGACCGCTATATTTTTGTTCTGCCCCAAGACCGTACTGTCCGGGTTATGCAGCTGGCGCCCTTGCCGATCAAAAAACATACTCCCTGCAAGATTGACTTCAACCCATTTCTGGACAAAGAATACTACGCAGCCCTGCAATATCAGCGGGAGATACAGAAAACCAACGGAAATTTCAAGTCAATTTGGGATCGCCAGGATGGCCGGTGCGCCTACTGCGGCCAACCTATGCTGCCGGACCAGGATGTAGAGATTATTGAGAAACTGCTGGGGCAGGGCCACCGTATCCGAAATCTTGCATACATTCACAAAAAATGCTCCTACGACACATCAAAAAACTGGGATATGCTTGGTGTGCCAGTTGATCTTGCCGAGCTGCTGGAGGATATGCTTGACGATACTCCCGATGTAAAATCGCCCTACCTGGAACTGACGCGATTTTTCCGCCGCAATAAGCGGACAACGATTCATCTGACCTTCAAAGATATCGAAGAAATTCTTGGAGATAAGCTGCCTTGGGAAGCTTATTTTTTTGAATCATTTTGGTATGATGCCACCAGTGATATAACGTCTCTTTTATGGAAGAAAGAGGACTTTCCGGCTAAATTCTTTTGCTTGACGTATCCTCACTACGACATATCCCAGTCGTGGCGTAGTCAGGGGTACGAAATCAAATCTCTACATATGGAAACAGACCGGGTAGTATTCAGAAAGGAAATAAGGGATACCGAATATATTACAGTCCCGAAAGCACTGACAAACCAGCCGCTGCCAGAGCATATTGCATATGAATTTCACAAGTTAATATCAGACTTTATGCAACGATATGGTTTATAAAGGGGATACCTATGAAAAGATTGATGATTATGGAGAGCGACCCGAAATTATTGGACATACTCTGCTTTGCTATCGGTCGTGAGGGATATGACATTGTTCCAATTCGTGATGGGTTAGACGGGATATCGTTTTTGGAGCAGCAGGCAGTAGATTTGATTATCCTGGACTTGACCGGGCCTATGGACAGCATAGCGACCTGCCGCTGTCTACGAGAGGAGGGGATTCGGATACCAATACTTGTTTTGGCGGGAGAAAAACAGTGTATTGATTTGAGGGCATTTGATAATACCGACTACATCCTGAAACCGTTTCCCATGCCGGAGCTGCTCCTGAAAATCAAACAGAAGACAATCAACGCAAGAGGACATCTGTCACGCTTGCCTATCCCGGCCAAGGAAAAAACGCTGGGGCGATTTGTAATTGACCCATATAAGTCTATCATATTCAAGGACGGAGTTCCACTGGATTTGACCCAGCGTGATTATGATCTGCTGATCTATTTATTTGGTTCGCCAGGAAAGATATTTACCCGCGAGGAACTGCTGCATCAAGTCTGGGATTATCCGGGATATATTGGCGATGTCAGAGGTGTGGATGTAGCTGTGCGGCGGCTGAGAACAAAAATTGAGGATGATCCGGCCCACCCGGTCTTTCTTGTTACAAAACGGGGGCAGGGTTACTGGTTTGGGGTATAAATCTGGCTTGTCATAATTACATCAACTGTGGTATACTCTTTGATAACAATGGACCGGAAGTGAGTTCAGATTATGGCAAAGAGAAAGTCTCACCACCCGCAAGGCCACTACTGCAAAATCTGCGGGCAATATAAAGCAAATGAAAAATTCTCCGGCAGGGGTCACGCCACCCATATTTGCAAAGCGTGTTCTAAGCTTTCTGCGGCAGAAAAGGCGGAGGCGCAGACGATCACCCGTCTTTCCAATCTTCACGGCCGGTTGAACGACGGCGAAAAGAAGTGGTTGGAGAATCGTGTCCGTGACCGTCGCCCGGAGGTCGCAGCACTGGCGCGGGAGGTGTACAATATGCACTTCCCCTATGCAGAGCGCAACGCCAGGAAGAAGCAGCTCCTTATCAACACGCTAGTCTTTGAGCTGAACAACGCCACAATCTATGACAGGTTCGGGGACGAGTACCCGGTTAACCTCCGGTTTACCGCAAACCGGCTGACGAATGTTTTGACTATGGCTGATCTCAGCGCGAAAGGAACAGAGCAGAGCATTGCGTTGGAGAAAAAGCAAATGGCAAAGCTCCTGCGTTGGGCGATACATACGCTGGAGATTTTCATGTGGGAGGAGGATTATGACCTCTCGCCTGACGAGGATTTGTTTGAGGATGATGATCTGGAAGCAGAAGAACCAGAGCCGGAGACAAAAATCTACTGGCGCGTTCTGCTGGAATATGCAAATAAAACATCCCAGGAGATTGTGTCCTACCAGGACAATCTCTATGACAAACCAGACGAATTGTACTTTGCTCTGCGGGAGTATTTTGACCCAGAGCCGGACGAGTCAGAGGAGGAATTTGAGTAAAATACAAAACGAGTGGGAGTGCTGTTTCAGGCTGCACTCCCACTCGCTGTTTTGTATTCGGTTCGTTCAAAACGATATGTACTCTGTTCCGTTCTTAGGCGTGAAACTGACAATCCCGCCTAAGTGTATCCCGGCTTGTTCTACAACATTATTACTGACCGCATAATCCGGGTGTTGGATATAAAGCGCGTTCATCAATGCGTATGGGTCTATAGAACAGAGCAAGTCACCCTCTGCCATAGATAAAACCAGCTCAAAAACCGGCACACAACTATCCTCTTCCAAGAAAAATATGTAGGGTAGCTCCCACTTCGGATTGAAGCTGACTGCCAGTTTAGCAGCCTCCTTCGATATGTTGTCATATACCGGGAAGGAAACGGCAAGCCCCCTCTGGCACCACTCCGACTCCAACCAAAACACACCGTTGGCTATGACCTTGTATCGTGTCGTGCGGCCCCACGGCGTTTCTTGCGGCACAGCATATGGACCAAAATATTCCGGATGCAGTTCTCTACCAAATGCAATCGAAATACGCATGGAATCTTTTGGGGAGAGGGGGATACCGTGCAGCTTTTTATAGCGGCATAGTTCATATTCAATGATACAGCGGGAATCCACGGAGCAGTTTTCCCCATAAACCAGAAGCCCAGGATAGTCCGAGTCATATTTTCCGTACTTCTTTGCTGCCGCAGAAATACTTGGAGCCTCTGAGAGCACAATAAACGTCTCGCTCAGTAATAAACTCCCTTCCTGACGCATGGAAGCCTCATAGACGCCAGGTATAATGGCTTCCGCTTCTGTGACCACGCCCAACTCGCCCAAATCAAGCGGGAGGTTTTCCGGGGATAATAACTGTATTTCTCTTTCCATAAGATCTCCCTTTCTACGCTCAACAAATAGTGACATATCACTACACCATATTTTTCAGAGCTAGTGAAGTATCACTAACTAAGAAAATGCGGATATTTTATCATAGAGACAAATCACATGGAGGATTTGCCTATGAATACCTGCGAAACGATTGCGGCCCGTATCCTGGAGCTATGTAAGGAGCGTGGAATTACACCAAATGGGTTGAGTAATATATCTGCTGTCCCGCAAGCCACAATCAAAAGCATTCTCAATGGGGAAAGCAAAAATCCGGGAACAGTCACCATAAAGAAACTATGTGACGGCTTTGAAATTACACTGGGAGAGTTCTTTTCAACGTCTGAATTTGATTCTCTTGAACAAGAGATTTATTGAGCTATAGTCATCTTTGGGATAATCATAGCATAGCCAATATGATATTGTCAATCCTATCATAGTCATCTAAAGGATAGGGTTGGTGCAAATGCGGTTGCTTACAGTAAACGGAAAATGTAACATCTGCGGAGAACGTGTGCGACTGGCCCGTGAGTGCTGCGGACTTTCCCAAGAGGAGTTAGCCGCAAAGATTCAGCTAAACGGCCATTCGCTGACACAAAAAGCAATCAGCCGCATTGAAATGGGCCTCCGCGTTGTTCCTGACTTTGAAATCCCTCTCTTGGCTTCTGCCCTGAATGTTGACCCATTGTGGTTAATTGGCCTTGTGGGATCGCAGGAGTAGGAACGCACTGGGGTTTGGGGAGAAAACTGGCAAGCAGGGCGTGTGTGGCCACACACGCGTTTTGCTTGTTGGTGGCAACGCCCCCAAACCCCCTTGAACAGTCTCGTTCCGAGACTGGCTGCGCGTTCCTGCGGAACGCTGTTTGCCGGGCCTGCGGCCCTTTGGAACGGTGGAAAAATCAGCGCTCATTCTCACGCTCTGCCGACGGTTCAGGTTCCGTTTTGTCGTATCCCATAAGCCGGTCCACATTGGCCTTGACGGTCAGCAGCTCCTTCATTTCGTTTCTCGCCTTACGATAATCAGCGTAGGTGGACTTTTTTTCGGCTAACAAGCTGGCATACTCAGCCTGCAAGCTCCTGACCGTGGGGAGCTTTTTCAGCGCGGATTCTTCAAAGAATTTCTTTGCCGCCTGATGCAACAGTATTTCGCTCTCATGTTCGGCCTTGAACTTTTTGGAATATCCGGCCTTGCGGTAGGCCGCATAGACCTCGCGGGTTTTGGCATAATTGATGATATGGGTTTTCAGAACAGCAATCTCCGCCATGCGCTTTTCCGCCGCTTTGATTTTTTCGGACAGTGCGTTGTAGCTGGCGGAAACCTCCGCTGTTTTTGCTTTGAGATCGGCATAGTCCAGTAGGCCGTTTTCCGAAAGATAATTCATAGTCTGGGCCATCTGCTTCAGATTGAACACGCTGGCCCATCTGGCGTAGCCCGCGCCCTTCCCGGCCTGGAGTTTGGCCTGAACATCCACCAGCAGATTCACCTTTGGCCGGTCTGCTTGGCGGATGTTTTTTGCTCTGGGCGTATGGAGCCGTTCTCCAGCTATAACGGCCAGCAGAGTGGATATAGCGTACTCGTCCCCCATGCTGTCCTGGTCCAGCCGGACAAAGTATTTCCACCCCGGCGCTCTGAGCCGGATGGACTTTCCCCGTGGCGAAACTTCAATGCCAGCCGCCCGAAGCAGCTTGAACAGCTCGTCCAGACTGGGCGGCTTGTGCGTGAGGGCACGGTCTATGGCCGTCTGAAGCTGTTCCCGGTGGTTGGGCGGCTTTACACCCAGCCACTTGTTGTAGCTCTTGCTCCGCGCCTTGGGACGCTCCACAATGGAGTAGCCGTTCTGAACACAGATACTGTCACTGAGCCGCCGCACCGCCCGCCCTGAACCGAGGAAATCCCGGAATTTTCGAGTGTGGTCCAGAGTGGTGGAGTTCCAAATGATGTGATTATGGATGTGGGCCTTGTCCACATGAGTGCAGACAATAAAAGCGTGGTTTTCTTTGGTAAACCGGCGGGCCAGCTCATAGCCCAGCCGGTTAGCCTCCTCCGGGGTGATCTCGCCGGGGACGAAGGACTGCCGGATGGTGTAGGCGATCACATCATCGGCCCCACGCTTCCTGCCGGTCTTGGCAAAGTATTGGCGTTTGGAGAACAGAAACTCCGCATCCGCAATCCGGCTGTCGCACTGGTAGCTGGAAATGAGCCTGCCGCCGTCCGTCTTGTCCGGATTCTCCACGTAGTCGATAATGTCCTGAATTGCAGTTCCCATCGTCCGGCCTTTGCCGGTGTGCAGGGATATGATACGGGTGGTTGCGATAAAGTTTACCCCCTCTAATTTCACAGGAGCTGTCTTTACCTTTACTTTCATTATAAAGTGACATCATTTGACTGTCAAGTGACAGTATCATTTTTTCGGGAAAAATCATATCATTATTACAATTCAAAAAGTAAAGAAAGCGCGGAAAATGATATGGCTACAAATAAAAGAGTTTTTACCTTACGACTGTCCGATGAGGTTTTTGATAAAATTGGAGTCTTGGCATCCAAAGAACACCGGTCCATGACGAACTATATTGAGTTTGTTTTGATGCGACACTTGGATGAGGTTGAGCGAGAATATGGCAAAGTAAAAGTGGATGAATATGGACGGCAGGATTAACTTAGTGGATTTTCGCCAGTGATTTCAAAATCTTCTGCGCCGCGTCCCACAGCATATCCTGCTTTTGCCGCAAATCCTCCAGATCGGCATCGTAAAGCCGTCCCATTTCGTGGACCCGCCGGGTGAGCTGGTTCAGATTGCTGCTGGACCGCCGCAAGAGGGAAACCATCTCGTTCAGCTCTGGCAGCTCCAGGTTGACCACATAGCCGTCAATGGCGATTTTGCGCAGGTATGCGCTGAGATTTTCCGTACCGTACTGTGCCATTTTGGCCTGGATTAGCTCCAGCTCCTTCTGCGACACAAAGAATTTCAGAAGAATGCTCCGAGTGCGGTTTGCCATTGTCACCGCTCCTGATCTTTGGATTTACTCTTTCCGGGGGCCGGACCTGCGGAGGTTTCCTCTGCTTTCTCCTGCAATTTCTTCTTGACCGACGATTTGCGCAGGACGAGCTTCTGAAAACGGTTTTCGTCCCTGGAGATCAGCGCATACACACCCCCGCGCCCCTCCAGCCCGGAGAGGGACAGGGACTGGAAGGGGAGCATGGACATCAGCCGGTCCGTGTCCCTGGTCTTGGCCCGCGCCAGAAAGTCCGGGGAGACCTGGGCCATGTAGTGGGTTCCGTTGGGGCTGTTGGGTTCCTGAGCGGCTTGAAACCGCTTCAGAATATGTTCGGCTTCCGCTTTAATGTCCGCCGCTTTGAGAGGCTGCTTTAGCAGAAATTCATGCCGCGCATGGCTGACGAACATATCCAGGAGGCCAGGGTGAGTGTGCATGATAAGGTAGGAAGCATCCCGCTTTCCTCTTTCAAAAGCAACTGGAATGGACTGTGCCCATTTTTTGTTGGATTGGGAGACGCGCCCATCCCCGCCCTGGGCCTGGATCGTGTTCGCCAATACATAGAACATCCGCTCATAGCCGAACCGCTTCACCACATCCTGCACCGCATCCTCCACATCGAGGCGGTTGTCATGGTAGTGACCGGCGACGGCCTTTTCGATTGCCTCTTTGCAGGCGATGTTGGCGCGGTTGGATGCAATATGCTGGTCTTGCTCACCATGCTCATAGGCGTATTCATACGATTCTTTGTAGAGCGGGGTCTTGCAAAGCTCCTCCGTCTGCCGGATCACCGTGTCCGCATGGTCATCGATTGCCGATGTGATATTGTCCATCATATTGAAGTCCATATTGCTCCAATTTTTGTAGACATCCGCCAGCGGCGTGGACGATTCCAGCAGCGCAGACACCTGGGCCTTGGTCAGCTCAATGAAGTCCATTGCCATCAGAATATCCTCGCGGGTGCTGTATTCGGCGGTATGGTTCAGAATTTCCTCCGGAGGCTGGGCCACCAGCCATGCCCGGTATTTGTCCTGCTCCGCGCTCATTTTCTCGCAGAGCACATTTGTCAATTTTTCAGCGTCCAAAATGATTTCCTCCTATTCTAAAAATGGGACCGGCGGGGGTGGCCCGCCGGTCGGTCAACGCTCCTGGTGGGTGCGCTTAGGTATATCGGGGGCCTTCTCCCTGGGCGGGAGGGGCCGCTTCAAGCCGTCCAGCACAGAGGGGCGGGCACTCTTAGCGATAGCCTGCTCTCCCTGGCTGTGGCTTCCGTCGATGTTCAGCAGCACATCCAGCTCTGCGAGACGGGCGGACTTCTCCTTCAGCTCGTCCTCCCGTGGGAAGGGCTTGCCGACTTCGGCCCTTGCCGCCTCCCGCTGGTCAAAGAGGTTTTCCAGCTGGGTCCTGCCTGCGGCCAACCGCTCCGACATCTTATCAAGGGTGTGGTCAACGCGGACCAGCGCGCCAGCTGGGTCCAAGCCAAGGGTCGTTCGGTGGGTCATCGCGCCTTTCAGCACCAGCTCACGCTGGAAATTGCGGACCTCGGTGAACATGGTGAAGCCCCGGTAGCTGCCGATCTCGACCAATTCCGCGACATCACCCGCCATGTACGCGGCGAGGAGCGCTTTGCCCGCCTCCTCTTTATCAGTGAAGGTATCCCCCTGCACCACCATCCCGGCGAAGCCCTGGCTGATTTCTGTGGCGGCGGGACCTTCTGTCTCGGCCTGGGCAGGGGGCGTGGATGAGGCCTCCGCCTTGACCGGTTTGCGCTTTTCCGTGACCACACGGGGGTGGGGATGCTCCGCCAGGGTTTTCATATCGGCCTCCAGGCCCTTGATGAAGCCCTGGTGCTGGGCGATCTGCTCCGGGAAATATTTCAGAAGGTTGTCCTCCATCTGGAACTGCTGGCTCTGGTGGGCGGACTTCATGATTTTGAGCTTGGACACGTCTACATCCAGCTCCATGCGCTCCTTGATGCGGGGGTCCCCGGCGCACAAGGCCTTGATCTCCGCGTAGGACAGCGCCGCCTCGTCCACATCCTCACAGGTCCGGGCCGGGGATTTGCTGGTCATGATTTGAGAAATGAATTTCTGCTTATTTTCTACTGTCTGCCAGAGATAA